>CEQA01000193.1_pt1 | contig 27461 bp, 37 predicted proteins | sample 530501 | NCBI WGS metagenome assembly CEQA01 (sample SAMEA2620227, study PRJEB7988) | marine metagenome | isolation source: saline water (ENVO:00002010), including
CCTCGACCAGCGCCTTGACTTCTGGCTGTGCTGTGGAGGCGAGGCGGTGGGCGGAGTGGCGCAGTACTGCGCTGGCGTCGGTAAGTATGAACTGGGGATCGGCGGCAATCGACTGGAGCGCCTTGGCTAGCGCCGCGTCGACCTGCGCCACATTATCCTGCATGGCTGTCCTCCTTGCGGGCGGCGAGCATGGCGTCGGCCATCTCGTAGGCCCAGAATGCGTGCTCCCTCGGGCTGCCCGATCCTTTTACAACCGGAATGGCCTGCCCCGCAAACCAGTCGCGCAGGGTCATGCCGCCATGCGCAGCGGGGTGCCCGTATTCCGCAGCAAACGGAAACGCGGGCGGGCACTCGGGCACCTTCTCATTATCCATGATCTGTCTCCTTGGGGGTGGGGCCATCGACGCGCTCAATGGCAGCACATGGGCCTTCGTGACCCCTTGTGCGGGTGCAGAACCAACCGTCTGGAGGGATGGTACAGCCGTTCCGTCCTTCGGATAGCGGTCGCCACAGGATCGGGCGCGAGGGCCACATATCGCCGCCGCCGTAGACCCACCATGAACCTTTCGGCCACTTGCCTTCATAGCCAGCAACGTGAATGCCAGTGGAGCCGAACTCGATAGCCTCGAAAGGCGACCCATCTTTCGGACAGTAGATTGCGTCTTTCCAGCCAAGTTCGCGCATCCGCTCCGATACTCTGCCGAGCATGGTCAGGCAGGCTTTCAAATCGGGAAGCTGTTCGCGCCGAACGACACGCCCTGCCTCGATCTGGGCCATGATGGTTTCCGCCTCATTCGCCCGAATAGGCTCGCGGCTTCCATCGCTCATGGTTTTGTGTCCAACGATAGGATTATCAGTCACGCCACCCTCCCCGCCACACGCGGCGTAACAAAGCGGTCAGGCTCGCCCCCAAGCAGCCCCGCAATCGCTTCCTTGTATTCGTGCAAACACCAGCCCAGCGCGCTTTCCTGCGGCTGCGAAAGGTTCGCCAGCGTCGGTGCGCTTATCTCCATGTTAGCCTCGATGTTGCGGGCGATCTTGAGGGCGCGGGGTGCGTCGAAGCGGTTCCGCTCGGCATGATCGCGCAGGCGGTCGATCAGGTGCGTGGCGCGAAGGATAAGGCTGTCCGCCTCGCTTGGCTTCGCATCGGTGAAGGTGGCTGGGGCGGTCATTGGTTCGCCCCGCGTGCCTTGGCGATTACAGCCCGAAGGTCGCAGACCAAGAGGTCGCGATTGGTCGAGCCACGACAGCCGCACTCATGTCCGTGGCAGCAAATCTGTGAGTCTAAATCGTCGGGAACACCATCAAGAGCATCCGTCGCCACCTGTAGCGCCTCCAGCATCAGCGGAGCGGCTGCAATTAAACGGGCGTTGGCCTCAGACTTTTCTCCGCATCCGGTTACGGCGGTGCATTTCCGGTCCTCTCCCACGATCATTGGCATGGAGCGAACGAAACTAGCCGTGCCGAACACGAGCCTTGCTAACTCCCAACATGCGTGGATGCGGCCGCGCAGCGGTTGTCGGTAAATCCCCCAAGGCCCCGGCGTATGCGCTTCCTTCGCCATCTGTCTTACTCCTTTGCCAAGTGGCTGTGGGACCGCTTCTATGTGCTAACCTGTGCAGCGTCAATACACAAAAGCACACTTGCGCATATTTTTTTGCGTGCTATAAGGTGTTCATGACCGAAGACATCACACCTGCGACCATAGAAGCTGGCGCTCTCGATGCCCGCGTTACGCTGAGCACTGTTCTGCAGCGCGCCAAGGTGTCGCGCACCGCATTCTACCGATGGCGCCGCGGAGAAGGCAACATGCTTGACCTCACCAAGCTGCGGCTGACCGATGCCATCGACGATCTTCGCAAGGAAAGGGCTTCTTCCCCTTAGCCCTTTCCGCACCTAGCGCCGGGGAGGCTTCACTCCCTCCATTGGTCGGCCTCTCCGGCGCCCTTTTCTTTCCTATAGGAGAAAACCCGTGATTGAACCTCTCATTTTCACGCGCAAAGACGAACGCTCGCGCCTAGGCGATTACCTCACTGGCGCGGTTGCTGGCGGCATTCTTGTCGCAGCCGCTTATCTGATCGTGATGGTGGCGGGATGATAAAGCCTCCCCTTCAAAGGTGGACGCGCAAAGACGCCGAAGAGGCTGGTCGTCTTTGGCAAGCCAATGTGCCGGCCGAACAAATCGGGCAACGCTTGGGCCGATCGCGCTGCGCTGTCATCGGCAAACTGCACCGCATGGGTCTTCTGGGCATGGAACTTGCCCGCAAGCGCGTGCGAGACGGAAGAATTGCCAAGCGCTATAGCGAGGGCGCGCGCGCCGATGAACTGGCCATGGTCTATGGCCTGTCGGCGTCTAGGGTTACCGCTATCGCGCGCCTATACGATGTCAGGCGCGGCGCTGGTCGGCCTCCCATTCGCAAAAAGCCTCCCATGCCGCAGCAGCGCCAAGCGCAACGCAAGTAAAGCACCCGGCGGACTGCGCCGCCTGCAGATATTCCATCTGGCCATCCTGCCACTTGCTTTGCGTATGGTCACGGCGCTTCAACTCGCACACGAATGCGGGCGCGCCCGGCACGATGATGTCGCTGGCGCCTTTCGAAAGGCCCTCGAGCTTGTGCTTCTGCATTGCGGAAAACTGACCGCCGATCAGCTGGCCCTCATTGCGCGGGTGCACCGCCAGCAAGCCGTAGCTATCGGGATATTCCTTGCGGATCTTGCTGAAGAATGACGCCTGCTCGACGTGTTCCTTGTGGCACTTGCCGCGGAACGACGTGTCGCCGTAGACGGGGATCGTTTTGGGGAGGATCATCACACAGTCCCTTCGATAAACAGGTCGCCTTGGCGTTGGGCCTCTTCGATACGCCTGCAAGCAATATCGAAATACTTCGGCTCGCGCTCAATACCGATAAAGTCGCGGCCCATCTGAACGGCTGCTACGCCGGTGGTGCCGCTGCCCATGAATGGATCGAGGATGGTTCCGGGCACTTTGCGCAAAAGCATCTTCATCAAGCCTACGGGCTTCTCGGTCGGATGTTGCCGCCCATTTTTCGCCATGCTTTGGACGGGGGGGTGCCTAACCACTGAACCGCTGTCTCGCGAGCCGATGAAGCCCTTTCCTAAAACGTAGATTTCTTCGTGGTCTGGCTTCCACGGGATGGATAAGTCGCCCATACCAAGGGCTCCGCCTTTGTCCCAGATAAGAACCATTTTTGTCGCGGCGGGGCGGCGGATGCGCCAAGTACCGAAGCAAAGTGTTGGGATGTCACCCGCCCAATCCAGAACGCTATCGCGTGCTTCTGTGGTCTCGTCGCCGACAATGGTCCGTCCAGCAACCCAAAGCGTGTCCGTTGCGTGGCCTGACTTGTAGGCCATCCCATAAGGCGGATCAGTCACCACGGCATCCACCTTCGGGAGCGTCGGCAGAATGTCCCGGCAGTCACCGCAATACAGGGTTGCCCGTCCAATCTTTACCGGTTCTATCATCACACAGTCTCCAGCTCATCGGCCGGCATGTCGTATGCCAGCACCCTGTAAAACCCGCTGTCGCGGTCCTTCACATAGCTGATCGTCGCAGGTGTGCGCCCGCCAGCCGTTGCCTGCTCGTATTTCGCCATTTCCGCCATAGCGCGCCGGTGCGTGCCATGCGGCTGAAACCATGTCGAAAATTGCCGGTGCGGCGTAACCCAGTCCACGCGCAGCGTCGGATTGCCGCGCTGCGACACGCCGTGCTTCACCTCCATACCGGTCACCTCGTCGGTTTGCGGCTGGGTCGGGTCGCGCTTCATGGCCTTGAATTCCGCGGCGAGCTTCTCGTTCGGATCCACGATCTCGCCCTTGCATTCGTAGCAATAGCGCGCGGCGATGTCGTTCATTTCGCCGCATTCTGGGCATTCCTTGCCGTTCCAGCGATACCCGCAGCGCGCATAAACCCCGCCGGGCTGCAGCAGCTGCCCAAAGCACCGGCGGCCGTAGTGGCCGGGCACCGGCCCGTGCTCCGATTGCAGCACGTCTCCGAACACGTCCAGGCAATAGCCATGCTGGTCGGTCTGGAATTCGGCATAGTCCTTGTGGATGCGGAACTCGTTCGTATGCCCGCAATCGGGGCAGGCGGCTTCGAGCATCCCTCCTTCACCGCCCCCGCCGCTGGCCTTGATCACCGGGGCGTAAATATCGCCGTCAGGGAAGTGCCGATCGACGTTGCCCGCATAGTCCAGCAGCAGCCCTTCGGCCTTGTCGGGGTGCAGGCGCCATGCGCGGCCCATGATCTGCTGTAGCAACGCGGCGCTTTCGGTGTAGCGCAGCAAGGCGATGACGCTGGTGTGCTCGACATCGAAGCCCGTCGTTAGCGTGCCCACGCTCACCAGATACCGGAATTTCTGGTCTCGGTAGTCTTGGATGATGCGATTCCGCTCGCCGCGGTCGGTGTCGCCGGTCACCAGTCGTGCGTTGCCCGGGGGCAGGCTGGCCATGACCTCTTCGGCGTGCCGCACGGTCGCGGCGAAGATCATCACCCCGCCGCTTCCCTTCCCGGCTGCGCGGTGCGCGCGGGCCTGCGCGATAACATCTGCCACGATCGCTGCGGTCTTGCGGCCGTGGCCCACGAAGGCGCGCTCGATGTCGTCGGGCGCCGGCGTGCCGTTCGGTAGCAGGTGCACGCCGCTGGTATCGTAGGCGCCTTCTGAGGAGTTGATCGCCCCGATCGTCATGGGGGTGATGAATCCTTCCTCAAGCATTTCCTGCGCACTGACGCGATAGACGCAGCGCGTAAAATACGGATCGCGCGCGGCGTCGTCGCCGTTCGTCTTGGCATCCGGCCAAACGCGGAAAATATAGCCGCTGCCAAGCCTGTATGGCGTGCCCGACAAGCCGATGACGCGCAGATTCGGATTGGCCTCGCGCATGGCGTCGATGATCGCGCGAATGGTCGGGGTCATGCCGTGGCATTCGTCGACGATCACCGCGCAATACTGGGTCAGAAACCGGCTGATGGCATTCTTGATAGTACCCGGCGTGCCGAACACGATTGGCCTTCGCGTCGATTTTGCCCCCGCGCTCGCGCTGAATATGCTGGCGCGTTCGCCGGTCAGCAGGAACTTGGCGAAATTCTGCTTCACCAGCTCGGCGCTTGGCGCCAGGCACAGCACGCGCTTGCCCTTGCTCATCTGGTGAAGCTCGGCGCCTAGTGCCGCGATCATGAAGCTTTTGCCGGCAGCGGGCGCCGCGTCGATCAAGCACGGGTCGATCGATTGGCGCACCTCTGCAATCGCTGCTTCGACACAGCGCGATTGGTAGGGTCTGAGGATCATTTTACTGACCTGGCTATTGAAATCAGAAGGTCGCGGAACTCGGTGGGTGTCGCGATCCGGGGGCTGCTATCCCTTCCGCCGCCTTTGAAGGCCAACTCCCCGGCGCGCTTACATTTTGCCAGTCCGTATTTCTGAATGGCCCATTCAGGAAATTCAGGTTCGCTTCGGCCCCACCGGAGCTGGGGGAGTAGATGGACTGGGACACCATACACCAGCAACCATGTTGGCTTGCGCGCATAGTGCCCATATCGACCTTGTTCAACGCAGCAAGTCCAGCCACCAAAAGAATCGGCATAAACCCAACCACCAGACCGTGGGGGTTTATTCAGCCCGAACCAAGACCACGCGTTACTGCTTTCGGGGTGCTCGATCACGCCACCGAAGCGGCGTGCGTCGAACAAGGCGGATTTGAAGCACCCTTGGTCGTCGCCCTTCGACTTACGCTCTCCGGTTTTTTTGATCCACAGAGGCTGTCCGGCCCAGAGCTTACCCCACCTCGGGCAAGGTGGATGCGCCACTACCGGATGCGGGCCGTTGTACCGCCGCGCGTCTCGCGCCTCGTCCCAAGGATCCACACCCTCAAGCCCGAAGTAACAACCACTGGTTTCTACATAAAGAGCGGCGATTTCCCTCATACCGGCTTCACCGCCCCCACGTCCCATGCGTGTCCCGTCAATCCCCACCGTAGCTGCGCGGGCGTGTACTCGTGGCGATCGTCGATGCGCCCATTTGCGAATTGCACGCGCAGCTTCGTTTCCTTCGGCATCAAGTCGGGATAGGTGCCGGGGTTCTTGTGGAAGCCGGGTGCGGGGATTGGCTGGGGAGGGGTCATAGGATGAATAAGTCCTTTTGCCGCTGGGCGTCCTCAATGCGCTTGCAAGCGATGTCGAAATACTTGGGTTCGCGCTCAATACCGATGAAATCGCGGCCCATTTTAACGGCTGCTACGCCAGTGGTCCCGCTGCCCATGAAGGGGTCTAGGATGGTTTGGTCTACGTCGGTCAATTTATCGACGTTCCACTTCATCAGGTTTAGCGGTTTTTGCGTCGGGTGATCGACCTTTCCCGGCTGTCCGAAGCGGTAACTGTCAGCCTCGAAACGGTTAAAGTCGTATTGTCCGCCATTCCAAGACCTTCCAGGCAGGTAGCCATAAACTGCTTGCTCCACAGATTGCGCAAACCCCGCGCCGGGAGCAGAAGGTGGTGGGCAACGCTTCGACCAGAACAGAAGGCGCGTGGAATATCCGCGCTCCTCAAGCATGGCAGTTAGTGGACCGATCTGCCGATGCCCGCACCACGCGATGACGGTTTTAGGTTCCGAAGCGATGGCGAGGGAATAGGCATCCACGACTAAGCCAGTCATCGCGGCCCAATCGGTATCGCCAGCGAAGAAGTCGAGGTTGCGAACACCCTTGCCGGGTTGCGAAATAACCTTCGCGCCCGCGACACTGACAGAATATGGCGGGTCCCCAATCACCGCGTCCACCTTGCCCAGTGTCGGCAGAATGTCCCGGCAGTCCCCGCAATACAGCGTGGCGCGTCCAATTTTTACCGGTTCCATCACGTCACCTTCCAATAGCTGCTTGCCTTGCCGCGGTACGGCTCGAGGTCCACCCCAGAGCAATGATCCTTCACGACCTTCGCGTAGGACACCGCGCCCGGGCGATCTACCAAGGAAACCTTCCGCCCCGCGACCAGCGCGTTCTTGCCGCCGGCCATGTCGGTGATTTCCGCCAGCAAATCCTTCTTGCGTTCCGCCAGGCGCTCCATCTGTTCGGCAATGTCATCCCATTCCGCCATCGCCTTGTGCGCCGCCGGGGTGTCGATTGTGACGCGCTTGGGAGCCAGGTGGTCGTCGGGGTTGTTCTCGAGCTCGTGCAGGAACTCGGCATGGAACTGGCGCAGGCGGGGGATGTTGTCGGCAACCCAGTCGCCATCGGGCTTGATCACGCGGTGATGCGTGCCATTCGGCGCCCATTGGAAGAACGACCACCATTCGCGCCCGGTCACCCAAAGCGTGAATTGCACCTGCGCATAGTAGTGCGGCTGGTCTTCGATCGTCTTGAATTCGACGGGCGCCTCGGCTTTGCGCAGGCCATACGGGCACTTGATTTCGACGCCGCCCTTTTCCCCGACAAGCCCGTCGGGCGACACGCCTGCCCAGTCCTCGTGCGGGATGAAGCCGACCTCTTCTACCTCGTGCAGCGTCTCGATCCGGTAATCGATCATCGCGCCGGGTTCGTTGTTCGTGCCCCATTCGGTCGCCACGTTGCCTTGAAATTCGCGCTCGGCGCCAAGGCTTTCGCGGACCATGGCGCGCATTGCGTTATCGCGGGTCATGTAGGGGTTGAGGCCAAGGATCGCGCCGACCATGCTGGCGGTGACGCGGTTCTTGCGGGCTTCGAACCATTCGGGGCTGCGTTGCTTCATGATTTTTCTCCTTGGGCGCGTATTGCAGCAGCGCAGAGGGCAAGCGCGGGGGTGGCTGCGCGCCCTTTCCACCACTGCTCGTCATTCCCAACATCGGCGGCGCAATGGTCAGGCCCTTCAAGCTGGAACCAATGTCCCTCCGGCACCAGCGTCATCGCGGCGTCGATGGAGGCGGTGTAGCGGGGGCATTCGTAACGCACCTGCAATTCACCGACGGGCATGACGAAACCTGACGCACTGTTCGGGTCGGGCTGTAATTCAATATCCATTCCGAAAGCAGCCTTCGGCAAGGGTGTGCCAACTGCTTTGAATATCTCGCGGTCCATCTCCCTGCACGGCCCCTCCAGCGCCTCGATCCGCTCGGCCAATTCGTCATGCGTCATAACATTCTCCATTTTCCATCTCTTATCCTCACCCCCGCCGCCGCGAAGCGACGGGGGTCCGGGAAGGGGTGGTTAGAAGGGAATGTCGTCGTCGAGGTCGTCCTTGACGCTACCCCCCTTCGGTGCAGCATCGCCCTTCACAACCAGTTCCTTCGAACCGTTCGGGGCCACCGCAGCAACCCAGTTGCCGGTGTTGTCGCCAATTTCCCATACCTTGACGGTCAGCACCATCGGCTTGTTCACCAGCGCCAGGGCAAGCTGGTCGTCGGTGGGTTCGCCGCCGGCCTTGGCCAGCTTCCCTCCCGCATTGGCGTCGATCGTCGAAAGCATCCGCAGCGCCTTGTCGCGCTTCTTGTCGGCTTCCTCTTTGCCCTTCTTGAAGGCGTTGGGCTCGGGATCCTTGACCCAAAGCTTCTGGAAAACGACACGCCGTGCGACCTGCTCGGGCTCCTGCACCTTCCACTTGATGTTGATATAGCGCGGCTCGCCGTCGTCCTCGCGGCCCTTCGCCCACTTGGCCTCTTCGACGAAAGCCATGACGGTCGACCCGTCGGGGATCAGTTCGAAATCGCCGCCGCCCGCGCTGTATTCCTTGGGGGCTTCGGATTGGGCGAGATCTTCGCCGGTTGATGTTGACCAAAAGCTCATTTCGTATTCCTTTCCTGTTCTTTCACAAATTCACGCGCGGCTTCCATCGTCGAAAAGCCGATGTTGGAAATGCGGGTGCGGGGGCCGTCGAAGGTGCCGATCGTCTCGACAATCCGAAAGCGCAGTTCGCCCACACGGTTGGGAGTGTGGTTCTCCCAGATTTGGAGGGGCTTGTCCGCCATCACCCTTCCCCTTTCCCGGCCGCCGCCTTGCGCGCGGTGATGCCAAGTGCATCCTCGAGCGGGTTGGTGCCCTGGTCGAAATCCAGCGGCTCGGTAATGCCGAACCGGTTCTTCGCCACGCTCGCCGCGGTCGCATACGCCACCAGTTCGCGGCTGCCGTCGCTGATCACCTTCTTGCGCTGGTCCTCGTCGCCGCGCAGCACCGACGTCAGCCGCACGAAACCCACCAAGTCCACGTCGTCGACGTAGTAGGGCAGCGACTTGGGCATCAGGCGCAGGCTGTGGCGCGTATAGTCGTCCATGTCGGGCGGCCGCATGGTTTCGATGTCCGCGTGCGCGATGAACACGACGGCCATGCCTTTCACCTCGTTCAAGCGCCCCGCCAGCTTGCGGACGCGGCTGTGCATGGCCGCCACAGCGGCCGGGCCGTTGCCATAGCCGCCAAGCGCCTGGTTGATGCCCTTGGCGCGCTGGTCCTTGGCGAGAATTTCGCGGATGAAGACTTCCTCGAGCTTCGACACGCTGTCGATCACCAGCGTGCTGTATTCGTGGTCTTCGGTGCCCAGTGCCATCATCTGTTCGAACAGGTTTTCGCTGTCCTTCACAGGCGGGAAAGCGTCAGGCCGCTTGTCCTTGGGGATTGCCTGCAGGCCGTCTTCTGCGCGTATAAAGATCGGCGCGGGGAAGGTGGCTGCAAGGCTGGTCTTGCCGGTGCCGGCATCGCCGCAGATCGTAAGGATCGGCGCGCGGTCGGCGGGTTTCGAGATTGTTTCGAGGATGCTCATGCTTTTTCTCCCCAAAGGATTTGGGCCATGCGCCCCTGCGCTGTGATGCGGCGGGCGCTTACTGCGCGCCAGCCCTTTGTCGGGTGCAGAACTGCATAGCCGCCGTCAGGCAGGTCGACGTGCGGTCGCGTGCTGGGTTCATAGTCGGGAAGCGCGCGCACAGCGCGGCGCTGCAAATTCCGTGGGTAGCTGCTCATGCTTTCTCTCCTTTCAGCCATGCCAGAATATCCGCCGCCAGCGACACGTCGCCATCGGCAAGCGCAACCGCATCGCGGCGCATTTCGTATTCGGTGGGGAGGGATTGAACTGCGGGGGCGGTGTCGGGGTCGGTCTTGGTGGTGCGGTTACGGATGCGGACATCACCCACGCCAAACGTCGGCTCGCCTTCCGCGTTAAAATAAAGGGCACCGCCTACATACTGTTCCAGGCAATAATCCCCTTCGTCATCCGGCTGGGCTTCCTTCGGATCCAACTTCACCGCTTCAACCCGCCCGCTGGGGTGGTAGGCTTCCAGCGGCATGGTCCAATCAATTTCGTCTTCCATATCTACCTCATTGGGCTTGTGCTGGCCGCGACAGCTTCTCAACAGCGGCGAGATAGGGACTAGACGGGTGCAGAAAAGATTGCAATAGGGAATTTGCAATTATTTATCGCAACGAAAGGAAAGACCGATGCCCGAACTCGAATGGCTCAAGAAGGAATTGAGCAAGCGGCATATCCCTGATGTCTGCCGCGCGACGCAGCTAAGCGACCCGACCGTGCGCGCCATCGCCAACGGCACCAATGACAATCCGCGCCTGAAAACCATTCAGGCAATCGCGGATTACCTCGTGTCGACGGGGGCGTGATCATGACCGATTGGCAGAAAGGCGATCTGGCGCTGTGTGTGCGGCATGTTGCGCCTATTAAAGTTGGTCAGATACACACTGTTGTATTCGTAGCGCCAGACAGAAACACCGGGATTATTGCTCTAGCATTCGAGGGCGTAGAGCCCGCTAATCCCGAGGCAGATTGCTTCCTCAGTAATCGCTTCCGCAAAATAACTCCCCCCAGGCCCACCGCAGACGACCGCGAAGTCATCGACATCATGAAGGGCAGGAAGGTGCCGGCATGACCCACGACACCGAAGCCATTCGGGCAGCAAACCCCATCAAGACCATCGTCGAGCAGGCGATCGACCTGCAGCGCGCGGGCAAGGAATGGAAAGCCTGCTGCCCTTTTCATTCGGAAAAGACGCCATCCTTCTACGTCATCCCCGACAAGGACATCGCGCATTGCTTCGGCTGCGATTGGTCCGGCGACGTCATCAAGTTCGTGATGGATTACAAGTCCGTTTCATTCCTCGATGCCCTTTCCATGCTGGGCGGCGAGGAACACGCAATCGTCGATCAGTCCCCCGAATCGAAAGCCGAACGCGAACGGCAGGCCCGGGAGCGCGATGAGCGAGAGCGCGCAGAACGCCAGGCAGCCACCGAAAAGGCCATCCACCGCTGGGAACAAGCGGAGCCCGCGGACCCGCACCACCCCTATCTGACGCGCAAGGGTGTCGAGCCGCACACCATCCGGCAGACAAGCGCCGGGGACCTTATTTTGCCGGTCTATGGGCCCGATGGCGAAATCCAGTCGGTGCAGACCATCACCGATCGCGGCGACAAGCGGTTCCAGTTCCAGGCGCCTATCTCCGGCGGCCGCATGATGATCGGCATCAACATGGGCCGGGCAATCCTGTGTGAAGGCTTCGCCACCGGCGCCAGCATCTACGAGGCCATCCCCGATCAGGTTGTCGTCGCCTATAACTGCGGCAACATGGAAAAGCTGGCGCGCGAATATGCCGAGGAAGGCCGCGCCTTCATTCTGGCGGCCGACAACAACGAACAGGCGGCCACAAAAATGGTCAAGCTGGGCGCGGATCTCGGCGTGCCTGTGGTTATCCCGCCGGAAGTCGATATGGGCGAAGGCGAGGTTGGCAGCGACTTCAACGACATGGCGCAGGTGCTGGGCATCGATGCGGTGGCGCGGCTATTCCGCGATACGCTGAAAGCCTATTCCGAAGAACGCGCCATTCGCGAAAAGCCGATTACTGAAGACGCGGGCCCGGTGGACCTGTGGGCGCAGCCGCTCGCGCCGGAGCTCCCCCGGGGCCTGCTTCCCAGCCTTATCGAGCGTTTCGCCTTCGCCAGCGCCGAACAGATCGGCGCGGATCCGGCCGGCCTGGCCATGTCGGCGCTTGCTGGCTGCGCGTCGGTCATTAGCGACCGAATCAAGCTGAAGCCGAAGCGCAATGAGCAATGGACTGAAAGCGCGCGCATCTGGGTCATGCTGATCGGGCCGCCATCAGCGCGCAAGACGCCGGCCATGAGCCGCGCCACCTCGCGCATCAAGAAGCTGGACACCGAAATGCTAGCGGAAGGCAATCGCAAGCTGTCCGATTGGCAGGAAATGGGCGGCAGCAAGAGCGAGCATCCCAAGCCCCCGCAGCCGCGCCTGCGCATCGGGGACAGCACCACCGAATCGGCGCAGGAGGTCTGCAAGGAAAGCCCAAACGGCGTGCTTCTGCTGCAGGATGAGCTTTCCGGCCTGTTCGGGCGTATCGACAAATATGGCGGCAAGGGCGGCAGCGCCGATCGGTCGTTCTGGCTCGAGGCGTATGGCGGCGGGCAATATGCGGTCAACCGCATCGGCCGCGGCGCGTTCATCATCGACAATCTGTCGATTTCGATCCTGGGCGGCATCCAGCCGGAAAAGATCAAGAGCGTGATCAACGGCGCCGATGACGATGGCATGATCCAGCGTTTTATCCCCGTGGTTCTGCGCCCTGCAGAGCGTGACCGGGATGTCGAAGCGCCTGCGGTCGCCAATGAATTCGGGGATCTGCTCGAGCGCCTGCACGGCATGGTGCCGCCGTCCAATTTCTTTGGCGACAAGCCGCTGGTCTTTTCCGAAGAGGCGATGGCGATCCGCGAAGAACTGGCCGATGAACACTTCGATTTCGTGCGCATCATGGAAGGCGTGAACACGAAATTCAGCGCGCACGTCGGCAAGTACGACGGCCTGTTCCCGCGGCTGTGCGTCATCTGGCACTGTGTCGAGAACTCGGGTTCCGGCGACCTGCCGGACGAAATCAGCGGCAACACAGCGCGCCGGGTGGCCACCTTCCTGCGCGAATTCGTGATGCAGCACGCGCATGTCTTTTACGGCAGCATGGGCAACGTCGATGATCATGATGAGGTAGTGAAGGTGGTTGGCGGGTGGATCCTGTCGCATGGCGTGGAGCGCTTCACGGTGCGCGATCTGACCCGCAATGTGCGCGCTTTCAAGAACGCCGACGACCATACGCAAGAGCGCGCGGTGCACATCCTGGAAAGCTTTGGCTGGGCCGAACCGGACCCGAAAAAGCAGGTCCACAAGGCTTGGGAAGTGCCCGCCGAGGTGCATCAAAAGTACATCGAAAAGGCCGCTTCGGAACGCCAGCGGAGGGCCGAAGTCAGAATGCTTATTCAGGAAAGGGCGGCGGAAGGTGAACGGAATTGAGATGGTGCGTCGCGTTTGTCGACGTTTTTGCGTCGCGTTTGTCGACGGTAAAAAAGGGTGTTTTGGGGCTGATTTGGCAAAAAACGTCGACATTCGTCGATTGCCCGGGAAGGAATAAAAAACTCTCTTTTTTTTATATTCTGCACATACGGGGATACGGCACCCCTACTAAATCGTCGTTTGTCGACGGTTTTAGGTTTTGAAAGGAAACGGAATGGCAAAGGACTTCACGATCTCACCGGCAATGGAGCGGCGCTTGCGGGACCGTTATTTTAGGCACCGGGATCTCGGGCTCGGGCATGACAGCGCGATCGCCAGGGCGGCCAGCGACACGGGTGGGTATATCCATCGATTGCAGGCCGGGCGCTATCGGCAGCACAATGCCCACGCGGTCGAACAGGCTGTGGTTCTGGAAAGGATCGCCGCAGCCATGCGCGCCGAATTCGATTGCTTCGAAGAGCAGCGGCCGGACATCGCCAGCGCCATTCCACTTTCCCCCTTCCCTTCCTCGCCGGAATAGCATAGATGGGGACTATGGCGAACATGGGCAGACCCACCATTTACGAACCGTCGATTGGCGAGCAGATCATCGACCTGATGGCCGCCGGCCTTTCGCTCACTGCAGCCGCAGCTGAATGCGACGTGGGTCGATCGACTGTCTATCGTTGGAAAGCCGAGAACGATGACTTTCGGGACACTATAAACCTCGCCATGGCAAAACGGCAGGCTTTCCTCGAGCGGCGGCTGCTGTCCGCAGAGCAAGGGCCCGTCGTCACGTCGACGATCTTTGCGCTGAAGAATGCTGGCCCCGAAGACTGGCGCGACAAGCGCGAGGTGGAGCATTCCGGCGAAATGAACGTCCGCAAGCTCGACCAGCTGAGCGACGATGAATTGTCGCAGGTGGCGGCCGGGGGATGAATGCCCCTGCGGTGATTACCCGCCAGCAGGCTGCAGGCGAACTCCTGCGCAGGCGTAAGGCGCGCGCCAACCTCGTCGATTATGCCCGCTACATCGAAGTGCCGGGCGCACCGCTGACCGAAGAAGATCCCGACTGCGAGGCGTTCCAGCCGGTCGAAACCGTCTTGGCCGCGCATCACGAAATCATCTGCGATGCTACGCAGCGGTGCATCGAACGCCACCGCGGGCGCACCATGTTGTTCCTGCCGCCTGGCAGCGCGAAGTCGACCTACGCCACCGTTGTGGCGCCGACGTGGGCAATGGGCAAAATACCGGGCTTCAAGGTCATCGCTGCAAGCTATGGCAGCGACCTCGCCAAGAAATTCGGGCGCCGGATGCGCTCGATCGTCAAGCAGCGCAAATTCGAATTGCTGTTCGATACCGCGCTTTCGCCTGAAAGCAGCGCCGCGGATGAATGGGCGCTGCTCAATGCAAGCGAGCTCATGGCTGGCGGTATCCTGTCCGGCATTACCGGCAATCGCGCCGATTTCATCCCGATCGACGATCCCATCAAGGGCCGGCAGGAGGCGGATTCGGAAATCACCCGAAGGCGCACGATGGAGGCGTATCAGGATGACATCCTGACGCGCCTGAAGCCGGGCGGCAGCGTGATGATTACGCAGACCCGCTGGCACGAAGACGATCTTGCCGGGGCCATACTGCCTGAAGGGTGGAATGGCGAAAGCGGGATGATCGAGTGCCGTGACGGCGAAACGTGGGAGGTTATCTGCATCCCCGCTCAAGCTGAGCGCGATGACGATTATCTCGGCCGTGCGCCTGGGGAGTACATCTGGACCGAATGGTTTGACGAGGACCACTGGGCGCCGTTCAAGCGCATTCCCCGCACATGGTCCGCGCTATACCAGCAGCGGCCCGCACCCGACACGGGCGATTATTTCAAGCGCGAATGGATCCACGAGGTGGAACCCGACACCATGCCGGCGCGCGAGGCGATGCAGATTTTCGGCGCGTCCGATTATGCCGTCACCGCCAACGGGGGCGATTACACCGTGCACGTCGTGCTCGGCATCGATTACACCGGGCGGCTGTGGCTGCTCGACCTGTGGCGTGCGCAGGCGTCATCCGACGTGTGGGTCGATGAGCTCTGCTCGCTGGTGCGCAAGTGGAAGCCGATCGGCTGGGCCGAAGAGACGGGCCAGATCAAGTCCGGTGTGGGCCCGTTCCTTGTCAAGCGCATGATCGAGACACAATCCTACACCACCCGCGAACAGTTCCCGACGCGCGGCGACAAGGCGGTGCGGGCGCAGTCGATCCGCGGCCGCATGGCTATGCAGGGGCTGTACGTGCCGCGCGGTGCGCCGTGGCTGGCCGATTTGATTAGCGAAATGTTGTCTTTTCCTGTAGGTTCGCACGACGACCAGGTTGACGCATTGGGATTGGCAGGGCAATTAATGGACCGCATGGGCACAGGACGCATCCCCGACGACAAGAAACCGCAGCCCGGCGCCCCGCCGATTGCGACGGCTGACGGCGTGATCGCGCCGCCGCTGCGGATGGGGAGGCGGTGACGTGACCCCCGAAACCGAATTCGCCGGTACGCCGCAGCAGCAGGAAGCGCGGTCCTCGTCCGCCATCCTTGGGCAGCTGCAGAAGTCCAAGGACGAATTCCGCGATTGGGACGACAACTGCCACCTGATCGATGAGGTCTATTCCCGCGCTGGCGGCGAATACGACGCGCTGGTCACCATGTACGGCGGCAACGCCGAATGGTCGGACGCAGACCTCGACCTGTTCTGGGCGTCGTTCGAAATTCTCAAGCCTGCCGTCTATGCGCGCGCGCCGATCCCCGCGGTTAAGCCGCTGTTCTCCGATAACGATCTGGTGAAGAACACCACGGCCGAAGTGCTCGAGCGCGCTTCGGTGTCGGCGTTCGCTCTGACCGACATCAACGATGTCATGTATCACGTCCGCGACGACCTGCTGTTCGCTGGTCGCGGCGTGATCTGGATGCGCTACGAAACTGACGACGGCGAACGCGTGTCGATTGAGCATCTCGATCGCAAGGATTTCCGGCATGAACCGGCACGCAAGTGGTCCGAGGTGGGATGGGTCGCCGGTGGGTTCTGGCTGACGCGCGACGACATCAAGAAACGCTTCGGCCGCGGGTCGGGCGTCAAGAACCCGCTGACCGATGCAGAGATCGACCGGCTCAATTACACGCTGAAGCGCGACGAACAGCACGCCAGCCACACCGGGTCGGATTCGCTGACGCAAAAGGTGCAGGTCTGGGAAGTGTGGCACCGCGCCGACAACCAGGTGTACTGGGTCACCGAGGGTTTCGATCGCGTCCTCGATCAGCGCGAACCGATGTGCAAGCTGTCGGGCTTCTTCCCCTGCCCCAAGCCTGCCTATGCCACGCTGCAGCGCCGCTCGCTGATCCCGGTGCCCGACTGGGACCGGTACGCGGTGCATTTCCGCAAAATCAGCGACCTGACCGCGCGCATCTACCTGCTGCTGACGCAGGTCAAGATGATGGGCCTGGTCGGCGGCGGCGGCGAAATCGAAGACGCCGTGCAGGAAATGATGCGGTCGAACGACGATCAGATACTGATCAAGGTGAACTCGCTCGACGTGGCCAACGCCGTGTCGTGGTTGCCGCTGGCCGAAGTGGCGCAGGCTATCACCGGGCTGATCGAGGCGCGACGCGTCCTGATCGACGATTTCTACCAGCTGTCGGGCATTTCCGACATCATGCGCGGCGCCACCGAGGCTGAAGAAACGCTGGGCGCGCAGCGCATGAAGTCGCAGTATGGCTCGGTGCGGGTGCGGTGCAAAATCGACGAACTGCAGCGCATCGCCGCGGACGCGGTGAAAATTGCGGCCGAAATCATTGCCGAGAAATTCAGCGAAAAGACCATCTTCGAACTGTCGCAGATCACGTTGCCGAAGCGTTCCGAAGTCGAAAAGCGCATCAAGGACATCGAGGCCGAAGCCAAGCGCGAACTCGAGGGACTGGCTGATCAGGCCGAACAGATGGCGCAGGAAGCGCGGATGCAAGCCGAAGCCGCCATGGCGCAGGGCGAGCAGGTGGATCCGCAGGAAGTGCAGGCGCAACTGCAGCAGGCGCAGATGCAATTCCAGCAGCAGCAGCAGGAAGTCATCCAGAGGTATGCCGACATGCTGCAGGCCGAAGAACAAAAGGTCTCCAGCGATGCGGTGATGGAACTGCTGCGCGATGACCGCGTGCGCTCGTTCACCTTCGACATCGAATCCGACAGCACGATCATGACCGACGAGGCGGCTGAAAAGCAGTCGCGCGTCGAATTCATGGGCGCGTTCACGCAGGCCAGCCAGGCGCTGATGGGGCTGGCCACGCAGGGCGAGCAAGGCGCGAAGCTGGCCGGCGAAATGCTGAAATTCGTGTTGGCGCCGTATCGTGCCGGCCGCCAGCTGGACACGGCAATCGACGATTTCGTCGACGCTGCGCAGATGATGGCGGGCCAGCAGGACGAAGAAGGCGACGCGGAAGGCGTGGCTGCGCTGGCTGAAGCTGAGCGCATGAAGGCGGAAGCTGCGATGGCCAAGGTGACGGCCGATAGCGCCGCCAAGCAGGCCGAAAACGAGCGCAAGCTGATGGAAATGCAGCAGAAGGCTGGGCAGCAGGAACGCGAATTCGAAGCGCAGATCGCCAAGCTGCAGCAGGATGGGCAGGCGCTGACGATCAAGGCCGAAGAGGCGCTGGCCAAGGTGGACAACCTGCGCGCCGACACGATGAAAAAGCTGGCGGAAGCCGGCGTTGTGCCGAACGAAGCCGCGCTGAACGAATTCAAGTCGCTCGAGGAAATCGACATCAAGCGCAGCCAAGAACAGCGCGCTGCGGTGAAGGATATGCGCGAGGCCGCCCGGGCCGATCGCAACGAAGTGCGCGAGGCTACGGCGCCCGCCGAAGAGGGGGGGCCGTCGCAATGACAGGATTCCCCGTAGTGGTTGTCGAAAGCGGTGGCGCGCCGGTCGTGTCCGTGACTGACAGTGCGCCTGAAGCGCAGGTTGTTGAAAGTGGTGGTTTTCCTGTAACGGTGGTGGATAGCGGCGCCCCGCCGATGATTTTAACCGGCTATACGCCGCCCGAAGAATAGGAAGGCATGAAATGGCAGATGCAAGACGACTGATGGAACTGGGCCTGCCGGGCCCGACGGCTGAAGAGGTGGCAACGCAGATTGCCGCGCAGACCGGCGATGCCGATCGGCTGATCGGTGCGGCTATCGTGCCTCCGCTGGCGCGTGAACTGGCCGCGCAGATCGACGCCGCGGGCACTATCAGCGCGCCGCGCCTGGCGGCTGAAAGCATGGCCACCGAACTGGCCCGGGAAGTGGCGGTGCAGATCGCCGCGGATAGGGCTTAATCATGACCACCGAAGAAATCGCCAAGGGCACGGTTGCTGAAATCAGCGAACGCCTGCCGATCCTCGCCGGCTGGGAACTGGCCGAATTGCATGATCTGGAGGAAGCCAAGGACAATCCCCGGGTAACGCTGCTCGATGCCATCCACCGCGAACAGGACGCGCGCAAGGAAGCTGCGGGCGGTGTGCCGCTCGACGCTGCCATGAAGGCCGAATATGACCGCGGCCGCATGGCATACCGGCGCGGCATCGCTGAGGACCAGTGCCCCCACGGCGCCGGGCCGCGGCGTGATGCGTGGGCCGAAGGTTGGCGTTTCCAGGCGGGGTCGTGAATGCCCCTCTACGATTTCCGCTGCGATAACGAGCACCGCTTCGAACGGTTCGTGTCGCTGTCGAATTATGGCAACCCGCAATCCTGCGAATGCGGGGCACCCGCGTCCCGTGTCCCCTGCGCGCCGACGGTTATTTCGGACGCCATCCCGCCCACCCGCGGCGCCGATGGCAAAATTCACGAAAGCCGCGCATCCCTGAACTTTTCGCTGACGCCGGAAGGCAATCCCAAGGGCGAACGGTATCACCAGCTGGGCAGCGACGAACAGCTGCCTGCTTTCAAGGCTCCCGAATTCGATGAAGGCAAGCGGCGCGATGATATTCGCAAGTCGCTGGCCGACATCAAGGCAGGGCGCACCCCTCCAGCACCCGTGACAGGAATTCCAGCATGAACGACATTGCGCAAACCATCGAATCCAACTCGACCGTTCTCGAGCCCGTGGAAGCGCCCGCTGCAAGCGGTGGCGGCACGCCGGATATTCCTGCCGATGACGCGGGAAAGCCCGACAAGCCCGAAGACGTGCGCGATTCGATCGCCAAGGCGTTGAAGGCATCGGATGCCAAGACTGCCGAAGCCAAGGCCAAGGAAGCCGGGGAGGATCCGAAAGACGCCAAGGAAGGAAAGCCCGCCGATGACGCCGACGCCGCCGAAAAGCCCGATGGGGATAAAGATGGCAAGGCCGAAGGAAAGGCGGGCAAAGCCGCTGAAGACGGCGCCGAATCCGCGAAAGCGGGCAAGGCCGACGACGGCAAGCCTGTAGAGGGCAAGGGCGAAGCGGCTAAGGCTGAAGCGGAAGGTGACGACGGCAAGGAAAACGGCAAGGGCAAACCTGCGCATTACCAGCCGCCGAAGAACCTCCTTCCTGATGCACGCGAAAAGTGGACGAACGTGCCGCGGGCGGTGCAGCGCGACATCGAAAACATGACGCGCGAGCACGACGCCAAGGTGCAGGAACTGACCAAGGCGACCGAACGCTATGAAGCGGTGCGCGAATTCGATGAGCTGGCGCAGTCGAACGGCCGGGAACTGCGCGAAAGCCTGGGACGGATGCACGAAATCGAAAATCTGATACAGGAAAACCCCTATGCCGGGCTGAATGCCATCCTGCAGGAAATCGGGCCGCGCAAACCGGACGGCTCGCCGGTGTCGCTGCTCGAGGTGTCGAAATTCATCGCGCAGCAGGGCGACGACGGCTGGCAGCAGCTGGTGGCTGCGCGTCCTCAGCAGCAGCAACAGCAGCAGCAGCCGGATCCCCAGGTGGCGCATCTGCAGCAGCAGATCGCGAAGATGCAGGTCGACCATACGGCGGCATCGGTGATCGAACCTTTCAAGGCGGGGCATCCCCGCTATGACGAATTGAAAGGGGATATTGCAATGTTCCTGAAATCCGGTAGGATACCAGCCAGCTTGAGCGCGCAAGACCGGCTCGAAGCGGCGTATGACATGGCTGAGCGGCTGAACCCGCCTTCGAATGGCAACGCTGCATCGCCCGATGCGAGCCTTGAACCTGACCGTCGCGTTGACCCTGCCAAGGGCTCCAGTGGCTCACTCTCCATCAAGTCAGCGCCGGGTTCGGTTACCGAAAACAAAGAACCTGATCGCGGTGGCGACATTCGCGACATGCTCGCCCGCAATATGCGAAAGGCTGGCAGGTCCTAACCGAAAGGGTTTGAACAATGCCGATCAACACAGATCGCAATTATGGTCAGGCTTTGACCATGAGTGTCGCGCAGCGGTCCTCGACCGTCCGTGACATCATTTACGACTCGACCCCGCTTACCCGCATCCTGAAGGATGAAGGGCGCATTCAGACGAAGCGCGCGGGCGGACCGGAACTTCGCATTCCGGTCGAATACGACAAGCTGTCGGCCCAGTGGTTCACTGGGTACGACAAGATTGCCATCACGCCGAAGGAGCTGGTCAACAGCGCGGTCTTCAACTGGTCGCGCGTCGTTGCCCCGTTCTCGCTGAACGGCACCGAAATGCTGTTCAATTCGAACGAAGAAGAAATCATCGACCTGATGAGCTTCTACATCTCCGCGGCCGAACGCTCGGCCAAGGAAGAGTTCGAATCGAGCATGGTGGGCGATGGCACTGCCGACGGCGGGCGCCAGATGATCGGTTTCGGCGGGTCCATCCCGACCACGCCGAACACGGGCACCTATGGCGGCATCAACCGTGCCGACGTGGCCGAATGGCGCACCTCGTTCTTCGACGTGTCGGACGGTGACGTTACCGGCTACACGACCTGGGACAGCACCACGGCGCGCGGGATCATTTCGAAGATCACGCTCGACCGTTCGCGCGGTTCGCAGCGTCCCGACCTGTGGATCTTCGATTCCAACATGTGGGAATCGGTCGAAGCCTCGTTCGTGGCGCACCAGCGTTTCACCAGCGATCGCATGACCCGGCTGGGCCTTTCGGGCCTGTCCTACATGACGGGCGCAGGCGCGGTCGACCTGGTCGCTGCTGGCGGCATCGGCAACGTCATGCCGGCGAACACTGCGTTCGGCATCGACACCTCGTCGTTCTCGATCTACGAATTCCCCGGCCAGTCGTTCGTGCCGTTCCATCCCGGCGACGGGATGCGTCCGGTCAACCAGGACGCGATGGCGCAGGGCATCGTGTGGACCGGTCAGCCGGTCGTCGAGAACCCGCTTTCCATGGTCCGGTTGCAGGTATAACCGGGGCTGATACAGGAGAAATGAAATGGCTGTAGCACAACCTTTCCGCACCACGGCCGCTCTTGGCCCCGATCTGACGCAGGTCGTCAAGGCCGGTTCGTGGTATGACAACGGCATTCAGTCGCCCCAGCTGGGCGTCACCGAGCTTTCGAGCGACGGGCGCAAGGCAGTATGGGTCGAAGCTTCGGCAACCATTACGGTTGCTGCGGCGCCGGGCACGCAGGTTACCCTGACCGTCAACGGTGATGGGGACATCACTGCGGCGGCCGGCGCTGGCGGCTTTTATGCCCCGAACAGCGGCGATTACGATGGCACCATTGTCAGCGGCGATCGTTTCTGGGCCCTCGAAGGCACCGCCCCCTAAGGGTCGCACACTGAGGGCGGGGCTTCGGCCCCGCCTTTTCCCCTTTCAACACCGGAGCAAACCCCATGCATATCGCTGAAATCGACACGCGCGAGCTTTCCGTCACCCCGTTCTTCAAGATGGTGTCGGTCGAAAACGTCCCCCAGTCCAAGGCGAAAGGGTATCCGGTTCGCGTCGAACGCGAAATGGTCGAAGTCCGCGTGGCGGGCAACAAGCATTATTCCCCGCTGTTCCGCGCCGATGATTTCTGGAAGCGCGACGGCGATCGCGTCATCACCTATGCCGAACGCTGGCCCGAACAGTACCGCGCCTTCAAGGAAGGCGTTGGCCAGGAAGCTGACGGTACCCCGCTCGAGCTCCTGACGCCGCACGGCATCACCGCGCAGCAGATTTCGCTGTGCCGCGCGCTCAAGATCTACAGCATCGAATCGCTGCACGCGCTCGAAGGCCAGCAGGTCAAGACGCTGGGCATGAACGGCAACAAGCTCAAGGAAGCGGCCGGCGCGTTCATGGCAACCCGCAACAACGGCATCGACGCGGCCAAGGAACTGGCCGATCTGCGCGCACGTATTGCTGAGCTCGAAGGCACTTCCACCAGCGTGCCCACGCAGGAAGCCTCACCCGAAGAAATCGACGCCGAAATCGAAGCGGCTGACGCTGAATTCGCCGGCATGACCGATGCGGATCTGAAGGACGAAATCGGGAAGCTGGCCGGAAGCAAGCCGCGGGGCACCCCGTCGCGCGACACGCTCGAGAACAGCTTGCGCGAATTGCGCCATGTGGCGGCGGAAGCGAACAGCGAAGCCGAGGCCGCATAATGGCCATTCTTTCGGCCATGCAGTCGGCGGCCTTGCGGCTGGTCGGCAAGCGGCCGGAAGTGTTCTTTGGCGCCTCCGGTCAGTTCGAGCAGGAAATCACCGATCTGGCCAATGAGGTGGCGCAGGACGTTGCACAGTACCGTGATTGGCAGGCGCTTGTGAAAGTGGCCACCATCACGGGCGACGGCACCACGACCGAATACAACCTGCCGGACGATTATGGCCGCATGACGCAGGCGTCGACCATCCAGGACCTGTCCAGCTGGTTCTGGGGGTATGAGCATGTGCAGGACATCAACTCGTTTCTGTATCTGCAGGAAACCGGCTTCACGGCAACGCCCGGTTCATGGATCATATACGGGGACAGGCTGCGCTTTGCCCCGGCGCCCGATTCAGCGCAGAATGCGTCCTATCCCTACATCACCAAGAATTACGCGGTCGATTTCAGCACCGCGCCGAAGTCCGCGTTCACGCAGGACAATGACACCTTCCTGCTCCCCGAACGGCTGCTGACTCTGGGGCTGGTGTGGCGCTGGCGCGAGAACAAGAAGCTCGACGCCACCGGCGATCAGGAAGCTTTCATCAAGGCGCTCGACGAATACGGCTCGAAGGATGGCGGTAGCAGCGTATTGCGCTGGCGCTCGCGGCGCGCATTTCCCGGCACGCGGGTGGCGTGGCCGTGGACGCTAGGCTAGGCTGCGCCCATGGCCTACGCACGACGCCCGACCCGCCCCAAGCCCCGTAACGCACAGACCCGCAAATGGCCTGCGCCGGTTGCCGGCTGGGTATCCAATCGAATGCTGTCCGATCCCAAGTCGATTGAGGGCCCGGGAGCTGCGGTGCTCGACAATTTCTTTCCGCGCGCGACCGGGGTCGCACTGCGACGCGGCAAAGCGCGGTATGCCACGCTGGTGGACAAGGAACTCGATGTCGAATCCCTGTTCACCTATCACAATGGCACTGTCGAACGCATGTTCGCGGCCAACGCGACGACGATCTATGACGTGTCCAGCGTCGTGTTTCCCGAACCGCTCGACCTGGCAACTGAAACCAGCCCGACCGATGACGTCGACACGCTGGGCGATGGTACTGGCGATGTTTTCGGCTGGGATAGCACCGCGGGGCTCGAGGTTTCGGAAGGGTACACCTCCGGCCAGTGGTCAGTCATCCAATTCGCCACGACGGGAGGGATTTTCCTGATCGGCGTGAACGGCGAAGACACCGGCTTTATCTATGACGGGACGCGCTTCTATCCGAACATTGCGGGCGGCCTGTGGTGGCTGGCATTCGACACGGAAAGCGGCGCGTTCACCGTGGGCGAAACCGTCACCGGTGGGACGTCCGGCGCGACTGGCGTTATCGTGGAGGTGGACAGCGACGGCTCGGCCGGTACGCTGCTACTGCGCGACGTTACCGGAACCTTCGAAGACGATGAAGCATTGACCGACGGCGCGACCGGCGCGGCCACGGCCGACGGCACGCAAACCAGCGCGGTGCCTGGCATGGATTTCGGGGACCTAACCAGCGCCGATATGTCGTTCGTTTGGGCCTACAAGAACCGGCTGTATTTTACCGAAAAGGAAAGCCTGTCCGCGTGGTATCTGCCTGTCGACAGCATCGGCGGCACGGCCACCGAATTCCCGATGGGCGGTGTTTTTTCCAACGGCGGCGCACTGATGTTCGGGCAGCGGTGGTCGCTTGAGGCGGGCGGTTCCGGCGGCTTGTCCGAACAGAACATTTTCGTCACGACCGAAGGCGAGGTCGCCATTTATCAAGGGTCGTTCCCGGGCGATGCGTCGACTTGGGGGCTGGTCGGCGTGTACCGCATCGGATCCCCGCTGGGCCGGCGCGCATACCTACGCGGGGGCGGTGACTTGGCGATCGCCACGACCGTGGGGCTGGTGCCGCTGTCGAAAGCCATTTCGCTTGATGTGACCGCGCTCAACGTCGCCACGATCAGCTACAAGATTGCCGACGCCTGGACCGATGCGGTGCGGCTGCGGGGCGAGCAAAACTGGCAGTGCATGATCTGGCCGGAAAAGAAGATGGCGCTGATCGCGCTGCCCGACATGATTGGCTCGAGCGATCCGGTGATGTTTGTCAGCAACACCGAGACGGGCGCATGGGGCCGCTATACCAACTGGCAGGGCCTGTGCATGACCGTGTTCGGCGGCCAGCTTTATTTCGGTTCCCCGAACGGCGAAATCTACCAGGCGGAAGTCGGCGGGCTGGATGACGGCGAAACCTATTCCGGCGCGGTCGTCCCGCTGTTCGACGACATGGAATTTTCCGCAGGCGCCAAGGTCGGCAAAATGGCCCGCGCCCGCGTGCGCGCCTCTACCGAGATTGTGGACAGCGTATCGCTGCTGGCGGATTTCGATATTTCTTTGCCCCCCGCACCGGATGCCACGCCGGTTTTTGCTTCGAACCAATGGGGCACCGGTGTGTGGGGGCAATCCGTCTGGGGCTCGGCTGTGCCGAACGTCCTTAACCAACCGTGGCGCTCCGCGGGGACGATCGGCTATTCGATCGCGCCTTGCTATCAGGTGACAAGCGGGGCGCCCGCGCCGCTTGATGTCGAGTTGATCGACTTCGAAACGCTCTACAACATTGCCGAGGCGGTTACTTAGGGGTAGCCTGCCTCGCATGGCAATCACCTTGGCAAGCGGCGATCGCGTCGCGCAATTCGTTTCCGATCGGCTGGGTATGGCCCTATGCCCGCCCTTTACGGCGTTGGGGCTCGAGCGCGATGGCGTACTCATTGGCGGCGCGCTGTTCAATTCCTTCGAAGGCGCTGACGTCCATGTCACGGTTGCCGGGCGTGGGTGGACGCGCGGCTTTCTGCGCGCGGTGGGGCATTACGTCTTCGAACAGATCGGCTGTTGCCGGATGACGTTCACCAGCGAGCACCGGCCCGTGATCAAGTATGCCTGCCGCCTTGGCGGGCAAATCGAAGGCGCGCTGCGCGATCATTACGGCCCCGGGCGCGACGGTGTGATAGTGGGGGTCTTGCGGCGGGAGTGGAAGTTCGGTAAGGATGGTGCGTCCAAGCGCGGTTGAACTCCCTCACGCGCTTTCCGGTAATGGAAAGCGAGAGTATGAAGACCCCCAAGCCGCCCCCCGCTCCCGATCCCGTAAAGACTGCGCAGGCACAGGCCGGGGTCAACCTGTCCACTGCCATGGCGCAGCAGAACATGAACATGATCGGGCAGGTGAACCCGTGGGGCACGGTCAATTATACCCAGAACGGCAACACGCGGTTCCGCGATAGCTTCGGCAACTGGGTTGAAATTCCGCAATATACGCAGACCACGACGTTCACGCCCGAACAGCAGGCGATCTTCGACAAGTCGCAGGGCGCGCAATCGAACCTTGCAGGCATCGCGCAGGACCAGTCCGCGCGCATTGCCGATACGCTTTCGGATCCGTTCGAATTCAATAACCAGGACGCGGCAGACTGGGCCTATGATCTGTCCATGTCGCGCCTGCGTCCTGAAATGGAAAACCGGCAGGAAGCCCTGCGGTCGCAACTGATCAACTCGGGCCTGCGCCCGGGAACCGACGCCTACGGCACCGAAATGAGCCGCATCGGGCAGGTTGACAACGACATGATGAACCAGCTGATGCTGCAGGGACGCGGGCAGGCGTTCTCCGAACAGCTGGCCACGCGCAATCAGCCGCTGAACGAATTGTCGGCGCTGCTGTCCGGTTCGCAGGTATCGAATCCCGCTGGCATGTCTGGCCCCACCCCGCAGACCAGCGTGGGCGGTGTCGATTACAGCGGCATGGTGCAGAACAATTACAACAACCAGATGCAGCAATATAACGCGCAGATGCAGAACCGCGGCGGAATGCTCGGCGGCCTGTTCGGGCTGGCTGGTTCACTGGGCGGCGCTGCCATCCGTGGGGGTTTCTGATGGCTTTGGCGCCCATCCCGGCTGGCGTTGCGCAGGTTGTCGATCCTGTCGCCCAGGCGCTGACGCCCGCCGAGCCCTTCGTGTGGGGGCACGGGGGGCTGAAGATGACGCCGCAGCAAGCGGCAATGATGCGCGAACGCGGCCAACAACGGATGCGCGGCGATTATTCGCCCGTGCAGCATTGGACGCAGGGCCTTGCCCGCGTGGCTGACAACGTGCTGGGCGCACTTGAGGCCAAGAAAGCAGACAAGGCGCTCGAGGAAGGCGCGGCTGCCGATCGCGCGCTAATGGAAGCTATGGTGTCGGGCGGTGTCGATGACAGCATGATCGCCCGCGCGCTGATGGATCCGAACGTGGGCGAAGGCGTGCGCCAGTTTGCGGGCATGGAATACCAGCGGAGGCAGCCGGCCAAGGCGCCCGCGCCCACCGATATTGAAAAGCTGATGATGGCGCGCGGTATCGAGCGCGGTTCCGATGTGTGGAACAAGACGCTTGACGCGGCGATCACTGGCAAAACCGATCCTTTCACCGTGCTGCAGACCGGAACGGGGACGTTCATGGGCCCGCAGTCACTTGTCCAACAGGCTTTGCAGGAAGGAGGTGGTCCTACATCTGGGGCGCCGGCTGGGGGTGAGCCCCCGGCGGTGCTTCCCCCCGATTTCTTCGACGACAACGGGGGAGGTGGTGGCGGCAACGTCACCGATCCCTTTCGCTGATGCCTCGCGGCTCGACGCCATCACCATGCAAGCGGAAAGCGGCGGCCGCC
>CEQA01141587.1_pt1 | contig 27197 bp, 51 predicted proteins | sample 530501 | NCBI WGS metagenome assembly CEQA01 (sample SAMEA2620227, study PRJEB7988) | marine metagenome | isolation source: saline water (ENVO:00002010), including
GTGCCGCTTCTTTGTTCCATACAAGGAAAGGAAGGTCTAACCAAAGAGCCTTGCCATCTTTAACACGGAGTAAATCATGGGTTTCGCCCAAGTGGTCCATGTGATAACCTTTCATTTCTTCGATAGTGGCTCGAATGACCCACTCACCTTCATCAAGTGAAGGGTCTGCCTTCACACCCGAAGCACTGTCGCCCTTCTTGGTGTATCTTGCAAGGAAAATCTGTTGCGAAAATAGCCTCTTAGTGCCGTTCTCCCATTCGGGAACTTCGCCAACCTTCATCAAGCCCTTCTTACCATCACCAATATCCATAAACTCTTTCACATCTTTGAGGTGGAAAGTGTAGCATACGGCAGGGATAGGAAGTTTGTGCGCTCTTCCCATAGCATCACGGAATAACTTGTTTCGGGTTCTCCATTCTGCTTGGTTGAATCTGTCTCCATCTTCGACATTGATTGGGTTCTTGGAACGGTTCATCAGAATATCCGTCATAGCGAACTCACACCACTTTAGGAAAGTGGAGCATCCATCCATTAGAACGCCACCAATAGGTGCGCCTTGTTGAATATCCTCACCAATACAGGAAAGGAAGTATGAAACCTTATCCACAAGAGCAGTCCAATTCGTTGTATTATCCTCATTGAAAATAGAGGAATCGAACTCATCAAAGAGAGGGATTACACGAATGTTCTCATCAGTTGGGAAATTGAAAGCAACAGTGGAACCTGCGCTTCCATCGAAATCAAGAATGATAATTTCCTTGTCGGGTCCGAGGTAGTCTCGCATACGAGAAAGACAGAATCCAGTTTTCGCAGTATTCTCTTTGCCTACGGCACTCATACGAATGACTGCTTGGTGAGTTCTATCACGCTTGTATAGGGAACGGTAATGTTCCATGTGGTTTACAGGAACAGGACCATCCTCCTTACTTTCGGCCTTGCTTTCGCTTGCTTGCTTAGTCTTTGCCCATGCGTTTGCCATCTAAATCACCACTCTTCTCCATCTGTTTCGTCATCAAAGTCTGCACTTTCGGCAGGGCTTACAGTATCGTAAGCCCACCATCCGTTGATTGTGAGGCGGCCATCACCTTCTCGACCAACCCAACCATTACCAACGACTCCAAGAACAGAACCCACTCCGAAATCAATCAAGTCCTCTTGGTTTGGTCCAATGTATAGGTCAAGGGGTGCGGCCATTGAAGTCAAATCCATATCACCGAGAGTGATAATGTAGCCACCCTTTTCTCTTGGGTCAATGTGGACTACTTCAAGAAGCATTCCGCATACTGCATCCCACTTCTCCTTTTCATCAAGACTGCTGACCCAACCTTCAAGGTTGTCGAGTCCAGTGAGCCACGCATTACCAAGTAGTTTCGGCATTAGTTCATGCGGAGGGGAGGTAAAGAGGCTCGTCAAACTATCATCGGGGATGACTGTCGAAACTCCCGCCTTTGCGTAGGCCACTGTTCCATCCTTACCACTGCGAAGTGCGATATTACACGGCACAAAGGTTTGGTATTGGTCCTTAGCGGCTTCCCCACTGGACTTGACTGTAATCATGCGAGGTTCGCCAGTTTCGCCAACCTTTCGCCCCAAGAACATAGAGGTTCTTTCGGGTTCACTCTTTGGTCGAGCCTTTCCATAGCGGAAGTTCTCATTACCGTTAGGGAAGGTAGGCATTGTCTTGTTCCAAACACATACGAAGTATGTGCCATCCTCAAGTTCCACTGCTTCCTTCGGGAGTTTATCTGCCTTAGCAGTTGCAGTTCCTTCTGTAAATGGGGTCTTTGCCGCCAATGAAGGATTGTAAACCATGTAATACCCACCATCCACATCATCATGTGCATAGAGGATTACTGCACCGCTATTCACAAGGATTTTCCTTGCTTCTATATCGGGCATAGCATTGAGTTGTGTTGCCATCTTATCATAAGCAAACTTACCCCAATCTTTGTATCGTGGGACACTAAGGAACATACCCTCATAGTTGTCGCATCCACTTCTCTTCAATCGTTGAGTTTGAAGTCTCATCTGTTGCGCCGCCACTCGTAGGCACATGAGTTCCACTTCATCATCAGCCTTACCTGCGGAGCGTAGGTTCTCACCTTGCTCTTTCAGCACACGCTGATGGTTCTCCTTCAAGGATGCTACTGTGCATCCAACATTCTTCGCTACTTTCTCAAACATTTCTGCTTCCATTTTGTTCGCCTCTATTCTATCCTGTATTCCTATGTCCATATAAACCCAACGACCCCTTCACCGAGAAGTCGGCAATAATTCCAAAGGACAATGATTTCATCAACACCGTGGTTCAAGTCTCGTTCACAAATAATACTGGCCTCGACCACATGGAGTTTCATTTCTGATTTTACATTCGATGCCATAGCGAAATCAAATGTCTTTCGCAGAACATCTTTCACTCTCATCCCTTGCGTGAGAGCAACGGCTTCTTCGACTGCTCGTTCCTTCATACACAAGTTAAGGAATCTGCTACAATCTAAACCACCATCAGCAATCTGCAAGGTGAACTTATCAGCATCATAAGCCGATTCAAAAGATGCGAAAGCCTGTAATGCACCAATACAATTGCGTAAATCCCCACGATGGGCCAGGGCAATTCGCAAGAGTTGTTCTTCTGTAATGTAAACTCCTTCTTTTGCCGCAATAGTAGCAAGCCTCTGCATTGTTTCGGCATTCAGCATGGGAGCGAAAGTGTGAACTTGGCAACGGGATTGTAGCCACGGACTAACTTTTGAGAGGTCGTTGCAAGTGAGAATGAAAATACAAGTGGCATCTTCGATGACCCCTTTGAGCGCATCTTGCGCCATAGGTGTAATTCTATCCGCTTCATCGAGTAGGATAATTGTTTCATAATTCCCTGTTCGTGCGAGAGGAGCAACATCCTCCTCAACAAACTCGATTCCTCTTTGTTTCTTAGACGAAGCATTGAACTCATGGAGTTGGTAATCCAAACCTTTCGCAAGTAATCTTGCCATCGTGGTCTTTCCTGTTCCCGCTTCGGGTGAATGGAATAAATAATGTTGCAGGTCTGCTTTACCTGCGAGTATCTGTTGTGCTATCAGAACAAACTCATGTTGTCCCATGAACTCCTCTAATGTTTCGGGTCTATGCTTTTCGGCCCATATTGTTGTCGTCATCTCTTACCTCTCCTATTCCCACATATTCATGTATCGAACAATACCTTTTGCTCTCATCAGTCAATTGTGCTTTACATCCTCTGACCGAACATCTCTTCATAAACCCACCGACTCATTCTCTATTGGCGAAATGCTTCTTAAGTTCTTGGAAAAGAGCAAACATATCCTCATCACCGATAATCAATTTCTCTCTTACTCCTTTTTCGTTTTGTGGAGCATAGATAGAATGGGTTATCCTACCTGCCAAATCTTCAACCACATAAATTGTATCGTTTCGTATATCCGCACTACTCATCTTCTAATTCCTCCAAACATAATCCTTGTTTCGCTAATTGTCTTTCGACTAACCATCGAATAAATCTCCGATATAGATTCACTCAACCACCTCGATACCATCAAAATCTTTGCAAACAAAACAAGCCCTTCCTTCGTCTGCATCAATTACTTCCACATCGCAAATAACACACCAATACTTCATTCAACCACCTCAAAATCAGCCTCAACAATATGCGTAGGCGGTGCTTTGAGAGTTGCCAGTCTCAATTCGAGTTGGTTCATCAATTGCGGGTGGTCCCGTAGGGTATCAACAATAATACCCATAACTCCCGAAACTTTCTGTTCAGCAAGCATGAGTTGAGAATCAACACCAATTTCTTTCTTCAATTGACCAATTAACTTAAGGGATGAATTGGCCTGTCCTACAAGTTTCGTTGCTTCTCCAATCCACTCTTTTGTGATTCCTTCTTTGTCTTTCGCTTTCTCCCACTCATCAAGCCATTGATTGATTCTTCCGAATATGTCGTTTGCCATATCAAGAGTAGTAATACTCTCCTTTCGCAGTTCTTCGACTTCTTTCGCTTCAAGGGGATTGTAATCTATGTGATGGCTCATGTGTTCTTCAACTGAACCCGCTCGCCAGTTCATTTTAGTTTCAAGGAAAACAGTAGTCATCTCCTCTTTGAATAGCGAAAGTTCCATCTCCTTTCTGTTCGGGTGATTACAAAGGGGACATTCGGGGGATTCCAAAACCCACTTCAATGTCTCGATAACCGTTGGGTCATACGAGTTTCGCAATCTCTCTTCAATCAAATGTTTACTTTTCATCTTTAACTCCCCATAGTTGAACGGGATAAGGGCCGCTCGGTCCTCTCCCTTCGTTGATATGATGACCAATCATAATGAATCTCTTATCGCTTCTAAGCCACATTGGAACTTGTTGGTAATTCGGGGCTTGCGTGTAAGGAAGCCCTCTGTAATTCACAACATTCGCTCTCAATCCTTCACAAGTAGTAGGTCCATTCTCTTTAATGAACTTGTAGGCTGAATCCAACCATCGTTGAAACTTAGCCACTCTATTCTCCTCCGAAAGTTCTGACTCCTTCTTTCTTCCAATCAACTGCTGATGATTTCGCAGTGGCCGTTAATTGACGCTTCTCGCCAGTGAGTTTGTATCTTCCTGTTCTCCATCTTCCATTAGGGAATCGTAAACCCCCACCAACCAAAGGCATATCGTGATACGCATCGGGAAGCCTTTCCCACTCAACATCTTTCGCCATAATGTTGGCGAGTTGTGGAGGGGTAGGAGCATGATAGCGAAAGTTCTCATTTAGATAGTCTTGTATTTCTGTAAATGAAGCAGTTTCGTTTTCGCATGAAGCGAGGAAATCAGAAATCCGTTGTCGGTTTCTTCTTGTTTTATGGTATGTGCGTTTCATTGTTTCGCCCTCCCCAATAGTTGCATTCTCGCCTCGACAACCTCATCAAGACAAGGAGAACATACATTGTATTTACTACAACGCAAGCCTCTTGATTCCGCATTCGGTCTTTCGCATATTTCGCAAATCATTCTTCCTCTTCCCCCTTGTGTAGGTGAGTAATCATAAAATCCGCAAACTCGAATGTCTCCCTTCGGATTGTTTTCGTCTGCGAAAACTCTTGCAATATAACTCGTATCATATTTGCTAATTCATCTGCTCTATTCTTTTCAGCCTCAACTCGTTCCAATAACAAGTTAGCCACTTCTAATTCATTTTCGTTCATCATTTCAACCACTCTTTCACTTGTTTCTCTGCCGCTTTCCAAAGTCCATAATCACTTCTTCCATCGGTATTTATCGTCATAACTCTTCTCTTAGATGACCTTTCGGCATCTGTTATTTCGAGAATAGACATTTCGCTTGGATGATTAAGTGCATCAAGACTACCACCTCTATCAACGATAGTTTCTTCACTAACTTCCAATCGAATCAAATAACCCCCATTATCGAGGATGGATGCAACTTCGTTGGGATAACGAACATCATCAACTACAACGAGTTCATGGTTTGCCGCATCTTCAAGCATCTTCCAAATCCAATAATCGGGATGGATTAAGTTTCGCTTTCCTTCTCCCCATGCTTGTAGGATAGGGCGAACTGCATTCTTATCACGCATTTCGGCCAAGAGTAATTGTTCTCTCGGATTAGCCCTGCCTTTGAACATAGCATCTGCTACTTCATCTCTAACCGCACCTGCAAAAGAGGATTTATGAAAACCAAATTGTTCCACCAACACCTTTGCGAGCGTGGTCTTACCACTACGCATACGACCTGCGATACCGATAATCACTCTTTGACCTCCACGAAACTTCTAAGCAAGAACTCTTCTTCAACCTGTTGGTCCTCAATGTGTTGGTCTGAACCTGCTATCGCAACTTCTCCTTTCCAACCAGTTCTTTTCCTCAACCAATTGATATAATCACGAAATGTTTTCGGCATTTCGCCCTCATAATCGGGGTAGCGGTCAGCGAAACACAAAGGACACATAGGGAGAGGCATCCAATACTTCTCCTCATCCATGTAATCCCCATGTGTGTTGAATGATTTCGCACCGCATCGGTAATCACCTTCCCCCCACGGTTCACTGTGTAAATGAAACATCAAGGGCTGAACCAACCATTCGCCCATGTGTCCTTTACTGATGTTCTTCCTATCCTTCACTCTTCCTCACCTAACAAATCTAAGGGAGTTCCCTGCACTGCGAAAATAATCATTCGCTCAAGCATTTCTCTTCGTTGTAAATCACTTTCGCACCAAAACGCCAACAGGTCATCTCGGAATATCATCCATTTGTTCATGTGGTAATCATCTGTGAACCTATCCTTCGGAGTTTCGGGAAACATAATTCGCATGAACTCATTGTAGTTCACACGATTCCTAATCCAACGCAAAGCGATGAAAACTTCTTCGGGTGTAAATCTTAACTTAACTTCTCTCATTTCGGCCACCATTACTCTTCCTCCTCTTTACTCATACATGAAAGACAATAATCCCCTACGGTCTTAGGATTCCAACAACCTTCCTTCTTACAGAAGAACCTCATTCCCCGCATCCTTCACACCTCATCTGTGTGAACGGTTTCAAGCAAACAGGACAACAATGCCTACCTGCAACAACTATTCCTTCTAATCCATTCCATCCACAAAAACATCTCTGCATACTAATCACCATCATTCATCCCCCTTCGCTTCGTAGTCGTAATGCTCTTCGGGAAGGCGGTGCTTTCTCCTATCCATCATATTCTGTATTAAGGTTCCTACATTCGATACGGCTTTATCCATTCGCTTCTTTGCGACTTCATCTTCACCATCAACATATCTCTCATAGAGAGGCTTTACGCTGATAGTGTTTAGGATATGCTTCAAAGCCTCATACTCGCCTTCAACTATACTCTTCAACTTCGCCATGTAATCCGTTATACATGGGTTGTGCTTATAATCCTGTCGGCTATCCTTCCATACAATGAATACAAACTTCTGAATTAGGAGGGAATACTCTCTTCTTTCCGCAAGAACATCGTTTCGCTATCCTTTTCTCCGAAGGAGTCATACAACTTACTGGCCTTGAATAAATAATATCTTCTTTGGTCTTAATCAACTGTCTGTTTATGTCGAATACCATGTGTTTCGCTTTCGCTCCTCCGATTGATTCAACCATCTCAAATCCAGTGCTAATTACTTGAACATTTTTCGCTAACAAAGACGAAAGGCTCGTATCACTTGGGACTTCACGACCACCCCAAGCAGACTTTAAGTGTGAGGATAACTCGTTTCGAGTCATTGGACCTAACTCAAATAGGATTTCGGCAATCTTTCGCCGAACTCTTCGGTTATTCGCACTCACGCTCCGCACACTTATGAGGTTCCATATAAACACTATCACAAACTTTATGTTTGACTCAATCTTCCGAAAGCCCCACCGAAATACCAGTAGCCATTCCTTCGTTTGAATTACCATCGTGTTTAATCACACCATACCTTCCACTAATGACCTCTTGAACAAGCCTTGTCGAATCGAATATCATACGAAGTGGATAATCCATACCACCACTGATAATACCAATTATGATTAACGGTGCAAGCAACATATACAACCCAATAGCATACGGTTGTTGAACAAGCCAAATTGTAAATGCAAATACAATACAAACCTTAGTGAATGCGAAAGGTGGTCTTTCGGGATTTGAAAGATACAGATAAGGCCAACACAAAACAAAAACGGGAAAACTCCAGTATGGAACTTCACTAAGGTAAGTCCACTTATGCCCGTATAACCTACGGAAAGGTTTCAACATATCTTCTTCAAAAACATCATCTATTCTCGCCATTACAACCACTCCGTTGTTCTTTGTTTTCGCTTCTTCACTCCTTTCGGAAGGCTATCAACATCTTTCGCTCTTACTTCATTAGCAACTGAATCAGATTGGGAAACAATCAACTTAGCGTAAACATCACTATCACGAAAGCCTTCGGGAATAATTTCGCTATCCTTCTTCTTTCGCTTTGGATGTGAATATCTCCGTGCAGATTTAATGCGATGCGCTAACAACGCTTGGATTACTCTTTCGGGAACTTCAAACGATGCCTCGTTTATCCTTCTCCACAACTCAATATCCTTGATGTTCTCCCTCACATACGCAAGGAGGTAGGGAACTGGAACTTTAACAAGTTCTTGGTAAACTCTGTTTCGGTCATCCCAACGAAGCATAGCATCAATCGCTCGTTGCCAATTTCTATTCTCACCCGAACTCCAACTACCCTCGAAAATAATAGAGTCGCTTTCAGAAAGTTTCGGTTTCTTTTCGCATACCGAAACTAAACGATAAGGAACTACATCAGCAAGGTATTCACATTGTTCCTTGTTGAGTTTCACATTTCTCACAATGTAGGTAGTATCGGGAGCAGTGGGTGTGAACTCCCACCCACGCATTTCGATATGTGGTCCATCCATGAACCTATGAACATTCGCTTCATCAGTGAATATCACGATTCCCATTCTGACTCCACCCTCCTATACTCCTTAACTCCCGCACCAGTGGTATGGGATTCAAGTAAACCTCGACCTTCTAATCTTCGGAGCATAGCCGAAACACCATACACAGTAATGGAACAGTGCTTTTGTGGTAAACATTCAACTGCTTTCGGCAACAACTCTTGTGCCGAAAACCACTCGCTAAGTCTCCATTCAGCAACGGCTTTCCTCACCGATGAATACCGATATGCTTTACCCATTATTCCTCCTCCTCAATATATCCTTGTTCAATAGCACAGAAGTAGTGCATCCACATACCATCGAAGGCTTCTTCCTCATCAACATAGATGCGCTCTCCGCAAATATCACAATCACTACCTGCACAATGCCTACAAAGCCATCCATCATCGCAGGGGATTCGATTAACGAACCAACCACTTCCCCAAGCAACACTCGTTCCGCACTCACAACATACTTGTTCTTCACTCATCATCTTCCTCTCCTATACCCTCAAATGGGTTTTCCTCATAAATGTAATCCATAACTCGTTGCCATTGGGAACGACTCAAAGACCAAATCTCACGAATAGAAATCGGGTGAACTCTATACCTACCCGAATACCACTGATAACCATCAATGGTTAATTCACAATACAAACCATCTTCAATCATTTTCGCAATAAGTTTCGGGATGGCTTTCTTTGGTATTGGGCGAGAAATCAACTGATTGAAATGCGCTCGCCATTTTACAGGTTCACCTCTTTCGCTCACGCTTGACCCTCCTCCCTTTCATCTTCAAAACCGAAACGGCAACATACTCCTTTGCGCCCACGACCCCCACTCCCTTTGGGAGTAAACTCACGATACCAACCACGACCAATCAAGTTCTCCTCGACCCATCGTTTCGCTGACTGGTAATCACCCATTGTAATCATTTTCGCAACTTCCTTGAGTAATGTTGATTTCGGTAAGTCCTTATTCCAAAACGCACTTCGGATTAGATGCAGGTCTGCATCCATAACATTCCTACGCATGGCAAGGCTTGTATCAAGTATCTCCTTAAGCCTATCATCAAGTTCCACTTCAAGTATTTCGCCACCCTTGTATTCGGGTTGCATCAATACATACCCGATACCTATTCTTCGGAATAGGTCGCTCTCATACGAGCGCACTTCGGGTTTCATCAACCACTGGTCAAAGGATTGTGAAAAGTGAACACCTTTCGGTGGTTCAAGTGCTACTGCTACTTGCCTACTGATGAACCACTCTCGGAGTTTAATCACCTTCTCTGCGAGTTTCGCTCTCTCATCGGGAAGCATATTGGCTTGTTTATTCTGTGCCATCTTGTATTCCCTTTCTTTGTCGGGAGTCATTTCAATATCAATCACGAAGAACCTACGGTCAAGCCCCGATTCTAACTCAAACCTTGCAGGTTGAGTCCCACCCCATACCGTATAACGAGTATGATAGCGCACCCACCCTGCTCGCATGGACTTGTTCACTCGCCCACTGTCGAGCGAGGTTAGTAGTTGATTCTTCGTATCAACGCTATGCTCTTTGCGAGTTGCATCCATGACGGATGAGAACTCCTCGAAACATAGGAAGCCACCGCAAGTTTCCCTTGCGAGAGGTCTGCCGAGAATATCACCTTCATCGCTTACACTCCCGAACATACCTGCCTCTGTGATAGAATTAGGTCCAATCATAGTGCGAAACCCTATCCCCATATCGGCGGCGGGATTCCAAAGTATTCCAGTGCCTTCGGCACAGAATAAATCAATCAATACATTCTTACCCGAACCCTTTACGCCCCGCATGAGTATATGCACTCTCGTATCTGCGAGCCTACTCATGGGTGTGTATATGGGAGCGTTATTATGTCTCAACGGACAATTAGGAATAGTGAAGCCCCCTTCGGGAACTCTTTCGGGGTCAAAGTCGCACCTGCTACACTTGTTCACTGTGTTGAACAAATGCGCTCCTATGGATGTGATGAAGATAGGTAATTTATCCGCTACATCCACATAGTAATTCCTATCGCAGAAATCCTGTAATTCACTAAACACATCGAGGCTCATACACATACCCCATAGCGGTTGTCCTTATAACACTGTCGGAGGATTTGGTATTCTTTTTGTTGGATAGAAGTATTTCAGAAAGAATAAATGGAGAGCAGTCAAGCGAAAGGCCAGTATTCTTTCAATTCGTTATAGATGTTAAAGAGAATAACCTTCCTTTTTCTTATATGTCTTAGAAGAAAAAAAAGAATAAGCGAAACTGGCTTGCAGTGCAACGATTATTTCTTTCTCAATTATGGTGGAGTCGCTGAAAGAATAGAACTTCTGTTGTATTCGATGCTATCTCTTTCGTTGAAGAACATCTCTCCCGCTAACAACCCGAAATCAACTTCGTTATCTTCATACTTCGCCACTTCTTTCCTTACCCAAATCACTAAATCAACTAATGGAGTCATGTAATCTTCTTTGAAGATGACCTTTTTCGTGCGAGTAGGCCGAATGTTTCCACGCTTTCCCCTTGATATTGAACTCGACACAAGGAAATAATCTGGAGTAGCATGAACAAGTGTGTATCTGTTATCGTTTTCGCTATCAGCGAAAACTAAGGTAGGCACATATTCACCATCGAAATCCTTGAGTTTAATCGGAAAAGCCATCATTCCCATGTAGCCATTGAGTTTCGTCAATTGCGAAAGTGGATTCTGAATATCGAAATGCTCACCGTTATACACACAATGCTTCATTTTCAAAGCATCATACACAACTTCGTTTGAGTTTGGAAAGCGAAACCTCCCTAAGACCGAAACATCAAAGCGAATATACCCTGCTTCGCTTTCTGCTATCAGTTCTTGTAGTTCGTTGTGGAACAAAAGACCGTGTTCAAACAACATATCTCCTTTCATACAAGCGTTCAATGCGTTTCGGGGAAGTTTCGGATGCAGACAATCCAAGAACTTCCACATATCATCGTAGCCTTCGATGATTAAATCCAACTGGCCTATTTTCAAAACACAAAAGGGAACAAACTTTCGCTTCCCTTCACCAGTTCTTCGCCAAGCACTGAACTCTTGAACAGTAATATCTTTCGGTTCGGTAAATAGAAACTTGTCCTCGAAGAATAGTTTCGCCATTGAATAATCAACGGTCAGAAGTCTTACTTAACCTTTGGTTCACGACACCTTTCGCCTGTATAGACTTACTCTTTGGTAAGTGAGGTCATCTTTTCTTTCCAGTATGCCCTTTCGACATAACTCCGAAAGAAGCGTTGCCACGCTTCTTCTCGTTATACCCATGTAGTTATGTGTGCTACAAGCCTTATAGTCCGTCTTGTGTTTTTCGCTCAAACGACTTAGTGGATTCTCAATCATCTCGAACATTACTTGTTCGGGAGTCATCCAATCCTTTAGCATTTCGGGTTTTCGCTCAATGTGCATTCTCAATGTTCTTCTTCGTCTTTTCGCCGACATTCTAATCACTCCAATGGGTGTGTAATGTGTAAATCTCCGAGAACCCATCGCAAGGCTTTCACCACACCCTCAAGTGCCTTGTAATTTCTCATGTGATGAACTCGTTCCTGTCTCGGTCCTCGTTGCATCTTCATGTAATGGAAGTTCTGTTTTTGCTCCGCTTTCGCAAGCATATCCTCAATATCCTCCCATGTGCGATGGTAGGAAAAATGTTCACTGTCTTGATGGTCGCTCATTTCTTTCGTCATATTTCGTTCACCTTTTGAGTTTGAGTTGGTGGAAATGCGAGGAGGAATACACCTTACCCCCTTCCTCTCATGGAGGAGGAATTGATTATCGCATTATTACCGAGGAAAACCACCTATCCTATCGGGCAATATCGAGGCATAAAGCAAACGCTTGCATGGCCCCCGAACCTTCGGCCCGATTGTGGAATCTTAACTATCATCCTCCTTTGGAGGAATCCACGCCAAATTATTCAATGGCGGATTGAATAGTTCATCATATCCTCTTGGAGGATGGTATTTGTCTATCGGGAAGTCCTCAAACAAGCGAAAGAACTCTTTCGCTATATCGAATCGTTCACCCATACACGATTTACCTGCTCGTTGCACATTCAACAACTGCCAAGCATTACAGGCATCTGCCATGCGGAACCACTGCTTATCGCTCGGAGGCTTTGCCAGTGGAGCATTTCGCTTATCATCCCATAACAATGCAGGTTCACCACCCATACGCAAGAGTTTAATTTTCGGCCTACGACCTGCCATTACTCTTCCTCTGTGCTTTCGCCACCATATTGCTCCGCAACTCTTTCGCTAAGGACAGTGGTTTCTTTGTTCAGTCTTGCCATTTCTTCTGATGCTTTCTTAAGCAGTTCTAAATCATACAATGTAGGTTGTGGCTTGAACTTCAAATGTTGAATCACTTGTGCCACAAACACAGAACTTTCGGCTATCAATCTAATTGCCTCAACCATACTATACAGTTGAGTTTTCTCGTAATCACTCATCATGCTTATCACGACTCCCTTTGTGCTTAAAAACCTCACGCACGATAGTTGATGCGGGGTTAGCGATAATTTCATCTATTGCGCTCTCGCATCGCACCGCAAGGCCAGTAATAATTATCATATCACGCCATAAGTCGGAACCGACTTCGACACTATCACAAACTTCATTGAGTTTCTCAATGAAATCATCAAGGTGCGAAAGTAAACCTTCGGTTTCTTGTCTCAATACCATAGCCAGTGGAAAACTCATCAGTAATCCACCTCCAATTCTTCTCCGCACTCACCACAATACCCAATACCTTCGGTATCGTATGCGACCCATGTTTCTTCTTCGCAACAAGGACACTTGACCATGCTACTACTCACCTCTCCGTAGGAAGTTCTTTCCTGTTTTTCGGTCATTCCTTTCGGCCTTAGCCTTCATCGCCTTTCGGCGTATTTCTTGCATTCTCTTCATCATGCTCATTCTTCTTCATCTCCATTTTCGTTTTCATTGGTCATTCTATTGACCCATTCTTCAACGGCCATTCTAAACGCCATTGACTGACGCACAACATCTTCTATGTCTGCATCGTATTGCACCGAAGGTGCATCCAGTAAGACCGAAAGTTGGTCCACGCAAGCATCGTGAAGCACATCGCCTCCGTAATCTTGGATGCGTAAATATATTTTCGCACCTCTTTCGCCTTCGTCATCAACCCATGAGAATGTATCACCATTCTCCATTTCGCTCACTGGAATGTAAATTGTATATGTGTATTCCTCACACAAACCTTCTGTGTTTGGAGGGTATAGGTAAAAATCTCCGATTTTCTCTTTGAAATGCGAAATTACACTTGCCGCAAGGCAAGACATTCCGTTGAACCAACCTCTTTCTCTATCAGCAGAAGTATATCCATTTACTACCCTTCTTTCGGCAAGGAATTGAACCAATTCCCTACCATGACCCTCGACATATCCATCGTATTGCCTATACAATACGCAAATGTCCTCGCCACTTCGTTCATCAATAAATCGTGTTAAACATCTTGTTCCCATAACTATTACTCCTCATTTACAATGGGAGTATATGTATGTGGCCTCCCTACCTGCTCGTAATTTCTATCCAGTCGAACATCAAAGCCATAATCCAAATTAGGATTAGTGGAGCAGTGAGGATTATCAACGGCCCAATGAGCCAGTCGGGTATCTGTATCGCCAACACACATATCACTCCTCCTCCGTCATATCAACTTCGCTTTCGTGCTTGCTCTTACCATGCGATGCTACGAGTATCGTATTCCCACAATCCATGCAAGCGTATGAAACGCCATCATCGAAAACATAAATGTTCTTACTTTCGCAAGTTCCACAACCTTCGGTCATTCTTCATCAACCTCCACAACCAGTTCTTCGAGTTCACCAACAGAATACCAAGTTTCGCATTTCCAACATTCTATGTGGTCCACTTCACCATGAATCGTTCTTCCGTTTGAGCCATCAAACTCAATATCCCCATCACTATTCGCATATACAGGGAATCGCATTATCACTTCTTCGATAGAAATCATACTATCAATTTCCCCACATTCAGCACACTTAATCACTTTCGCCATCTTCATTCCTCCTCTTCGCTCCATATTTCTCTTTCGCTTATTGACTCAATCCTTCCAATCCACAAGGCTTCGCCTAATCTTTTCGCTCTTTCTCCACCACCCATACGGGCAGGGATTACTACGAGACAATCACACTTATCGCAACACCTTCCATCGGCAACGGGTAGCGCATTGTTGCCACTATCCCAATACATTTCGCCACTTGCGGTATATCGCTTTTCGATTTCGCCCTTACATATTATGCACTGCATTTCAATCCAACCTCACACTGATTTCATCAATTTCACTTTCGATTTGCGAAAGAGTATCACACCATTCCATTTCGGAATGATGCGAGGGCATTATGCCATCGGGTAGGCAGTTGGTTGCTTCCTCTATGTAATAGAGCAAGTCCTCAACCTTCTCTTTCGCTTCTTCCAACTCTTCGAGTCGTGCTATCATTTCTTCCAATCTTTTCTTCATTTCACTCATGTTCATTCCTCCTCATACAAGTCCCATATATTCAGAACTTCGACTAAATCTCCATTATCCCCTTCGGGGAAAGTTTCGCTATCTTCCTCTTGAGATTCATCTGCTTCCAGCATTTCAACCATCGTGAGTATTTCTGCGGCGAATCGCCTTGCACTTGTGTAATCATGCAGTTCATCCACTTGCACAATCACCTCATTCGGGTCGGGAATCATGTCTGCCGCATAGACAGACCAAAACGAATAACCAGTTTCGGTATTGCGGATTTTGTAAATCCTCATTCCTCCTCACCTCTGTATTGGTCTTGCACACTTTCGGGAACATGACCGTTATACCATTCCAAATAACGCATAGAGAGCATCATAGCGACTTGAAACTCGCCATACTCTCCGTATATTTCGAGCGGTATTGACTTACCTACATACTGCATGAAATCCTCTTCGTCAGTTTCGCCAACATCAACGACTTCTGCTACAACAATAGTTGGTCCAACAATAAAGAAATCATTTCGGGAACTTGGGGCTACGCCCCAATTAGCGAAAGTTGCTCCAATAACATTGGATGGCATTTCAAGTAGCAATCCTTCCTCATTTACAATGAGTTCAAGCAAGCGACCCCACCTACCATCGGGTAGGGGTATGATGTTGTCCTCACCATCTTCGCCTTTCGCCATGAATGGAACATATTCAATCATACCTCTGCCTTCAACTGCTTCGCTCAATACTTCGTATTCAATAGGCGAACTCCATACGGGCCAATCCTCATCGCCCTCGTTCACCATGTTCTCGCCAGTCATAGGCAGATAACGAACTTCGCCTTCTGCCGAAACTACAAACGCCACTAATTCTCCTTTATTCATTCTTCCAACTCCTTGTGTATATCCTCGATAATGTATTCGGGAATCGCATTGGAACCCATAGGCCCATAGTATAACATTTCTTGAAGATTCGCAGAATCTCTCTTTCGCAACTCACTTACGAAATGACTTACGAAATGCCTATCCCAAGTTTCATCGGTCCAGTTTCGACCACGCCTTTCATCCTCGGTCATGCGCTTCGCAGTTTCAATGCGTGTTTGCCACTTTCGGCCTAAGCCGTAAAGCCTTGCCTGTTCACGCTTTGCATCCTTACGGCACTTGTCGCTACACTTGAGCGACCCGCCCTTGAAATCGAAGATTTCGCCACATTGTTCACATATTCTATCCATTATTCATCATCCTCCAATACTTTGTTCATTTCTTTACCAATTTCGGCCATAGCCTCACTGATTATTTCCTCACCTTCGGTTGGCGTAGGTATATCGCTATCACCTTTACCATAATCCCGTAGGAATTGGATAGAGGCTCTTAGAGCCTCAACTTTCGCCTGTCTTTCGGCATCGGCTATCGCCGCTCTTGTCTCATCGGGCATCACATAAGCACTGATGATTGGCTTCACGATTGCCATAAGCATAGCCCATTCGTCATCGTTGATACCTAACGCTCGTTGGCTGATTGTATATTTCTTGCTCATTCGACCACCTCCGCTTCTCCAGTTTCTTCATTTACAATGAAGTGCTTGACTCCCATCTTGCTTGAGAATACTCTCATTAGGCCAATTAACGCAAGTCGGGCTTCGCCCTCGTAATCCTCATAATCAACCCGTAGGGTCGTTAGTGCATCGGGAAGATTGATTTCATCAACGGTGATGTTTCGCAAGTAATCCTTGTGTAATACACCTCCTACATCATCCAGTCGTGCAAGTTCATCATCCAGTTGTCTGACTCTCTCATCAAAACTCGTTTGAGCATCTTCGACTCTTTGCGAAACTTCGGCTTGCTTTTCAAGCACAAAGGCTCTAATGTGAGCAGGGTCGAACCAACGCATATCTGCATTGGATTTCGCATTCTGTAATGAGACAATTTCGTTAGCAACTCGTTGCCCCGCTCGGATAACATCATTCGTAAGGGACTTTCGCTCCTCCTCTTGCTTCGCAAGTTCGGCAAGTTCATCGAAATTGAAATCCGTAGGTTTGTAATCAAACTTCGGCATATCGTCTATGTAAAGACGGTGAGCGAAACGCTTACCCATCGCTTCGTAGGCAAGGCCGACAAGATTTTCCATAGGAACTTGTTGTGTCTCCCTGTCTAATCGGTGAAACCGATTTTGCATTCGGCTTTCCTCTTTCGTCATTCCCGAAACTGCGAAGCAGTCCTTAGTATATCCGTAAACCTTTGAACCATACCCGTTGGTGTGATTCTGTGCGTTTTTATTGCCAGTCAAAACTACAATATCGGGATATTGTTTGCGGAAGTCATTCCATCTCTGATGGAAAGACTCGAAATGACTTTTGAATTGCGTGATTTGCCATTCACGACCATTCATGTTTTCAATCATCTCCGCTACTCGCTCCTTGCTATGAGCATTATGCTTAAGCCACCACATCGCTCCGAATACCCACCTGTTATCGTCATTATCAAAGCCTACGGCTAAACCTGCTTTTCCTCTTGTCTTTGTTGCCATCTTCATGCCTCCTCGTTTGGTTGTCCGACCTCGGCCCTGCTTATAGACTTAGCGGCTCTTTTCTTTCGGTGCGCCTCTATGCGCCCCTCCGTGAGAGTTTTATCCAGTGGAAAATCCTCGGTCAGCATCCAATCCAAATCCATCTCCCATGCGAACATAGAGCGCAAGGCGTGGATAGCGAATGTGGACTGCACATAGGCTTGTGCTTCGGCTTCGGAGAAGCCATTGACCGAAATTAAATGCGAAAGTGCCTTTCGCCCTGCACCAGTTTTCAAAGCCCTGCCAAGATGTTTACATCTATGGCATTCGGGGCATAGAACCTCTATGCCAGTCAATTTCTGAACCAAATTATCATCGTCATAATGCCACTGCTCATGCGCTTCGACTGCATGGGTGCGACCTTGCTCAAGGCCAGTAGCACCGCAGATTTCGCATTTATTGTCCTTCACTTCATAGAAGTGCTTTCGCACTTTGTCCCATTGTGAGCGGGTGAGTATGTCTCGCATATTACTCCCCCATTGAGTTGAAGGCACAAGTTCCACTTGTAGTTTCGGCATCAGAACACCTCTCCACAATTCAGACATACGCATTCGTAGTCAAGCGTAGTTTGACCATCGCATATTCTTGGTATCGTTCCGATAAGCGAAACTTCACATTCGGGACATTCACCTTTGGTGATGTTCAAACAATATGGAATCATCTTCGATGCTATCATACTTTCACCGCCAATCCATAATACCCTTCGGGTTTTTTCGGTAGTCCAACATAAGTTGCGTAGCAACCTTCGCTACAAAACAAGCGAAAGCCTACGGCAGTATGCTCCCTGTGGTTAGCAGGGTTTCGGCATAAGCAACAAGTTGCTCTCATTCTTCCTCATCCCCCGCAAGTTCGCATCCACATAGTTGGCAATCGTCTTTGCCTTCGTTGTAAAGCATACCAAGCAAGTTTCGGCATTCGCTCCACTTTGCTCGACCTGCCATGATGGTTCGGTAATCTGCGATTTGTTCCCATCGTGGATTAGTGCGACCCATACCCATACCATGCTCCGCTATTTTCGCTCTCGTCATTTCGATTGCATCTTCGATGCTATCGTTCATCGTTAGTTCTCCAAGCAAAGCCCATGCTTCAAGCATGGCTTCGCCCTCATCTTCAATCAGTTTCTTCATTTTGCTCATTTCAATTCCTCCAAATGTGTGAATAGGTGATGCGTAGTTTCGACAAACCCAACACAACTACACATCAGTAAACTTCTGTGTAGTGTGTAGTCAAGCCCCTCCTTGCCCTCTAACATAAGCGAGAACGATGGTTGATTTCCAACCATCCCAAAAGTTCAACTTTTTCGCTTCCATTAACTGCTCTCGTATATCATCCCAACACATAGGGGCAAGTGCCTCCATCTGACCGCAAGAGGAGCAAACTTCTGTTTCATTGTCGAACCTCGACAATGCTCCCGCATACTTGCCTACATTTTCGGGTGATGGAACATCACCGTAGCAAATAGGACAACTGGTATTCTCCCCGAAGGGTTTCGGGTTGTGGCTCATCGAATCACCCCCGCCAACTTGAACCAATCCATGATTCGCCTTTCGATAAACATTTCATGTCCCGCAGGGGCATTGTCTTGCACCCAAGCGTCAAGCCATCTTTCGCCATCATATAACCAATTGGTTATTCCAGTTTCGCCAAAGGCTCTTTCGGCCTCGTCATAGAAATACAATCCCGAAGGGAATTGATAGTTCATGTAATCAACCAATCCAATCTCTTTGAGATTCATTCAAACACCCCACACGCCTCGAAGAATCTGCTTGCATCAAACTTCGGGTTGCTCTCCTTGCATACAGTCATAAATACACCCATAACGAAGTTTCGGGTTTCGGCATCTTCGATGCTTCGCACCTTCTCCGCCATCATGTTCATGTGCTTTCTCGTAATCATTCTATCACCTGCCAAAACTCCCATACGGGCAAGCCAGTCTCTTCATCAATCGGTCCTTCAATGTATATTGTTTCGCTCATTTTTCATTCCTCCTCCCAAAGTTCAGCCCCGAAGGGGTCGTCATCATAGGAGTCTATATCTGCGTCTGTGAATTGAGAGCCATCATCAAAGTCGGGTTCTTCGACTCTCTTAGCCAGTTCATCGGCAACCATGTTTCGCACTGTATCTTTATCTGCATTAGCGGGAGCCACCATCGCTTGTTGCTCACACACAATGTCGCCAAACAGTTCTTGCACCATGTCTTGAAGTGGTTCTGGAACCAAGTGAGGGATAAGGGCAGTTTCGCCGCTTTGTGGGTTATGCACTGCCGCACCAAGTTGGTGTAGGATTTGAACTACGACTTGACGCATCACATTCTTGCGGCGATTTGCTTCTTCCTCTTCGGTTTCGCTACCATCAATCAAGGCTTCGACTTGATTCATGCTACATGGTATGTGTCCGAAGTTGAAAGTTTCGGGGTCTGCTTGATAAATCAAGAAGAAGGTCTGCATTTGGAAGATGGCCTCGAAGAGGTCATGCCCATTTAGGCGAGCGACTTCAAAGGCTTTGGCGAAACATTCTTGCAGTTGCTCCGCAACTTCCTGTGTGTAGTGGTAAAGGGCAATTCCTTCCCCTTCGGGGAGTTCTTCCTTCCAAGCCGCCAACTTCATGTATTCGTGATGGTCTGTAAGACCTGCCATATCTGAAATCATATCCATAGGTGTGATGATGATGCGGTGAGCGGGCTTTCCGTCTGCTTCGCTGATGAAACCTTCGGTTGGGTCCATGATGTTGTTTTGGTCCATAATGGACCATCCTATGAATGCAAGTGCATCATCTATACTCGTAATCTTTTCTTGCTTCCAGTCCGTAGGACTGCTTGGGTATTCATCTCCGTTAATTCTGTTCGCCATAGTATTCACTGCTCCATTTTGCTCGGTTTGGTTAGCCGATTGAGTTCCCCCTTATAACACTGTCGAAAGGTCCATTCCCCCCCTACGGGGGGAGAATGAGCGAAAGTTGGGGGTCGCACATGACCCACACATACGAGGCGGCCAGTATATTTGCCATTCCGTAGGAATGAACCCTTTGCGGTGGCGAAAGTGGGTATGATGTGATGGGCGAGCCTTCGCCCATCATCATGTAGCCCGCACCCTGCGCCCGCATGGGGTTTAGCAACCCCCCAAAGGGAGGTTTTTCGGCGAGCGAATGCGTGTAGCACACCTAAATGTTCGGGATTTTTTCCTACCGTAGGTAGGCGGCTTAATCCGTGAAAAGGAAATATGACTATCACTACTCCGTAGTGGTTTCGGCTACTTTCGCCTTCGGGTCATCCATCGTATCATCATGTTCGGGCTTGCGCTCTGTGAGTTCGGATAATGTGCATAGTCCTGTTTCCACATCTTCGATACCTGCTTGCAGTTTCGCCATTTCGCTACGGAGGAAGGCTAATTCATTAGCCCAATCGGGCATGACTGTGAAACGATGCAGGTATGGGTTTACCTGCACCGCTTCGCCAGTTTGACTTTCGCTACTCATTCCATCTCCTCCTCGTAATCACCGAAGGTGTCCTTGAACTTCTTGCCTCTCATCGCCTTCTTCATAAAGTCGCTTGCACTTCCCTTCCTACGGTGATGGGAATCATGTCCGTCAGTCATGTCTGCATCCCCTCGGCCTTGTGCATCAAGCGAATGTTCGCCTTGTGGCACATATCCTTCACCGCCGAAAGCATTGAAGTCTCCTTTAGGAGAGCCACTTGGTCCACTGTCTCCTCCTTCTCCGAAGGAATCCTTGATTGCTTGGCTTTGCTCTTCCAACCATTCTTTGAATGACTTGGAGGAGGCTTCATCCATCATGTCGCCTTTACCACCTGCACCATTCCCTGCACCGCTTTCGCCGCTCTTAGAATCGCCTTCGCCAGTGCCTTCACCAGTTCCTTCGCCGCCTTCACCGCTTCCTTCGGAACCTTCGCCACTTTCGCCGCCTTCGCCTTCTCCTCCATCTCCTTCTCCTTCGGAGTCTCCGCCTTCGCCGCCTTCTCCTTCGGAGCCATCGCCATCGGATTCACTTCCGCCTTCACCTTCTCCTTCGGAGCCACTTTCGCTATCACCATCTGATTCGCCTTCTCCTTCGGAGTCCTCGGATTCTCCTTCACCTGCGCCTTCGCCATCTTCGGCTTCGCCGCTTTCATCGTCAAGTCCTTCTTCGGCTTCGCCGTCTGCATCTCCTTCGCCTTCGCCATCCATAGGTGGGAAAGGTGGAGGAGGGCTTGCCAAGTAATACACATGGTCCTCTTTGAGGAGAATACCTGCCATTACTCCATGATGTAATACGGGGTGTGCATCTTCGGGGTCCAAGCCTTCGGCTTCCAAATGATATTCGCTACCAAATCGTGATTGTCCGAATGGATTCCATTCGGTTGCAAATTGTATCATCAATGAATTGATGGCTTCCCCAACACTTTCGGCATCTTTAGATGGGGTTTCGGCAACTCCATCATCTCCAATATCTCGATATTGACTACCGATTCGCCCAAGCATATCACGGATAGCCTGTGGGTCATCTATGCCGTTTACAGTTTCGCTATCAGTCTCAATAGAGACTGGTTCCTCATACTGCGCTTTCAGTTTCGCTCTTCCATTCATGTAGGAAGCCAAAGGCTTTCGCTCACCGCATGACTCACATATCCATCCATTGAACCAAAAGTCATCGGGATTACCATCGCTTTCAGCGTCTTTCGCTCCGTCAAAGCGAACCATAGGTTCGCCGCATTGTTTACAAGTTTCGTTCTTCATTTCAATTCCTCCTCATATTCGTTAAGTTGTCTATCTTTTCTTGCCAAAAGGAAGTTCCTTCCTCAAGGTCCAATTCAGCCAGTGCTTCGTCATCGTTCTCCAATACACCTGCGGTTTGAAGCAAATAGACCATGCCTTCAATCGCTCGTTGTCTTGCCTTGCTTCCATGTGGATTCGCAGTCATCAACAATGCTTCGGGGTCGCCAGTCATGCCTCTCGCTTGCTCTAAGGTGAAAGCACGACTTGAACCCAATCCACTGTGGCAGGTATTATACCTATGCCACAGTTGGAAACAAACGCTTCTAAAAAACCAAGATGAAAGAGCGGCTGAACAAGTGGCGATGTTAAGCGGTTGTGAAGATTCCTTCACTTTCCATATAACTTCCATATTTGTGTCGGGGCGGTCCGAAGTTGTCCTTCGGACTCCATACCCGCTTGTGGCTCCCCAAATGGCTACTCGGTAGCCAAGTTTCTCCAATACCTCTGCGGCGGCTAAAGCCGATGCCGCTCTCCAATACAGGTCCACAGGCTTGACTCCGCAATTACCTGCAATATCAACTACGATTGTGAAAATACCACCGTTAAAGGATTCCTTTACCTTCTTTCGGCCTCGGCGATAACGACTTTCGCCAGTCAAGAGCCTACGAGCCGATACTCGGCCCCTGCGCTCTTGCCACTTCATCTCGTTGGCAATTGACTTGATTCCCAATTTGCTAAAGAAAGGCGCAAGAGATTCGCTCATAACCTTTACAAGGTCTATGTCTCTCTGTGCAGGGTTCTTGACTCCTTCCATAGCACCCTTTAGGGTGTGGCCGCTTTCCATATCAGAGAAGTCTCGACCAACCCAACTTCCTTCGGAAATAGCGTAAGGTCGTGCCTCATGTGCCTTCTCTGCCTCACGGATTAAGTCGGAGACTGAATCGAAAACGAAAGAATCGCCGAAACCTTCTCGGTAGTTTGGAACAAACTTGCCTAATTGCATATCATATCACCTCGTATTTCCTCACCAATCTCCGATTCAAGCACCAATACCGCATACATCCTTATCATCCTCGGCCCAAGCAACGAAAACGCCATTTATGGCGGCATCCCTATCACCAGTCATCAAATACTCGGAGTAGCAGTTTTGCATCTCTCTGTAAGAGATGATGCGCTCAACGCCATTCTCTTGCATTCTGTTTCTCACTTCTTGAAGTGTTTCCCTAATGGTCTTGTCGGGGCAAACCTTCTTCTCAATTTGCGGGCAGTAGTCAATGACTACATATCCACTTGCAAAGCGGTTCAGCGTTGCTGAATCAATCTTGTTTCGGGAGTTGTATTGGTTGTCTCGACCTTCTCCGAAGGTATTGCAGATAGCGATACAAACGAAATCGGGACTCCGTAGGATAGTTTCGCCGTTTGGTAGCAACCATTCGGTTGAAGCCAATGCCGCATTAAGCGATACTGCGCTTTCGGTTGGCAGGGTATCGAACTCATCAAGCACAAGGACACCGCCTTTTTCATAAACTTGCGTAGCAATACTTCGGCGGTAGTGTTCTTCACCAGTTGAGACATTAGGGACCATAGGGCCAACAATGTCGGATGGCATCATATCTCCGTGGCATGATACAATAGTTGCTCTGCAACGGCCTTTGGAGTCAAGTTTCACTTGGTCCTTGTTTTTGAAACCACCCAATGACGCATCAGCCTCAAAGAGGGCTTGAGCAAGTTGGTGAGCCATCGCCGTCTTTCCAGTTCCCGCAGGGCCAACCAACATTACATTCATTCGGTAGTCCGATACATCGGGTCGGCTATCATAAATCATAGTTCGGCATTTCCGTAGGACCAACTCAAACTTTCCATGTGCAAGCCCAACATCAATCATCGGGCCAATTCCTTGCTTGATGATAGTAGCCTTTGGCAAATCCAAAGCATCCTTGAAATCATCCACTATCGCAGATAGTTGCTGAACTGCATCTTCGATGTTGGAATCAAGCAAGTGCTTCATGTGAGGCACAAGAAGTTCTGCAAGAACTCCCATTCCTTCTCCAGTTGGAACAACTGGCTTTCGCTCACCTTTCGGCATTGGAACTTCTTCCTTCGGAAGTGGTAGTTCTTCTTCTTCCTCCTTCGGAGGAGGTGGAGTTTCACCAGCAGGGATATACTTCAACGAAGTTGGTTGGCCTTTGGACCAATTTGGATTCTTCACATAGGGGGAAAGTGCCTTCTCAATAGCACATTCCAGTAATACCCAACGAGCAGAACGAGTTCCACCGAAGGTGTTCTTCACCAAACCGAGTTGAGAACCACGATGTTGTGGTTCACCACAACAAGGGCATTTCGGTGTCTTGTTCTTGCTACCAATCTTCGATTTCATACGAGAACCAGTAAAGGCCATATTCACAGTCAGAACCGTTGCAAAGCAAAGGCTCAACATCATTTTCAGCATCATTATCATCATGGGGTTTGTCGGCTCCATATTCAGTCCGTAGGGTTGTTTTCCTTATAATAGTATCGAATTACTCCGTAGGAGTAATTTAAGGGGGCTAAAGTTTCGCTAATTTTAGGCCATTTATCTTAGAACGCAAAGGGCGAAGCCCCGTAGGTAAGATACGGCCCGCATACGCAAGTGGAAATCACCTTGCATTATGCCTATGATTTTAGGTTTCGGCATTTCAATTCTTTCGGCCAGGATTTGTTTCAGCATTTATTCTTGTTAGCGAAATAGTCCGTAGGACATATTTCTCAACAAACCCTCCGATTTTGGCTTTGCCCCTCGCAATAATAGAGTTGAGGAACTCAATTATTGCAAGTCATACGCATGGGTCAAACGGCCCTTTAGAAGGGCAGTTTAACCCCCTTCAACCTTATGAGTATAGTTCCCGAACTATACCGTAGGAAAGGGTCGTGGGCCGCTCCGCCAAGTCCGACAAGACACTTTCGGCAAGTATTCCTACGGAATAAAAATGCCCAATTTTCGGTAGTATAGGTTTTCCATAGTTTCGGGAAACTATGTTTTCTGATATACTGACCTGTTGCATTTGCACACATACTTTGAGAATAGGAACTCATCAGTCCTATTCTAAAAGAAGTTCTCAATCCCTACTCCACGGAGTAGGGAGCGGTGGAAGTGGAGTTATGATTTGGATTGGTGGATTTTGCGAAACAATCGAAGATTGGAAGTTTCGGTGATTTCTCCTCGGAATCATTGTATCATAGTAGTCCATTTCATCGGAGATGGGGCATATTACTCCTTGATAATGGTGATTTACGAAGTAATCTTGGCTCTCATCATCATAGCGAACCCACCAGTAGTATTCATTCCAGTTTTGCTCCGTAGGAGCAAAGACCCTACGAATTAGTCTTGTTAGCCAGTTATCGGCTTCACTATCTATATTGGTATTATTGATTTCCATCACTTGGGATGGAATCATATAACCAATTAGTAGTGGAAGGTAAATCTTCGATTTACAAAGTCAAAAAAAATGGAGAAAATTGAAGCCTTTTTACAGTATAGTTTCGGAGAAATCTCCGAAACTAATTTCGCCAAAGTTCGCAGTAGGCCAGTCGTAATTAGGCTTCTGATGTAGGAAACCTACGGTTTTTAGCCTGTTCAATGCTTCCAATATGCCTCCATTGAAAAGCCTACGCATTATGCGTTCACTTTTTTGGCCGAAACTTTTTCCTTTCGGCACAGTGCATCATGTATGTGCGTTCAAATTAAGAATAAGAATCCAGTGATTCATATTCTTTATTTCGGAGAAAATCTCGATAAAAAAAAGCCCCACTCCCCAACAAGTTGGGGAGCAGGGCGAAACTTGCTTATTATCGGTTTTTACTCAACTTGTTGAGTAGTTCTTGATAATTGGCTTAAGCCATTCCCAATCTTTCCAATGGGTTTCACTTTGGCCTTCTTGGATGATTTCAATCATCCAAAGCAACTTGTTCTCAAATCCAGTCAATTCATTGACTGCTTCTCTGAACTCTTCAACGGAGTTGAACTTGCTTTCAGCATAGTCAATAAATTGAAATCGGAATCCATCAATAGAAGGGAATCCACCTTTAGGTGCTTCATCTTCTTCATAGTCTTGGTCGGGAGTTTCTTGCAGAAACTCACAAATTGACTCTTGAGAATCGAACCAATCCATGATTTCATCATGGAGTTCATATTTTGGCTTATTGTAAAATCCGACTTGTCGGAGAGCAAAATAGCCATTTTCATTCTCTTCGACAACTAAGTTGTCGGCAGTAAAGACCTTCCGAGGATTTCCAATCCTCCAACCACCTTTCCATATTCCTTCATAATCCCATAGTGATTCATCACTAAGTCCAACTTCGTTGAAAATAAAGGTGAAACCTTTTTCGGCAATCCAAGCCGATGTTCCATCGGTATCATTGAAACAACCAACATCAACTTCGTTGATTTCGCAAAAATGGAAATCTTCGGCGACAATATCTCTTATTTCTTTGGGACTCATGGCCTTTAGGCCATAACTGTTAAAGAACTCATCATATCTTGTTGCTGAAAGCAATTCTTCAATAATCAATTCATTATCAACATCAATCTCCGATTGCCCTTCAAATGTCTTTCCTCTCCAAACTGAAAGTTTGGTTGTTTCACCGTTTCCCGTAGGGAAAGCCTCTATCAAAGATGGTATTTCAGAAGCCTCAAGAGGCTTGCCAATCACCAAGAGGTCATAGATTTCCTTCGGAACTTGTTCCGAAAAAAAGTCAATGCTTTGCATTGAGTCGGCTCCATCTCTCCATCCCATACATCCTTCGGATGTAATCTCAAGGAGGACCATTTTTTGGCCTTCCTCAACTTCGTTGTCGGTTTTCAATTGTTCTTCTTCTTTATTCATAGGTTTAACTTCCTTTTCACTTGTTAAAAGGGAAGTAAACCGTTAAATGAATAAGAAGCAGTCATAAACTCCGTTTATGAGCCGACT
>CEQA01141586.1_pt1 | contig 26506 bp, 7 predicted proteins | sample 530501 | NCBI WGS metagenome assembly CEQA01 (sample SAMEA2620227, study PRJEB7988) | marine metagenome | isolation source: saline water (ENVO:00002010), including
TACAAAGTGAGATGCAAATGCCTGATGAAAAACTGATAAAAGATCTTAAAAATAAATATGAATGTATTATACTATTATATGATAACGATTTTGATAATCCTAATAATCCAGGCCAGACTATGGCAAATAAAATAAAAGAAAGGTATTATTCAGAACACGTGCAAAATATATGTATAGACATATCTTATAAATCTAAAGATATATCAGATTTAATAAAAAATCATGGAATAAAAAAAGCAATACATTTTATGGAAAAAATGATTGAAAATAAATTAAAAGATTATGAGAAAAGTGAAACGCTCCCGTTCTAAGGGAAAAATTAAAAATGCTACTAAATGTGTTTATAAAGGAATAAAATTTAGATCTAAATTAGAATTATTTACTTATAAACAATTAGAAGCTGCAGGAATTAAATCTATGTATGAAGAAAATACATATACACTTTTACCAGGATTTTATTTAGAAATGGATAGTTATGAACCAAGCAAACAAGGGTATAAAAATAATACCAAAAAAATAAGAGCGGTTACATATACACCAGATTTTGTAGATCCTAATAATAAATGGATAATAGAAGTTAAAGGTTACTCTAATGATGTGTTTCCTATAAAATGGAAATTATTCAAAATGTATTTATTAGAAAATGAAATGGAATGTACTTTATTTTTACCTAAAAATCAAAAACAAGTTAAAGAAACTGTTGAACTTATAAAAAAATTAAAATGAGTATAAAAACTATCAGTAAAGAAATTAAAGGCTCTGAAGGAATCGCTAAACGGATCAATAAAGGAGCTGAAAAAATGGTTTTTGATATTTTACAATCTACTCAATATTCTACACCTATTCCTTCAACTGTCAGAGAGTTAGTTACAAATGCATGTGACTCTCAACGTGAGAAAGAAATAGCTATCGAGATATTGAAAGGAGAGAAAAAAATTGAAGACTATTACATTAAAAGACATGGAGAAGCATATGAAGATAGTAATTTTGATCCTAATTACTATGACTTAAATTATTTGGATCAGTACAACAACAAAGTCGATGTTTTATATGAACAAAGACCTGGTGTTGGATTTTGTGACACGTTTGCAGTAATTGATTATGGTGTAGGTATAGGCCAAAGAAGACTTGAAGGTGTTCTTGAGCTAGGATACTCTACCAAAAGAAATACTGCAGAAAATTTTGGAGCATTTGGATTAGGTGCTAAAGTTGCATTGTCTACAGGTGTAGACTTTTATACTATTGAAACTATACACAATGGTATGAGATTTAAATGTAATTGTTATAATTATAAGACTGATTTCATTATACCTAAATTTGGTAAAGATGGGATCAATCCACATATAACATTTTCAGATGGAACTAAAGTATATTATGAGAAAACTAATAAGCAAAATTTTACTAAAATATCATTTGGTGTTAAAAAACACAATCGAAGTAAATTCTTTGACTCTGTTGAAGAGCAATTGATTTATCTTGATAATGTTAACTGTAAAAGAATTGACTATCTTGAAGATGGGTCTATTGGTCGTGAAGAAGATATAGATTTTAAAGCTAAAGTTTTACATAATTCAGAGAATTTAATTATTTCAGATAGCTGGGTATTTAACAGGCCACATATTGTAGTCGTTAGAGAAAAAGGAGCTAATACTGGTATTAATTATGGACACATAGACTTTCGTGAGTTAGAAATGGAAAGTTTATGGGGTGCTATTGCATTTAAATGTCCTATTAGACAAAGTATGACTGATCCTGATACTAATGAAGAAATAGTTATTCAAGATGGTGTAGATGTTACTCCGTCGAGAGAAAAGGTTATTTGGAATGAAAAGACTAAAGCTTATGTCCAAGGTGTAATTAAAAGAGCTGCTATTGAAGCAAGTAAAATCATTGAAGAACAATTGCAAGAAAGCGATTATATTAAATGGATATATGCTTGTACTCAGATTTTACATGATGCAGATAGTAATTCTACATTAGGAAGACTATCTAAAATTATAGATAAAACTGAGATAAAGCCTAAATTCCCTGGTAATAAGAAACTTTCTTTTCAAGCTCCTAAAACAGTGTTTAAACATTTAGAAGTAAAACATATTGTAGAAGCGTACGATTATAAAGAAAGAAAGGATAAAATTGAAAGAAATGACTTAGATAAATGGGGAAATTGGAATCCAGAAGCTATTTACCTTAAAAGCCAAATAATTAGTTTTAATAAATATAAAGATATGTATTTATTAGAAAAACATGAAGGTAAAGTAATAGTTATAAATGATACAATGGAAGATGATATACCAGATGCTATTACTAAGATGCAAGACGGACAAGGAAAACAACAAGCTATAGGCTTATTTAAAAATAGTCTTAATAAATCAAAACTTGTTCTTGATGCTATTAAAGCATCGCCAGAGCTTAAAAGTTATGATGATGTTGAAGTTCCTGAAGAGTGGTTAGAAGCTCGTAAAGCATCAATAGCGGAAAAAGAAGAGATAAGAAAATTTGATAATCTATCACCTGCAGAGCGTAGAGAGATAGAAAAGAGAATGGTTGCTTATACTCTTAGATATGAAGAGCGTCAAGAAAGATATGTTTGGGACAAAATTGAGCCTAGAACTAAAGATCTTATGTCTACTAAGAGAGTTACTTATTATGGTACTAAAGAAGATGAAGTACAGCTGAAGTTTGCAGCAATGACTTTATTTTGGCAGGCACCTACTCAAAGAGATTTTTATCAAGAGCAAGGAGAAGATGATCATGGATGGAGACCTTTTACTAATGCGCATGAACCTGTATTCTTTTATGATCAAGCTCCTGTTAGATTTATGAGAACTTGGGGAGATGATAATGGTACATATGAAGTATGGGCACAAACAAAAAATCTTAGAAATGAAGATATAACTCTTCCGCAATTGATTAGATTATCTGCAAAGTCAGTTAAGTTTGTTAAACAAAATTCTAACTGTAGGCATATAAGTGAGTACTTTTTACAATTAAACGATAAAAATGAATATACTATGGACACACATTTAATAAGATGGTATACTGCTCGTAAATTAGATGAAATTAGAGAATATCGATTTATGACAGGACTAAAAGGAATTCATCCTGAACTATTTGAAAAATTCAAAAACTGTTTTGAGATTAGAAATGAGCATTATAATCATAGATGTGAGAGATCTAATCAATTAACTAGTGATGAATATCATGGGATTATATCACAAATAGAAAAACTTGATGAGTTTCAAAGATTTTGTAAAGAAACAGATGATGAAAATCTAATTGCACAAAAAAGTAGAGAACTTTTTGTTCTGGACATTCCAGGATCAGAAGCTACAATACAAAGTGTAATGGATGATTATGAAGAAATCCAAGAATTTGGACAAACTTTACAGCCTTTATTAAATGCAATACCAACTGTTCAAGATGATCCTGATCTCACACCAGATGTGACACCAGAATTAGAAAAAGAACTACGTATATATTTAGAAGCGAAAGATCGTTTGAAATGGGAAAAATAGAATTATTAATTATTAAAAACAATCAGAGTTATGATTTCAATTAACGTTATTGACGACAAGATCTCAGGATCTTATGGGGATACCCCTTTCTGTGTAGACTTCGATGAGAAAGTTTACAAACAAATGCAAGATTTAGCTGAAATGGCTAATAAAGCAGAAACAGTTGAAGAATATGAACAAGTTTTAAAATCTTTTTCACCTTTAACTGTGATGGACTACACAAAAACTGTAGAATCACAATGTGAATTTATTCATATAAATAAAGGAACAGGTGAATTCTTTTTAAAGCATAATGGTGTAGTCTCATCAATACCAATGCCTAAAGCATTAGTAGATAGAATATTTGAATCTATTGATAAAGGTGTTAGTTTTGACCCACTAGTTAAAATGTGGACTAGATGGTTAAGAAATCCTATTCTTAGAAGAAAAACCAAAAAAGGTTTTGGAATGGATTTCTCTACAAGATTTTTTAATTTTGTAAATATGCAATATGTACATCCTAAACTCAAAAAAGAGCTTATGGAAGAACACGGTCTAAGTGAAGAAGCCGCTGAAAAAAGAGCGACGATGTATCAAATGAAGATCACTAATGAAGGACTTTTAAATGGTTATAAAGTTTCTGAAGAAATACTTGATAAGTATAATACAGAAACTGGTGAAAAAGAACCAAGATATAAAAGGACTTTTAATCCTGATACAGGTGAAATTGATTCAGATGGTCTACCTGAAAATGTAGAAGATAGATTATTTCGACCTTCTGTAATGGGAAATGGTGGTGATGCATTTTATTGTGAAGGGCCAAATGGATATGGTGGAACTCCACAACACTTTATTAAAGTTGGATGTACTCATAGACTAGCTAGCTGGGACCAAGTTAACACTAATGATACACGATCATGTGTTAAAGGTCTTCATGTAGGTGGTTTAAAATATATCTCTTGGTACAGTGGTGAGATCCATAATGTATTTATTGATCCTATGCATATTGGTGCAGTGCCTGATGATGAAGATGGTGCGATCAGATGTTTACAATATTTTGTTCATTCATCTCTTGCAGGTGTAAATGGTTCTATGTATCATAGTTCTAGTTATGCTGCGCAAACAGATGAAGAGTGGGACGCAATGCGTGCTAAAGCTGTAGAAGCTAAATCTGAATGTAAAGTAGAATGTGATAAAGAAGTATCAGAATTAAATGCTTTATAATGTCAGATAAAGATACTAAGTCACTAGACGAACTCTGGGATGACAAGTCTAGTGACTCATCTTTATTTGGACCATTACCATATGAAATGGAATTAATGTATGGAGAAGATTCTCCAATTGCATTAATTGATGGTGATAGCTTATTATATTATGAAATGAATAAGCCTACATTAGAAGAGGCTATGAAATCATTAGATGACAGAATAATAAGCATACTAGCTTTCTGTGAAACTTGTAATTTTGTTGGATTCTTGACAATAGGTAAATGTTTTAGATATGACGTCGCAAAACAAAGGCCCTATAAAGGTAATAGAAAAGGTGGTCCTAAGCCCCCTATATTCTATGCTTTAAGAGAATATATACAACAAACTTGGAAGTTTAGATATGTAAAAGGATTAGAAGCGGACGATTTAGTCTGCGCCTATAAAACAGGCAATTCAATATTATGTAGTCCTGACAAAGATGTGTTATTACAGACTCAAGGAAGACATTTTAATTATGGTAAAACGCAATTTGTTAAAACTACACATAAAGATGCAGCACAGTTTCTTTGGAAACAAATGTTAATGGGAGACCCTGGAGATGGTATACCTGGTATACCAAAAATAGGTCCCAAAACAGCAGAATTAATCGTAAAAGACCAAAAAATAACAGATTTACCACAAATAGTATTAAATAAATATATAGAAAAATTTGGAATATTAAAAGGAATTACTATCTTTGAAGAGACATTTAACTTGATCTACATTCTCAGATCTGCAGACGACGTACTTCACAGAACAGGAATTCAACTAGAAAAGTTGGATCCAATTAATATTAACGTTTTAAATAATTCTATAAATGGCAACAGTTAAATGTGACATACCTAGCTTCGATATAATTGGGGCTGGGCATATACGAATTTCTGGTGGTACTAATTTAATTAAACCTCATTATTTTGAAAATGAATTAGTATCATTAGAATTCACTAATGGTAAAGTAATATCTAAAGGAGAACATCTTACAATTAAAAATAAACCATATAAAATTAATTTAATAAATAGAACAAAACGTAAAGGTATTTTATTTTATGATCTAAAAACATGTAATAGAAATAAATCATGTTTATTTGTAACCCCTATGTTAGGAGGAACCAAATCTTTATGGTTTTATAATAAATCTTTAATAAATACTTTTATAGGAATTAAAGATGAATTAGAAGATAAAATTGTTTTATTATATAAAACATCTAAAGATCCATTATTTTTAAAGTTTATATACACAATTCAAAAATTTAAAGCTTTTGAAGAAATACGCGATCTAGATAAAGATCATTTAATAATTATCTTTAATATACCTAAAATACATAAAAAAAACTTTTTAAAATTTAAAAACGGTAAATACTCAGAATTATCTCAATTATATAAATTAAAAGTATTAGCATATCATAACATGTCAGTTGAAGGAATTATAGGTCAAATATTATTTAAATCTAAAAAGCGTAAACGTAAATTAGAAAAAATGATTGGAATGGAATTGCCTGACGGTGCAGAGGTGTATAGTGTACCTAATCCTAAAACTGAATTACTTAATACAAATTATTATCTGTAATATTAGGGCTGCTGTTAATAACAGTGGCCTTAGTATTCTCGTTGTTTATATTGTGGATATATTTCAAAATATTCAGCAAGTGAGGCAAGACCTGGAACAAATTTTAATGTATAGTATCCTGGAGGAGTTTTATCAGGACTATCATCTTCTCCAAACATAGAGTCTGTAAGCTCATCAAAAGAATTATCTGCCCATTTAAGAAATTGTCCTCCCATAGAGATTAATGGAATACCTGTAGATCTAGGAGATCCTACAAATTCTCTCCAGTCTATAAAGAAAGCAGTTTCACGATAGATTCTATTTAAATATCTATATAATTGTCTACCAGCCCAAGTTTCTCTTATATCAATGTCTCCGTCATCATCCCAATCTCCTCCAAGAGCCATAATTGATAACATCAATAATATTACAGCTCTTATTTCAGATAAAGCTGCTCTTATATTAGCTCTTTTCAATTCCAAAAACTTTTTAAATTCAATTTCATATTCAGTATCCCCCTTTTGAATTAATCTTTTAGATCCCTCTTCACCCTTCATAAATCTTGCTTCCCCAAATCTATTTGTTAAAAATTTATTAAATTGTGACTCAGCTACCTCTTCTTTTATATTAAAGTTTGGACCGTATCCAAATGTTATTATATCTAATCCTATTTTTATTAAATCTGCTCCTACTTGTTTTGCAGTTAAATGAAATGCCATTTCTGCTTTTATCCCATCTTCTATAGTTTCAAATGCTTTTTCTTTTCCTACATTACCAAATAAACTTTTCCATGTACCTTCATTATAATGGTCCATTATATAATCATATCTTAATTTTCCATATCTTTCTAAAGCTAAACCAGGTAACCATGATCTGTAATGCATCATAAGTTTACCAAACATTCCTGAATGAATTAACATTTTATCATCTACATCCATAGTACCTTTAACACTTGTAGATTGAGCCCTTACTTTAGCTTTAAAACTTCTATAATTATCAAATTCTTGTTTATTTTCTATATCAAGTCCAATTCCTTTAATTTTTACTTTATATCTGTCTTTTACAGATTTTCTACTCCAATTTTTAACTTCTTCTATTTCTATAGTATCCAATAAAGATTCTGTCCCTTCGGGTAAATCTTGTAACCTTTCTAATTTTCCTGTTTCAGGATGAATTCCATAATTTTGTGCCATAGACACAGCTAATAAAGCATCAAGTCTATTATCCGCTCTTGCTAAAAGCTCAAACCATCGATCATGCTGTAAATATTTAGCTCGTTTTGATGTAGCTAATAAATCACCACGTCTTTGTCTTAAATCAACTAAGGTAAAATCAAAATATTCCATTATAGCCCTAACCTTTGGATCAAAACCCATTAACATTTTATAAGCTCTATTCAATTGTTTTTGATTATAAAATAGTCCTTTAGATGCTTGAATTCTTAATCCCGCTTTACCCGCACCGTATGCACCTATTGCTACAGGTATTTTAAGTCCTAATGCTGTTATACTTGCAAAGTTTTTAAGAGCTAAAATACTTTTATTTCTACTTATATTAGTTCCCCACATTAAAGTATCTTTTGTACTCATATTTCTTCCATATATTTCCATGTCTACAAACTCATTAAAAGTTTCAGCAGTCGTTGTTTTTGGAATAACTTGTGCTCTTTGTAATGTTTCCATTACTAAATCTCCTTTTTTATCTAAAACTTGCTCTTGAACAATTTTATCATTTAATAAAGCTTCTAATACAGAAATTTGAGGAATAGCTTCAACATTAAATTTATATTGATGAGCTGCTACAGCTATTAAATATAGGTTTTTACCTAATTCTTTACTTTTTAAAGTTCTATCTATTTTACCTGTTTGTTTATTTATTAATTCTCGTACAAATAATCTAGGCACATGTCTAATATATTCACCATTAGTATCTGTCATTTGAAGACTTAAATCATGTTCTCTTACTTGTAATATATCTAAAACAGATTCAGACATTTTAGATGCGCTAAACCCATCTTGTACCCAAGTATCTATTATATCTTTATGTACATTTGCAATAAATCCAGATCCAAGATCTCTACCAAACATATTACTAACTTTCCACATTAAATTTCTATGATAATCATAAAAGTTTTTTAATGCAGGTACAGACTGAATTCTTATATAATCTTCAGATAAATATGTAGAAGCTGCTGGTGAAATAGTGGCTAACCCTGAAGGTTTTAAATTTCTTGGATTTAACCATGCAGAATCATGATTTTTAAGATCCCATCGTTTTTCCCAAGCTGTTTTTTTTCTTTCTTTTTCTCTTACACTTTGATTAGTGGCCTCAATTGCACGAAAAGCATTAGCTTTCCATTTTTCATAAAATTTATTATATTTTTTTAGATCTATTTGATAATGTTTTTTAATCCATTGTAATGCTTCTCTTCTACCTGCTTCATCAACACGTGCTTTATTTAAAGCTTTTTCTCTATCAATTGCAAACTCAGGTTTATATTTAGAATGTAATCTCATACGTTCTTGATCAATTAAAAAATCATAAACATTAGGACCATAAACGCCTTGAGTTGCGCCATATGCCATTAAATCTTGTTCTAACTCTTCTATTTTTACTGCAAGATCTTTAGAAATTTTATTTAATTGTGTATGAGTTGTATTTACAATGTCATGTAAATATCTTATAAAAGGATTATTATGTCTTGCTAAAGATACAAAATTTTTAGTTAACCAATCTGTTGGAGTATTAAAGGATTCTAAACTAAGAATACCTCTATTTTTAGCTCTGTCTTTAGCCCTAGTTAATAATTGTTCTTGAATAGCACTTAAAGTACGGTTAACTCTAGATGTAACTTCTATTTCTTTTTTTAATGTATTGTATCGTTTTTTATCGTGTTTTTCTAAAAAATTTAAATATTCATTTTGTCCCAAATAAGTTTGATAATATTTTAGATCTTTATAAGTTGCAACTAGTTCTGTATCATCTATAAACTTTGAATTTGCTTTACCATTAACAAATTCTGGCTCACCTAAATTTTGAAGTCTATTAATAGTATTATTCATTTCTCGCAATGCAGTTCCAATATCATAATTTACTTGCATTTTACGGATTATAAGTTGTGAATCTTGAATTCGTTTTTTTAGAATTTGAGATTGTTTATAGTCTGCTTCATTTAACTCAGCTTTTAATTGTTGTAATCTTTTATTTTCTAATAAAATTAATTTTTCTAAACTAGTAATTACTTTTCCTTGTGAGTCTCTTGGACGTTCTCCTGCAACAGGTATAGGATCTAAAAAAGATCTATAAGATTTAGATTCATGATCTAATCTTCTTTTTCTAGCTTCATTTTTTTCATATTTATTTAAAAAAGGTCCTCCTATTTGAAGATCTTCAATAATTCCTGTAGGCATTCCTTCTTTATCATACTTATAAACTACAGAACCTGGTATGATTCTTGATTCTCTTATATCTTTTACGCCATATTTTTTTATTAAAGTTTCTTTATAGTCTGAAATTTGCATATCATATTGATCTATAGAATCAGCATAAAAATCTTTTAATATTTTATATCCTCCAGCTACTTTACGTGCTTGGCCTTTATTTAAAGTGCTTGGAGTTTTAAATTTATAATCATATATAGAAGCTGTATTATCACTATATAAAATTAATACATCAATTGTACCTCCACTTTGTTTAGATTCATTAACTACAAACTGCTCTGCTCTAAAAGCAAAGTTTTTATTTTTATCAATTGTATTTTGTGTCGCCCGTGCATGCGCTAATATATTACGAACAAGACTTTGTAACTCATTAAAATGAGAAACGCTTAAACCTGATTCAGCTAAAATAGTTTGCGGAGTTTTAGTAGATTTTTTTGTAAAATAGTTAGCTAGATCCTGTAAAACATTATGAAACATAGTCCCTCCCTTCATTCTAATCTCACTCAATTTTTTAAAATATAGTTCTTCTTCTTTAGTTCTCTGAATATGCCCATACTTTTCTATATTATATAAAGTAACAGCATCACTTGTTCTATGTAATAGATGTTTATTTAAACGTTTATTATAATATCTTGTGATATATTCATCTTCTGTTAATTTTTCCCATGCAGGATTATCAGCAGTAACAGCTTTTTCATCTATAATATAATCTGAAGCTATGTCATCTAATTTTTTTAAAGTTTTTGATCTAGGATCCATAGTTTCTTCTGCTGCATAAAATACAACGTCGTCTTTAAAAACAGCATCAGATAAATTACCTTCAAATTTAGATTTTTTAACTAAATAATCTTCTAAAGATTTTTGTACAATAAGTTCAGAAGCACGTACATACGGATCATCAAGTTTACTACTAAAAGTATTTTTTAGCCAAGCAACAACTTTATTCCACCATCTTTTAATTCTTCCTATTAAACTTCTATCTTCTTGAGAAGTAAATTCTTCTTTTTTATTAATTTCTGCTCCCATTATATGCATAGAGATTACCTTACCTATTGCTTCTCTTTTTAACATATCTACATCTCCATTATATTTTTTATAATAAAAACTTTCAGGATTAGAAATTTGCTCAAAAATCTGATAGTTATCGATTAAACTATACATAGATTTGTATAGAGCAGTGTCATTATCACGTAATAATTCTACTGTAAGATGGGCAACTTCTTCTGAAAGTTCTTGCACAGTAGCTTTACCTTTAATTAATTGTACTAATTTTTGTCCTGTACGTACTTTAGCAGCTATAGGCAAAGGATTTCCATCTATATCTGAAACAGAATCTATAACTTCTAAAGAAAATCCTAAATCATCTACTAAAAAAGAAGTTAAATTTTTAGCTAAAGTTTCTCCCGCAAGATCAAATTCTGCTTCTTTTATAACAGAGTCATATCTAGAAGGTGCTTTTAAAGCATCTGTAATAAAAGGTAAAGAAGATTCGTAAGTAGGATCTGGTAATTGAGTTGTTTCTTTAGTTTTTAAATATACTGCATATGCTATATTAGAAGTAGGTAGAATTTGTTTTAATCTATCAAAAAGTACAGATTGTTTTCCTGCTTCAGTATATATAGTATGGATTTCTCCTTTTTTATCTCTTATTATTTTACAAGACATTATTTTCTTTTTTTACATTTTTTCTGTTCTTGTTTATAGCTCTCTTTTACAGTTGTAAGATCAACAGCTTGTATTTCCATTTCTTTATTTGGAATTTGTTTTATAGGAGCCTCTCTTACAGCATCTCTTTGAACAGATATTTCATAAATATTTGAAGTCTTAGTAGACTTTATTTTTTTCAAATCTACAATTTTTCCATCTTTTATCCTATAAATTCCTTCTATAAGTTTATAAGTCCTTTTAATTTGAGTGGCATTATTTTCAAACAAAGCTTCAATTTCTTTTTTACTTAATTTTAAATTACTAGCTTCTTTTGGAGCTTTATTACTATTAAGTACAGGTTGTCTTCCAGCTACTATTAATTCATTTCTAACCCCTTTAGGCTGATGTAATTCATAGACAAATACTTCCATAGTTTTATTATTTTTTTCTATTGTTTGAACTTTAGAAAATCTATAAAAATAGTTATAATATAAATCTCTAGTAAAAATACCTGCTTGTGAAGAACCTCGTTTAGATTTTACTAGAATTCTATTACCATGAAATTTATTTCTTATCCATTGCTTTTTACCATCCCATTTAGAAATATATTTTACAGGAGTAATTTGAAAATTATCCCATTGATTGTCTAAAAAGTCTGAATAAATTTCAGTAAAATTTAATTGATTATAAATAAGTTTAGTTTTTGCACTTTCAAATACTTGTTGAGTTATAGGTAATAGCAGTGATCCTGGCAGAGCTTGAAAAAAAGCTTTAGGTGAAAAAGATGTACCTGATTTTAAAAATGAATATAAATATAAATCTAATACAAGTTCAGGTTCTTTTTCAAATAATACTTTAGCATCTCTTCCAAATCCACTTAGATCGTCCGTATCATATCTATTAGAAGCAAGTTGTATTCTATCTATATAATAATCAAAATCTTTATTATTTGTAAATTCTTGTAATTCAGGAATTAATTCTTCTAATAAAGTATTATTTCTATATTTTTTCTTAGCTTCTATTATACGTCTAGGTAAACTATTTTCTCCTTGAAATAATTGTTCAATTAAAGTATTTAAAGGCACTGTTCCATATTTTCTATATAATTCAATAGGATAGTATTGATTTAATACAGAAGTTTGAAACACAAAAGATGTAATAAAATCATCAAATTTTTGCAGATAATTTATAATTTCTTGCTTTGATTTACCTTCAGACATTAAAGTATGAGCTAAATCTATTAAAGTTTTTTCAATTATTCGTACACCATTTTTATCTTTTAAAAATTTAAAATCTAAATTTTCTAATAAATTATTAGAATTATCAAATAATTTTTTAAGCTTATTTAAAAATGGTCTTTGATCTAACACTACGGTAGGTAATTCTAATGTAGCTTTTGTATTTTTAGTTGGACCTGTTAAACCTACTATATTTTTAAAATAATTATCTTCTTGTACAATTCTTTCTAAAGCTTGTATATAAATCATTTCATACCCATTTTTTAACTTACTAGTATCTGGGGACGTAACTGTTTGTATTTTTCTTAAACTTTCTGCAGGAGCTTTATACATTAAAAAGTTGTCAAGTATTTGAATTTGCAATTGTTTTTGTGTTGGACTCATATCGTTTACAGATAAAGATCTCATTTCTCTTAAACTTTCAGGTCTTAAACCTATATATTCTCCAGACCCTCTTCCGTATTTAATGATTAAAGAGTTTACAATTTCAATATCTGATTTATATGCTTTAGAAAAAGAACCTCTAGATTGAATTGAATGGTCCCCTTGAAATCTATGCTTCATATTTATATAATCTAAAATAATTGGTTGAGACATAAAATCAATAACAACTGGTAATGGTACTAAAGCTTTATTTAAAAATACATGCATACCTGCACCTTCAATACCTGCATTTATATACATTGCAAATGGATTTTTTTCACCATCCACATATGCAGTAATATATTTTCTTAAAGAAGAACTAATTTTGTTGTTGTTTAGATCTAAAACATTTCCAAAAGGAACTTTTTTAACATCCATAAGACCATCAAAGTATAATTTAAATGGTATTTCTTGGCCTAAAATATTTACATAAGGCTGACCAGTCTGTAAATACATTCCTCCTCTTTGAGATTTAATTAAATTTGTAGCTCCAGTAGCTACTACCCCCGTTCCTAATAATGTAGACCACATTTGGTTCGATGACTCAACAAGGCCCCTTAAACTTAACATATCAAATAAATTAGTACTTTTAGGAGAAGCTAATCCATTCATAATTCTTTCGTCTTGAATTTGTTCTGCTTGATCTTGCATATCAAACGCTCCAACAGGATCCATAAGTTGTTCAAAAGATAAAGGATGTAATAATATATCTATTTCTAATTTTAATAATAGATTTTCTACAACTTGTTTAGGTTGTTGCATAAAAGGAGGTAAGTCTTCAAACCCTAAACCTTTTAATCTATTATCTAATCCTTCTAATGTAGCTATATCATTATTTCTAATAGCAGAATTGAATTCTTTTATAAATTCAATTGTACCTTCTGGATTATTTTGCATTTTATAAAGCTCAATTGCAGCTGCAATATAATCTTGTGGACTACTTGCTCTTAATTCTTCAAGTGTATTTACAGGTGTAATTAATCCAATACCACCATTTTCTTTTACTTCTATATGTGGTAATTGTATAGTAATCTCATCACTATCAAAGTCAGCTCCTGTTTTACCTACAATTTCTGGAGGAACTACCATTTTATTACCTGCTTGTTTAGGTAAAAATCCTTTAATTTTAAAAACATCTATTGAACTTAAAAACTCTGTAGGAATACGAGCACCAACTATTGTTAATACTTCAGCAGGTAATTCAGATATATTTTGTCCTTCTAATAATCCTTTCCAACTATAAGGAGCATATATTTCTGCAGCAGTTGTTTTAGAAAAAGCTTCTCTTCGATAAAAATCTTCTAAAGATTCACCTTCTTTTCGTACTATTTTTTTACCATAAAATTTAAGTGTGGTTCCTATTGGTAGTACACCTTCACTTATAGCAGTATCATATCCCACAACTGATTGGATCATAACCTTTTTACCATAAATTTTTCTTTTAACAACTGAATTAGTCATAATAGAATATAGAAGCGTTTCTAATCTATTTTTTTGATATAATTGATTAATATAAGTTATATTTGTTTCAAACAAAGATTCTATAGATTCAATTATATTTTCATCTATATCTCTTTTTGTTAATTCTTCGATTAGAGTATCTTTAATTAACTTTCTTGTACGTTTATTATTTAAAGATTTAAATCCTTCAGCTGTTTCAATAGCACCTAACTTAGCAGTTAATTGTGCAACTTCTTTTTGTATTAAAGCTTCATGCAATTCATGATATAAATTAATACCATCCTCCCAAGAAGAATTTTCATTAAGTGGCGTATTTGCATATTTAGGAGAAAGATTACCATTATTGTAAATATCAGTTGGTATAAATGTAGTTTTTTGAGTAGGCCTACTTTGAAGTCCTTCTAAAGAATCTTTAGGTTTTAATTGTATTCCAAACCATCTTAGATCATATGTAACAATAGCACTTCTATCTCCATTTAAAGGAACATGCTGTCTGTTTTCATCTAATAAAGGATTAAATACGCCTTTATTATTAGTTGTAGCTCCAATTTTTCTACTTGAAGGAAATACAATATAATCAATTTCTTGTTCAGTCATTTCCATATAAATCTGATCCATAACTATTAAAGGTGAATCTATGATTTTATGTAAATTTGGATGTACAGGAAATAATGCAAATTTATCTCCCATTACCAACTGTAAATTATCTGTTTCAAAAGGTGCTACAACTTGAGGTTTAATAGGACTTAAAATTCCAACATCTTTACTTGTAGCTGTACCATTTATAACTTTTCTATAAGCTTCTTCCTCAACATCTGTCCAATGATCAGCTAAAATTCTTGCTCGTCTATAAAAATCTATATGTATTAATCCTCCACCATCAAATATATTCATATTTGTAAAAGATTTCTGCATATTATTAATAGAGTTATTTGATGCTCCTAAATAATTTAAAATTCGTGTGTATTGTTCTATATATTTAGAAGATTCTACTACTTCTGCTCTGACCATACTTGTTACAACAGGTGACCAGTTTGGATTTTTACTTGCTAAATTAGGAAAATTTTCACTCCAATAATTTAAAATATTTTCATCTGATTCTAAAAATCTTTTAGGAGATGAAAACATAGATGTTCTTTTAAATAACTCTTTATATAAACCAGGATGTGCTAAAAAGATTTTTGTTTGCTCTATAGTACTTATTAGTTGCATATGAGTCAACTGTGTTAAAATATGCTTTAAAAAAGGAGAAAAATTTGTAGTTCCTGAAGGACCTTTTAATAATTCAAACTCAACAATACCATCTCTTTTTATAAACGTATTAGCTTTATCTCTTGCGGAAAGAGTTTCTTTTAATAATTCAAGAGAATCAAAATCTAGCCCTATATTTTTTATTGTGCCATTATCATTATATAATATATTATACTCTATTAATAAATCAAAAGTTTCCTGTTTTTTATTTTTTAAAAAGAGTTTAATTTCTTCTGAAGCTACTTGTTCAAGTTCATTAATAAAACTTTTATCTAAATTTTTAGATGTTTGTATATATTTATTTGCTAATGCTTTAGTGTTAGTAAAAGCAGGATGATCAAACCATTGAAGACCTTTTTTATCTTTTAAAGAAGGTATATGGTCAGCTTCTCCTTTGAAAATCGCATTTGCTGTTTTAATTTCACTTTTTAAAATTTCCATTAAATAGTTAAGCATATACGTTTCAGTAATATTATAAGAAGGGGGACCTATATAAATTGCATCTTCACTTTTTTTATTACCTGTTCGTATAATAGGAAAGTATCCTTTTAATATACTATTAACATGATTTAATAATATACTACCTTCATTTGCTCTAGAAATTTCTACATCTTTATTAGTTTCTTTATTTGAATTACCTAACAAAGAAACTAATTTTATTTCTATTCCTGCAGCTATTCTTTGAAGCCAAACAGATCCTTGCATATTAAATTTTTCAAGTAAAGTTTGAGCTATTATAGGATCAGAATTTAAGTAATCAATAAAAGAAGAAGTAAAGTTTTTAATTGTAACACCGTGTCTTTTTTTATTATTAAATCTATTTTGTAAACTAATAACTTGCTTAGTTGTACTAGCTTCATATTCAATTAATTTTTGTAATCTACCAAAAGAATCTGTATTGTCAAATAGATCAGACATATCTTTTGTAGTTAAATAGATTGGTTTCTTTGTTTTTTCATCTATATCCATAGCAATATCTGCAAAAATCCAATCAATATTAGTATTAAATTCATCTTCAAGAATAGCATTTGTAGATAATAAATCTAATAATTCTGGTAAATTAGTAAATTCTATTCCTAAATGTTTTAAAATAGCTATATTTTGTTCTGTTTCTCTGTCGTTGCTTAGGAACCATCCTTTTTCTGTACCTAAAGGCCTACTAATAGTTCTACCTTCCATTTTTAAAGATAGTTTTTTAGTAAGATCCATTACTAATCTTTTATCTGCATTATTAATTCCAAACTCAGTATTTAAACGTTGTCTAAACTTAGCCTTCCATCTTGATTTAACAACAGAGTTTATATTATCTTGATCCGCATTAATTAATGTTCGACGTTGTTCTGTGTCAACATTTAAAATTTTATATTCTTTAGAAGTAGTTTTAAATGAAGTTAAAAAAGACATTAATAGTTTCATCTCTTCTTTTGTAAGAGACTGATCTAAAATAGCCGCATATGATGAAAAGCCTTTACTTTTAGATAATCCCAATCTATTTAATAGTACTTGATATGTAGCATCTGTTTCAGCTAAATCATCTAGTATAGATAACATTGCTGAGGTTGAATCCAAATTAGATAAATTTTTATATAAAGTATTTAAAACTTGTCCAAAATTAGCTAGTTTATTAAGTCCGTATTTAGAAGTTACATATTTAAAAACTTTTCCTTCTTCTCCTATGGTCCATTCTACAGCAGGAAGAGTAGCAATAATAAGTTTTAATTCAGGAGATATTGTAGATGCAGGGTCTATTTCATTTACAGATCTATAACTAGCAGTATCTTTTGCAACTACTTCTCCAGTTTCAGGATCTTCATTTAATGTACTTATTTCTTCTTGAAGAGTTTTAAAATTTACATCAAATTTATATCTTCTTAAAAAAGCAGTATTTTTTTCTACGAAAGAATTCCAATCTAATCTAACCGCTTCTGCAGTATTATATATAGTAGCTTTTTCTAATTTATAGGTATTTAATAAAACTTTTTCTTTTTCAGATAAATTACTTTTAGATTCTAAATTATTAATTTTAGATTCTAAATTAAAATATATCTCTTCTAAATCTCCTCTTACTTTATTATAAGCTGTTTTACCTTTTAATCCTGGTCTTCCATAAATAGGAGCTAAAAATAATTCTAAGGTTTTATTTTCTTTGCTAAAATTAAAAAACTGAGAAAATTCTAATCCGCTACTCATTGCTATATCAAATATTGCAGCTGTCATAGCTTCATTAATATCTTTAGATGCTGCAGCGTCAATTTTAGTTGCATTTAATGCAGCTCCTTCTTTTATAGTATAAGTAGTATAATTATCAATAGCTTCTGAATATTTACCTGAATATATATTTTCAAATAATCTTTGGTTTTTAGATAAATTATTAAAAAATTTATAAATGAAATCAAATATTTTTTGAATTAAAGATTTTTTAACTCTTGAACCAACTTTATAATCTCCTTTTAATAATACATATTGTCTAAATTCTTCTGCTAACCATTCATCCGCTTCTTTATCAGTAAAGTCTTTTAATTTTTTAACATCGCCTTTATAAGTAGATGCTTTTCCAGTCATATTTCTTACTTCTTGATATAATTCTGCACGTTCTGCTGGAGATAATAATTTACGAGTAATTGCATGAAATGTTTCATGGTACAAGGTACCTTTAATTGCATCTGAAGATAATAAAATTTTACCTAATTTAGTGAAGTATCCATAGTTTTGTCCATGTACTAATCCTTGTACTATTTCAACGTTAAAAATAGGTGTCCCATTTTTATTTTTAGGGACCATAGCTTTAAACTGTTCGTATTCTTCAGATAAATCCATCAATTCAAACTCTTCATGTGGCATAGAAACATTAAATGCTTGGCCTCCCTTTTCACCCGAAGCAGCTGAGTCTTCAGGATCTATAGTTCTTTCTAGACCTCCATCTTGTCCTTTTTGTAAAGTATCTAAATCTGTTGTTGATGCTGTAGTTTCATCTATTACTTCAAAATAATCAGTTACTGAATATTTAGAATTTATTTCTTCTTCTAAAAATAGATTTTTTTCAATAAAATCTTTAACTATATTAATACTAGCAGGATCTAATTCAGTTTCACTATTATCTTTATTTATTAAAACTGCATTTTTTACATTAACAGATATAGTAGCAGTGTCAAAATTAATTCCTGTTATTTCAAAATTTGCTTTCCATGCAGGATTTTCTCCTACAGATTGATGAGTAATTGTTTTAACTTCTCCAACTTTGTATCCAGAATCTGTTACCACTTCTATAGGATCTTCTTCACTAACAGCATCCATATCAATTTCAGTATCTGCTATTTCTACTTCATTTTTCTTTTTTATCATTGAATCTTGAATAGTTGTTGTAACAAGATCGTCGTTAGTAAGTAATTCATTTACAGTGATATTTTTATTCCAAACAACATATACACTCATAAATTGAGGAGTCATTGAAGTGTCAACTCCTTGTCCAGATCTATCTCTATGTAAATTTAATTTAAAAGGTATATCCATTAAATTTCTTCCTTGTGCTCCACTTAATAAATATTCAGTATAGTTAGTCCATGTTCTAAAATCAAACGTTAAATCATCATTAACTATAACCTCTGTATATGAAGTATAAGAAATATCAGAAGCTGTTGGTTTTGGATTTTTTCTTTTCCAAGTTTGTAAAGCTTTATAAAATTCAGTTTGTTTCTTTTTAGGCAATGATTTTATTTGGTTCATATTAAACCCTTTTTTCTTCATTGCTGCTCCCAGTCTTTTTTTCCACTTAGCTAATTCAGAACCTAATTTTTTTTGAGCTTCAGCTCTTGCATTAATATCGTCTTTTAAAGTAGCATTATTTATTTGATAATTTAAAGTAGCTAAAAATGTTTGAAGAGAATTATGAATATCTTTATTGACATCTGTAGGATTTGCTAATTCATTTATATCTATTTGATTAGATCCAAAAAATAATGTTTTACCTTCAAGATAAATAGAATATTCTTTAGATGCTCTATTTTTAGAATGTTTACCAAAATAAATTAATGTTTTTAAAATTTGTTCTATAGTTTTATTAGCTGTTTCTGGAGCATAAACTGCTTCTCCGTTTTCATTAAGTGTGTGTATATATGCAGCATCTTTAGAGTTTACTTTTGTATTAGCATTCATAACATTAAGTAACTGAGTTGCATATAATCTTAATAAATTATAGATATTTTTTTGATGAGACATAGATAATGTATCAACAAATAAAGGAACTAAACGTCCGTTTTTAACTACATAAGGAGTACCAGCTTTAATTTTATATCTTCTATTTTCAAAATTAACAATATTGTTTTTAGAATTTAATCCAATATTTAATTTAACATCTTTTACTTGATTTTCATTTTGTACAATTGTTTCAGAAGCTTTTGCTCTATGAGAAGGATCTCCATTGACCCAAATAGGCATTCCATTAGATGTTCCTGATATTTTAACGTGTCTAGGTCCTGACACTTTTAATAAACCATCTCTAAATGTTATATGTTTTTCAATGGCATCAACAGCATCTTCAGTTAATTCCCCAGTAAAATAAATTCTACCTTTATGTGATACTTCTTTTACAGTCGTAGAAACTAAATCTTCTTTTGAATACCTATATGCTGTTATTGTTTCTCCTTTCTTTTTAAATTGTACAGTTACATTAGCGCTTGGGACACTTGCATACATAATTTGATCTACTCCGTCATTATCTTTTACAGTAACCGCATTTCCTTTTTTATCAGTAATAATAATTTTTATATCTTCTACATTTTCAGAACCTAATTCTGTTTTTATATCTTTTGCATAAGAAAAAGTATTTGTTTTTTCATTATAAAATAGTACTTTATCTGAAAGCTCTTCTGGAATAGTTTGTCTATTAACAAATGTAAGTCTATAATTATCTTGATTGGCAATACTTAAAGTTTCTGTAAATTTATGAAATCTATTAATTGCAGAATAAAATTGTAATTCTTTTTCTAATTTAGGAGTCCATTGTGATTCTGGACTCTCTTCTTTCATTAATCGTAAAGATTTTTCTTTTTCTAAGGCTAATTTATGATCTGAAGCAGACTTAGCAAATCCATGTTTAGTAATAGGAGTTCCATAATAATATACATTACTTTCAGGGTCTTTAAAAATTTCTTCTATAGATTCTTGCCCTGCCATTTCTCCTTCTTTCGTATTAGGCTCCTCTTTACTATTTATTTCTTGTGTTTTACCATAACGTAATTCATTATATGTATTTACAACAAATCCTAAATTTTGAACCAAGGTAGTTTGTAATTGATGTGCAATTTCAAAATCCCTATTTCGCTGCTGAAACTCAGCTTTGGCCATACCAATAGCCATTCTTAATTCTGCAGTAACATTTTCTGAAGTTAGTTTACCTAAAAGTATATCTAACTTTGCCATTTCATCTAATAATCTATTATATTCTGCTAAAGTTTCTTTTTTAGATCGTAAAGAAACCTCACCATTTTGTTTTATATTTAAATGTTTTTTTACTGCTGCAGCTGCACTTTTTAATAGTGAATATTCTTTTTTAATAGACTCTATTTCTTGATCTATAATACGTATAATTTCATTAGGTAATTCTTTATCTTGTTGTGCAACTTTTATTAAATTATTTACTACTCTAGAAGCCTCATCTTTTGAAGGATCAAATTCTAAAATATTTTCCCATATACTTCTCATTACAGGGTTATTAGTAAAAGCTTCAGATTTTCTTAATTGCTCAATTAACATTTGATCTCCAACCCATTTTTCTTTCATAAAAGTAAAAATAGTTTCTTGTATTTTTTCAATAGATTTACTTTTATTAAGCTCAGGCTCTAATTTATAAAAACTGTCAAGATCTGCTTTATAAGAATTTAGTTTAATTTCTAACTGTTCTATTACAGCTTCTAATTGTTCTATTTGAGAAGGAACTATTTGAAAACTGCCATCCTTTAATGGTATTCTTTGAGATAAAGTATAAAAAGCTATTTTATTAGTAATTCCTTTTAAAGAATAATTAACACCGTTTACAGTAAAATATTCTCTACCATGTTTATCTTTTTTTCTAAAAGATTCTGGAGATTGTTTAACATTTTGAAAAGCAGATAATATTTTAACTATTTCATTTAATTCTTTTTTAGCTTTTTCTAAAGACTGTTTTGTAGTTTCTATACTAATCTTAATTTCATCTTCTGTTAATTCTACTATACTTTCAATTGCTTGTATAACAACTTCATTAGAATCTACAACTTTTATATCTGTAGCACCTTTTAACATATTTAATGTATATGCAGTATATTCAGTTTTATGTAATTCTAGCTCTTTAAGTAAAAGATCATATTCTTTTTTTGCTTCTTTATTAGTTCGCATTAGATCTTCTAATACAGCTTTTCTTTTTAATTTCTTAATAGTATCATGATCAGGCAATCTAATTAATACTCTAGCATTTTCATTTTCAATTTGTTCTTGCTTTACAAATACAGTATATTCTTCAGTTCTATTATTTACATCATAAGGAATATTATTTTCTGCTAATGCTTGAAGATAAGCTTCTACTTCTGTATGTTTTTCAGCTTGTAAAATTTCTAAAGCTCTTTTATCTATTTTTTCTAAAGCATTATTTTGCCTTGCAAATTTACGTACTTCTTTAACTGTAATATCTCCTTTATGTTGATAAGTAAAAGTAATAGTTTTACCATTATATCTTTCATAAAGACGTGCTAATTCTCGATCAGATAATTTATCAGAAAGATTTTCCAAATCAGCAACTTGTCGCATTAATAAAATTTCTGGCCTAGGAATTAAAGTTCCTTTATCTGTCCACGTAACATTTTCTCTTGCAGCTGAAGAATTTACTTGAACCATTTGATTATACATATCAATCATACGATGCCTATATGCCCTAATATTTCTTATATCCTTTAATCTTTTAATTACATCTTTATGATGAGCAGCATAGGCTACAGGATCTCTTTTTTGCCATTCATCAAGTAACCTTTGTTCGTCTTTACTTAAATCTGGATCTAATCCTTCATTTAATGCTTTTGTTAAATAGATTTTTCTATCTAATAAAGCATCTAGTTCTTCATTTAATTTTTCTAATTGTTGTTTTTTATCTGACGGAGTCGTAACATTTTCCATTACTCCTTTTGAATTTTTAACTTTTTTAGTTTGATCCATATCACTAATATTAGGATCATTCTTAACTGCTTCAATTTGTTCTTGAAGCGATTTAATTTTAACAGCTAATTCTAAATAAAGTTCTTCTAAATGAGAAGGACTAGTAAATTCTCGTATATTTCTTTTTTTCTTTACTTCTTTAGCTTCAGGCATTCCTGAAATATCTTCTTTTTGTTTAGAAGTAAATCTTTGCCAAATATTTCTTAATCTATTTAATAAAGACTCTTGTTCAGCTTTATCTTGTTGTACTTTATCTATTTCTGTTTTTTCTTCAACTTCTATATTTTCTTGTAAACCAACTTTATTATTAGCCTCAATCATAGATTCTTCTCTTTGATCAAAATGTTCACTTATAGATAAAGCATGTGTCATCATTATTTTTTGATCTTCTCCAAAAGTTCCAAACGTCCCATTAACCATTCCCCAATTTTCTTTAATTTGATCAATTTGCTCATGTAAAGACTCAATAACTTTATCTTTATGTGCTTCTAATTCTTGATCATTGTAGTCATTTGTAGCTTCATAACTAAAAGTTTCTCTAAAATCTTCTAAAGACATTTGTCTTATTGTTTTATCAATATCATCTCTTAAAGATTGTTCTAATCCTACTCTAATTTTAGTCATAGCATGAAGAAAAAGATTATGATATTCACCATTTTTCTTCATTAAAGGGCTATTAATAAGCATTGCTACGTCTTCCATTGTAGTAAACTTACCTGCTCTAGATAACATATCTACACCAGCTTTTAAATTATCTATTGTAGATCCTCCTTCATTTAATATTTTTACAAGATCATCAATCATTACTTCTGTCTCCTTCATATTTGTATATGAATTATAAGAACCCCCAATCATTCCCCATTTTCGAGTTGTTTTACCGTCTTTTCCTGTAACAGATTTTCTTCCTGGTAATCCCATAGCTGCTAATAAAAATCCAATACCTATTTCTTTTTGTCCCTCAGCAGATCCATACGCTTCTGCAAAAGCTGAATCAGTATTACTTATTAGTTCATCTATCATGCCCAAATATGTAGGATCTTTTTTAGACAAATAAAAATTTATAGCGGCATCATGGCCCGCTACATCTAATAATTTTTGTCCCCCTTCTTCTACAAATCCTTCATATAAAGGAGTTCTAAGCACAGACCATGTATTTCTTAATATGGCTTCTTTTCTACTAATAGCCGTCATTAAATTTATATATTTAGTACCTACATCAGAAAGCTCTTCTCCTACTTGTCCAAATATACTTTTAGATGAGTTATATCCTCTACCAAATATTTTAGGAAATAACAAATAGTTACCAAATCCCACTAAAGCAACATTTCCAGCCCATACAGCATTAGAACTTTGTGTAGCTATTTGTACTAATTCTGCCATTTGCTGAGTATTAGGTTCTTGTCCCATATGCCTTTGTTTATGCATATCAACTAGTCTTTCTAAAGTTCTATCATAATGATGTCTTGCTTCTACACCCGCCTCATACATTGCACCTGTACCTAATTGTCTTAGTGTTAATAGTCCCCCTCTTAATTTATCTTTTGTGGCTAATAATTGAGATGCATTTTTTATTTCTCCAATAGTTGACTTAGTTTCTTTATATGGAACACGTCCTTTTTTATGAAAAAGACTTTTAGCTTTATTCCAATATGTACTTTCTCCCATCCCACGTACTAAACTTTCCGTTAATACTGCACCGACTATAAAGGACAATCCTTGAGTAAAGTCATTCATCCAAAAATTAGCAGCACCTTTTCCAAAAGCCGCTTTAAAAAATCCATATTCTTGTTCGTCTTTTGTATAATAATGTGGAAGTTTATTATCCATCCAATCATTAATTCCATCTAAAGAACGTTGGAATGAATTATCCCAGAAAGCTTTATTTGGATTAGTTTCTGGATTGCCGTCCAATAAACCATGTAGAAAAGCACCTCCTCCATATAATAATCCTATTGATGACCCTGCTACATTAGTACCTACTCTAGTTACTAATTTAGGTAACATGTAAGCAGCTTTTTCACCAAAACTTTGGTTTTGAGCTCGTAAATCATCAGGATCATCAGTGATAAAAGAAAAAGGTTGGCTTATATATTTTGTATAAGGATCACGATCAACGTTGTATAATACATGTCCAGATGTACGACCCCATTTAAATCCTCCACTGGGTCCCATATCAGCTGTAGGACCAGTTATATTAGAAAGGTTTAATTGTTTTAAAGGTTTTGTTGTATCTATAGTACTTTTACTACCTGGCCCCCCAGGTGTAACTAAATCTCCTTGGATTATTCTTCCTCCTTGTTGATATTTTCTTTTTTTTGGCATAGCATTTTTAATATGTCATTGGTTGTTTCATCCAAGATTTACCTTTAGCATTTTCCTTGGCTCTATTTAGTTCTGTTATATATACTTGATAAGTAATTTGTCCTGTATTATATTGCATATCAAGTTCTTCTTTTTTAGTTTGAAATTCCATATCCCAATATTGATCATCATTCATAATCATATATGTCATATGTCTTGCTTGGCTTTGTATTTGTACTTCCGTTGCGTCAGGATTAGCTTCTCTAAGTTGTTTTTCAAAATTATTATATATTTCAGGATATGCAGCATTAAATTGATTTATAATCCATTGTTGCGCTGCTAATATAGCAGTAGCATCGTCCATTTCAATTTCATCTCCTTCTTGCTTTGTTTGTACGCCCTCTCTCTTATATCCTTCTGCTATAGCCATTTCTACAACTTCAGGTGTAATTTTTTCAATTTGTCCATTTTGTTTCCAAGTCTGTAAAATTCGTTGTGCACTGTTTTCAACATTAAACACCTTCATACCTATTTGACGTGCAATTATTTCTTCTATACTATTAACTTCTGCACCTTCAGGATTATTTGCTTTAGATCGTACTATAACAGTTTTACCTCCTATATTTAATTCTAATGCATTATCAATTCCTAATTGTAAGTCCCCTGTAATAAAAGCTGAAAAATCTATTGGTATTCTTTCTTTTTTATATTTAGGATCTAAATCAAGAACATCTACCCATCCCTCTTGATCCAGATCACCATATCCTAATAATCTAAAATCTGTAACATTAAATTGATTTAAAACACTATTAGCAGCATTAACATCTGCACCATCAGCAGAACCATATTTCATTCCTTCAAAAACAATGCCTTTATAATCTGCTACAATGTTATCAAATTCATCTCCTCCCATAGTTTTTCTATATTCAAGAAAACCTAAAGCATTATTTATAGCTTGTTGGTAATAAGGATCATCTAATGAATAATTAGTATTTAATTTTTCATTTACCCATTCTACATCTGATAAAATTCTTATTAATTTTTGCTCATCATTTAAACCAATTCCCCAATTAGCATCTCGAACATTATTATACTCATCTAAAAGATTTTCATTAGCAACATCCCAAGCAGTTTTACCAAAAAGGGTATATTTAAATAATTTATTTGCTAATTTTATTTTTTTACCAAAGGCAAAATTCCATGCTATTTCTGCTCCTTTTCCTATTGTCCAAGCTGTACCACCCGCAGCCACACCTTCCATTACTTGTTCTCCTAC
>CEQA01033313.1_pt1 | contig 25343 bp, 31 predicted proteins | sample 530501 | NCBI WGS metagenome assembly CEQA01 (sample SAMEA2620227, study PRJEB7988) | marine metagenome | isolation source: saline water (ENVO:00002010), including
TCCGGGTTAAAAGCCCGGCGTTCTACCTGTCTAAACTAATGGCCCATTATTGTTATTATTCGATTGTGGTGGCGAGAGTGGGATTTGAACCCACGAAGCACTACGCACAGAATCTTAAGTCCTGCCCCTTTGACCAGACTTGGGTATCTCGCCCTTTGTTACGATTAGAGAGGAAAAGAGATATTCGTTGGTAGGCAACTTGTGTTGCGCTTTATTATCACCAAGAACATTGCTAGGAGAAACACAATTGAACCAAGAAGAACAATTTATCTCTTTATTACTCGCAATAAAACCTCTCTCATCATAGTATGAGTGTGAATTCGGGATATACAACTTTAGCCTAGGTTGATAAGGAGGAATGTTGTTGTTTTTCTTCGGCAAACCCTTTTACTAGAATACAGTATTAACTCGATGGATAGAACATAAAAGCCTGTACCTAGATTTTTGTCACCTATTGTTATAACAGATAACTACTTTTTATGACATTTCACATCATTGATTTTCTTTCATATGAATTAGTAACAATACTAAATATCCGATAAGGTCTTTTACCACATCATCATCGGATTCAATATCAGCATTACCTTGTACTAATCTGTTAAGTTTATCATCAATTCTTACTCTCAGTTGCTCGCTTTTGCTAGCCTTTGAAAAGATACGAATTGGTTCTAATGCTGAATCCCCATATTGTTCATTCTTCTTAATTAAGAATAATCTAATGTCTTCCATTGTTTTAATAATCTTCATTGCTGAAGAATCATTGGTTTTAAATGAATCTGTCATATACTTTCTATCCTCCGCATCTTGTTGCACACTATAAGGCTTATGCGGTAGCGTAAATGGTGAGTCACCATAATGTTTAAACGCCTTTTGCAAATTCTTTTTAGTGCTAGAAGAAAGAATTGGTTTCTTTTTATCTTTAGTAGTCTTTTGTTGTCTACCATCAATAATTCCTTTCCTCCTTAGTTTTTGGGTTCGTGCTGTTACAGCACCCAAACTTCTTCCTTCTATTTGTTCTGCAATATCCTTTATTGTTAGACCTTGCTTCCAAAGTCTAATAATCTTATTATCTTCTTTCTTTGTCCATTTTTTAGCCATTTATTTTCACCTATTGTGAATGTAATTTCGTTTCCAGTTTTTTCTCTGGTTTTTCTCTTTGTTCGTGGAAGAGAGAGTTTATCAGTTCTCCTGCCGAAACTGCATGAGAGTTTATCAATTCTTATTATGATTCTCATTTCTCTTATTTCCAGCCACTTAGAATAAGTAATAGAGTAAGGGGTGGTGGTAGTGGAGAGAGAGGGGTGGAATAATGATAATAATAGAAATATATAATATCTTACTACTTCTCATACTCTAACCCCCTAACTCTTACCCACTATACTTCTCACTACCATTTGGAAACGAGAAGTACCAAACTCTTACCCACTTTATTATCACGCAATCTCTCCTTATCATATCATATAGGATATATCATAATCATATTCGTATGGTATATATCATATAACTATCATAAGGACAGGTTTATTCCCATATAGTCCCAACTAGTCATATTAACAGTATAACATTTTAAGCCATTGTCTGTAATTAGTATTAATAGACCGTTTGGCGGAAAGCGTGTTTGAACGGTCAAAGATTGTAATTGCCGCCTTCATAATAGAGGAAGGTCAGCGACCTTATAACCCCCTGCACCCTACCTCCGGCGGCTCTGCTAAAATCACTTTAAATCCGAACCATATGGTATTAAACACTTTGTCGGTTTAACTACCTGAAAAGTTGGGGAGTGGGGAAAGGCCCGTTAAAGACCTTAAAACCCCACTCCCGCAGGAATGCCACCAAACTAGCGAAAATGTGGTGAAGAGGATTACTCCTCTTCCTCCACAAAGTCATACTCGGAACAAGCGGCAAGACCGCTTAATGTTCCGTCCCATTCACCAGACTTAAAGAGAGCAGTTCCGTTAGAACGAGCCTTCTTTGCTAGTGTGTTTGCGTAATCGTCAGCATCCACATATACTGGCGAACCCTTCGATTTACCATGCTTTCGTAGCAATGGCTGAGAGTAGGTCTGTGTTTCATTAAAGAATGAATGAGCAGCAGCCCTTATTTCTTCGCAAGCAGTATCAATAACTGCTCTTGCAGCAGCAGGGAGTGAACCCTGATTTCCTCTCTTCCAAGGATAGCCGGGGTATGGCTTTAACATTCCCCTAATACTTGTTGTTAGTGATTCTCTTGTTGCAGAGTTATTATCACCTGTCTGAAGCAGCATTCGTGCTAGAGACACTACATCGGATGGAATAGCGTTTACTTCGCTATCTGCATCCAACATATCGTTTACCTTAAATTTTACTGAATCCCAGTCTATTTGTTCCATTTCTTTCACCTTTTATTTTCATGTGCCGTTTGGGGCAGTATAGGCATATACTTCGACCTTATAAGGGGTTCCTGAGCAAAGTATGAACCATATGGTAATGTGTTTTTTTACGGTGTGAATTGCACACTTAGGGAAAAATAGGCGGTTTTTCTAACAGGTCTAACATATATTGTGAGTTTAGGTTCCAATGGAAGTGAGGGTATCGTCACGCTACTGGCACAGTAGAGTTAATTAACACGGTTTATTTTTCTATCAAATCTTATCAATGGCCGAACCATATGGTTATGCACTTTGCTCAGCAATAACCTTATAATATCGCACACAGGGCTACTAATAGGAGGTCAAATAATGACGCAAGATAATAATACAATAATACAACAAATAAACGAACCAAAGTATGTTTTAGAGGTAAAGCACATGAAGAGTGGCTCTTCATTAGTGCTTTGCATCAGTAAACTAAGAGTTTCCGGTGATAATCTGGATAGTGTGATAGACGAGTTAAGAACCGCACTAAATGAATACCTAAGTATGGAGTGAATAATATGCCTATATATGAAAGAACAATGAGAATAAGTATGACGAGCGATGAATGGATAGACCAAGAGCAGAACACAGAAAGAGTGCAAGGCTTTTTGGCTGATTTGGGAATATATCAAGTCCCAAGTTATTATTATGGTAGTGCTGAAGATTGTGAAGATAGTGGTCTTTATGGTTTTAATGAGCATACCAAGACAACCAACCATTATGAAATAATGATTGATGGAAATGTTGCATTTACTGTTGAATATTCACATCAAGCAAATCAGATAAGTGAACAATTAGAAGCAAATGGCTTTGATTGGGAAGTTGGCGATGTATCGCAAACAAGGAGATTCATGGGTTGGAGAGATTGGAGAGGTAATTATCAAATGCACACATGGGATTCAGATGGTATATCTTCATCTTCGGCTTATCCTAACCTTAGATATGAATTAGATGATAGACCAGATGTTAAACTTGAAACTACTCTAAGAAAGGATTATGGCGAGTGGGTTCTAACCTTCGTTATTACTCATGAGGTTGAAACTATTTCTGATAGAAAGAAGATAGAAGATAGTATCATTCATATTCCAGCAAATGATATGAAGTTTATCAGAGAATCTGTTCATGATGCTTTGACTACTATATCAAACGCAGATATTGATTTTGTGGTTGATTGCTCGACTAAGATTCTTTCTTCTGTGAATTATGATTGTTCCCCAGAAACTGTTAAGTTGGTGATGGATTGAGTATTGTAATTAAATGTGATGGAAAGGATAAAGCAAATCCTGATTTTCCCTGTGATATATCATTATTTGAAGAAGTTAGTCAAATGACTGAAGTTTATCCGTTTAAAATGGCAGATGGAACATATCAATTAGATTATGGTTATTCTGAATATATAGATACAAGAGATGATGCGTATTATTACTGTGATAATTGCAATAAAGAATTTACTTATGAGGAAGTAATAGCAATGATACAGGAGGAAGAAGAATGAAACATAGTGCTTATTGCCCTTGTGGATATGAAACCCCATTAGTTGAAGATGAAGAAGACATTGATTGGGATTTATTACACGCTCATCAAGAGTTTTGTAAGGTTGCTCAACAACACAAGGAGGATGAAGAATGAGTTTATTTCAAAGAAGGCATTTTAGAAGAATAGCAGAGATTGTGGCGGAGATGGATATTAATGATGCCCAATTAGATATTCTATGTAATAGACTACATTCAACCAATTGGAATTTCAATGAAACACGGTTTAGAAATTATGTGGAGGAATGCAATTGAAATTACCACAAATGAAGAGATGTGAAAAGTGTGGTAAAATACATGGTGATTCTATGTATTATAACGAAAGGCTACAACGGTGTGTAATCGTTGTAATGAAGTAATTAGACTCATTAGAGTAAGACCCAGACATATAAAAATAGTTATTAATATGCGTATGTTTAAATCTGGGCATCTAATGAGTATGAATCTGGTAATTACAGTTACAAAGTATGTAATACCATATGGTGTGATACTTTGCTGAATCTACACCCCATAAGGTCGCACACTATTCTATAATCGTGTGAGGGGCATTACTCACATTCTAAGGAGGAAAAAAATATGGCAGATTATAGTATGGAAGATGACGCATGGAACGCTAAGAAGGCAGATATAGATGAGTGGTTTGAAGCAAACCCAAATCACTCAGAAAGGAAGGCTATCACGGATGGCCTTTTCTCAATCGGTGATATTCAGGTTGAGTATAGAAAGAGGCATTGGTCGGCAATCGCTGGAGTATTCAGCGACCTACCAAACTCCCCTATTGGAAGGGGAAGGCAATCTTTGATGGATGTGACCGAGAAGAGTCATTTAGACACTTACTTGGGAACATACTTCGATAATATGCTTCAAGTGTATGAATTGGTTAGTTTAACGGCCAGAACACACGGTAAGAGTGGCGGAATCCTATATGCAACAATGGATAACGGTGCTGAGCAATACGCAACAGACATGACGAAGAAGGAGAGGCTATTCTTGAACAGCGCCTTCAACGCAGGTAAATCACAGAACGCAGACAAGCGATATTGGATGACTTTCGATGAAACGGGTTATCCTGTTGTCGTGGATAATGGGGGATTTGAAGAAGAGTGAGGCTTAATGCCCCTCACCACCTTCGGGTCTATTCAGCAAAGTAAGACCATATGGTAGTGTTCTGACTGTAAGGATTTATTTCTACCTTAACGGGCCTGTCATCCTACTGCATGATTTCATCACGCATTAATAATGCTGTTTGTATTATGCCATTCCATATGGTTTTGTTACTTTGATAGTGCAAACACCTGAATCGCAGATGCCTCGGTTTATACCTACGCTTATTGTGAATTTCTATTGAAATAGGCCGAGGTCTTATACTACGATGAGTGTAAGTGAAGGTTTTTTGAATCCAAGTAGCCTTGAATGTCTCCGATAACCTACAACGGGATATGAGGTGCATTAAGGATTCTCTTTCGATTACCTTAAAGTAAGCATGGGTGAACAGTTTATGCCTTTTTTATTCATGCATAGCCTTAACCCGCCACTACCAGATATAAACCCGCTAAGGTCATTGTACTACCTACCGTTTTCTTTGGTCGGCTCGCTGAGTCGCTAAACTCCTATATCCGTACTTTATCCCCTGCTCAAAGGGATTATTCAGTCAATGCGTGTCCCATGCGCTTGGGACAGTTATAGAATAGTTATCGAGGTTATATGTGGTTATCTAAGCAAAGTAACAACCATATGGGTCTAAAGTTATATTAATTAAAGCGTAGCGGTTAGAGCCTCTTTATTGGGATGCAAATTATATATGGGTAAGTAATCCCATTCCTTTTATAATGAAGGTATACCATTACTTACCCATTATATACAGCACCATATGGTATGCTGACTATTAGGAGGAATGAAATGTCCTACCTGAAAGAAGTTTTATGAAGTGAGGATTCCCGTTGGCTTCGTGAATTGGCGAACCTCTAACGATGTTCACCTTAAAGTTCCCTCCGTCCATATGGTTTGTAATTAGGCTGCGCGTATTTACGAATGATTAATGAGAGCGTAGCAAGAGCAGCGTGTTTACTACCCTATTCTTGATTTGGGGGCGGGTTGTCTTCTACAACGCATTTCGGTGTAGAAAACACCCTCTTTAGACCCATATGGTTCTCTAAAAGAGAAAAACGAAGTTTACCCCATCAGGAAGCAAGTTCCATATGGTGTTGGATATGATTAATAGCCAGCGTAGCGGTTACACCAGAAGTTTTCCAGCCTTCAGGCTAGATAACTAATATATGGTAATTACGATATACTCTTGTTTATTAGTGCCAAGAGTATTTATCTCCATTACCATTATAAAGCAACTATCCATATGGTTGTTCATAATATGATTAGAACTTACCATAAAGTTTTATGGAAGCCAGAGAAGTTTAGTCTACGCTACGCTTTAACTTATGTATAAATCCTAACCTTATCTGTTTCCATATGGTTGTTTTGACTGTAAGGATTTACTTACCCCAATTTATATCCGGCCCACTTGACTTAAAACGCTACGCTTGGACTTATGTGCCATTTAACTCAACTGTTCCATATGGTTGTTTAAAATGGAATGGAAGTAAGCATTTCTTCACTATATTAGAAATGCGACTGGAGTGGAATTAATTATTTTACCCCATCTTAACGGGTAGTCGCCTCCCATCCATACTTGACCGCTTCGCATTGAACTAATGTATTCATCAAGTACCTCGCTACCATATGGGCTTATATGATAATAGCATCATCAATGTGGCTGAAAGCCTTGTCATCTATGACCCTAACAGCGTGGGGTAAGTATTTACTACGCAATAAACAACCATATGGCCGTAGGCAGAAATTTTTTTGTTATATTAATTAATGCTTTTATTTATTGTTTTTGGTATAATTTTTTAATACTGTAAACACCACATTAATATGGTAGGCGCACAGGTGCGTATGATAGAGAGCGTTGTCCTAGTGTTAAATATGAGATTAAAACAATAAATAAATTCGCGGCCTCATAAATAAAAGAATACAAAGATACTTTAATACTTATATTAATTTATAAAACAATACAAAAACAATTAATAATAATAAACACATTCTTATTCTGGGAATAGATTAAAACAAAATTAAAAAAACGCGCAAGTGGCGAATAAATTACGGCTCAAATTTTCAATATTAAAGGTCTGATATATTATGACATTAGTTAAGAATGATAAGGCTTGGCATCTTCAACTGCGAAGAGACTTAAAAAGTGGTAAACATAGACCTATGTTCCCTAAAACAGGGGAATGTAAGGTTAAAGTATGTAATGCTACTACTTGTAAGGAGAATGAGAATAAAAAATGCACCCTAAGTAGTGTGAATATACTTGATAATGGTGTATGTGAGCAATTTGAGGAATGATATATGTGGAAAAGTCTTCTAAAAGCAGGAAATTGCTATAAAAGCGCATTTACTTGGTTAATTGAACAAGATATGGAGTTTAGTAGGAAGGGAATAAGGATGGATATACCACATAAATTAGTTCATGCTGATGTAATCGGTACTGGCGGCGATGTAAAAGGAAAAAAATATGGTCATGCTTTTGTTTTGTTAGATAATGGTTGGGTTTTAGACACAGAAACAGGCACTCCTATGCCTAAAGATGAATATTATAAATTAGGGAATGTTTCAAATGCTAAAGAATATACTTTTGAAGAAGCAGGAAGATTAGCATACGAATCTGGTCATTATGGGCCTTGGGATTAATGGGGAAATGAATAAATTACTTGAAATAATAGCGTTGCCGTTTTTATTAATTGAAGGGATATATGCTTGGATGAGGTTTAGACCATGAGAAGATGGTGGAGTTTATTTAAATCCGATGAATTTCATCGACTCCAAGATATTCAAGAGATTAGAGGTATCGTTAAAGATTATTTTGAAGGTACGAAAGTTAGAGTTGATAATGTAAGGGTTTACCCAATAGAAAAAGTTGTAATAATTAAAACAAATATGTATATGGAAGATGAGCCACAATTAGAATATTTATTAAGAGATAAAACTAGTATTAAATGGGAATTACGGTGGGAATGATGTATAATTGGACTCAACTAATTAAAAAATCTGATTGGGATGGTAATTTCCAAACACCTAAAGAGTATTCTAAGTTTGATTGGAATTTCTTAGAAGAAGGAACTAGTCTAAGTCGTTCTTCTTATATGCAACCCTTCTCACAATATTTGCGTAGTCAGAGATGGGAATTATGGCAAATGGGTGAAATTAAAAATAGACAATTACCTCGCACAAGACAAATGTTTACAGATGCTAAAGGAATTATGAGTAGACAAAAACAATTAATTATAGATGCACTTAAACAGTTTGCTCCTCCTGATTTAGTATCTAATAAAATATCAACTGTATATAATCAAGTTTCTATTGGTCGATTAAGACAACTTTTTCAAAACTTTAAAAATATAGAGAAAAGGGTTATAGAGATATTTGAAAAAGGATGGAATAGAGGACTTTATGAAAATAAACCTAAAGAAGACCAATATGAGATATTTATAGATGAACTGGTGGATGAAATTGATGGGCATTCAGAATTATACGACATTTTCTTTAAAATGTGGGCAGAACCAATTGTTGAAATAATATATGATTACCATAATTCCCTTTATGAAGCATGGACAGAAATGTTACAAGATAATGAAAATAGTCAAATGATAACAATGGAGTTAATGAAAATACTCCAAGGAGAAACAGTAATAACTACTGCACCTAAAATGCTTCAAGAATCTAGAGAAACAGTAACAGCACTAGACAACCATTATGAGGATTTAATTAGTAATGCTGCTCCTATGAATTTAAATTGGTTAGGTAATATATTTTATGATATAGAAAGTGACACCTATAATATGCCTTTTTCATTTCAAATGGAAAGAATCCCAGATAAATTACATAAGGTAGATTTTCAACAAATGATAACAGGTTATGATACTTCTTTTAAAGAGGTTTTCAATGATTTGCAGTCTATGGACAAGATTTATAGGGATAACGCTAGAAAAACAATAAAACCTAAAAACAATCCAATATTTATGTTAATAGATGATGATGATTTAAAAGAGGCATTTAAGACACCTAAAGAATATACACCTAATAAAGATTCAGCAATAGAACAACTAAGAATGATTAGTGAGAGTCTCGGACATAAGTCGTCTTTAGAAGGAAAAAATATATTTTATAAGGGGTTCTCAATAAATGGAACTTTTTATAGTCCTGTTGGAGGTTTTGCTCCACCAACAGTATTAAAGGAGATATTCAGTATGCTTCGTGAGGAAAAACAAACAAAGAAATTTACAGTTACTTCATCTGAAACAGGAGATGTAGCAACAACTCATGAAGAAGCAGAACTTGAACCAGAACAACACCCAAGAGCAAAAACAGAAGGTTATTATCCTGCATTAGAAACAATGTTAGAAAAAGTACCTGAAGGTGAAGGAGTAAAGAAGTTTCAATATAAGGTAGAAGTAGTTAGTGATGTTGTAGAAAATGAATATCAAAACCATATTAAAATTTGGAAAGATAATAAACTAATTTATCAACTAGGTTTTGACTTTACAATTTCTTTTAGTGCTGAAAGAGCAGGAATATCAACATTAAAAAGCGCAAATCCTTTAAAATTAACTAGAAGTGGGTATCACATTCATAAAGTAAATGAAGCCATTGGTTTTTATGGTGCTTTAAATGATTCGTGGTATCAGCCAGAAGATTGGACAAGAGGTAAGTAGTATGACAGTTTGGTTTGATATAATAAAATATGAATTTTATACTAACGCTGATGGTGTAGCCTATGCCTATGGTAGTCAAGACGAAGCAGAAGCAGTTGCAAATAGATTAAATAGACAAAGAAATAAAACAGAACCAATATGGAGAGTAACTGTCACAACTAAATCAACAGAAAGAGAAATTCCTATTCGTAGATTTAATAAAGAAACAGGAGAGATAGAAGAAACTACTGAAACTAGAGGAAGCCCAAAAGGTTCTAGTATATTTGGTAGGGTTTTCTATGTTAGAAGAAGTTGGAAAGGAGAACCAAATACTGAAATAGGAAAATCAGTAGATGAAGCCATTGATGAACTTGAAGAGATTGAAGAAGAATTTGATTTAAGTGAAGAAGAATGGGAATCAGTAGATGATGCATCAGATTATATTTTTGAACATAAGGTTAAAGATAAACTTAAAAAAGCAGATGAAGCAGGTAGAAAAAAATGGTGGGAAATATCTGAAGAAGAATATAATAAGTTTAATTTGGATAGAAAAATTAGGTTTCATAAAGGCATGAGTTTATATCATTTAAAGAGAAGTAAAAGTGCTAGTGACCCTGATGGCATGAAATCAAAAAACCATAGACAAGCAGGACAAGCATTAGAAGAACAAAGGAAAACAGGAGAAACAAATGTTACTTATGATTTTAGAGGAGATAGAGAAGTAGTTCAAGATGAAACAATGACTCATCAGAAATATGTAAACTTAACTAAAGAACAACAAATAGACTATCATACAAGTTTGGCTAAAATTAAAAAAGGAGTGAAAAGACCTACAATAAGAATGGGTATGCCAGTAGAAGTTAGATTTCATAGAGAGATGCTTAAAAGATTAAATAAACCAGTAGGATGGTTAGATGCAGACTATACTTACCACTCATTAGAAGAAGTGGAGAAAAGAAAGAGTCTAACTAGAGAAACTAATTGGAAAGATTTAGGGCTTGTTTTAGAATATGGTGATTAATATGGATTGGATAAATATTCTTAAGGTTAGACCTAGAAAAAGAAAGCGTATGCCTGACCCACCTAACATTTTTATTGGAGAAACTGAAGATTCTGAAAAACCAAGAAGAAGAGTTATGGGCAGAGGAATAATGCAAGATAAGAAAACAGGAGTATTCGTTGAGGCTTCAAAGGAAAATACTCCAACAGGAAAAAAACATAAGCGTATTTTAGAAGAGAAAATTATTCCTGAAAAGAACACAAGATTAGGTTCAAGAAAGGCTAAAGAAGGAGAAGTAAAACAGAATCAGAAAGGTATATTGGATAGAGGGATTAAACCAAAAGCCACTAAAACTATGCCTAAGAATAGATGCGCTATGTGTACTAAAATGCTAAGTGCGCGTAATAGATTCACTATTGATTATGGGAAGGATGCTAAGGGTAAACAAATTGGCTTATCATTTTGTAAAGACTGTGCAGAAAGGATGCAAAAAACATGACTTGGTTTGATTTAGTTAAATCTTCAGAAATGAAGGAGTTTGAATTGCTTGCTGAAAAGTATGCAGAACCTAATGATATGAAACATTTAGATTACATTAGAAAGAAACATGGAAAGCGTAGCAATGAATTTTACGATTTACTTAATAAACAGGTAAAAGATGCAATGGAAGAAAATAAATGGTATTCTATTTCAGATTTAGCAAAGAAAGTAAAAGAATTAAACCCAAACCTTAAATATGGAATATCTAACATAGAACAGGTTCTAAAAAATAGAATAGATGATTATGGTTTAATATCAAAACAGGAAACTTCTGTGGGTAGAACAGGAAAAACTACTTATTATAGAGTGTGATTATTATGGCTTTAAGTTGGAAAAAAGGAGACATGGATTCTGCACAACAATTATACTATCAATATGCTAGACAATTTGATAAAAGATATACCCCGTTGAATAGTTTTCCTCCACAAAATATAGAAGGAACAGATAGAGGAATAACTTATTTCCATAAAGTATTTAATCCAGAACAAGTAGTTACTTTTACTCTTGTCCATGAAGATGAAAATGAAACAATTCCTTTATTTACTAGAACTTTTGGGGTATATAAAAGTCAAATTGTATTATACATGGGATTAATAAGCATGAAAAATGTATTAAAAGGCGCACCATTAAAAGATTCAATGAAAACTACTAATTATTCTGATAGAATATCTAATATGATAAATACTATGAAAGAGGCAGAAAGAAGTATAAAGCAAAAAGTAGAAAAACCAGATTGGAATGGAATAAACCCTAATCATAGAGGAATGCCTTGGCCCAGAGAATTTAAAAATTATGAAGCAGAATTGTGGGAAATAGAAGAATTTGTTCGACAAAGATACCCTCAGTATTATAAGGCATTAGATTCACAAAAACTATGGGATAAATATAGAATGTCTCCAAAAAAACTTAGGGCTTTAGAAAACTTACAGGAATTAGAGAAAAGATATTTCAAAGGGAAACCTATAAGTGAGATTGCCTATACTGAGGAATATGCACCAACAATGGATGTTAGGTTCAAATTAGCCCATGCAGTAAATGAGAAAGTAGAAGAGTCTTTAAAAAAACTAGGATTTAAAGAAATACCAAAAACAGAAGAGGAGATGGTTATATTGGAAAATATGTATGAAAAAGACGCACCTATATTTAAAGAAGTATTAGAACTTGTTAGTGAAAATCCAGCACCAAAGGCATTATTATATTTAGATAATCAAGTTAAGAAATCTTGGTGGGGAGTTATCAAAGTATTCGATAGGGGAGATAGTGAAGATGAAGATGATGATGAAGAAGAAGACCCTGATAATATAATACATCGTAATCCCCCTAAATGGGCTAGGGTAATTAGAGGAACAGGTGGTAGATTTAAGCATCCTGTTAAAGATTTTTATGGAGGTAGAATGAAAGGTAATCAAAATCAACCTTGTGTAGAGGAAATAAAGAGTATATTAATTAAATATATTATATATGCAAGTGGTGAATGGTTAGAAGAATCAGATGATGAAATAAAAAGAATAGTTAGAGCATTAACTCCTGAACAAATAGATGGATATATGGAGTCTGATAGTTTTGAGTTAGTAAGCACAACATTTGAACCTAAAGAAAATAAATTTGGTGACCCCCCTGACGAATTTGACCAAGAATTTAGACAGATGATTAAAATGAAAGAAAACACTCTATATGAATTATGGCAAAACTGCAATAAAATGGTTCAGTCTTGGACAGAAGAATTAAAACCAGATACAACACTTGATACTTCAGCAACATTACCTGATGCAGATGAATTAAGTCGTAATGAAATGCTTAGAGAAAGAATGAGAGATTTGAGAGAAAAACAAACTGGTGAAAGACAAGAAAGATGGGGCGATTGGCAAGAAGATGATGAGGATGAGTTTTAATGGATTGGAAAGATAAATTGAAAAAAAATGGAAATAACATACGCGGGAGACAAGGCGTTAAGGATAAAGTGCCTTATATCAAAAATGGAATACCCCATTGTTGTGGAAAAGAAATGGAATTTGTAGAAGGTAAAGACGGTGATGGGCATCGTTGTGTTGTATGTGGGGGGAAAATATGAGTTGGAAAGATATACTAAAAGATATGTCTATGTTAGTTAATATAGAAGAAATGATGAATAAACCCCTGCCTGATTTAAAAACAATTCAAGCAAGTTTAATTAATGTTCAGCGAAGTTATCCTAATATATTTAGGACTAATGAAAACATAACAGATTTAAGAGGAATGATAAATCAAATGGTTGATGAAGCAGAATATTATCACTCAAATACTAAACAATTGGAGGCATTAAGAATAAAAGAAATTTTGCTTAGTGTTTCTAATGCATACGCAAGAATAGAGGAATTAGAATGAATTGGTTTGATATACTAAAAAAGAAGAAAGGCAAGTATGTCTCCACAAAGGTTCTAAATGAATTGAAACAATGCTTAAATGAATTAGATGGTGTAGAAGTTGAAGAAGTAACAGTAACTAGAAAAGGCCACTATCAATTCAGAGCAAAATATATAGGAGAAGAATTACCTCCTAAACAAACAGAAGTTAAATTTATTGTAACAACGGGATTACCTGATAAACACATTAGTTTACAACAATCCTGTGCAGCGATGAAAACAAATGCTAGAAAAGCATTAGCCAGAAAAAATGTATTTATATTATGGTGATTAAATGAAATGGTGGAAGATAATAAAAGAAGGCGGTGCTGTAACCTTTGGAGGTCATGGTGCTAATCCTTTATTATCATCAAAACCACCAGCAATAACTGACGATGAAAAAGAAGTAGACAAAAATAATATTTATCAGGAGGATGAGGAAATTGCCAAAGACTAAGAAGAAGAACATTAGAACTGTCGAGATTAAAAATGATAGGGGTGAAACCGTTGTCGTAACTCAACAGTTTGATGTGGAAGCATTTAAGCAAATCTTTACACAATGGAAAAATGAGTGTAAAAGCACTACTGCTGAAAAACTTTTAGTAAAAGGAATTGACTCTAAGAACTTATTTGAGTTTATTAAAAAGCATGGAATTCATCACAGACCACAAGCAAAAAAACCAGTTAGTGAAGAAGACGGCATAGGACAATTATTAGAAGATATGAATGATATAATAAAAGGTAAAGGATTGCTAACCCCTGCTTTCAAAAAAGATGTTGAAGACACTTTAAAACAATTAAAAGATATTGAAGATTCAGATGCAGACCCAAGAAATATTCCTTTTACTATTCCTATATATAGAAGAGTAAATAAAAAGACTGCTGCTTATGATAAGAAAAAACATACTAAAAGATGGTATGGTCATTATAGAGTGCCAGACTATACAAAATATAGAAATTTAAAAGCAAAGATTTTTGATAATAAAGAGTATGCTGAATCATTAGATAATGTTCCTAAAGATTGGTCTAAAACTGAAGAAAATTCATCAAAGCCTCCTATGTGGCAAGCACTATTTTCGACAAAAGAAGATAAATCAGAAGAACCTGTAATAAATTTTGGATTAAAAGCAGTATTAATAGAAGCATTAAAAATGACTCGTGGTGGTGGAGGAGATATTAACCATATTAAACTTAAATTAAGAGGAGTTGCTAGAGGAGGGTTAGCAAAAGAATTATATTCAATAACTGATATTAGCGAACAAATTTTGCAATTTCTAGGTGATGCTGAAAATTTGGGACAAGGAGTTAATCCAAAAACAGGTAATATACGAGATGATTATATTCAAAGGCTTTTTGAAACAAAACTAAGTTTTAAAGCAGATGGGCCAGCAGAATCTAATAAAATTAAAGATGTATATGGGGTAGATAAACTTGTTCTAGGACAAGTAAAAGGATATTCATTAAACATAACTAGAGGGATGGTTAAAAATCTATTTATGCTAACAGGAAAGTGTGAAAGAAGGTCAAGAAAAGGCCCAGTATATATTAAAGGATATGAACCGCCTACACAAAAGATGGATAAAGGGGTGAATAAGTCATGGAAACAGATACTTGGAAGCATATATTAAAAAGCCCTTTTCCTAACCGTTGGGTTGGTAATAGAAAAGCCAGAGGCGGTAGAAAAATTATAGAGGGAACTGGCCCTATGAAGTCATTTAAGTATGATGAAGTAGAACAAATTCATAGAGCAGTAAAAAGACTCATAGACTTTAATTATAGAAATGCAACTCAAAAATTACTTGATAAGGAAAAAGATGAAACTAAACATAATGAAATAAAACAAAAAATGGAAGAACAGAAAAAGAACAATGTTTACATTACTAATTATGGGAGTTATAAATTAAGTGGTTTTATGGGACAGTATGGGCCAGCACCTGACCCTAATACACATGATTGGTTTTCAGGTAGATTTAGAGGATTAGGATATGACCCTAATGATAAAGACGATATGGTTGAACTTGGAACAGTTCTTTCTTTAACTGCTAAACACCCACAATTTTTTGAAGAATCACGCGCAGCAACAGCAGCAGCAAGAAAAGAAAAACTTACTGATGAATTAGTAGGTTTAAAAGAAGGAACATTAGACAATAGAACCCTAGCACAATTAAAGAGAAAATTAAAGGTTAAGCAATTAACTCCAGATATATGGTTTAATAGTTTAAAGAAACCTGAATTAAGTGATGAATATGCTTTATTACCTCCCGAACAAACTAAGGGTCAAAACATAAGAGCATTTACAAGAATGTATAAGGAAGGGCAAATTATGGCTAAACCTTTATCAGAATGGGTTATTAAAATAATACACAAACCTACTGCAATTGACAATCAAAGATATACAAATGCAGTAGCAGCATCTTTAATTTATGTTGTAATGCAAGGAGAAGCAGAAAGAACAACTTGGCTTGCAGATATTAATACAAGAGAAGAGCATAGAAATAAAGGATTAGCAAATGCACTATTAGAAAATTTAATAGAATTAAGAGGTTCCAATCCTATTGATGGTGTAGTTAAATTATATGACGATAGCGGATTAGGTTTAGCAGAAGTAGAGGCTTTGTATAGAAAACATGGTTTTGAATTACAAGCAAATCAAGATACCACAGGACAAGCAATAACATCATTTAGGAGGTCGCCATAATGGTAACTAGAAAAAGATGTAGATTATGCAATCACGAACAGCGTGATGATTTAGAAGCGCAATTAGAAACAATGAATATTGCGCCTGATGATTTAGATAAAAGAATGGGATGGCCTAGCGGAACATCTGCTAAACATCAAAGAAATCATATGGGAGATTATGTAGAAGCATCCAACCCTAGATGTAAATTATGTGTGCATGAGTTAAGGTCTTTAGTTGAAGAAAAATTAAAAGAAGGTCATATTACCCCAAGTGCAGTAGCAGAAATGATTGGTTGTTCAGAAGAACAGGTTAAAAGACATATGACTAAACATCTTCAACCATTAGTACAAAAATCTGCTGCTAATATTATAGCAATGAAAGAAGTAGATGAAGTAGAATCATTATCTAGAAATATAACTAGATTAGAAACTAAGATTGATGAGTTATTTGACCAAGATGAAATGAATCCTAAATATATTGATAGTTTAACTAAATTAGCAAAGGAAATAAGGGAGAGTCTTAGATACCTTATGGAATTTAAAGGAAAGTTGGTGCATAAAAGACAAGATACTATTGTTGTAGCACAAATGCAAATTGTTCAAGAAGTATTAGCACAAAACCATCCTCAAGTTTGGTTAGATGTTAAAGCAAAGATGGAGGAGAAAATGCAATGACTTGGTTAGAAATATTAAAAAGAGAATTTAAATCTCCTGAAGAGTTTCAAGAATGGGTTCAAGAAGAAGAAAGAAAATTGCGTGGAGAAGATAGAACTCATGGTTCTATTGCAGACGATAAAAAGTTAAGGAGAAAATATAAAGATAATAAAGAAGAAGATGACGAAGTTTTTAGTCATTTAATGGGTAGATTTAATTATCAAAATGCAACAGAAGAACATAACAAGAAATTATGGAAAAAACTTGAACCTCATTTCTTTAAAAAGGCAAATTCAGGAGAAGATTGGGAGAAAGAATCTACACCCTATGCAAGAAAACAAATAGGAAATACGATGCTTACTAATCATTATATTTTAAAGTATCAACTTGGGTTTGGTATTGGCGATGATGTTCCGTTAGAAAAGAGATTTTATCATGCTTTTCATAACAGGGAACTAAAGGAGATTGCGAATAATGATAGAGACAATAGACCATTAACAAAGGCTTCTGTGGCTTTATCACGAAAAGCAGTACCGATACTTATAAAACAAGGAAAAGAGATGGGTGATGAAACTATTCCTTTTATTCTCCTTAATAATATTTTAGAAAGGCAAGTAGGGCCGATAGTTCCAATGGATAAAACATTACATTCTAGTAATTATGGTTTGATGATATTTGTTTCTCAACTAAATCAAATAAAAGATACTCAGGAAGCAAAAGACTTTAGAAATATTTTAGCATATATATTATTAAAAGGATTAGAATTTGCATATTATTATCCAATAGGAGATGATGACTTTGATGGGTCAATAGCAACAATGTATGATGATTATCATGAAGATGCCACGCCTCTTGTTGAGGCTGTATTAACATATGCAAAATATAATCGAAAATTTGGAAAAGAACTTTCTAAAATGTGGTCAGAATTACGAGAAAAAAAGCGCATGACAAATTCAAGCGATTATGACCTGAGAAGACATTTTGAAAGAAGTCAGCATGAATGGTTTGGTGATAAATTTTGGAGTGACCCAATTGTTAAGGCTTTAATGGCTATTACTAATGGTAATTTAATTAATTCTCCTACTACTAGTGAAAAACTAACTCTGGGTATAGTAAACAAAGTTAGAAGTTTTCTATTGATGCCAAGAACTAGACAATTATCAAGTTATATAAGAGAACAAATGAAAGGTTTAAAAGAAGACAACCTAACTATTGGTGATGCATATAACAAAGAAAAAACAAAATATGATAGAGATAAATACTGGCGAAGGAGAAGTTCCCGACTGAAAGCCCCGTATGATTATGAGGGTGAAGAGTTAGATAAACTCATGCAACAATTTAAAAGAGAAATGGAGAGAGGTTATGATGCTTACTATAATAGAAGAGATGATGATGCAGCAACTAGAGCGTGAATAAAATGGAGTGGAAGAAAATATTGAAAGAAGATAAAGGAATAGGTGATACTATTTCTAGAATAACAAAGAAAGTAGGAATAAAGGAATGTGGTGGTTGTCAGAAAAGGAAGGCAACCCTTAATAGGAGGTTTCCCTATGGACATAAATAAGATGCGAGATTATAGTGGTGACTTTGAACAAATTAAAGATGAATTAAAGTCTTTGGGTTTTGATGAGTTAGTTAATTATTTAGAATTAAACCCTCCAGAAAGCACAGATACTATAACAACTTTTGCAGGTAGTAGACCTGACCAAAAAAGAATAACATTACTTCCTTTAGTAGACGCTTTAATTACTGCACAAAAAGAAACTTCTTCCTTTGGTGTTGCATTACACACTTTACAATCTGTTATGGGACAGGGAGCCGCAGATAGAAAAAGGCTGGAAAACTTAAGAATTTTACTACAAAAACAAGGTAATCAAAATAGAGGAAAATGGTTTAGAGAGGTGAAAAGAGAATGAAGTGGTTTGATATAATTAAAGCCCCTGTTAGACAAGATGGTATGATGGGTAAAGCATTTAATATAGGAGATATACCCTTTTTAGAAGATATATTATTTCAAAAAGATGTTCCTTGGGAAAACATTTGGCCTACTGCTAAGAGAACAGCATGGTTAAATGATAAAGATGATAGTTTTACTCCATATATTGTACCCGATAAAGGCGGTTTTGGTTTCTTTGCTGTTATGAATATTACTAATGGTTCATTAGTAGATGAAGGATGGGAGATGATGAGAACAAGAGAATTAGTGCAAGAAGGTGATGAAGATTCCGCAACGGAAGCACAATGGGGAATGGGTATGCACACTCTTACTTTAACTAAAAACCAAATAGGAATAGAGGTTAAGAAATACGGAAACAGACCAATGGTTGAAGTAACTCTTCCAAAAGATTCTAATTTAGATTTAGGAGCAGTTAGACACAAAGATATGATGGCAAACCCTCAAAATTATCAACTTAATCATGGTGAAGCAGCAGCACTTGGTATTCTAGGTATCTTTGGGGAACAAAGAAACCCAAGACTTAGAAAACAACGAAAGCAATGGTTTAGAGACTTTAAACTTGGTGAGTTAGAAAATAATTCTCAAAGTCCTTATTTGAGAAGTTTAGATGAAAAAGGTTTAGTGGAGTTTGGTTTTGATAGAGATGATATTTCACCAAGCAATAGAGGATTCCCAACAATTACTATGAAAGGATATAGAGAAGCCACTTTACAAGTAGATATGCCAAGAGCAGTTTTCTTTAGTGAAGAAATTATGGACGGAGAACCAATGGGTTTCAAGGCTAAAGTATTAGCCCATCCCGAAGAACCTTATTTTGGTTATCAAACACATATTAGCGAGTAAGGTGTTTTCATGTGGACTAGTGTGCTAAAGGCTATGCCTAAAAAAGATGCTATTCAAGATATTCTTCTTGATGATAAAGGGCCAGATATTCTAATAAATATGGCTAAATTACCAAATAAGAAAGGATTAAAAAATGCAGTAGATACTACTAAAGATTTATCAGAAGGTAAAGAAATTAATCTTAATAAAACAACAGAAGAAAAAGAAAAAATAAAATCAAATGCTAAAAAAGCACATGAGGCATTAAGCGCATATTTGGATGAAGTAAGGTCAGAAATGCAACCTGAAAAAATGAAAGGTAAGATTCAAAAAATCTTAGACACTATTCTAGAAGAAAAGGATATGGATAGATTCAAAGAATTTATTGGAACAAAAGAAATAACTAATCAACGCAATTCTAGAGAAAAAATTAAAGCGATTAAATCTAGACAAACTGATATAGAAGATTTTATTTCAGGAAAGGAAGAAGAATTTTATTGGGTGAATACTAAAGGAGTAACATTAGAAACATTAGAAACACCACCTACTTATGTTAAAGGAGATACTAAAAGAACAGTATCAGAAGAATTTGGTAAGGATTTGTATGTTACTACATTACCAGAAAAAATGTCAGCAGAAGATTTTAAAAAGATGAATGATTGGATAACACATCAGAAGAAAACTGAATCACCAAGAGGATATAAGAAAATTGGTAGAGTTAGACAAGCACCATTAGTTCAAGTATTTGGTTTATTGACTAGCCAAGCAGCACAGGCAGCACAAGAAAAATATAAGAATAAACAATTACAAGTACAAATAAACGAAGGAAATGACGCACTAAATTATTTAAAGTTATTAACAAAACAAAGATGGAGAAAATCTTCAGCGTTTATACCTTCTCCTAATTTAGATAGTGCTGGTGCAGTTAATTCTGCTAGAAAAAGAATCTTTATGCCACATGGAAAAGTTATTATTCCTCAAGCATTACAAGCAATGTTAGTTAATGCAGAATTAGATATTAATGCTTTAATGGAAGAAGGAGTCAAACAAACAAAAGAAAAACTTATTCCTAATCATGTTAAAATGGTTTTAACAGGAGAATTAAAAATTGATTTAGATGAATTAAACATTGATGCTAAAATATTCAAAGACCTTCAAACTGAATTAAAAAATAGTAAAGAAATGGGTAAATTTTTAAAGAAAATTAAAGGCAGGGGAGGAAAACAAAACGAAGCCTTAAACATAATTATTGATTTGTATGTTGATAAACAAAATATGTTTACTGAAGATGAGGCTCAAAAAATAAGTGGTATGTTTAAAGATTTAGATACTCCCGGAAAACTAAGTCGAGAATTACAAGAACTGTATGGAAAAGACGCAGACACAATCGCAGATTCTTTATTTGATGTAATGGAGGATATTGAAGACAAAGGACTTCCTTTATTCAATAAAGTGGGAGAATTCTATAAACTAAATTTGATAGGTATAGAAAAAATGGAAGCAGATAGATTGATGCGAGACTTAAGAAACTTAAGAAGTAAAGAAGAAAGCGTATCAACACGCTCAAATACTGTTTGGGATAAAATAGAAGAAGAATATGATGAAGAATATGAATTATCTAGCGTAGGCGGATTAAATGCATTAGATATATTTCACATATTGGCTTTACTTGATTGGTATTATGGACAAACAGATTTATATGAAAAGATTCAAGATTGGAAAAATCCAGATGAGTATGAAGAAGAGGATGTTTTGTTTGATGAAGTTCAAGCAGCAGCAATTGAAAACTTTTCAGAAATAATGGGGAAATTTGTAGAAGCAACTAAAAAGAAAGTAGAAGATATTGTAACAACCCCTACAAATTATCAAGATAAATTAGTTTATGTTGCACATCAAAGAGATAGAGAAGGGAAGAAAACAGGAGAATATCAATCAAAAGCAACTTTAATGATTGAGGACTTAAAAGAAGCAGGTGTAGTGGCGGTGGTAGGATGAACTCAGAAACAGTACAAGATTATATTACAATGAGCCGACAAGAATTAAAGGCAAAGTATGGAAAAGAATTAAGAAATATGAGAAAACAAGTCAGAAGTTTAGATTTTAGTATTGCACATATTCCTCAAGAAGTAAAAGAATCCTCTAACAAAGAAAACTGGCGAGCAAGACTTGAAGATAGGAGATTTCCTTCTGAATATATTGAATCCTTTATGGCTACTTTTGATGATAAACCAGAAAAAGATAAAGACGCTATGTTAAATTCTTTGGGAGTCTATTTTAGACACAAAGGACATAAGTTAAAACCTAGTGATATTAAAAGCGGAATTCAAATTAAAGATATTACTAGAGTAAGAGGACATTCTGATTCAGAAATATTATCAATAATAGAACTGTTAAAAGATTCTCATCCTAATTTAGTTCCTACTTTAACTGTTTTAGAGACTAAAGTAAAGTCTGGAAGTAAAGACACTAAAAAAATAAAAATAGATATTGAAGATGTATTAGGAGATATAGACCCTAGATTATCTAAATCAAGAGAAAAAATGTATAAGTATTATCGAAAGAAACATAAACTATTTGGTGAAATGAAAAGCATAATAAAGAGAATACTAGATAAATGGGAAGGCTACACAGAAGGAGAAGAAAATGTTAGTCCTGATAGAACTAGAGGAGATTTAGATGATAATTTAATAGAATTATTAGAATTATATAATAAAATGGATGATGATATGAATTACATAATTATATTAAGAAGACTTAAAATCCCAATGTACCCTGATTCAGATGAAGGTTCTTCGTTAATGGCTTCAAATATTATATGGCGCTATCTTAATGAAATTAGAGATGAACAAGATGAGACAAAACATTCTAATTTATCAATTGATAGATATGTTGATGATGAACCATTAACAGATGAAGAACAAGAATATCAAACTTATATGACTGGTGCTGATTCTGCTACTGGTGGAGGTCAAGTTTCTTCTTCAACCCCACAAGCAGAAACTACTATTAGACAAGCAACTGAGGAAGATTTACAATTAAGAGAATGGCATGACCAAATAGATTCATTTAAGTCTTTTGATGATGCTGACCCTCTTTATGCGTTAGCAGCAGATAGAGGATTAATTAAAGAATCACACACCCCACAAACAAGAGATAGATTGATTGGCGATTTAAAAATTATTATTGAAGGATTAGAAACAGATGACCCTGACTTAAAAGGATATTTTGATGAGTTATTAGATGAAATGGAAGAATTACATGACCAAGTTTCTGAAATAAAAGGACAGAAGTTTTATCTACCTTTAACTGAAAGTGTGGCAGGATTAGCAAATAAATATTCACAAGATAAAAAGATAGTAGATTTTAATTATGATAAAATTGAATCATTCCATACTAGATTGGTTAAAACAATAAGTGAATTAGTAGAAGAACCTAGCGATAGAACGGTTTTACCTTATCATTGGGTAGAAGAAGACTTTGCAGATACAAAGGGACAAGGAGAAGAACAACGAAAGAAAACAAGAACAGAAAAGAATATTCTTCAATCTTCAGAAATAGGAAGACAAGGTAAATTAAGAGATTTAGGCGATATGTTTGATGATATAATGCAATTACTTGAAGTAGCGGAAGAATATTATGCAGACCCTATAACAGATAATATGTTGTCTCCTTTTAGGTCTGTTCCTCCTTATTTGACTCGTAGGGCAACTGGCGCACTTACTTCACATGGTAAAAATAATATTGCCAAATTACTACAACAAGTTTATATTGAAGATTATACTGTAATGCTAACTCCATTGCAATTAGATGATATTAATGATTATAGAGAAATAATAAATTCTCCGCCTTCTGATAGAAACTTTCAGCAAACTCTAGAAGCCATAGAAGAAATCTTAGATATATTAGATGAAATCTTTAATCAAAAAGAAAAGGATATGAACTATTTTGCTAATAGATTATCTAGAATGGCTAGGAAAAATACTGATATAGATTTAAGCCAGCATAAATTAGATGGAAAAAGAATTAATGATTTAGTTACGGAAGATGATATTGATGGTAATTACCCTAAATTAATTGCTATGATTTATGCAATGTCTAGTGAAATGGAAAAGGATGCAAATAAAAAGGAACAAATACAAAGATTTAAAAGATTACATTCATCTTTTGATGATAAGATTAAATTGTCTGAGCATCAAGAGAAACTTTTGTTTGCTTATGATTCAATTAGAAAGATGATGGATAAGCCAGTATATTATGGTGTAAGCGAAACAGATTCATTTGATAATATAAATGATACAATTGATATTATAAAAGGAAAATATCATATAGAATTAACTGCTAATGATATACAGAAAATAGTCCAAGAGGTTGATAGTTTAGAGTCACTTGCCAAGAAACATGGTACAAACGAAGATGTAATTTATCATGTTAAGGCAATGTTTAGGTGATATGAATGAAGTTAAGACATAAATTAATTAGTAAACTCATTGATTTAATGGGTCATATCTATGTTTGGCTTGATGCCAAAATGCCTCCTGTTACTGGGCCAATACTAGGTTTGGAGATAGATGATGATTTTGAATCAATGACTAGAAGAGAACTATGTAATCACATAGAAGAGAAATTTGGATTGGAGAAAGATTCCTTTTGGTTCTTACAATCTACACAAAAAATAAGGTTTTGTTGTCAAAAGGCAAGAAAACTTATGGCCCCAAATAAAATGGAACAAGGATATTAGGTGATATTATGACATGGTTTAATATTATTAAAACGGAAGATTTCGATGAAGCCGTTTCTATATTAAACCGTCCTATGAAAGTAGAGGAATGGATGAAACCACATCTAAAGCCACATAGACAAGAAATATCATGTTGTGACTATGTTAAACAAAAACTTAGATTATTGCCTGATTATAAACATTTACCAGATGAATATGTTGAGCGAATTTTAGATGATGATTGTGATGATGTATTGCAACTGTTAGAAGATATGGAACAAATAACTAATAATCGAGAAGAAGGCGGAATACAACAATTAAATAGATTAATATCTGATGTTGAACCTACGACTGGAGAACTAGATTCTATGATTAAAGTTAGTGATGAATTATTAGACTTTTGGAGAAGATGTGAAGCAGAATTACCTGATAAAACAGGAATACAAGAAGAAACATGGGAGGAAGCAAACGCATGACTGATTTAGAAGACTTGAATTTTGCTCATCAAATGGATATGGAATTATCTAAGAATTCTTTCCCTTATTTCTTTCAAAATGTATTAGGAATGATGTACCCTGAATATATGCAAGAATGGCTTAAAACAATGGAAGAGACAGATAGGACTGTTATTGTTTGTAGTCGTGACCACGGAAAATCAGTATTTATGCATTCATGGGTAGTTTGGAATTTAGTATTCCAAGAGCCACCATTTCAAATGCTATACATTTCATCTAACCAAAAACAGACTATGGTACATATGAGAGAAATAGATAGATATTTTAATTTACCTCAGTTAAAAAAGTATAGACCCTCAAGAGGATGGGCTATTGGTAACATTACATTGACTAATGGTAATTCTATTCTTGAAAGGTCGGTAGGTTCACAGATTCGTGGACTTCACCCTCAAGAAATTATTATT
>CEQA01001769.1_pt1 | contig 25246 bp, 34 predicted proteins | sample 530501 | NCBI WGS metagenome assembly CEQA01 (sample SAMEA2620227, study PRJEB7988) | marine metagenome | isolation source: saline water (ENVO:00002010), including
GAGGGTATGGCTCGGTGCTTGCCGAGCAGCCCCTCCAACATTCCGGTAGCAGCCTCAAGAGTTTGAAACGCTGTAAGCGTCTTTAGTTCGCCGTCAAGGTGACGACGAGCCACGAAGAACATATAGTCGTCCCAAGCATGGGGTCCGAACATATATTCCGGTAGGTCCACGTATATCTCAAACCTACGCTCTGTATGAGGGAAATCGGCCCTGTATAGACCGGTGTGATTCCTCTCAAACCTCTCGAACTCCTTCGGAGTTTTCTTGATGAACTTCATCGGGGGGTGGCGTGGTCTTGATTCCTTACCCACTCAATCCCCCCATGTTGGTGGTGTGTATATGAGTGCATCTCTGTATGCTCGGGCTGCGTCTTTCGCTTCTGCGAAAGTTGCTTCAACGCTCGACCACTCCTCGCCACGCTCGGACTCTAGCGACCAACGCCAAACGGAACCGTTTGGGGAAGGAGTCAGGGTAATGGTATAGCCAAAGGCCACGTAGCGCACCTGAGCAGTCATATAAGCACCCCCATCTTTCGCAACTGATAAATCAGTTCAATAATGTCCTCGGGTTCGGCTTCGCCGAGTTGGTCAAGTGCTTCGGGTGTGAACACATACATGAACTTGTCCCGAAGGGCTGCATCCAATTTGCCCCTTGAACTGTAAGTTCGCATTCAAGCATCCCTCCTGATGTTGAGGATGGCTATACGTGCAGGGAGAACTACGTTCATGTTGCAGTCATCGCAGCACCGGCCATTCATAACGGGACGGGCGTTGTGGCCGAACTCCGGAAGGGGGTTTTCGCAACCATCAAAGATGCAGGTTTCGCTCATTCGCTCGCCTCCACTCAAAACGGACAAACGTCCGCCTCCACAGAAACGTAGTCGCCTTCACGTTCGACTTCCCAAAGTGTGCCTTCGTCCCAAGTTTCGTCGTCAGCCGTTTCGATAGGCCATGCTCTGCATGTCCAATGATTGTTGGTGATACAATCAAAGTCGCCTATGATGAATCCCTTGGATTCAATCTCACGGAATGCTTCGATAGCCCAATCAGGGCATTCGAGCCATCTAAAGGTATCAGCGGGAGTCGCGCTCATTCGCTCGCCTCCTCGTTCTCGCTGCGAAGGACAGCAAGAGTCATGATGCGATTGTGGACTTCGTCCCATGCCTCATCATGTGCCTGTTGTGCTGCCTCGATGGGGTTGCCTCCCTCGTTGGCGATTCGAGTCAGGGTAAGATTCGCAAGAATCTCAACAGCGCAGGCTGCCCGCCCCTCATCACCATGCTCGCCAAGAAGGCAGGCTGCGTATTCACGAAGTCGTTGCATCGGGATGAACATGACTTCGTCAGTTTCTATTTCTATTCGTGTGTGGTCTTCCATTGGTCGTCGCTCCATTTGTGGAATGCCGTAGTAGTGGGGGGTATTTAAACATCTCTTCAAAAATCGCTGGACTCAGGGGCAGTCGGGCCTAAGCAGGGCCGTAGGTAGATACTCATCACATACGCACCCTGCGTATGTGATGCTATGTGGTGCTAGGCGTAGCACACGCGCGGTAGGGTTTAGCAACCCCCCAAAGGGAGGTCGCGCGAGGACACATACTTGAACGTGATTACGCGCGCTTATACATACACATACGCACAGATTCTAGATTGTATCTAGAATCCTAGAGGTTAAACCAAGCAGTCCTACGGACTGCTTGCGAAACTTTGAACGGAACCTCACGCGCTTATCTGCGCCACGGTGGTTCGACTCTGTCGAAAGATGTGATGAGTGAAATCGGGCCACTAGTGCGTGTGGTGTATGGACGTAGTCCATACATAGGGAGGCGGCTATCGTAGAAGCCTAACGGAGAATTGTCCACGTATATGCCTGCCTCGGAGAGCGACCCTTCGGGTAGCCCGAGGAGGTGGCGGAAGTGCGTAAGTGCGATTCTCTCGATGGCCTCTTCCGAAGGAAAGAGAAAATTAGAAATGATTCTGCGAATCATTCGTCCCACCCCTCGGGTATGTCCTCGCCTTCGCAAACGATGACGTAAGTCATCTCGTCGGGAGTCGTGATTTCAAACGTGGTGGTGCAACCACCACAATCCATATCTCCACATTCGCAATCAATGATTGCGAAGGTCTCAGGATTTTCCTCGACCATGACTGCAAGGCAGTCATCGCAGCGCGGCCCCTCGGGTGTGGGAGTCAATCGGAAATCGAAGTTAGTGCTGCAAGCAGCACAGAAGGACGGGTTAGTCATCAGTTTCGCCCCCTGTTTCTGAGAGAATCAGCGATTCTCTCGCACTCTGCAAGGCAGGCTGCTTCGGTAGTATGGGTGAACCTCATTGATGCAGATGGAATGAAGAAGACCTCGTCTGATGGTTCGGTAGAACCAAGAACGTCCAAAGTCAATTGGTCGCGAGCGAACTGACCTCCGAGGCCGGATGACCATGTGCCTTCGGTCGGGTTAGTTCCAAGGGAACAGAACCATGCCGTTCGGAAGAACCACCCTGTAAGGGAAGCCGTCGTCGTCGTCAGGTTGACCCGAGTAGCATAGTCCTTGAGGACTACCGTGCTGATGACGTGGTTAGGTCCACCGGAGGTGGGTCGCCATCCATCACGGAAGCCGACAAATCCAACGATTCGCACTCGGACACCACGGGCTTCGAGAATCGAAGCGAGACCGGCAATTGCTCCGGCTTGAATCCGGAAGGATTCAGGGCGAATGTTGGCTAGTCCATCAGGACTAGCGTATAGCGTGAGGGACGGCGGAGCCGACCTGTTTCGGACTCTCCTTCTTCGGTATGCCGAAGCACCTTCCAAGAGGCGACTCGGGCGGACACGACCATTGGTCTCTGACCAAGCCATCCTGTTGCGAAAGTCCGGAACCATAGTTCCGATACTGCTCCTCATGCGGTCAGCCCACTCTTGAGCGGACTGTGCATCCTCGGGTGTAGCCGTGAATGCTGCATCATCAACGGAGTTGAGGTCGGGAAGGTCGGACCGTCCGATGAAATCGGGGGAGTCGTAGTGGGGAATGTGTTCCACATTGTCGTGAGGAGCATTCCGAATACTTCGGAATAGGTCACTGATGCTTGCGAATGCTAGGCGAGTGCATGACTCCCCGTTGGGGAGTGTAATAGTGCGTTGATTCATCTTCGATGCCTCCTAATTTGCGAAAGTTGAACTACGTTCAGACGGCTCCCATTCGGTTGACTGTTCCATCAATTACCGAGGCGGGATTGGCTGAATAGCCAACAGTGCGTCGGTCATCCTCGGACCAAGGCATGAAGAGAAGGGCAACGACTTCGTCGTGGCTGAAACCGGCAACGGTCTGCTGATAAGCAGTCGCCAAGGCTCTCATGCTGATGATGCGTCGAACTCCCTCTCTCTGCATAGCAGAACGGTAGCCTTGAATTGTCTCCCGTAGGGTTCGGTCAGGGCAAAGTGCTGCTTCGATACTCGGAGAGTAATCAATGGTGAAGTTTCGACCGGTGAACCGGTCTAGCGTGGCTGCATCCAAGACACCTCTTGAGGTGTAAAGGTCGTCGCCACCGGTTCCAAAAGTGTTGCCGATAGCAACACACATGAAGTCAGGGTGACGTTCGACAACAGTGTTGTCGGGGAGGGTGACTCTCTCATTCGCAAGCATGGAATTGAGAACTATTGCTGCTCCCGAAGGGAGTGCATCGAACTCATCGAGGACTGCAAGTCCTCCGTTCTCGTAAGCATCCACTAGGCCGGAGCGTCGGTGGTTCTCCGAACCATCGGAAATGTTGGGGACCATAGGTCCAATGAGGTCGGAAGGCATTGTTTCCTCATTACATGAGAAGATGAAAGCAGATTGGTTGACTCCGTCAGCAAAGCCACCGTCAACGGCAGGAATGCTCAACAGAGCATCGTGGATGACGGAGGCCATGTAGGTCTTTCCGGTCCCTGCCGGTCCTACTAGAAGTAGGTGTTCTCGGAAACCGCTGTTGTTGCGAATCATGGACATTCGGATAAGCAGAGGCAAGAGTTCATGCTGAACTCCGAGGTCCATCGGTTCTGACGACGGAGTCGTTATGTGGATAGGTCGAGGAGCAGAAGCAAACTCTGACCGTAGGTCAGCAACATGGTTGTCGATTGAAGACCGTAGGTCAGGGATTGCCGAGTTGCGAATGATGTTCCATAGAACATTACCATCGGAGGAGGCTTCGCCGATTGGTTCTGTTGAAACTGGGGCAGGAACCTCTTGAGGTGGTGTGGGAGTTGGAGCAGGGGATGGTGAACCATCCTCACGGTGGACTACGACAACTTCGTTGGCGAGACAAACTTCGACTCCGTCGGTCAAACATGCAGGGTGAATCCATACAAATTGATGATTACCACCGTAGGTGTTTCTAACCCTGATTATGTCGTGGCCCTTTCGGACCATTTCTCCACAGCACTTGCAGGCTCTCTCACGGTTGGCTGTTCGCGAGGCTCTGCCGGCACGGGAGAGAGTCAGTCGTTGTTGTTCATTCATTTGAGGTTGGTCGGTCATTTTGGTCACGTCCTAAACCCCCTTCGTTTGGTGTCCCATATAAACCCCTCGAATCTAAGCGAATAAAGGACACTTCCTTTATTCGCAAGATTTTACCGGTGCATCTACCTACATGATGCAGCCGTGTCTTTTGCGTAGGTAGGGGGGAACCCCCTATCGCGAAGAAGTAGGCATTCTCACATGACCTTGCGAAAGATGCTAGCATCTTTCTGCAAGGCGCACGAGAAACGCGCAAGTCGATTAGTTTTGGCGACCCTAAATCACGCATATAGAGAGACCTCTCTCTATATGCTTGTGATTCCGCATATGCACACGCCGCCGTAGCCGCGAATCAGAGTAGGGACTCTGATTCTTGGCTTTCATGCGCGTGACGACTTCCCTAGTTCATCTACGATGGTCTCCTAAAGAGTCGTCATAAGGCGCGAGTCAATCGAAAAAATTGGCTCATTCGCAGAGTGATAGAAGGCTATCACTCTGCGAATGCACACGCCCGCGCGTCAGGGTCAAGACCCCCCAAAGGGCGGGTCAACTAGTTGACCCTACCGCAGTCCATCGAAAAAATTGCTGAGATTTTCTTCGTGATTTAGGACTTTGGGATTAGGCAATCCAAAGTCCCAAATTGCACATTAGATGGATTAGCATCTCCCAATACGGAATACTCAACATTCGCAACGATTCCAATCACTCGCACAGGAATTATGCGAATATCAATCTCGGGATTGATATTCGTTAATTTTCGCACTTGCACACATGCCTATGCACCCACGTTTTATGGAATATGCTATACTGATAGCATATTCCTTAAAAAAAAGAGGCCGAAAATCGAGACAGCCTGTCGGCTGCTTCGACTTCCGGAACCAATCTTGACCCCTTGGGGTCAGTTGTTTCTAAGAATGACTTTCGCACTGTTCCATAGAACAGTGCGTTTATTGGGGTCATTGGGGTCTCTTGGACCCCATCCAATCAATCTAATGAAAACTCCAAGAGCCTCATGGAGGCTAGCATTCTTTCCTTGCTTTGTTGAATCAGCATCAAAGATGCTGCGACGAAAGTGACCATTGACTTCGGTTTCGAGGAGGGTAAGACCCTCCTCAAGGACGAAGATTCGATGAACTCGTTCATCACCAAAAGGCCACTTGATAACTCCGTTATCATTGGTTTCCTTTCCGAATCCTTCGGAAAGAAGTTCACCATCGGTGAAAGCCTCGGAGTGAACTCCGGAAGTTATGGTGAAACCATAGTCGAAGACCCTTTCCCAAAAGTCCCAATCATGTTCCATGATTGACTCCAACTTTCGACGGAAATAACTTCGACTAGTCGAAACCTGAGAAGGGACTTCATCGGAGGAGGGAACCTCCTCTAAGTTATCCCTATGAAAGTCAAGGACTTCCCACGGATAAGAGGAAAGAGACATTCAGAAATCACCTCCGGTGAATGCTTCAAAGACCCTGACGGAGTCAGAAACATCCTCATCGAAGATGAGACCGTCATAGTGGAGATTGAAAATCTCCAGCGACTCCAAGGAGTCGATGAAATTGTAGCCAAGATGGTCATCAAGGAAGTCAACGACTACCTTGGAAAACCACTCTCTGAGGTCAAAGTCCCTTTGAGGAACAGAGTAGTTAGAGGACCGAATGATGAGGTCAACGACCTCATCACGAGACAGATTTTGGATGGCGGAACCATCTTCGATGAACTCCTTGGTCTCTCGGACCAAGTGGACAAAGTTCTCTGATTGGGCCAACATCTCTCCTCGGAGAGATAAACAATCATCAAGAGGAGCCGGGATTTCAAGGCCGTCATTTTCAATGACGTAGTGAATCAAAGAGTCAACAGCATCATTGATTGTATCAATGATATGTCGGAAAGCAAACAACGAAGTTGACTCAACGGCCAAATTGAGAGCCTCTAGGCTCTTGACTCTGAAGAACCGTAGTTCTTCATGGTAGATAGCATCTAGATGCTTTCTAAGTTCGTTGAAAGCCTCCGTAGGAGTCATGTCGAATGGATGAATCCATTCGCCTCCTTCGGCTTCATCTAAGATGCTAGCATCTAAGATGCCTTCAATCATCAGAAATCACCTCCGGTGGAAGCCAAGGACTCACAGTCCTTGATGATTTCAGTCCAATATTCGATGACTTCGTCAGTTTCCATTGAAGAAATCCAAATACAACTCTGAGAGTTGAAGTGAGCAAAACCAAGGTTGACTCCTAGGAAGGAGTCACAAAGCCAATCCCAAGGTTCCAAGTCCCAATCGGAGATTGATGAAAATGCTTCAAACAATAGTTCCTCATCGGAGATGAGGTTTTCAACGAAGTTGGGGTCAGCACCGAAGTTATTGAGAAGAATGCGAATCTCCTCCTTGAGGAGATTTCTACCCGCCCTTCTCATGTCTCTTCGGAGTTGGAAAACAATTCTCAAACAGTCATCTCCAAAGTCCTTGGGCATTTCCTCTAGAGGAAATGGGTTCTCAAAAATGATTTGCCGGTTTCCGTCCTTTACCGTCTTAACGACGGTAATACCATTACTGAGAGTAATGGAGAACTCCTCTCTTGAGAGGAGGTCTTCTACCGATGGTAGAACCAAAGGAGGAGGTCCATCAAGAACATATTCAAAGCAACTGACGAAGTCAGAATCATCGAATAAATCTAGGTCATACCGAAGGTAGCAGAAAACTGTCGAACCAACCGGACCACCAAGGTGGTCTCTTAGCCCTCTACTGAGGGCTGTCTCGAAGGGGTCTTCGGCATCAAAGTCCCCCTTGGGGATTTTGTAGAAAGGAACGACATAGTCGTTGATGATTGAGTTCTTATCTTCAAGGAAGATATTGGAAACCTTCTCGATGAGAAGGGCTTCATCAAGACCATTACCGATTTCATCTAAGATGAGTTGGACAATGCCGACTTCGGCTTCTTCGGGGTCAGGGTCAACTATATCTTCGCAGAAGATAGCAAGGTCTCGGCCTCCATCGGTCTCACTGAGACCGAGGTAGCAGAAAAATCGACCTACGGTCAGAGGGTCTTTAGCAGCAACTATCTCTGTTAGGATTTCATCAGAGATGTATCGAGAACAATAGTCAAGAGTCCATTGAGTGCAATCAACCAAGGGTTGATGTTGGTCTAATGGGTAAGCCATCTTGATGGCTTGGGTGATAGTATCACTGATACTATCATCAGCCTTTGGCTGCTCCATAAGGTCATTCACTTCGTGGTCTCCATTTGGGTTCAATTCGGTCATTCCGGTCAACTCCGACCTTTCAGAGAAGCCATCCGGTTATAACTAGTTTGGTCAAAGTAGTCCCTACGGGACTAACCTCAAACTGACCCCCTTTACTCTATATGTATTATGGAGTCCCTACTCCATAATACAGAGAGAGTAGGGTAAAAAAAATGCTTCACTATCTAAAGATAGTGCAATAACTACACTCTGAGACAAATGGACTTAGGAGTCCATTTGTCGAAGAAGTGTAATGGTTCGGTCCAATTTTGGCTGATTCTTGGCGCAGAAGCCGCGAAATGAGGTTAGGAAACCTCATTTCTTGGCTCCACGTCAAAGATAAACCAACACGCGAAGAAAGAATATCAATGCCTTCATTGATATTCTGTTCTTAGCCGCCTTGGTATTTGACGGAATATGTTATACTGATAACATATTCCTAAAATTGAGGAAAATAATCACTTTCGCAATATAGAGTCCCTACTCTATATTGCTAAAGAGCCGCGCGCCCGTGTTTTACCAAATAGAACTAAGGAGTTCTATTTGGAAAAAATTGCTGAGAAATCTCTTCCCTAATTATTAGAATTGAAATTAAGGAATTACAATTCTAAGAATGACCAAATCTGATTATTCTAAACCCCGTGGTTATTGCCGATTCCAATCTACGATTGGGTTTCCTAATACTCTGAATGGTTAGACCCTATCAGTCCAAAAAATCGGCCAATCGACCCGTCTTTCTTCAATCTAGAAATCAAAACAACTAGTTGTTTTGAATGGACTATTGTCTTTGATGGCTATCGCTAATCAGCCTTGATTGACCCCCCAAAATGGGGAGCAGTCAATCGATTTTGAGGTTGGAATCTATACTAGGAGTTGATTAGCAGTCCATAGGGCTTCATGGAGAAGTTGCATCGATTGGTCAGCAGTCCAACGATTTTGGGTATTGGAATCAAAGGCATCAGCCTTCTCAAGGAGACCTTGAGCCGACTGTAATTCATCGATGAAATCGAGTGACTGCTCTCCATTCATGGAGACCAAATATTCGACTCCATCTTCCGGGTCTTTCACTCCGTGAATGATGGTCAAATCGCTAGACCGGTCCCCAATTCCATCATTGGAATCGATGACCACAGTGACTAGAATCACTCCTCCTAGAGGAGGAGTGTGAGTGAAGTGCAAAATCGGGGCATCTTCGACTTCTACGAAGTCGAAGAAATTGCTGCCCCAATCAGCCCGGCTTTCACCCCCTTGGGGTGATTCGGTCGGTTCGTCGTTCTCCTTCGGTGCTTTTGGCTCCATGTTCTATCGAAGATAGGATATGGTCTTCAAGATTCGCAACTTTCGCACTCTCCCGGAACTCCTACGGAGTTCCCGGAGAGTGAAAAAATCTCAGGACATTCACCTCCTCTCTCTCTAGAGAGAGGAGGTGGGGCAACCGATTCCGGCCATTGATTCGACCCTCGGTGAGCCAGCCCCACGCCTACCCCTTCTCGCAATTTTTAATTTTTTTTCATAAATCCGCGTATTTTCATTATATTGTTCTACAAAGGCTTTAATAGTCACTCATACTCTCGTATGTTCATGCCTAAGAACCGTCAACTACGGAATGTAATCATTGGAGCGCACATCAGAGATGGTGAAGTCAAGTCAGCAGACATTGGCGACCTTGCTATCGACCTCGATGACTTGAAAGCAGAAGTCACTAACCTTATGGGTAGTATCGCTATGGTGGAAGTCACAACCGCAGGTGGAAGTGCAACTGAGGCTATGACTGTCCCGGGCGTGACTGGTGCTGACTCTAAGGTCGTCGCTACAATCACAGACAACGGAACAAACAACGTCGGTCTTGCACAGGCTGGTGCTACTGGCGCAAACACAGTCACCTGTATCTTCTCAGGAGACCCATCCAACGATACAGTCGTGTGTTTCTTCGTTCAGAACTAAGCACCCCAACGGACATACTTTCCGCTGGTCGGATTACTATCACGTCGCTTTGGTTTGCCTCGTTTATTCCACGACTCGACAGAGACACCCTTTGCAGCAACAGGCACATTATTCGCAGCCTTTGTGCGAAACTGGTCAAGTGCGTGTGCGAAAGCCATGACTGTATCATTGTGCTTCCCTTTATCCACAATAGTTCCTCGGTCCCAAGCGTGTGTTTCTAATTCGTTGAGTAGCACATTCACAATCTTACGAGTTGCATCATCTCCGTATGGTAGAATGACCTTTTCTCTTTCAAACCAAGACCTAGTTCTCATCAGAAGACCCTGTTTCAACACACGGTTGTTCACAGATGAAGGCACAAAATTGATTGTTGCATTCCGTTGGTCGAGCAACGCTTTGTATAATCGTTGGAAGCCTGCATTCTCAGAGGCGAATATGGGATTACCATAGTCACTACATAGTCGTATGATTTCATCGACTTGCTTTGTTGGCTCGTAATCATTGTGTCGCCATATGTTGACGAGGTGAACGAAGCCCTCCTTATCTTGACGTAGGATAACCATCACTGAATAGTCCTGTCCGATACCGTGGCTTGGGTCAAACCCAATAGCATATTGACCTTCATGTGTTTTGATAGGCTCAACCGAGGCATCCATATCGAGATTCTTTCGAGTTAGACGAGATGGGAATACAGCAGAATCATCATCAACAACACGACATAGATACTCTTGAGTAAATGCAAGGTCGCCCATAGCCAACTTCTGCTCAAGTAGGAATGATGCGCTTCTATGTTCAGGCCACAAAACTTCCGGCTCAACATTCTGTGGGTCTTTCGAGTATTCATCCCAATTGATTATCGCTGGCTTCTTCCATGTTTTCCATGCGGGGTTGTTCAACATCTCCGTATGATACAGGTCTGTTAGAGCCATAGGTGTCCCAACACAGAATAGAGATGTGCCGGGAGATAGCATGGGTGTTAGTTTCTTTCGGAACCACTCTCGGGTCTGATTATCGTTCATATCATATTGGTCATCCAATACGTCATCAAGAATGATACAGGCTGGATGCTCACCACGGATAGCAGAACCGACAGACGTAGCCTTAATCCATGCACCATTAGTTAGACGAAGTTCCCACTTACCACCTTTGGTTTCATCAAGCATAGCAGAAAGTTCAGGATGTCTTTTCAAGTCCTCACGAATCTCTTCAAGCCTATTTGCCGCCAAGTCCTTACTGGCTGAAAACAACCAAATGGTGAATGGTTTGTTGCGCCATCGTTGAAACAATAGCATATGTAAGGCTTGGATTCGCAAGGTAGTGGACTTTGAGTGGTCCCTTGGTGCAATTACGCAAACCCGATGAACCTGTGCGCCCTGTCGGTCATTGAAGAGGTCAAGCCATTCTCCAATGTGAGGACCGAAGTTGTAGCCAATCCATTCATAGAAATGCCGAACATCATACCTGCTACGTTGCAGGTTGAATTGAGTGCGAATATCACTCATCTGCACCACCGTAAAAGAGGGGGAATCCTGACCACTCAGCGAGAACTGCTACAACGGCTTCAACCTCTTCACGGCTTAACTGCACAGACATACCCATATCATCTATTGTGACGTAGAATGAAAGTGTATCATCGTCTTCATTTTCTATGAAGAAGGAAGTGTCGTCAGTTGCGTAAAGAGTCATCAAGAGTTCACCCCATTAAGGACATTTAGAGTTCTAACACCATCTCGCAAATCAGAGAATACCTGTATGCTACGACTATCAGGAGATAGAATCGCAAGTGGGCATGTGGCTCGCTCTGCTTGGAACCCAATCATTTCAGAGAAGGAGTCAATCATCTTATACGCACCCGGACGGATAGCCCATCTTTCAAGACCATGACGGGTGAAAGGTTCAATGACTGGTGTGTGATGATGTCCTACAACACCAATATCGAAGTCATGCTCGCCATCTTCCCACATCTTCTTAACAACACGCGCTGGATTTAGGGATGAGTTGCCTCGTCGCTTATGTCGAACGCTTATATGATAGAATACTTGGCCTACTCTGATTCTTAGGTTTAGTTCGTGTGCATGATACAAAGCACCGGTTTCTTTGACTTGAGCCGCAAGTGGGTCATAGTCCGTCATACCTTTTGTCCATAGGTCGTGATTACCTGCAACTACGGCAAGTATGTCGTCACCAAACATAGATAGATAGTGACTACACAACTTCCATTGTAGTCCGGGGGGAATCTGAGCCTTCATAGCAGGTCGCGGTTTGTCTATGACGAAGTTATCAATGAAGTCACCTGCATGAATCACATAACAATTAGGTGTGTTGCGAATCATTTCAGCATCTTCACGCATACGTGCATGGTCTGTGTAAGCATTACCGATGTGCTGGTCGCTTGCGAATGCTATACCGATATGCCTGTCGCCCTTCATATTGATTTGCGCCCAACGAGAGCCTTCGTTTCGTATGATGGCTTCTGCTGTTGTTTTCTCGACACGCGCCCATAGTTCTTCGGGGTTTTCACTAACTGCATGTAGTTGGATAACTTCTCGGTCAAGACGTGGTTTGATTCGGAATACCCCATTCAACTTAGCACGGCCTATTCGGTTTTCCCACATACTCACACTTATACTTGGCTCTTGCTTATGCAAGCGAACGGCCAACTCTCTAATGCTTCCTTCAAACTCAGCAGGAATTAGTTTGTTGTGGTCAGGTTTCATTTTCTCGAAACCTGTTCTATGCTCATGTAGAGATAGTGCCTTGCGAACTGCTTGGAGGCTTTTATTTGGGAAGTGGTTTTCTATAAGCCACTTAGCAAAGTTCGTTCTATGGTAATCGAACTGAGTTGCGTATCGAGACCACTCTTCGTTGAACACCTTCTCGTATGTCGGACTACTGCTCATATACAAACCTATAATCCTTCGGGCTATAAACGCACCGGCTATTTCTGTATCTATTAGTTCAGGAAAGAATAGTGCGGACCTGTCTATCGGTTTTTCTATTCTTGAATTACTCTATGGGACAGTTAAGAAATATACACACACATAGTAGTATATTCTCAAATACCCCATAGGGAATAAAAAGAATTAGGAATCGTTGGACTGCTCCTCTGAATTATGTTTGGAAGTATTACGAAGAAATAAGAAACGGCGCAGCGATGCGATTCCGAAGATAACAGCAAGCCACCACACTATCTCAAGAGTCAACATCAGACCGAAATATTGTCCGTTTTCTTGGAAGAGACAATTCAAAGAATCGCCGAAATTGTCGTCTAAACACACCAACATTGACGAAAAGATAGAAAAAGTGCGTCATAAGGTTTATGTTCCGGTGTATTCTAAACTCGAACATGGCTTGGAATCCCTTCCGCCGTAAGGCTGCACAAAGTAGAGCATTTGCTGTGGGAAAAACGCATGACTCGCGCGGGACGGCTGCAACTCCTAATTCCAAGAACCCAATGATTCTCGCTGCTGCGGCTGGATTGACGGACATAATGAACCGCACAAACCAACTGCGTGATAACAGTAAATACGATACAGAGTTCGACATCTTCGATGCTATGTTATCTTTGGACCCTGAACTCAATGGTGCGGTCCGTGCAGTTAGCCTAACGGCAAACAACTACACTATCAACTACCGTGGTGCAAAGAACGCTCGCATACGTGAAGCAATCAGAGTTTTAGTCGAGGACACATTAGGTAATCAGTTCGATGACTTTCTTATCAACGCTATGCGCTCCATGATGGTATATGGAAACGACATAAACAAATTAGTTGGGACCAGTCGTGAAGGTATCACCGACATCCAAAGCCTACCTCTTTCACAGATAACTATCATGGATGAGAGAAGCCTTAACGCTACTGTCGATAAGTTGGCTCCTATCATTACTCCAACACGATACTTGCTACGTGAGGGCGAAACAACCGTCCAAGAGTTCCCCTCTGACGAAATACTACACATTCGCATAGATGCACGGTCTAACTGGTTCCTCGACACAGAGAACAGATGGTCATATGGTGTGTGGGGTGCATCGCGATTCTCAGCACTAAAGCAGGCTATCCGTGCAAAGTATAACACGGTGAACAACCGAATGGCTCTTGAAGAGTCGATGACTAAGCAATTCATAACAATCAACATGAAGGCCGTCGAACACATCACCGACCCCGACGAACAGCGTGACCGCCTCGTTCACATTATGGATGAGGTAGTAAGTATGCTTGAATCGCTACGTGGAGACCAAATCCCCATCTTCCCTGACTACATCGAGATTCATCACACGGACACCCGTGCGACGATTCCGGACAACACAGCCTTCTTGGACAATGTGAATGCAGACATAGCCGCAGTCCTTCAAGTTCCTCGTGTCGCAGCAGGGCAAGAACGCGGCTCAACTTTCGCAGCAACCTACAATGCGAATGTTTGGGCTACCAGTGCGATTCGCAGAATGCAATCAATACTTCGCGAAAGTGTGCATGATTTGTTTTCGCAACACTTGACGTTGCTCAACATCCAACACCAACGTCGTGACCTACCATTCCTTGAGTTTGAACCAATAGAGGAGGAGACACCTACTACGGCCATGCAAAGAACAGCCCTTGGGTATAACGCAGGCATCTTAACTCTCAACCAAGCACTCGAAAACCTTAACCTTCCGACGGAGGGTCGTAAGGGCAACGAGCGAAAGATGGGCGGCGGAGCAGCAAATGTCGGACGACTACCTCGTGAAGAAGCACAGCCGGGAACCACGAGGGAGGATGAAACATGAAAAAGGAGAAGTCGTTTAATGACCGCATGGTATCTAAGACGGTTCTTCCCGTCATTTATCTTTGGATGCTCGCCTCCGGGTCAGTCGTGGCTATGGGTATCTATGCTCCTGATGTGGTTCTCACTAATTTGGACGGTTTCATCGCCTTGATTGCGATTATTGGTGGTGTTGCTGCACCTTCTTTCAACACTCTATTGCGAATGTGGGAGCAAGAGCAAACTAAAGAAGGCGAAGAAATACCAATAGATTCGCAACACGAGCGAAGCAGGGAGGCTGCTGAACATGAACATCAAATGGAGATGGAGAAGAGGTTGGAGAGACCGTGGGGTGAAGATGATGAGCGAAAGTCCTGATGACTTTGATATGCTCGTTCGCAAGGCGAAAACACTTGCGAAAGCAACCGGACGCAGCGAGGAAGATGTCCTAGCAGACCTAATGGATGACGGTGTGCTTAACGAATCCAACAAAGAAAAGCGTGACCTCGTCACTGAACTCAAAGAAGCAGCGGAACTTATCAATACCGTTCAAGCCATCAACAAAGAGGTATCTGATAACAAAGTGTTGAATGGTAATGGAAACAGCACAAAAGTCGAAGTCGATACAACACTTGAAGGCGACATAGTGGACCGGGCCATCGAATCTGTCCAACGCAAAGCAGAAAACATCAAGAAGATTGTTATTCTGATTGCTCCTGTATTCTTGCTGATTGGTGGCGGTGGGACACTTGAGATGTTTGGTGTGACTGACTTTACAGGTGATGATGAATACGAAGACCCTTATGTCCCTGATATTACTACTCCTGAGATTTGGGGATGCACAGAGTGGGAAGCAGATAACTACGATGAATATGCTACACTAGATGATGGGTCGTGTGAATATTCTGTCTATGGTTGCACAAATAATGCAGCACCTAACTATGACCCTGATGCTACTGTGGACGATGGCTCATGTGAACCTAATCCACCACCACCGCGTCCGGGTTGCACTGACCCCGAAGCGGATAACTATGATGATGACGCACAGGAAGACGACGGCTCATGCACATACCCACCGGAACCGGTGTATGGTTGTATGGACTCCGAAGCAGACAACTACGATAGCGAGGCCACAGAAGATGATGGGTCTTGCGAATATCCCCCTGAACCTGTGTATGGCTGCACAGATGATTCGGCCAACAACTACAATCCCGAAGCAACAGAAGACGATGAGTCATGCGAATATGACCCCGAGCCTGAATGTGAAGTTGAGATTACCAACCACTATCGAGGTCATTTAGCCGAAGATGATGAACAGGATGCAATTGTGGTAGCCTTCCGTGTAGTCCCAACTGATTGTGAAGGTGAGACAATAGAGATTGATATTGACTTACATCCTCCCGGCGAAGATGACGAAGTGGACTATCATCACTACATAACCGTTAGCGGAGACAATGATAGTGTTGTTTCGCACACCTTTGATAATGTTGCCGCTGGTGTTTGGGTTCCCCGCGTCACAGCGATGATTGATGACGAACAAATTGAGCGCATTTGGATGTGGTCTATCGAAGTGGAAGAACAACCTTGCGAAATCAACCTATATGGTATTAACATAGGAACTAACAACACATCTGCTGTTGTAATATACGACCTTGATTGCGGCACAGAACCTAATCAATTAGATGGCTACAACGTATCTGTGCAGTTTCTAGTATATTCTGTGAACTCAAGTAATGCACCTATTGAATACAACACTTCCTTACATTATGTTCAGGGTTATGCAGATGACCCACAAATACTTCGCCTAAGTAATTTTACTGATGGAAATACAACACACTATGATTTCTATTGGTATGCGATATGGGAAGATGCCGACGGAGAGCAGCAAATGATAGAGCGCAAGTGGTTGAATAGGGAGTTATCCCCATGAAGTTTCGAGTGATGAGCGAAAAGCAAGTTCGCAATATCACCGATAACTTCGTGACTGCTGTCGAAAAGGGCTACCCCGAAATCGTTGCACCGCTAACCTACTTCGTAAGGCTTAATCGCGAAGAGGTTCTTGGTTATACATCATTCAGAGACATGGGAGGATTTTACTTCGTAGGCAATACCTTTATTCATCCAAATGCAAGAGGAAAGGGTGTGTATAGTGAACTACTTTCGCACCGAAACCGTTGTCTCCCCGAGAAACCAAAGGTCACACTCGTTAATCCAATAAACGGAACCAATCCCGACATACTATACGCTCAAGTTCAGAAGCAAGGTGGTGTGGCTGTTGAGTCCTATGTTGACGTTCAAGATATTATGTCTGAGGAAATGTATCAGTCGTTTATCGGGCTACCAGTTTTTATTTACAGGTGATTAAATGGATGATGCAGTTCAAAACCACAGGCTCGATGTAATCGAGCGACGACTCGATAAGCATGATGAAATGCTTGCGAAACTAACAGAATCGCAAATCAGAACCGATGAACAATACACCGCTCTTGCGAAAGTTCAGAATGAAACGCAAGAAATGATTGGTGGAATTACAAAACAGTTAGTCAAGTGGATGATGGCTATTGGTAGTGCTATGCTAACCGTCGTCCTTGGTGGGCAGGTGATGATGTAATGATGTGCGATTTGAATTGCGAAAAGTGTCCTATGCGGAGGTATTGTTAATGCCTGATAGAAGAGAAGGCGAAAGCCGTGAGGACTTCATGGACCGTTGTATGGGTGACGATAAGATGAACAACGAGTTCCCCAACACGAGTCAGCGAGCCGCTGTCTGTAATAGTTATGCAGATAAATCAGTAGAAGCATTACAATACGGACGGCCAAAGAAGAATGACCCCCGTAAGACACCAGCAAAGCCAAGTGAACGACGCAAGGGTTCTAAGAAGAACAAACCGGGTTCCGCAAAGAAACCCAATAAGAGTATTCAAGTTAGCAAGGAAACCCGAGACCGTTTGCGAAAGATGGTAAGGGAACACAATGCTAAAGTGAAGAAGAAGGGCAAAGGTAGCCGTGCGAGTATGGGCATGGTTCTCAGTGTGTTTCGTCGCGGTGCTGGTGCTTTCAGCCGTAGCCATGCACCCAATATGTCCCGTGGAGGGTGGGGTATCGCAAGAGTCAAAGCATTCCTATATCTCATGCGAAACGGACGACCATCCAATCCTAACTATAAGCAAGACAATGACCTTCTGCCCAAATCCCATCCACGAGCAGATGAAGCACCCGAACCGGATTACGAAGATTGGGGTGTAGATGTAGTAGCCAAGATGGAGGATTACTTATTCAGAACTCGTGAGGGTGCAGAAAAGAAGTCAAAGGAAATAGGGTTCGATGGTGAGATACACGAATCCACCTTGGCTGACGGCACAAAGTTGTATTCGCCTGCTAAGACAGAAGATGAGTTCATTGAGTGGTATCGTAAGAATGACCCTGATGCAGAGCAAGAACTAAGCGCAGCAGAATATCGTGGTCGTAAAGTCAAACTAAACAAACCATTCCGCACATCAGGTGCATCAAAGAAGTTCGCTGTCTATACTATGGGTCCAAACGGTAATGTAGTCATTGTGCGATTTGGAGACCCTAACATGGAAATCAAGAGAGATGACCCCGAACGACGTAAGAACTTCCGTAGTCGTCACAATTGCGATAGCCCCGGACCTAAATACAAGGCTCGGTATTGGTCGTGTAAGATGTGGGAACGCGGTAAATCCGTCACACAATACACGAAGGGTTGAAAAGACATTCAGGGAGTCGAAGATATATGGGTTGCGGATGCGGCGGTCCCTGTGACGATACCCCTGTTGCAGAAGAAGTTCGACGCGATGTATTTGATAACCCCGGCGAGGCTATGGAACGCGCTCGTGAAATGGGGTGCGATGAAGTTCACTCACACGAAGAAGACGGTAAAAGTGTCTTTATGCCGTGTAAAAGCCACGACGAATACAAAATGAAAAGTGGTGGTAAAGATGTCGGCGAGCGTGAAGTTGAAGGCTACGGCTACGGAGATAGCGGTAGTGGTGACTCATGTCCCCCCGGTCAGACCAAACGCGGTGGTCGCTGCGTCCCTATGGCTGTGACTCTTGAATGCGAGATTACCCATGTCGAAGCGCATGTGGTGGCCTCGACGGGTCAACAGGTAGTGACCATTACAGGTGTGGCCTTCCATGAAGGATTCAACAGAAACGGATGGAAAATCACTCCGGTCGGCGCGGAAATGGTGGCGGACCGAATGATTGGGGCGGACATCACTCTTAATCATCCTACCGTGGACAAAGGTCGTTTCAAGCGCAACATGGATGGTGGTATTGATGAAGCCGTCGTAGGCGAGGTGACTGATGCGTTTATGGTTCACTTTGGAGAAGATGGTGAAAAGTTCGAGGTTCACTTTGAAGGAGACATCTATCGTCCCGAACTATTTGCTGCTCTTGAATCAGGATTATGGCTACGACAGGGCTACGGAGTTTCCATCGGTGGAACTGGAATCCCTGACGAAATACTCGAAGCAGAAGATGGTCGTCAGAACTTTGTGTTTGAAAGTGATTTTGACTTTGACCATCTTGCGATTGTTCACCGGCCAGCCTATGAAAGGGCTGCAATCACGACTGTTTCACGCTCAAATCGCGAAGGCTTTAATAATCAACCCAAAGATGGTCATAGCATTCCCGAGGGAACGAACATGGCTGACGAAATCACGAATGAAGAGGAAATCGAAACCCCCATCGCTCACGATGAGCAAATGGAATCACTAATCGCAGAGAAGGTTTTGCTAGAAGCCCGTGTTGCTGAGTTTGAAGCAGCAGAGGCAGCAAAGGCTGAGGAGGAGCGCATGTCTCTCGTCCAAGAGGCTTCCGACCTCGGTATGTCCGGTCACGAAGAACTTTCGATGCCGGTCCTTTCTTCTCTTATCGCATCTTGGCGCGAGGCTCACCCTGAGCCAGCACCAGTTGAAATGAAGCCAGTTGCGACCATCGCAAGCGAGGAGTCCTCTCCTGTTGCTAGTAAGCCAATGGTTGCTAACTACCTCAACGGTTCTCTCGTTGAGACCCCTTCCGATGCTTACGCCGCCGCTTGGAACTGGTGGGCAAGCAAGTGGAATAATTCCCTCTCCGTGTCTGAATCAGACATGCGAGCAAAGAAATACGAGGAGTTGAACTAAGATGGTAGCATTTGGCGGAAGCGACGCAGTTGACGGAAACATGAAAGCCACAGGCGGAGACACGACTATTGGTCCTGTTGTCGCTCACGGATATATTCTAACGAACGATAGCACTAACAACAGAGTGCAACTACATCAAGGTGGGGACGTTGTTCCTATCGGTATCTCTGCTGGTCCTTCGGAGAAGGATGCAGACGGTGTCCAGTTGGTGACTGCTGACGCAAGTGTTTCTTTCTACCCTGTTCACGGACTACTTTACGTCCGTGCAAAGGCTTCACAAACATGGACTACTGGTCTCGGCGTATATTGCGGCGACGGTGGTCTTGCTCTCGACAGTGCTGACGCATCCGGTCAGCAGTTGGGAATCTACGTCGGAACCGGAGTCACATCCAGTAGCACCGATGGAGAAACACTAATCCCCGTGCTTTGTAGCGGTGTGGGACACGCTTGATAGGAGATGATTAAAATGCAAACACTCGACCAAATATTGAATGTAGAAGCAGCCGTTGGACCTTTTGGGGAATCCGATGCTGTTCTTGAGCAAACTCTCCGTGACTTCATTGAGTTGCAGTCCACAACCATCGCTGTCGGAACAGACCTCGTTGGTGTGCGCTCTGTTGACTGGATGTCCTTCAAGTGGTATTCCGGCACTGACGGAACTTTCACCTACCCTGTGGACGACAACGCAGTTGTTGACCCAACCAAGATTGGAACTTCCAACTACTCTATCGCTCTAAAGAAGGGTCAGGGTCGATGCACTTTCCTCGACACAACTCTACTACGTGGCGAATCCTTCGAGACCATGGACCGCCAACAGCAGGCTATCATCCGAAACCGTGCTACGGTCATTGACGATGTTATCCTTGAGGCTCTAATCGATGGTGCAGGTCAGTCCGTCGCTGTCTCAGCAGGTAGCGAGTTCGATACTGCTAACGAAGATGCAGAAGGAATCATCCTTTCCGCTATGGACCTCATCTACGCTAACAGCCGCAGCAACGGCAACGAGCCTCTTGCTCTAGTCATGCCTGCAAGCCTACGCAGCGTCTTGATGAACACGACCCTTTACGGAAACGTCGTTGAGTCCCTTGGTGAACACCTACGCAGAATGGCTAACTTGACTATCTATTACAGTCGAAACAGTCGCCTAGCAGACACAGCACTACTTCTAATCCCCGGCTCCGAGACCGCAGAGTTCTTCTCATACAACGGTCCGGGCTATCAGGAAACAGAATTGACCCGCATCCCCGGTGTAGGTTATGACTGGCTCCTAACGGGCTACATGGGTTGTGTGGTTCACGAGATGCAAGACGGTGCAGCAACCGGTAAGAACAACCGCATCTGCAAAATCACCAACATCAAGGCTTGATGGTTTGGTGACTGCTGATGAGTGAAATCCCTCATACGGACTTTCTCGTTGCTTATGCTGTCCGCAAATTGAAGCGCGACCTTACCTCGTCCGAGGAAAAGCACATACGAGAGTCATGTGACTCCCGAGCATGTGTGCAAAAATGTATTGCCGAGTTCTCTTCCCCCAAACCAAAACGCGGGGGTAGAAAGAGTGCAAGGAGTGTGAGCAAGAGTGTCGAAGAAGAAACAACCATCGAAAGCAAGCCTAACGAAGAAGTTGAGGGACAAAGCGATTCCGGTTCCGAGTGAACCTACCATCGCTAATCTACAACATCGTTTGGATAATTGGCTACCCGGTAAAGGGTATGTAGTGCGATTGATTCGCAAACCAAGATTGAAGGCTCGTGAACAGGTCTGTAAAGTTCTTTCACCAAAGGTCACTTATTGGGTTCCCAACTCAGAGTTTGCCCAAAGCCTTCTTAACTCAGGAATTATCTTCGTTAGTCAGAGGACCGACGAACCACCGTCTGATGCGATAATGTTTGATGTGCCTATGGAGGAATGAAGATGGCTATTACCAACGCACAGATTCGAGACCTCTTGAATCGACCGCGTGGTTTGAATGAAGGAACGATTAGTGAATACGTCACTATTCGCACGGCCCAAATCAACAAAGAGGCTCGTAGTGGGACACTATATGGTGTGGACCCAACAAACGCAGTTGATACAGACCTCAAGGAAACGGCTATCAAATATCTCGTAGCAGTTGATTGTCTGCGTGTTTTGATTGATACAATGCCGTCATATGTTCCCGAGAATGAGTTCCGACAGCAAGACATTCGATTGAATGCTCAATTGCGAACTATGCAGAGACAGGCCGACGATATGTTGGAAATGGTTAGAGCGAAGGGTGGAACCGCATTCTATGTGGATAAAACAAACACCCGGACCGAGTGATAAACTATGGCGACATACACTTGGTCAGGAACGGGCAACGCTTCTACAACTACTAACTGGACACCCAACGGGACACCCGGTGCATCTGATACAGTTGTTTTTGGAGACAGCGGAGGCAACTGCAACTTTGATTTAGCATCAGTTTTGGTTATATCATCCACAGGCACACCATCATATACAGTGACTTTCGCAAACTCAGTTGGTGGTATCAAAGCATTTACGCACAATTTCGCAATCACAGCAGGGTCAGCAATCAATCTTACATTTTCAGGCACGGCTACACTTGCATCAGGAACGAGATTCATAGACATAGGCAGCAACGCATCTATCACAAATCCTCAGAATATTACCTATGTAATTGATGCTACCAGCACCGCAGGATTGCGTTTCGATGGCGGAACATATCCGAACGTAGATTTGCAGAAGGGACAAATGTCTTTTCAATATAGCGCACCGACAGTGACTACTAACACTACGGTATCATTTCGCAACTTAACTCTCGGTGCGAATCTTAACACAGCAGACCAAGCCCTTAGTCCAGTATCTCCAAGCGATGAGGATATGGTTTTTCACATTACAGGAACACTCACAAACAATGTCGCATCTTTCAATGGTGGACGAGGTAAGTGGATATTTGAGGGTGCTGCTGCTCCCGGTGTAGTTTTACCCGTCTGCACATCCACATTCCAATCTAAGTTTCGCAGCATCGAAATACTTGCTTCCGGAGGTGTAGGAAGATTCGCAACAATCCCCGATGGCTCATTCCTAATGCTCGAAGAACTAAGTGTCGCTAATGGTGCAGCCCTCAGAGGTGATGGCTCTGCGATTATTTTCTGTTCAAACAATCCAACCATCAAAGGAACTTGGAACTTTACCCAAGCATCCCCCGGTATTTACACTTCTAAGAAAAGGACATTTGTTGTAGGTGTGGGTCATGGAGGAACTGGTCTAACTGGTCTTGGGACAGCAGGTCAAGTGCTAAAGGTCAATAGCGGTGCTGATGCACTTGAGTATGGGAGTGTTTCTGCTTCTGTTGATATTGACGCTTTGGCCGCATTAGGAGGCACGGGCTTACATCAAACGCAAGACCACTTCATTTTTTCAGATAACGGAACCGAAAAGAAAATTACTTTCTCTAATCTTGAAGATGCTATCTTTGCGAATGTTTCAGGAGATGCAACTATCGCTGCTGGCGGAGCATTAACAATCGGCACAGGTGTAGTTGAACATGCGATGCTGGATGGTGATGCAGTAGATGGTGATAATATTGCAGATGATTCAATCGACTCAGAGCATTATGTGGATGGGTCAATTGATACTGCACACATAGGAGATGACCAAGTCACTTACGCAAAGATTCAGAATGTTTCTGCAACAGACCGTATTCTTGGTAGAGATTCATCAGGTGCAGGTGTAATAGAAGAGATTACGCCAGCCAACCTCAGAACAATGATTAACGTGGCTGATGGTGCTACTGCATATGCTGATGCTAATGCACAACAGGCATCTCTTGGTGTGGCTTTGACGGTAGTATCTCTTGCGACGAGTGTTAGTAGTTTTACTTCGGGTGCTTACACAATCGCTCCTATGACTAATGTTATCAAAGATGTGACGAGTTCATGGGATGCTTCTAATTATTGCTTTACTGCGCCTGCTGCTGGTATTTTCCAAGTTTCATGGTCTGCTGCGGTAAGATACATCACAACCTCACATTCAGTAATTACTCGTCTTCAAAAGGACACTGGTAGTGGGTATGCTTTGCTTGCCGCTGGAAATACTGCAAACGATAGTGGTGCAATCAGTGGTGGGACATGGACAGGTTCACTTGCCTCCGGAGACAAAATAGCCCTATACGTTTATCATAATGGCGGGTCAGGTAAGAACCTCATAGGAGATAGCGTAGCAGTCAATTTTACCCATATGGGTATTAGGATGGTGGGATTACCATGACGAAAACATACGAAGAAGTGCTGCTTGAGAACTACCCAAACTACATCCCATGGTTTCATGGGTGCGTCCAAGATGATGGTGACGGTCCTTACTTCCGTCGTGATTTATGGCCGAGTGAACTCGGGACAGCACCAACAGACGAACAACTAACGGAGTGGATGAATGAATGAGTAAAAGAGATGCTAAGATAGTGTATCAACCCCCTGAAAAGTGCTTCACGAGGGTAAAGGTTGAAGAAACAGCACATGGTTATCGTGTTTATAGGGGCAACGAAGATAGACCATTTACCTTTATTCCCCACAGCGCAGTCAAACAAATAGAGTTCAGGAGTGAAAGAGATGCAAATTGAAGTATGGTTTCCGGTCGTCGTTTTGGTTGCAGCGTTTGGTGCTTGGGGTCTTCAACGATACCGAAGCATTATGGCTGATGGTAAAGTATCTCTTTCAGAAGTCCTCGACACGGTAAGCGAAGCAACCGATAAGGTTGAGGAAATCGCAGATGCCGTGGAGGATGCTAAGGATGGAGAATAATCCTCGATACTTAATCGAATGGCTTAACCTCTATTTTCCGGAGGTTGATGAGTAATGGTATATTACTGCACAGAAGCCGATGTAGGAATCCGCCTCGGTATTGATGCAGGCCAACGCGACCGTGCATCAGGACGTATCAAAGCATGTATTCGACGTGCTGCAATAGACATAGACCAAATGTTTCGCGACTATGGTCGTGATGCTCCTTCTCGTGAAACCGCATCTACAACTCTAAATGGAGCAGTAGCGGCAGGTGCTACAACTATCACACTAACGAGTGCATCATCTTTCGCAACATCAGGTAATGGAAACATTGATGGCGATTCTTTCGCATGGAGCGGCAAATCCAGCAACGATTTAACCGGAGTGACGGGAGTCACAGCCGACCATGAAACAGGAGTCACTGTTGAACAGGGAGAGTTTGCTCATGTTCTTCGTGAGATTTGTGCGGACTGTGCGGCTGGCTACTATCTCGAAGATGAGGCGGTATTTGCACAGGGTAATCTCGGCGATGGTGGTTTGCGTGGAAACACCTACCATGAACGTGCTAAACAAAACCTGCAACGACTGGCTCATCTCGGGACGGTGGATTGATGGTCAACTTTCGTGGCGATTCTGTTCTTGGTCTAAATGTTGATTTAGATACAGACCCTCTTATGAGGGATATGTTTGATTTGTTTCAAGGCGAAACTAACTTCAAGAGGAGTGTGAAGATTGCACAGTTTGGTATTGTCCACGAAATTGCTATACCTGCCGTCAAAAGAAAGTTGAAAAAGTTAGGTGGTAAGAACTTCAACAGAACGGTTCCGGGCGATGATTTTCACCCCGAACCATCATTCAACATATATCGCAGAATAGCAGATGCTCTATATGTTGATATGGAAGAAGACGAAGCAGATGTATTCACAATC
>CEQA01007192.1_pt1 | contig 25231 bp, 25 predicted proteins | sample 530501 | NCBI WGS metagenome assembly CEQA01 (sample SAMEA2620227, study PRJEB7988) | marine metagenome | isolation source: saline water (ENVO:00002010), including
AGTACAACTGCCCGCAGGCTTCAGTGTAGAATGGACTGGAGCAAATACAACACTGATACACCACAACCATTAACAACAACAACAACAACAACAACAACAACAACAAACAACTCTGGAGAAACCAATGAGTAATTGTACTACTAAAGACCTAGTTTTCAAATTAATTGAAGACCACACAAAAGAAGAACTTGAGGCTCTGCTTGAACAATGCGGACCGATGGAGGCAATATATCAAGTATTGATTCCAACCTCTGAGGAGGGAACAAAGAAAAAAGAACAAATGCTTTTGCTTATACGTTCCATTCGAATCGCAGTCTCATATCTTAACGACAACAACAACAACAACAACAATTCTGGAGAAACCAATGAGTAACTTAAACTATAACCAATTCATAGAATACTTAGACACAATAAAAGAACGCAAAGAGGAACACGAACAATACATGTACGCTCTTGGGGAAGCTGGTGGACAAGTCAACTTCAGCCCAACCAAACGAGTAGTCATACATTGGAAAGGTTCACACTCCGCTTGGTATATGTGCGGTCCTGAGGTAGTGGAGATACTAGAATCTCGACGTGCCGACATAGGCTCTTGGTATGTCATAGACCACGCAATGGTTCAATTCGGCAAAGACCAACAACCACATATACCTCAAGAGTCGCCCGACGACCTCTACGCTAGTCTGGTAGACTCTCTAATCAATAATAATTTTTGTGAGTATTTAAAAGAAGAATGGGCATTGCAGTACAAAGCAGAAAGAAAACATATCCACTTCAACGGAGAGGTTTACGACATACTGCGAAAGTGTCACGACAAAACGCTTCAGGAAACTGTGGAGTATTTGTTTCGTGAGTTTAAATTCAACTCCTCACACGAGGAATGTGATGTCAAAGAGGAAATTACAGACGTCTTTAATCGCATTCTGGGTACAATGAGAGACGACGAAATGTGGGCAATACACGTTGGTTGCTTACCATTTTAAGGAGAGAACAATGACTACAACATCTACACAATCTGCATATTTTGGTCGGGATTCTCACAGACTAAATTGGGAACTAGACCCCTCTAGATTTGACTTTGAAGAAGCTGAGTATTTCTATCACAAACAAATAACCTATCATTTCGACAGAATATGTGCTGAACAAGGCTCGACTGGTTCGTTGATTATGGGTTCGTCTGAGGTGTACTTTGACATAGAAGAACGTTGGACAGACCCCGATGACGATATGATAGACTTCCACGAAGTTATGAGGAGTTCTGTAAATATCGCATACGAAGAAACAGTGGAAGCTTCTGAGGCTGGTAACTTCGATATAAATGGAGAGAACTATGAGTAACTTAGATTCAAAAGAATGGAAAACATTCGATGACTGGATGAAAGAACACAAATACGTAGTAATGAAAGGTGAAAAGGGAACCTACGTAGATGGTAAGTATTATTTTCATAGAGACCAAGTGACTTTTTCAAAGCTCCATCCTTTCTCTCGATTATGGAGAAAGTCTTGTGCAACAGTAAGTTACGAACTCCAGTATTGGGACAAGGGATGGTGTAATCCTGACTGGGATAGGGTGGAATGGGAGAGGTTTGTATGAGTGATAATGACTGGGGGGGGACATCCTCCCCCGACCATAACTTCCGCACATATCAACAGTTTAAACTGTGGCTCTACAAAGGTCACATAATCAAACTGTCGTACAGTACTGCGGAACTGCCGGACGGACGAACCGTCAACCTATACCGAATCAAGGGACCAGTAACAAAGACTGCCCTGGAGAAACCTTTGCTATGGACTCGCGATGGAGTCCGACTTTACATAGATAAAAAAATGGAGCGAAAATGATACTCACATTACAACACAAAAAGACACCAATTCTGTTTACAGGCTTGGACATTGCATACCCTTGTCAACACGGAGGTACGACTATTCTCTACAGAGGAGAACGAATCGACGTAGTTGAGACATTCAATCAAGTACAAATGCTTTGGCACGAATCTTGCTATAATAGTAATAGTAAGATAGTAGATATTAATAATAACAACAATATTAGTAATAGTAATATTGTAAACGATACTGTTGCTGGTCTTGAACTAGAAATTAATAACCATATAGTTCAAGTGGACAGAGCAACTACAATCACGACATTCGACTACGTCCAACAGAACCCTCAGTGTCAAAAGATTCTCGACGCTTGGTTTGAGTTGTACCACGATATGTTTAGCAAGCCGTTAGAGATAATCAATAGAACCAACATTGGAGCAATCGCTGGTGTGGTTAAACGTGGCGACACTGACAAGGCAATCGAAATGTTAGAGTGGCTGTTTACGTCAGACCACTACAGAGCCAAGTGGTTGCGCGGTAAGAGCATGCTAGACCCAGCTGTGGTTTTAAGAGAGGAGAAGTTTGACACCTACTACGACTTATGCCAACAGTCTGTACGCAAACTGTCTGAAGTTGCCACCACGATACCAGCCCTTCCTGAACCGGAGTTCGATGAAGACGGCAATCTGATAGGAGGTTTGTAATGGCTGACCCAAATGCAATAAATCGTGTATTAAACATTTGTGCGAGTACGTTCAACAAAAATAACACCTGGAAACAAGACGTACATTGGTCTTGGATGAAAGGGTTGGAGCGCGTAAAAGACGCTGACTTGCTAGACGCGTGTCACGTATTGTGCGCTAAGACATTTGAGTATCCACCTCAAGGTCTGCTTGGTATGCTGATTAAAGAAATCGAATGTGTCATTAAGCAACGAGGTGGTGTTGGTTTATCTGGTAGCAGTGGGAGGTACAACTTCTGTGAGAACTGCATACAACGCGATGGTGTTGTAGAGGTGTCGGCTTGGTTCTTAGTACTAGAGACTCAGAGACGCAAACACCATTCTGCTATAGCACGGTGCGAGTGTGAGGGTTCAATAGCCAAGTATCCTCGTATGGGAACGTGGCGCGACTTGCAAATGACTATGCAACACGACGGTCGAATCCAACTGTACAGTTTCCACACGACCAGCGCACGTCAACCACATCTGCCATTGTCTATACGCAATCCAGATAAGTATCAGTGGTTGCAACAACAGATAGCAAAAGATGAACAGAGCGGAAAGCAGAACCCCTATTTGTGGGTTGTAGACGAGTTGGCGTCTAATGTACCTACCAACGAACCAGAGTCCATAGAAGAGCATATATCGGAGGAGCAATACGACCCCTCTTGGGAGATATTTTAATGAGAAGAATTAATACCTTAAACAACTGGCTACAAATACTCGCCAGTGTCACCGACGACCACGGACTACGTGCGACTATAGAGAAAGCCATAGTGTCTGCCAATGTCATAATCCAAAAGATTGGAGAGGACGAAGTGGAGGACAAACTGTGGACTGCAATGGAGCGAGAAAAGCAAGCACGGCTATACGACCCACTGCACGACCGAATAGAGGAGATGGAGAAAAAGTTGGAGGAACACAACTTCCAACGCATTCCTGGACCACCTAGTTTTATAGGTACTAGACCGTGGGGTCATCCAAATTGGAACTGCCGTCACCTCGTATACATAGACGAAGACATTGAATACAATATGCACCTAAGTGTAACTCTATTCTTTGACGAGGATATGCATTATGCCGAGTTCACAGACGTTGAACCTATGATGGAACAGATAACCCTGAGAATAATAACTCAAGAAAAACGTGCAAACAATGGTTAACTGTGTTAATCTTAAAGCACACACAAGGAGGTCGTATGGATACCATACAAGCAATCGCTGAACTCTGGTCTACACCAGAGAAACAAGAAGTTCTACAAGACGCAATCGAGCGCTCACAATTTCACAAGAGTGCTGACGGTTACAAAAATCAATGTGGTGAATGGACAGCATTCATTAGCAATGATGGAGGGTACAGTTGTACTTGCCCCGATTACAAGTACCGTCAGTCTCAGTGTAAACACCTAGGTGCTTTGGCGCTTAGAATCCAATCAAAACAACAACAACAAAACAAAAAGGAGAGTGCTATGAGTGAAACTCAAGACACTGTATATACCGCCATTCAAAATTTTCATAAATTAATGAACGAAAGAGGTCCAATACCTAAGAACAAGCAAGCTGGACAAGGGTCTTTTGCCTACAAGTACGCTGACTTACCAGGAATTCACCACGTTATTAAACCGTTACTTTTAGAGTGTGAACTAATGATTGTACACCAACTGCAAACGGAGGACCGTATGCAAACCAGTATTGTACATGTACCTACAGGTGAGTCTATTACCAGTACCTATAGTTTGCACGTTGCTGGTAAGAAAGACTCACAAGCATTTGGTTCGGCTATCACCTATGGCAAACGCTACGCTATTAGTTGTTTGTTAGACCTAGATGTATTTGGAGACGATGATGGTCAAAATACCAAAATACGACTCCATCCAGAATCAGAACAGTGGGAAAAGGTTTGCCAATGGGTAATGAACAATAACAACCCACAGAAGTTGTATGAAAAGTATGTGATAGAGAAAAAAAATATGGACTACCTCAGGGGTTTGTATGATTCGAATGGGTAGTCTATTTAGTGGTATTGGAGGGTTCGAATTAGGATTGGAACGCTCCATACCCAACAGCGAAACAATCTGGCAAGTGGAGCAAAACCCATTTTGCCAGAGAGTTCTGAAACAACACTGGCCTGACGCAACTATTTATGATGATGTGTGTAGTGTTGGTAAACATAACCTGGAGCCTGTAGACATACTGTGCGGTGGGTTCCCGTGTCAAGACATAAGTATTGCTGGAGCAAAAGGAGGTATCAATGCATCGAGGTCTGGTCTTTGGTGGGAAATGTGTAGAGTTATTAGCGAAATGGAACCACCAGTTATCGTATTGGAAAACGTCCCAAATGTGCTTCGACTGGGGGGAAGAGAAGTTCTTGGAAGTCTTGCCGACATCGGGTATGACGCGGAGTGGACGATTATATCCGCTGGTCAGTTTGGCGCACCACACCTCAGAAAACGATGGTTCTGTGTCGGATACCGAACAACCTTGGGATACTACCACCATAGCAAAAACGGAATGGAGGCTGCCTACTCCAACACCACACGACCTGAAACAAGAGCCACGACTGTTGAGTGCCTGGAGGAGAGAGGAGGTTCTGAAGATGGGGAGTTGCTTGGGTATCCGCGCTTGTCAACATTATGGAATCAAAAAAGAGCAAGCGATTGGGGAGGGGTTGGTCCTCAATCCTCGGTTTGCAGAATGGATGATGGGGTTCCCGACAGGGTGGACCGAGTTAGAGCCTTAGGCAATGCCATAGTACCCCAGTGTTCTGAACTAGTCGGACACAAAATACAACAATCAAAACTTTGGAGAGAATATGTGGAACGAAGAGTTTGCCAAGTGTCTGAAACCGCACAATAAGACTGAACTAGCATCTTATGTAGAGGTCAGCAGAACCACTATCTACTTATGGAAGAATGGTAAACGAGAACCATCTGTGCCTAACCTGGTAAGGCTGTGTCAGTTTATGTATGGAGAGAAATGGCAAACTGCGTACATAAGATGGTCAATTATGTTGACATATCCATAGAATGTTCCTATACTATGCGCAGGTGTGGAGGATGGTTGAGTGGCTATCCTCCTTTTCTTTTAGTGGTGTTAGTGGTGAGTAAAGTTTACGTTATGTCTGGTTCTTTACAACGACACACTAGCATTGGCAACTGGATTAACCGAGCAATGGCACGTAACGGTTTAAAAGAGAACTACGTGGCAAGGAAAGTGGGCATACACCCTAACACCCTTAGTGCTTACATAAAGGATGAGACACCACCCAAGTTACCTAACCTATGCGCCATAGTGGAAATCATAGCGTTAGCAGAGGACCGGTCCCCTACTCAACTGTTGTTCGAAGCTTGTACCCACTTACGAGAAATGAAATACGCCGAAGAACGATGGAAAAAAAGAAGAGATAGGTAACTACAAAACCTATCTCTTACAAACACAAAAGGATGTGGACTACGGCTGACCATCGTCGTCCACTACTTCTCTTAACACCTTATAAGCAAGTTGCAACAAATCCGCTGCTAGTTCTTGTTTCTCTGCCTTGGTTAAACCACCACGGCTCATTGTAATTACCTTCTTGACTAGCAAGATTAGTTCAGGTGTTAATGCGAGTAGGTCTTTATCCATTATTTCTCCTATGTTTCTGCACGAATTAGTGAGCCTTTAATCTCAGAGATTATTGTACTCAATGTGGTAATACTTTGCTCAAGTAAACTCATTCTTTTATCTAAATCATTTACTTCCTGAAGTATTGTCTCTCGTATAGTCTCTTCTTTTGCTTGCATATCAGATATGACTTTGTCATACCTAGCACGTAGTTGCTCTTCTTTCTGCTCTTGTTTGGCTTCACGTTGGTCAGCCCTACGTTGCAGGTCTTTGTTTTGGGTGTAGAGGTATACAGCAAACGCTGCATTAGCACCACCACTAATCAATAGTTGTACTACTTCGCCTTCCATATATACCTCCAAAAAGGGAGGTGGGCAACCCCTACTCAGTCACCCACCTAGGGGAATCATTATCCAAAGTACAGACAAGTAAGGTCATCAGAACCAGCTGGAGCTGCTCCCATTACAATCTGTCCTACACCGCCAGTTCCACCAGTTGCACTAACTGTGTATTGGTCAGTACCTGGAGAACTAGCAACTTTTTCTAAAGCCAAACCGTTCAAGTAAACGATAGAACCGGTTACCAAGTTGGCATCCAAAGCTTCAGGTAAATCAAACGCAGTTTTAGTTCCGTCTTCGCCACTCAAAGATACATACTTTGGAGCGAATGAAAGTTTAGCACCAGTAATTGCACCAGCTGCAACTTGACTTGCGCCAACTCCATTGTCAGCAATCTTGATACCACTAGCACCAAGAGCCAACGAACCACCGTCAAGGTCAACCACCAAGTTACCACCGTCTTCTTTAACACCGTTACCCAAGTTCAGTTTGTCAGCAGGAATAGACCCAGCCAACTTAGCTGCAGTAATAGACCCAGCCAACTTTGCATTGGTAATTGCCGAATCTGCAACAGCTGCTGTACCAATTGCATTGTCTGCTATTTGACTTGCGCCAACACCATTGTCATTGATTTTTAAACCATCAGCAGAAAGAGCAAGAGTGGTTCCATTAAGGTCTACACTAAGAACTTGTCCAGCACTTAAAGCCAAACCGTTACCAGCAACACCATTTGCCAATGTTAAATTGTCTGACGCGTTGGCAAAAGCAGTTCCCAAAGTGAGTTTACTAGCACTAATTGACCCAGCAAGTTTAGCATTGGTTACAGCACTGTTTGCTATTTGAGCTGTGTTAATTTGACCATCTGCAACTTTAAGTCCACTTGCACTAGTAGTTAAAGTATTACCATCAAGATTAATTGCTATTTGTCTAGCTGTTGCACCATTGTATGCTCCACTAAGAACCAAACCACCATCTGAACCGGCAGTTAGTTCTGCCAGATTAGCACCAAGAGCAATACCAGAGATAGTACTATTAGCAAGTTTACCATTAGCAATACTTCCTGCAAGCATAGCATTGGTAATTCCGGAAGCTTTAACTCGAAGTGCATCACTAGAGATTTCGATAGACGAATCGTCAACTTCAACATTAAGTGTATTAGCAGACTTACTAAGAGCAGCTCCAGCAGTAATGTTTGCAGCACCGTTAAATTGAGTGAAAGCAACAGCGGTTGAACCCAGCGTAACTGCATCGTTTGTACATACATATCCCAAGTCTCCATTTACTGTACCCTCTCTTACGAAGACAGCAGCACCTGGGAACTCAGTACCAGCGTTCATATCATCTGAACGTGACCAACCACTAGCACTAACAACGTAGATACCATTCTCTGAAGCTGTGCTTTGATTCTTTACTAACACTCTGTTACCAGCAGATACAGATATGGCATCAATAGTTTGTGTGCCACTTAATGTAATGTTTGCTGTCGTTGCAACACGTACACTTTCTTTCCAGTGAAGTCCGGCAAGTAGTCCGTCTACGTAACCTTTGGTGGCTACGTCTGCATCAGCCGATGGAGTAGCTGCACGTAGCACCCCACTGGTAAATGCATAAGTTGCGGTTAAGTCGATTTTACCAGCATTAATTGCTGCATCTTTGATTTGCTCTCTTTTAATTTGAACAGCCATTGCTTGTTCTCCTATTTTTGTATATACACTGCGACTAAAACATCGTCGCTTGTTGGTGTGAAGTCTGTAGAAAAAGTTGTTTGTGACACTTCAGTTATCTCAGTAGACGTTTGAAGTAGTCCATTCCAATATATCTGAAGTAGTCCAGTTTTGTAGGGCGAAGAAACTGTGAAACTTTGAGTACTACCGTCACAAGAAGACGTAAGGTCGTCTATCTTGAGATTAACGGTTCCACCGCTCCCACCCGATTCAAAGGGTGAGGCGACTGGCATTATTCACTCCAGGTGATTGTACTCTTTTCTATGGTACAAGTTCCTTGGTCTATCTTAAAGAACAAGTATACATCATCGCTAGTTTCGATGGTTAAAGGAAGTTTGAACTCGTAAGCTGCAACTCCACTGGTAGCAGTAGTAATGCCCAATGCTAGTTGTCCATCAGTATCAGGGAACCAAGTGTTGTCTCCAGCAGCATCAGTAGCACCACGTAGTGTAAGAGTCGGTGTACCAGACCCTCCAGCAATGGTATTAACTTTTACTGTGAACCCCTCAACTTTACCTAAGAATCTGTTTGTGCTGTCTAAAGGTATTTGTCGTTTAAGTTCGTGCTTGTGATTCTTACCAGCATTAAACGATGTTCCAACTGCTGCAACTGCATTATTGTTAGTGGTTGCGTGATAAAATTTTCCTGACTTTGCCATATCTTCTCCTCCGGCTACCGATACGAATATAGTTTATGCTGTGTTTGCAACATTGTCAATCTGTCTCTGCATCTATATCTTTTTGTATGTCTTCTTGTGTAGTATTTGGACCCAATATCATAAAGGCTTTAGTTTCTTTTTCGTGGTGTCTTTTTATTCTCTCAATTTCTGCGTTTAAATTACGCAAAGCTTCTAGTTGTTGTGACTTCGGTGTTTTCATTTGGTGAATACTATGCAGTCCTATTATCCAATTATACATAGTAGTATAGTTTAAAACCTTAGCCTCCCAAGTAGGACTTTCCATATCTCCTATAACTGTACCCTCTGGGTCTATTGTTCTTACTACTGTATTAACCATAGGTAAAATCCCAGACATTTTAAGAGCAGTGTAAAAACTACGGTGGTACAATTGCTCTTTTTGTTCTGCTGTAAGAGGATATTTGTAACCACCTTTAACACCTTTACCTGGTGCAGCTTTAACTGGGTTAATTCTACCACCAGTAATACGTTCTAAACTATCTGCTATGGCATACGGAGTACTTGTATCAAACCCTGGGTGTGCTGTTAAGATTGAAATTATTTCAGGAGGTACGTGTCCAGGTTCATATTTTTGTTTTACTAAAGGGTGAACAGCTTCTTTTAACACTGGACTTAAAAATCCGAATAACTTTTCTGCAACGGTTTCTACATCTGCCGGTCTTTTGTGTTCAGGTAAAAGTTGTTTTATTAAATAAATTGCATCTGCAAGAGATTCTAATGCTTCTATAGCTGGCAATGGTGGTAAACGAACAAAGGTATCATCGCCACCGTATTCTCCAACTACAGTTGTTATAGAATTTTGTGCATACGTTGGATAGTAATATTCGTATGGTGGTTGTTTATTATCATTATTTGCATTTATTACACGCTCTACACCATTTTGTCCACGCATTAATCTTGCTAATTTAACTAACTGTGTAGCGTCACCAAAAGCAGCATTAAATATGGCTTGCAAAGTTGTTTCTAAATTTCTTAATGAAAAAGTAGCAAATACAAACGCTTTCTTTAACATTTTTGATTGACTAGTTAAGTCGTCAAATATTTTAACATCACTATAATCAAACAAACTTCTTCTACTTAAAGCAGCAGCTTCTTCTACACTCTTACCCTCTTCTAAAGCCTTTACAAGAACACCAGCTCTAAATGCGTAATCTGTTTTAGTTTGTAATCCTAAACCAACATTGCCTAAAGTACCTACAATTGGAATGTTCTTAGCAGATTTAGGTGTTAACATATAAAGTTTTTCTGCAGCTGAAATGTCTTTTCTAAGTATATTCTTTAAGTTAGTTAACAATCTATCAAAGTTACTTTTGCTTAAATGTCCAAGTTCGTTCATCTCTTTTAGTTCACGTATAAACTCACCGTCACGTATAACACTTTCAAAAAATTTGTATTGATTTCTTACACCTGATTTTGCAAGTATTCTATATACATCAGCGTATGTATATTGTTTACCAGTTGGTGTTTTAACGACAATGTCATAATGTTTTGGATGATTTACATTTGCCCCAAATTCAGTTACTCTTGAACCTTTACTTACATATCTAGGTGATATAATTTGACCTATAGTTTGATATACAATGGCAGGTCCAGTTATTAAATTTCTACCTATTGACGCAAGGTTAAAACCTAATGCAAAAGTATATAAAGCATCTATATTGAAAGCAAACAACGCATCAACTGAGTCTATAAGCTCTGGTTCTTCTTGCAGTATTTTTCGTAAACTTTGTACAAGGTTTTGTTGTGAGAATCCTTGTCTCATACTTTGCATTTGGTCTTTACCTAATACTGCTGTTGCCAATCCTGGAACCTTAAAAAACTTATCTATAGTTTCCGTTACTTCATTTAATGTTACACCTCTAATAGATTGTGATAGATTATTGTTTCGTAATACTATTTCTGCATAGTTTTCTACTTCAGTTGCTAATCTATCCAATACGTCATCGTCCAATCGACCCTTGGCAAAAATGTCGTATATTTCATCAAACGCTGCGTCATAGTCTGTGATTAATGACCTCATTAATTGTATCTTAGATTGTATATCCGGTTGTCTTGCAATCTGATTCTTTAACGATAATCTTGTATATTGCTCATCAGTTATTTCTCCACGGTCTAACTGTAACTGCAAATCTTCGTCTACTTCATATTGAACATCTTGGTCACTTTCTCGTTGTCTAATATATTGTTCACGCTCGGCTATTAACTTGTCCTTTTCTTGTACAAGTTTTCTATTCTTTTCTTCTGTTAAAGACTTCCTTAATTGTTTTCTGTCTTTACTTATCTTTCTATACAATTGGTCTATCTGTTCATTGTACTCTTTCATTATCTTTTTGTATTCTGGGTCAGTAGTCTTTCTTTTGACCCAAGTAATTCTAGGTTGACCTTTCTTTGGAAACTGTTGTGTCTTCTTTCGTTTTTCTTTTGTACCTAAATATTTTTCTAACGCTAATTGCTTTTCTTCTTTTAATCTACCTACAGACACTCTAGCATCATCATTAAACCTACCAATTACAGCGTCCATTTGGTCTTTAAAGTCAGCTCTAGTTTCTACTAATTGCTCTTTAATTTTTTCATTTCGTCTTTTTATTTCAGCTCGTAGTTCACTACTGGTCTGTCTTATATATTCTTTTTCAGCACTTCTTATTTCTTTATATATTTCATCATCTATTTTCTTTACATTTATTGCAGTATCAAGTTGTGTTGCTTGGTCCATTTTGTGTGCGTCACTTACTATATTGCGATACATATTGGTATTAGGACCAAACCCTCCTCCATTGCTTAGTTCTAGATACCGATTGATTACTGCTTGCTTAATAGCCTCTTCAAACGCTTGTTGTGAAAACTCTATCCCAGGTGCAAAGTCTTCTATCCTTAAACCTATTATGTCTCTACGAACAGACTTTGCCACTAATGCACTAAGTTCTCTTTGTTGTTCAGCAAAAGCGTATAGTCCAAACAATACCTTTTCGTATTTATTGTCTAATTTTAATTCTTCTAACGAACGTACATTCTCAAAGTTGACATCTAAATCAACAATAGCCTTTGATATACGTTGACCAGGTTGTCCAGGCATATCCACATATACATCTTTAACTCTGTCTCCAGGTAATAGTTCATATTCATCTACTGGTCTATAATCTATCTCTTCTATAGATTCGTCTATGACTTTTGCGCTTTGAAAATCACTTGCTGATTCTTGTATCTTCTTTATAAATGCATTTGGATACTTAACTCTATCATAATCTCGATAAGTGCCGTTTTGATAGTATACTCTTACTATACTTCCACCCTCTTCGTGACTAAGAGGATTAGTGCGAAATCTATTTTTATCACTAATAGGCTTTTGTATTCTTTGACTAGATTGTGTAGGAGTATCTACTTTTATATATTCATCACGCATACGTAAACTTTGTATAGATTCGTCAATCTCTTCTAATAATCCAATCATTTCGTCATTAAAAGATAAAGGGTCACGTACTACACGTTCGCTAATTTCTAATGCTTTTGACTTTATAAATTCACGACCGTGCTGATTAAATATATTGCTTTTAAAAAATCTTCGTATACCACTTAGTTCATCACTTGCGTTTATATTGTCTAATACATCTACTGTTCTATTAAACACTTGTTGAACTAACATCTCTATAGTTTCTTGTAGTATTTGTTCTTGTTGTACACGACTAGCACCAGTACTTCTTTCACCAACAATCATCAGTCCAAACACTTCATTCTTAGTTATTTTACGTCCAACTGTTTCGTCCATATAACGACTTACACCCTCTGCACTTCTTTCTAATTTAGGGTTGTTATATGCTATTAATTCATTAAACAATGCTTCAGTTCTTTCCGGCAAAGTACTCATCTGTCGGTTGTATTCTTCAATAATACGCTTTTGTCTAAATGCTTGAAAAGGTACTTCTACAAATGGTTCTTCTTTACCAACAAGTCTTTTAAAAAAGTTTTTTATACCTTTAGGTTGATAACGAAAAGCTGAACCCTCAGCTTCTAGTAATCTATTGTAATTTGCTGTACCAAGTTTTTCTATGTCATCTACCGACGCTGTCTCAGCATACTTACGTGCTACTCTGTCTACGTTAGCGTCTAACAACATATTCATATCATCTAAAACTAATATGTTTTCTTCTATTATATCTTGCAGTATTTCGTCTTTTATTATTCCATTCATATCTAAGAATCGTACACTATCAACAAGTGCCCTTTTTTCAACATCAGTCAAACCCTCTAAGTCGTAGGCTCGTTTTGTTTCAGTTGGTGCAGACGTTTGTCTTTTAGTTATCTGTGAATATGTAGGTGTATTACTTGACTTTTGTATTACAAGCATAGGTGTGTCGTCTGATAATTTTATGACACGATGTAACGCTTGTCCAATGTCACTTTGAGCAGCTGCTGCAATTATTTTAGGTTTTGCTTTTTTGTCTACTATAGTGTTTCTGGTAATAAAGTTTGCTTTTGCCAAACCTTTTCTAACTTGACTTGGCATAAACCGAGCAGACATATCAAAGAATATAGCCCTACCATATATTGTATCTAATGCTTTTAAGATTTCTTCTACACTATCAACATCGTCCATACGTCCAATATTTATATCTATACTATCTTTTATTGCTTGCATATTTGGTCTAACAGTTTTCGTACCTTTAGTACTAGCATCTTTGATTGCTGCTAGTTCAGCAGCTAAGTCTTCGTTACTTAAAGGTGTTCTTCTGTTAGCATTTAGTGACTGCACTAAGTCTTCTACATTTGTGCGAACAGCTTTTCTGGCTTGTTTTGTTACAAAAGACGATGATGGATTTTTTAATACATCTATTAAATATTCACCAAATGTTAAATTGTAATCTCCATAGTTACGAAAACTAGAAGCCCTATTCATATAATTTGCATAGTCTTGAGCAATAGAAATCACTTCTTCTACAGTTGCGTCGTATTCACTTAAAAGTTCTTTTGCTACTGGAGAACGGTTTATGTTGTCACGAAAGTTGGTTATAACTTCTTCTGCTGCAATTGGACTTGGGTTATTAAAATATTGTTGACCAACCAATGTATTATCTAAATTAAATAACGCTTCATCTGTTTCCAAATGTCTTATAGCAGACAAGTTTTGTGCCATATTATCGCCCATAACTAACAACACATCATCACTATCTATATTCTTTGGAACATCAATTTTTTTTCGAGTAACAAGTTTTTTAGTCATCCCATAAATATTGAATGGGTCTTCCATACTTCTTGCAAATGCTTGTTTTGCGGCCTTTGTTGCCTCTTGTGTATTACTGGCTCCATATACCGCTTTGTGAAGTTTCTTACTTTTATTATATGCACTGATTCCTGAAACTGTTCCAGCTGCTAAATCCAAACTTGGGTCTGTTATATCCATTATAAAACGACCACCGTGTGTAATATATTTTGCTGTACCCTCTAGATTTAGACCCTCTGCAATAACTGTACCCTCTCCGGTAAATCCTTTATTGCGCGCCATATTATCAGCCATTTCGTATAACAACCCTCCCTCGCTATACAAAGCTGGTCGTTCTTCTTTTCGTATTTGTCTTGTACTATACCGACCAGTACCTACATCTGACAAATAATCTGCTTCACCAACAATACCAAGTTTCTCTGCACCCTCAAAAGCAGCACCCATTGCATATTCTGTAGGCAAATCTAATGCGGTAGTTACAGCTCCTGCAAAAGCATTGTAGGGCATTAAAGACGCACGAAGTACAAAAGCACCACTTCCCTCGGCAGTACCACCTAATGGGTCTGTTCTAGTACCACCAATACTTGTAGTACTAAACAAGTCTAGGTTTTCTAATACTTCTCGTCGTTTGTTTATATCTTGTTGCCAATCAGGATTTCCTAATTCTTTATAGGCTCTTACTTTTGCTATAGCATCTATTGTTCTTTGTGTTTGTCCCTGGTAACCTAAATCCGCAGAACCTAATTCTTTATAGTCTCCTTTTTTTAAAGCTTCTATTATGTCTGTGTCTTTTTGAGCATTGTATACAACACCACCAGTAGGGTTATCTTGTATATAATCAAACACCTCTTGTGGTAATAATGCGTAGTTGTTTGGACCTAACTTAACTTCATAAAAATTATTCATTGTATAAGAAGTTGGAACCAATTCTTTTTGACGTTCTATTTCAGCATCATATTTAGCATTTTGTAAACTATTCAAATATGCCATTTGATACTTATCATATTTTCTAAGATTCGTTCCTGGTGTTTTTTGATAATCTAAAACACTTGCTAACAAATTGTCTGACTTTTGCGCACCTAAAGGTAGTTGCTCAACACCTATTCTAGAACGCATACCAGGCATAAGTTCGTGGTATTCATCTTCAGTTATATATTCTGGTGACTGTAATAATGAATTTAATTTTTCTCTTGTTAAATCATTAACTTCTTTTAACGACAAGTCTGGATAATCTTCACGAAGTTCCATAAACATTGCACGACCAGCATTCATTTCTTCAAAGTTATATCCGTGTTGTCTCATATCCTCTACTAAAACTTCTGCATCTGCATACGTCTTAGCAAATGTTGCACTATCCTCACCAACTGTTTGACTTCTATAAAATGGTTCCAACAGAATACCAGCACCTTTGTGTTCAGTCTGTGTTTCCATAGGCAAACCTGCCGGTACTTCTCTTGCGCTTAATGAGCCATAACCGCCAACTTGTGCTTTTGACCTAATTTTATTAATCTCATCTAATTCTCTTTGTAGTCGGTCTGTACCAACACGTTCCATTTCGGTCATATATGGATTTTGAGCAGCTGCTTGTTGCGCTTCAACTTGCGACATTATTAAATCTAAATTAGCAATTGCTATTTCATATTGGATAGGTGTTAACGGTGTACCCATTAACTTGCTCATTTCCTCTATAGATGGTGTCGTTGCCATATCTACCTACTTTGTTCAATAACAGTCCAATACATTATGTCTATTAGTTCTAGAGCGTCTTTTTTGCCTTGCGCCATTGCTGTTTTATTTACTTGTTCGATTGCATTTGTACGCAATTTATCAAGTTCTGCTAAATCTAATTCTTCATTAGCAAATTTTTGTATATGACCACCAAAAACACCTTGTACTAATTTTTGTGTGCTGTTAGCTACAACAAAGGAAGTGCTTAATTTGTTTGGTACTAATAAGTTAGCCGCTGCAGTTGGGTCTTTTTTAATGTATTGTTCTGCTGCTCTATGCGCTTTTGCCTCTTCTGGATTTTGAGATTTTTCAAGTTCATCTAGTATAAGTTTTTTATATTTATTATATTCTTTACTACTGACACCAAACTGGTCTTTATATTCTTCTAATAGTTGTATTGCTACAGTTGTTTTCTCTTGGTCATCTAAGTTGCGTACTTGTTTAAATTGATTTTGTATATTTTTACGTATGGCTCTTCTAGATGATTGAGGACCTTCTGCTACTTCAACTTGCTCTGTTTCATCTGATAATGGTATTGCACTTATTCGTTGAACCCTAGGCATTTCACCTCTTGCAGGAAAAGCCATTGGGTCAGTTCTGTAAAAATCTTCTAATTCCTCACCTACAAATCGTGGTGGGTCTATATCTCTAAATGCTAATGGTTCACCAGGGTCTTGTATTGGTATTTCTTTATTTTCTAAAGACCCATAAGTTGCTTGCACAGGTTCAGTAATAGTTGGTGATTCTGTTACTGCAGTATCTGTCATTCCCGTAGGTTCAGCACCAGACAACTGTAATGGAACATCTGGTTCAGGTGATTCACCTAACGCTTCCATTTCTGCTCTTCGAAACCTACCACGCTCCCTAGGTTCTCTAGGTTGTCTTATAGGTCTACTTTCCATTTCTCTGGTAAGTTCACCAGCACGTTCTAATACATTTATGTTGTCTAAATCTTTAAAGTCTAATGCTTCTATTTCTAAATCTATTTCACGTATTCTTTGTCTGTCTTTTTCTATTAAATCATCAAAACTTGTTGGTTTAACTTCTTTAACTTTAGGTGCTACATATTGACTTGCTACCGAACCTGAACGTGAATTTTCTTTATTAAACCATTCCTCAAAATTAAAAGACCCTGTTTGCGTTTCTAAAAATTCTATATCTTTTTCACGTGCTTCTTTGCGCTTTATATCTCTTTTAATTGCTTTTATTAAAGATTTATACTCTGCACTACCACTTATAGTTTCTGCATCTTTATTCTTTAAAAATGAATACATTTCAGTTTCGCTAAGAAACTTCTCTTTTACTCGTGCATCAGCAGCTTCCATTGCTTGTCGTCTTAAATCACTTATACTTGAAGTAAATTCACGACTCTCATCCATTAATTTTTCAATATATTCTTCTTTAGTAGGTATTGGTTTTGCAGACCTTAATGTTCCTTTTGTTCCTGCTTGTGCCTTTTTTTGTGCTGCAATATTTTCAGCCTTTACATTTTGACTTTCTGCACGAGCTTTACTTTCAATATTTTTAATATTTAATGTTCTAATACTGTCTTGACGCTCTTCTCTTTCAGTTATTAACTTGTTTTTAAGTTCTTCTTGTTTCTTACGCAGTTGTTCATTTGACAACTTACCCGACTCGTATTCACGCAATGCTTGTTTATAAGCTGCGTCATACAAGGTATATCTTTGCTGAGTTACTAAGTCTGCCCAAGATTGACCAGTACTTGTTCTACCACCAGTACTAGCTGAACCAGTTATTACATAGACGTTACGTCCACCTATCTGTTGAATAGCCATTTTTACATACCTAATAGAGGGTTAAAAGCACTACTTGTGTTTATTGTTGGCCCTGTTAAACCTAATACAAGTTGGTTTGCTGTTTCTTCATCAATACCCAACTTAAACATCATTCCTTGTACTGGGTCTGGTCCAAAAGAATTTAAAATTTGTTGAGTTTGGCTTACTGGTTGTTGTGGAGCCATTCTTTTTGCCATTTCTTCTCGCATAAACATATCTTTGTCTTCTTCAGGCATTTGCCCTATTAGCCTTTCCAACGTTTGCCCTTTAATATATGCCTCTCCAGCAGAGGTAAAAGGCTCTAAAAATGCAGTTGTTTTGTCTTTACGCATTTGGGCTTGCCCTGCTCTTAAAGCCTCTATATCAGCCTCTTGTTCTGCTTGTCGTTTAAGGTCAATACCAAGTATTTGACTGGCTATATCTGCCTCTAAACGTTGTCTATTATCCATAGACATTTGTGCGCCTAGCATTTGTTGACCTGGTTGTGCTGTTGGTGTAGACAACCGTCGCATTTCTGCATCTTGTCTACGTTGTGCTTGGTCCCTAGTGTTACGAAACTGTGTTTGCATTTGTTGTTCTTGTCTTTCAGTTAGACCTAACAAACCCATTTCTTGTCTACGTTCAAGTTCTTTGAGACGTTTATTTTGTTCACGTTCATACTTGCTTGGAATAATGCTTGGCAAATTACCAACAAGTGTTGCTCCACCAGAAATTAACGCAGCTGTTGCTAATGGTCCCATATATCACCTATACGTGGAAAGTTTCTATTAAAAATGATTGACAGTTAATGTTACCCTTTTCAACCTTTGGATTAACAGCAACACTAAATTTATACCTACCTTTATCTAATGTTAGCATACGAGTAATCATAATGCTCCGGTGTCCAGCAGCCGTTGATTTTGCACTTGGATTCAATGCACCAAGGCTAAGTGAATTTGCTTCTTCAAACACATAGTTACGTGTTCCATCATAAGATGTAATTTTACCGTCTTTTTCATATAAAAGTTCAAATCTATTATCCCACATTCCAGGACCAGGATTCCGTTTGTTTGTTTGTTGAGCAGAGTTTTCATCACCAACAGCTTTAAAATATATAGTTATCATTACTGTTGTACTGTCTACTGGTATAAATACTTCAGCACCTGTGGTATTTAAACTTTGGTAATCCTCTACAGTAGTAGACGTTTGATTCTTACCTTTAGTAGTAGAAGTAAAGTATGCAAAGTCGTGTTTACTTAGTAACTTACTTACACCTTGTATAGTCTTGGTTACAAAGTCTGCTGTGTAAACTGCACTAATTAATCGAGGTGTTGCAATGCTTTCACCAACTACAGAATCATTAGCCACATCAGCAGATACTATTTGTTGATTAACGTGTCTTTGTAATGCTAGTTCGTTTGACTCTTGGTCTGTTGCATTTAAAACGTTACCATTAACGTATGTATATGGTTTTACAAAAGCCATTAGTTCTCCACTACAATAAGTTGTATGTGATTATGTTGAACTTTTAATGTATTACCATTAAAGCCAACACAAGCTTGTAGTTCGACTTTGTCTATTGTAACACCAGCATTTACTGTGGCTAATCCACTAAAGGCAAAAGACCTATATTGAATACGTTCTACAACTCCTTGGTTTTCAGTAGTAATCGCAGCTTTTGGTGAAAAACTATATGTACAGTTTGCTATATCAACTGTTGTTCCACCACTGTTTAATGTTGCAAATAATCTAAATGCATAAGTGTTATATGGTATTTGTGCATTAGTACCATCACCATCTTTAGAAGCACTTAAAGTTAATTCAGTTACTAACCCACTTGCTTGGACACGTATTACTATTTGTCCGTGCGCAGTATAATTAGGCTCAACTTTACTTGGAGTTCCGGCTACATTTTCAATAGTTGTCCAAGCAGTACTACTAGTTGCCCAATCAGCTGTACCATCATAATCAAATGTAGATAACTGATTAATTCTGTTACCAGGTGTATCACTAAAATGCATACGGTTTGCACAGTCTGTTTCAACATTATCATTGTTTATAGTATCAGCTGCAACTGCATCATATACAGCATTTAACTGAGCAGCTGTTGGTACTACTCCACCGTCCAAATATTGATTTCCTATTTTGCTCATTATTACCTCTTTGTATTACAAGCCCATATAGAAGCACCATACAATTCAAGCCTTGAACTAGTTGTTACTGTAGCACCAGCAGCAGCTCCAGTAACATCTTCTGCTCCAGTGTTTATAGTTTGATATTTTAGTTCTAGTCTTACATTTTGACTACCTATAAACAAATGGAAAGGAACACTTAAATTTTCTAATCGTGGATACACTTTTCCAGTTTCGGCTATTAATATATCATTACAAAACAAACCCCATCGAGTCCACCATGTAGTAGAAAATGCAATGTAACCACCACTTCCATCTTGTATTACATCTGACCCGTGTCTAAAGTTTATATCAAAACATCCTGATAAAGTTCCTGAGGTTGCCGTAAACTCTAAAAATAAATCACTAAAAGTGTTTGCTACACCACCGGTAGTAGCAATGTCTTGTAAGTTGTTCCAACCACTAGACCAGTTACTGTTATTCAAGTCTACAGAATACAATGGGTTGTGTACACTTAAACTACCCTCATACGTATTCCAACGTCTAACAAAATAATAATCTTGTGTTTGTCCATCAAATTTAAAACCAAAAGCCTTTGCTGTTGAAGTGCTAGTAATCGAAGAGGGTGCAAACTTTAATTTGTCTATTGTATCAATAGGAAAGTTTTGCCCATCAACACGTCCATTGTATACACTAACCACTGCTTGAGTGTTATCGTTAATGCTTTCTGGTTTAACTTGGTCAAACCTCTTTTGCCCTTGTTGCGTATATACTTTCATCTTGCTTGCCCTTTCTGTAGACGTGTGGCTTGATTCAATGATGGTAAAGCCTGTGCGTCAGAGAGTAAATTCATAGATAACAAATGCCACTGAGTATCGTTTGTTGTCCGAATTCCAAACTTAAACTGGTCACATAGTTGTGTGTTCACATCATACCGTAGGGTTATTAAACGCCCATCGGCTATATAACTGCTATTCACTGTAAATGGAACCTTTGTCACCGTAGCATCAGCTGCCCCAAAAACCGCATCCTCATTTACAGTGAATACAGTTTCCGACCTTGCTTGCTTTTGTGCAGTTGTAACATTCTCAGTGTATGAATAATCAGTGCTATAAAAGAACTCAAACGAGTTGTCCCCATAAGACATAAGCCTAAGTTCAACACTGTAGAATCTTACTTTTACACTGTTTTGTGCAAACCCATACCACTCTGATTCCCAAGTGTGTCCTGGATTAGTAGTGTCTGTAATAGTAAGTACAGCAGTTCCTGCGTTTAATGAAGTAATTGTACAAGACTGTCCCCAGTTATTTGCATTTGTCATTACTTGTAATGGACCAAACTTCTTTGTTGTTTGTCCGGCTGCAATAGTCCATTCAGGTGCATTACCCAATAAGAATAAACCATCTATAGTTGTTGTTAGTGCAGACCAGTATGCTTTGTCTACATTAGCAAAAGCAGTTCTAATAGACCAAGAGGGGTTACCAGTCATTGAATGCAACACTATACCAGTATCTGGTATAACGCTATCGTCCGATGGAAAGTGTATCCACACCTCACGTTCTACTGGACTATAAGCTGCAATAGTTTTGTGTATCATAGATGTATTGACACGGTTTAATAAGTCATCAATACCAAAACTAATCTTTTGTACTTTAAGACTAGCACCACCGTTTAAACCACCAGTTAGTATATAAACACCTTGTTCATTCATAAAGATGATACCTAACTGTGGAATAACAACAATACTATTAGGTGCAGTAGTACCAATAGTGTTAGTTACTGTCGATATGTTAAAGCCATTGTTATTAAAACTTATAATGTTAATAGCAGATTCTCGAAACACAATAAGACTGTTATAGAATGACTGCAATTGAATAATGTCGCCACCTTGAAAGGCTCCTAATTCAAAGTAGTTAGTTGCTCCAAATTGTTCAAATATACCACTGTCACTATAGATTATGCGAGTACCCTCTGCTAACCACAATCTATTATCCCAGTTTTCTCCTATTCGAAAGTTTGTATTAATACTCGTGCTGGCTGTAAACCTCGGTGCTTCATCTACTAAGTATTTGTCTGGCATAGTATCTATGTAGAATCGACTAGAATTTTCGTCTATTTGAGTTACAAAGTAAAACAGTCCACCGCTAGTGTTAATCTCTTTAGTTCTATATATACGTCTAGCAACAGTGCCAACATCACCCAAAGGTAAGTCTAATGCAACAGCGTATCTTTTGTCTTGTGCATTAGGTATAGTCCAAGATACTTCTTGTTCTCCTGATAGTGGTGATTCTGCTCCTAAGTCACTAATAGTTGTCATTTTGTATTGATAAACATATCGCTCGTTTTCTGTTACACCACCTAATCCAAACACAGTTGATTTGTTAAAAGCAATAGCAGTAGCCGTTAGTACTTTATTGTTAAAATATTCAGCATCTATATCGTATGGAGAAACTGTTGGACCACCTAATACAAACCCAAAGTCTCTAAATAATCTATCACCACTAAACAATATTGCGCGGTCGCGTCCATTGATTATTAAAAGGTGTCTTCCCAGATTGACATACTGACTGCCAGTATCACCCAACTTGGGAATGTACCTATCACTATCAACCACAACAATGTCATTTTCATAAAACGCACCTGTGTATGTCGTACCTTGCCCTTTATTCCCCAAAACATAATATAACACTCCATTCTGTTCTACAAACGTGTATACATCGTTTGAGCCTTGTCTTTTCCACTGATAGCAACTGTCCACTTTCTTTTCAAAGTATTTTTGTAGTGTGCTTTCAGATACAGTCCACGACGACGGATTTCTCCACCAGGATTGAAATCCAACGTTACCCATCCAGCCACCCTCGACAGACATACGACAATTCAAAACTGTCTCTGCATCACCTATCTTTGGTGTCAGTATTCTGTTTATACCACCCAGTTGGACAAACTGTTTCAACCGCTGAGACTTCACGACATTCTCCTTAAAGAAGCACCATCGTAAGAGGGTCTTCCGGCTCGTGTATGAAACTGACCTCTTCTAACTCGTTGGTCAATCTTATCTACATATCGTTTTGCAAGTCCATTAATTTCTTTCATATACTTGCGTTCGTATGTAGTAGCCAACCCTTGTTGTCCAAGTTTTAGATATATATCTTCTAGGGCTTTGTATACAATAAGTTGGTGAAACTCGAATGGTATCTTTGGTACATCAGTAGCAAGTAATACGTCTTGTGGTTTTACTAGATACCGTATAATACCTTGTCTTACATAATCGTGGTAAGTTGTAATAGTACCAGCGCCAGTTTTTACTTGTACTACTTCAAAGTCATACCCATTAACTCTAGGATATGGTCTTATCTGTTGGTGTATACCATCAATCTCAACATAACGTTTGTTACCGTTATCTAACTGTTCAACATATAGAATCTCTACACTATTAGCGGTATCTTGCGCTACTAATGGTTTTAGATATGCTTGAGTATTACGAGCAGCTGGTGCGCCCCCAGTAATAACTGATAGCCAACACGGTAACCCTTTGCGTTCAGCAGTCGTAGCATTAAAGTTTTTATTCCAAAACACTACCTTTCTGTAACCCTCCCACTGTGTGGCTACCTGGTCATTACTATTATAAGTATCTGCTTGTATTACTTCATCATCCCAACCAGTAAACTTAATAGATACACCTTTGTTTTCATCAGTTATCTTAATAGTTTGTGGGTCAGATAATGGACCTACTTTACCGTCTTTTACGAATGCCCAACAAAACTCATAAGTTTTACCTACTGGAAAGTTACCAGTAGTGGTAGTTTTGTCTAGTGTTAAAGTTTCACCAGATGGTATTCCAATAGTTGGTGCTGTTATGTATGCCTCTGCATAAGACGCTGCATAGTCAACACGCAAGTCTATGTCTTCTTCTCGACGAGGTAATATAGCAGTAGATTTTCCGTATGGATTTTGTGAACCAGATACACTTACGTATGGGTAATCTCTGTGTCCCATATACAATAGTTCTAGGCAATTCTCTGGTAAGTCATACCATCTTTTCTTAATTACCCATCCTGTGTATGAATCTGCTAAAGCATACGTAGTACCCTCATAGGCTCTATCTAATAAAATTTCTGTCATAGATAAAACTTTGGAAATTGTATATTCCATAGTATCTATTTGTATAGGTTGACCCTCCCATATATCGGGGTCGTGTAACCTATCTATAGCTGCACTTAACGTGGCTTTACGTTCACCTTTAGTAATAGCCAAGTACACATCACTAGCAGCTGTGTTCTCTAAGTCTGTCTTAGAGGAAATGTCAACGTGAAACGATATAGTATCTATTTCAGTTGCAAAGTTCCACCGTTTCATAGTCCAGATACAGTAGAACGCATCATTGATTAGTTCGTCCAGTTGGTCATTAAACTGTTGCAGTTCAGGACTGTAATCAGTAATGTTTTTAATCTTCTCACGTAATGCTTTTAGATTAGCCATACTGTCTCCAATAAAAAAGGGTGGGTGGTAATGTCTCGGAACCACCCACCCTCAAAACAACAATGAAAGAAATTACATTTGTTTAATAACAAAGACAGCTGCTTTATTACCAGCTGCAGTAGTTAATGCATACGCTATAGGAGGTACGGTATCTCCTGCAACGTATTCATCTGCTCGTCCGGCAACTGCGGATGGACTTAAAAAATCACCAGCTTGCACAGCAACCCCAGCACCACCACTGTCTGCACAATTAGCTTCTGCGTGTAGTCCAGCAATAGTAACGTCAACAGTCTCTCCAGCACCAGAAGCTGTAGTTAAAGCAAAACCAACACACATACGTTTAGTTGCAGCTGCACCATCAGCCGGAATAATAGTAATTACTTTTTCACTATTATCAGTTTTACTGAGGTCGATACAAACTAAATCATTAGCAGCAATAGCAGCGCCTGAAATAAAGGTTTCAACTTGTCTACGGTTCATTGCAGCTTCACCAATAGGCAGTGTTCCACCAACTGGTAATGCATTGTATTGTGAAGTTTCTAAGTATTGAATAAGATTTTGAGTAGCCATAATAATCTCCTAAAATGTGTCTGCATCAATAAGTATACCACAAGAACCGAGATGGTCGGCAATCAATTGCATTTTAACATACAGTTGAGCTGCACGAGCAGTAGTTCCAGAGATATGTTCAAATGGTGAAACTGCAAAGTCTGCATCTCTATGCATACAGAGTTTAACACCATCAAAGTTTAAGAAATAGGCAGATACCGGCTTACCAGCACTGTATAAGAATCCAAGTTCAAGGTCTTGTTCTACTACAGCACCACCGAATGCAAGTTGCATACGACCAGAATCTAAAGTTTTCTCGTTAATGTACCGTTCTTTGTCAAACAAAGCACGACGATAATTAGCCATACAAGCTTCAGACATAAGTACACAATTGGTTTGTCCCATGTGAGTTACACTGTCTGCTTGAATAGCCATTTGTTGCATTTGACG
>CEQA01141585.1_pt1 | contig 25057 bp, 25 predicted proteins | sample 530501 | NCBI WGS metagenome assembly CEQA01 (sample SAMEA2620227, study PRJEB7988) | marine metagenome | isolation source: saline water (ENVO:00002010), including
TTCTTCTTCATCTCCTTCTTCGCTGCCAGGAGTTACTACAACTTCATCTAAACTATATATTCCAGTATTTTGATTTTTAGGATTTCTTGTAATAGCAGGTTGGTTATTTTGTAGTGGTTGATTCTTTTGTTCTTCTCCTCTTTTAAGAAAATCTGCAATCTGTTCTCTTGAGGGTGCTTTAGTATCTCCCTGTATATATCCTTCTTTCTTTGCTATAATCCTAACAAGTTCTTGATGGTCAACATCAGATAGTTTTGTATCTTTATCTACACCTAACTCATCCACCAATATTTGAATATAAGTATCTTGGTCTGTCTTTGAATAGGCATCAGAACCATCAGGTTGTTGACCTTTAATAAATGTCTCTATGGTGTCTCCCCTATCCATATCTAACTGAGTTTGCTTATATAATGCTTCCCAACCATCCGCAGGAGTATTAAAGTTAGCAAAATTCTTATCACCTTTAACCGCACCTGCTTGTTTGGCAAATCTAATATTCCCAGGATTGTTATGTTTAACAGCAAGAGAGTCACTCAAGTCTGGGTGTGTAGGAAATTGAGAAAACCATTCTTTATTTAATTCATCATTCCAGTTTGTTGTACTAGGAACTAATGTTAATTGTTGTTGGGCTGCTAATTCTTTCTCTTCTTCAGTTTGGAGTAAAGGGTCATCACTTAAATTTGCAGGCTCCTCTTCTTTTTTTGGCTTGTCAATATCACCATATAAATCTCTAAACTCACCCTTCCAATCTTTCCTTGCATCATCCAAAGCAGTTTTCTTTTCTTGGATTTGTGTTGAGTAATCAAGCATTAATGCTTTTTCTTCATCTGTTAATCTTGGTGGCTCAGGTACTAAACTCAATGCATCAACACCACCTGAAAGACTTCCTTTGTTTTGAGTTACCCAAGTATCGTGCTTTAATTGTTTCTTTTCTAATGCCTCATACACAGTTTTTAATGAATTAAACTCAGCCTGTGTTTGTTTTAAGAATGTATGTTTAGCATCAACAGATTCTTTTAATCCTTGCTTATCGCTGTACCTATTAGCCTCATCTGCGGTCATTACACCATCCTGACCGAGGTCGCCTCTTATTTCATCTGCTCTTGCATATAAAAGATTAATATTCCTTAAAGTAACATCATCCAATCTATCAGATGTTCTTAATTTGTTTTCCATCTGTTGGATTTGCTTAACTACACCCTTTATTTTCGTTTCTGCATTTGGGTCATCAGCATAAGCCTGCCAGTCTAATTCTCCTCCTGGCAACATCAACCCATCTAATTCTTGTATAGAAGTATTAAAATATTTAGTAGCCTCAATATTTCTGTCTAAGTTCTTGAGATGTGCTTCTGCTAATTTGGTAGTGCTTTCAGTAGGATTTTGGATTCCCTCTGCTACACTTAGGAATTGTTCTCTCTGGTCTTGTAATGCTTCTAAATTATACTTATTAGCCTTTATCTTATTATCTGTAACGATCTCTTTGACTTTACCTATATTATAAGACTCTGCCTGTCTCTCTGCCTGCTCACGCTTTGCAAGGATAGAACTAACTTGCATAGCACCACCTAATATGGTTTCAATTAAACTTCCAGTCTTCCTTTCATTTGCAAATATCTGCTCGTCACTTAATAAGCCATTTGCCATACTTTGTTCCTCGTATAAATTCTTTTACAAAGTTTTACCATTACACTTAATAACATATGTTTTAATTCACTATGCTTTCCATATCCACCTACTTCATAAGCCATTTGATTCATTAGAGGCTTGACTAATATTTCCACCACTCTAGATAACCTACTAGATTTTCTCATCATTTTAGCCACTTTATTACCCCATAAGAGGTAACCAAAATAAACATCCGCATCCTTTTCGAGCCATTCTAAGCCATATAGACTACTACAAGCGTGTAATTTTCTACTAACCCTACCTTGTTTTAATAATTCTGTGCATATAACACTTATGCCATCATCACCATCAGATTCCTCACCTGCCTCAATTTGCTTTAATTGAAATGCTGTTTGTTTATTTTCATTTAATATTTTATCTATAGCGGATTGACTCTGTGCAATCTTTTGAGTAATGTTTTCATTTAGTTTAAGCATTGATTGTCCAAGGTCATCTTCCTGTTGAGTTTCCACATCTTCAACATTCCTTGAACCTGCAAACCCAGACTTATCTCCCCCACTAAATAATTTAGAAAGAAAGCCTCTTTCAGTTCTTTGTTGGTTTATTTGAAAAAAAGGTGCATATGTAGATTTTGCAGTTGCCGACCTCATTTGGTCAGTAACCTTACTAAACAGGTCTTGGTCTTCCTGCTTGTAACCGCTTATATCTACGCCATATCCTTCAGTAGGCATTACTTAGCCTTTGCTTCTATTGAAGCCAATCTAGACTCTAACAATGCTTTTTTATCTTTAAGGTCTGCTAACCAAATCTCAGCACTTGCAATGTCTTTGTCTACACCTTCAATAGCAACAGTTGTGCTATTATAAGTTTCTTCAGCAATTTGGTCTTTTACAATAATAACAGTATCTTTCCAATCAGCAGGTGCATCATCTCCTGTTTGTCCTGCTTTTTTGCTATAAGTTTCAGCCATAGTTTCTCCTTACATATAGTCAGAATAGGAATCATCTTCAGATGTAGCGTAACTTTTCTGAAGATAAGTTTCTATTGGGGTTTTAAAATGTTGATATAATTGGGATATTGAAGCACCACCCTTAGTAAGTGCATCTTTTAATGTTATAGCACCTTCACCGCTTGGAGTAACTCCTGTGATTCCACCTATTCCGTGTTTGATACCTTCCCATCCTGTTTTACCTCCACCTTTTGCAATTCCTGCTCCTCCCATATATCCAGTAAACGCAGAAGATGCCATATCTTTGTATAAGTCAGCATCTGTCTTTTTCAAGAAATCGTCTGATGCCTGATTGAAATAGTCAAAATCTTTAAATTCTTTTCTTGCTTTACCCTTACCAATTAAACCACCAACTCCTGTACCTGCCGCTCCCGCTGCAGCCAATGCTAGTGGTCCCATACCCGTTGCCATACCTACACCTAATGCTAATAAGCCTAATCCAGACTTCCACTTATTAATCATACTAGCACCTTCTTCACGCTTTTTGTTAAACTCTTGTATAACATCGTGAACCTTGGTTTTAGTTTCTACTCTTTTAGAGCCTAATTCACCTGCGACTCTTGTCTGTTCTTGAACATTTTGTTCGTCGATGGATGCTACTGCTGCATAATCCATTTTTTATTCTCCATTATTAGGTACAGTAATTCAATAAAATATAATACTAAATTATTTCTCATACAACATCTATGATGTCCTGTTATGAAATCGAGTAGTAACATAAAAACCAGAATTACCTAACTCAAACTGAGTAGAGCCTGGGATATATATAACTGGGATACGAATATCAGGATTTGCAAACAATCCATTAGCACCTGTAAATGTACTAGTATTCTTTTTATTTCTATTTAATACTCCTGCACTACAATAAAGTCTTTTATCACTATGGTCGTGCATCCAAGTTGTAATACTCATCCATTCATATTGTGAGAATACAGCACCATACTCACTTCCCATTGCTTCGTGAATCATCTGATTCCCTTCATTCATAACAAACCATATCTCATCTTCATCAATACCTGATGGTGCATTTGTAGTACTATAAGTTGCATAGCAAGTACTTCTTCCTCCGTGAAACTCAGTATTAGTAACCTCTTCACCTCTTCTAGGATTATAAGAATTTAAATCATCTCCTTCATCAGCATTTAATATAGCACCAGCATTATAACTTCTCATCCAATCATACTTATACCCAGAGTTAGAATCGTAAAAATCAGCACCATATGTAGCACTAGGAACTGAACTTGCAGTGCCATCAAAAGCAGGAGAACCATTAAATGTTAAGTGGTCTATAATCTGTAAGTATCTATACCCACTATGAAATACTGTATCTCCACTTCCATCTTTAATATGGAGTCCGTGTGAATCTGGTGGTTCACCTAAAGCATCCGCAGGCACAAACAAGGCAAAAGCAAACTCTACCCCGTGATACTTTCCGTGCCTAGACATAACATAATTAACAGTTGTAACACCAGTAGAAGGATTCCAATCAAGGTAGCCAGACCAATGATGTTGAGTTCCTTTATTGCAAGAATATGTACAAGCAGTTCTACTGCTATCTCTATCCTTTAATTGAATTGCTAATAGTGGTGGTCCCACAGTTCCGCAGTTCATTGTAGTCTTCCCTGTTGGGAGGTTTTCCCAAGTCGAAACATCATAGCCTTGAGTTTCTGCGAATGTACCAAATACTGAACCTGCGGTAGTATTAGTATCAGTTGGCATATCACCTATTTCTTTATCTATGTAACCTACATATTTTAAAGCATAGTTTTGATATAGACTATCTATCTGAATAGCATCAGATGTATTTAATATTTTTAATCCGTGTTCTGGCATTATTGATACATATATAATTGAACAATGCTATCTGTCCTCACATCATAAGTATAAGGACTATAACTATTACTAGTCATATAAGTTCTAGTATTCTCACAAGGTTCATAGGCTAGTTGACAATTAGGAAAAGTACCAGAAGCAGTTACTTTATGAGTAGATAGAACAACGCCAGATGGCGATGGTACTGACCCATCTTGAAGTCTTGTAGGGATTAATAAGAAAATACCTTTTGTTCTATCCCAATTAGACAACGCTGAAAAGTTTGAACTAGTCAAAGTTCCGCTTTCATCAAAGGCAATGTAATTATATGAACCAATAAATCTAGTAATATGGTCAGTTATCTCTAGTGTAATGATACCTTCCGAGTCTTTACATCTTAATCCATAATCAGGCATTACGATAATTTTCCTAGTAACACTCTCTGAACATTGCTATCATCTTTAACTTCTATATAGTTATCATCTAATGCAAACCTTGTTTTTCCATCCCTACTAGTTATTAACCCAGCAATCATATTGGCATTTATATCTAGAGAACCAAGTGATGATGTATAGCGTATATAAGAACCACCTGAGTTTGGACTTCCAAAATTCGCAGCACTATAAGGGTCACCAAGAAAGAACTCACCAGCAGAGTTCATATAGTTAACCCAACCTGCATCCCCTCCAGTTCCGTTATAGAATCCCATCTTCTCTCCAGTCATATACAATCCATCGGATACACTAGAGTCAACTTCTGTTTTATTGATAAATTGCATATGGTCCATATACAATGGAAAACTAGTTGAGTTACCATCTCCAATAAACCAACGAAATGTCCATACTGGTGAAGCGTGATACGCAGCCCCACTAAGCCACTCAATCTCTGCTTGGAATCTAATCCATTCATTTGTTGGTAAATCTGAGTACCCAGTAGCACCTTGTACAAATTGCCAAGCGTGTATAAACTGCGATTCAGTGTCAACAAAGGAATATGTGTGTGCCCCATTAGATGACGAACAGGCAAGGAATCTTGGGTCATTATTAACCTCCGCATCATCTGCGTGTATTGCAACTGTGCTGTTGTGTGATGTCCAATTTGAACGCCTAGCATACCAGCGTAATAAATATGTTTTATCTCTAGGTACATTAATTTGGGTCTGAAGCGAAGGAGAACTCCCAGTACCACTAGTACTCCATAACTTAACAGAATGAGTTCCATCTTTTACATATCCATCTGCTTGAGATATTTGGTCTGACACACCAGAAGACTCTACATTCAAAGTCCAATCGGTAGGAACATCTCCTGTAAATTCTTCAAAACTTGGATTTTTAAAAAGATTATTATGTAACTCAAAATCGGAACTTGCATTATGATATACCATTCCAGTTCTAGCATCACGAAGTTCTACTCTATATATATACATCGTATCACTAGCATAATTATTATCTGTTACAAACTTAATTACATTGTTAGCAGAGTCATACCAATTAGCGTGTGCTATTCCTTCATATACTAATTGATGTTTATTTGTATCATTTGGCTGAACTCCAGTTTCTAAAGTATAATTATTTAATTTTATTTTACCATCTATATCTGCGTGATAATTCCATTTAGTATGTGTAATCACTAATTGTAAATGCCCCTTGTCGTATTCATCAACTGGAGGCATAACAAATGTTAATCTATTCCTATCTGTTGTATCACTATAATCATATGTTTTTATCTTATATCCATCATTTCTAAAATAAGAGAAAGTAGAATATGTATCTACATCAAAGTCTTCTAATTGACCACTATCATCAAGAATATTGATAGCATCGCCTTGTAAACTTATTGTAGCATATATTACCTCATCTGATGTCTCTCTCAAGAACATCTCAGTTCCACCACTATGTGCTGCGGATTGTTTTCTACCTATTAATATATAAGGAGATTCTCCACTTGCTGAGTCAATACCTGTTTGAGTAGCACCACATCTCTTTAACATATTTAACCAAGTACTATTTGCTACTGATTGCCAATTATGTACCGCATCTCCATAGCCTACAATAATAACTATATCTCCATCTGGAATATTAGCAACAGCAAGTGCTAAGGAACTTTGATTGCCATTGGTTGCAGTAGTATAACTATTCTCACCATCGGTTTCAAAATTTCCCCAAGTATTAGCACTAACATCCCAGTGTGCAACTAAAGTATCATTGGTAGCCCCAGGTGTATCAAACCCACTAGGTCTAGATGAGTATGCATAATCACCACCCTCAGCAAAGATACCTATATTAGAAACATCGAAATTACCAGATTGGTGTGGTCCCCTAGATTTTATTTTAAATAAACTTGGAACATTTAAAAGGCTTTCGTGTATACTACCACCTGCGCCAATATGAACTGTACCTCTAACTGTTAAAGTTCCTGAGCCATCCCAACTCAATCCATTAACATCAGAATCTCCAAGTGACAATCTTCCACCGCCACCTATAAATACTCCAGTATTATTAGTTGCATTATAGGTAGGTGCTGTACCTACTGTGATAGCCGAATTGTTAGATGCATTACTTAATGTGTTAGAATTAATAGACCATCCTTGATTTACATCACCTATGAACCCAGTGGATGCATTGATATGTCCGTCTAAATATACATTCTCTGCTACTAAACCATATCCAGGCTTACCTACACCTTCTAACTTACCAAGCCGAATTTTATTTTTTCCTTCTTGCCATATTCTAACATTATCCCAATAACTAATAGAACCAGCACTTTGAGCAGTGCCAAGTGTTAAATACATAGTAGCAGGATTTGAACCTGACCAAATACCATCGGTTGATGCAACATTTATTGTCCATCTAAACCTTCTCCATAAAGTACTAGAAACACTTGGGTTAGTATTAGGAGATGTTATAGATGTTACTGCTATACAAGGAGTTGCATCTGCGCCTGTTGAAATAGAACCAGCAGTTCCGTATTTTTTATTACTAGTGTCTCCCACCTTTTCATCAGATAATCCAATAAGAGGATTATTAGCACCTTTATAATAAAACTCTATTGTGAACTCCATTGTACCACTAGCGATATATGGAATTTTTATTGTTTGATATGCAAAAGCACCACCACTATTACCAACAGAATTAAGTTTTAAATGCTTGTCGTTTGTTAATCCACCAGAAGTTTCTAATGTTGCATTACCACCACTAGCACCAATAAAATACCAAGCATTAGTTCCAATTTGTCCATTACTGGTATGATTTGAAAACGCTGAACAACTATCAAAGTCTCCTTGAGCAAAATCAAAAGCCCCAGTAATTCCATCAAATTCTTCCCAAGAACTAACACTATCAAATACATCAAGGAATGGAGCGTGTGAGTCATCAGAGGTTAGATATAATCCACCTTGTCTATCTGTGTCTGTTGTATTACCTACACGAGCAAATGTAGTTCCATCTAATGCTATTGCATACCAAGGACTAGCATTTGGCAAACTACCAAGTCCTGAGTATAATTGATTAGTAACCTTTGCTTGTGATGATGAACCATAATTATAATCAACAACTGTAAATCTTGATTCCGATGCTACATTTTGACCATCTGGGTCTACCGATTTTTGTAGTATTAAATCATTAGTTCCAAATGGATGAAATTTATTATTTCCACTATCTGTGTCAAATTCTAAAACATAATTTGAACCATCTAGACTTTGAAGACCAGTTATAGTATAATTTAGTACTTTAGGATTACCAAAAGTATTAGGAGGAACACTAACAACATCTGTTATAACATATCCAGAGCCATTAGCAGTAAGCGTTGTAGATGTAATCGCACCACCTGCAACTACAATAGTACATTGAACGCCAGTACCAGCACCACCACTAAGGGATACACCATTATATGTACCATTAGTTAAACCTGAGCCTGCGGATACATTAGATAGTCCACTAATACTGCCAATATTCATTAATCCACTAGGCTTAACCTTAGCAGCAGATGAAACATATAAAGAGCCATTTGTTGCTCTTACTTGTTGTATTAATAATTCATATACAGACAATGTTCCACGAACTATCAAGTCATCAAACTCTGCCTTATGTCTATTCTCGTCTTCATATATAGCCCAACCATCCCCAAACAAACCAGAAACATAACCATTATTTCTAAGTGTATTATCATCCTGAGATGCAGAGCCAAATACAATAGCACTATCTACCTGACCATCGCCATTGACATAAATGTTAAGGTCACCAGATGCAGTACCAGTTAGAGCAGTCTCATCTTGAACTTTAATCTTCCAAATTTTATTTTGACTTGAAGAATTATCATAATCCTTTAATGCTATAGATTTATGTATTACATCTGCATCTTGTTTTATATGTTGGTCTAAAGCACCTAAATAAGACCATTGAGTATTAGATATAGTTTCACTATCTATATTTTTTATTTGGTCTACCTCGCCTTTTGTTAAAGCAGGGCTATCAAATATTCCCAATCCATCTGTCAAATTACTCCCACCTGTTGCATTGGTATATGTTGCTTGACTTAATTTGCCTATATAATTAAAATATGATTGGGTGCTAATTGCCCATATATTCGCTATTTCTGCATTGTTGGTAATGGTAAGGTTAGCAAAAGTAGGCGAATCCGTAGTTTTAATATCTTGGATTGTATCTAACTTGCCACTAGTAATTTTTAAATTACCAGTTCTTGGGTCAAAGTTATTTAGGTTGGTTGTGGTTACATTAAATGTAGAACCACTAATTGTAGTTGTGCCTCCTAATGAAGAGGTATTAGAAACTGAAAGAGTATCAAAGACACCATCTGTGGCTGAAGTTGTACCACCACCGCCTGAAGAACCAGAAGATTGTATTGTGCCATCAGAAGCATCTTCTTTCCCTGCGAATAAATAATGCCATTTCCCACTATGCTTCTTAGCCTGATAAAGTCCATCACCTTCTAGAAATACCCATCTTACATCACCATCGCTTCCTTCTGATGAATCTGGTTTTCTTGTGTGTACCTGTCTTTCATCATCTAAGGTTTGTCGTATTCTTTGACTTAGATTGTCATCGTTAAACATTATTTTGCCATCTTAGTTCTGAAGACTAAGGACATATCATTTATTTCAAAATTTGAATTAATTGGTGTGGTCCCGTCAACTATAATTTGAACCGCATAAACATTTGCACATTTAGACTTATCATTAGTAGCAGGGATAAACTCAGCGGTTTTCCAATTTGGTGCTGATGCGAAATCATTTACAGGACTAAGAGTAATTGTATCATCTTGGCTATTTTGACCAAGCAATCTAAGTTTTACACTTGGCTTAACAGTCGAATAAGTATCAGTATCGGATACATTAAGTCCTTTATAGGTTAAGTAAACCTTGTAAATTTTCTTTCTATTATGCGGACTCCCTCCAGACATTTCTTTTGATTTGAAATAAAAATATTTAGTACTATCCCCTACATTAGTAATGTCTTCTACTCTTTCATATTCTATCAACTTAGACTTTTCATCACTAGCGTTATTAGTTCCCCTATTAATATATGTTACAATTTGGTCTTTTCCAGAACCATCCATATATTGAATTAAGTTTGTAGCCTTTCCAACTTTATCAGTATCACCACTATCATCTATACCGAAACTATTTCTTCCAGTATTAAAAGATTGTGTTAATAAGTTATAAGCATACATATCTACGCCATCTCCAACTGTACCAGATGCATTTGAATCAACAACTATAATTTTTCTCTCAGGTTTATAATAACCAATTACCGATGTATCCTTTATAAAACTTTTCCAGTCACTTAGTTCTACTTTAGGCTCTATAAGATTTTGTGGGGCAGATTTTCCATTGAACCACCATAAACCATCATCATTACACCAGAAGACTCCATTCTCCGTTGTCACCACAGCATTAGGATGCCTTACCCCACAATTTTTAAAAGAACCTTCAAGATATTCAGAGTCACCAGAAACATTAATGAGGTACAATGTCTCTTCTTTGAATTGCAATAACCTACCTGCGTATGTAGCCAAGTGTATAATGTTCTGACCATCTCTTATAGCAACATCAATAAACTCGGTATCTGGAAGAACATCGAATTTGTTTGTAATTGATTTTAATAATCTGTCTCCATAATGCTTTAATGCATTTGGTGACTCTTTTGTTTTTTGTTTAATATTCCCAACATATAATCTTCTATTAACTATTACTCCAGTCTTGTAATAACAATCTATAGATGTAGCAGTTCCACGAATTCCACTTTTAGTAGCGTGTGTAAAAATCTGAGGAGGAACTCTACAATATTTTCCTACATTTTTTAATCCATTGCTACCTGTTGTTGTATCGTCTTGAGGTGCGGTAGTTCCTTTACCAGATTTATCACCAATTAAAAAAGCGAATCCATCATCCGCTGAAGCACCTGCTGTCCATCTATGGCAAACATTTACAGGAACATCAATTTTCTCAGATGTTAAAGGGAAATGACCTATGTGATATTTTATCTCTTCATCCTGACTCATAACCCTATAATAAATACCTATCTCCACTATTCTCTTATTCCAACCATCTTCATAAATTACTGGAATAAAACTACAAGAGTTACTTGCTATGTCAGTATTGTTCGTAGTACCACCACCAAGTTCAGCAGTACCAATAGAAGTAGCCATAGACTCCTGACCGCCTTCGTAAACATAGGATGCATAGAATTCATATTCTTGTTTTGTTTCTTTATCATCTCCACTCCATCCTATAAAATCAACTCCATCTCCCGAAACTGTATTAATTAATAAACTTACTCTTGCACTTGCATCTGGATGGTCAGTACCGCCAGAATCAACAAAATCTTTTCTTCCGTTATCTACTTTTGTTATATATACACCTTTTGTTGTTGGTGCATCTATAAATTGTTTGGAAGACATATATCCATATTTTTCATCTGTATCTGATGTTATTCCATTATTCCAATAGCCACTATTTATAGCATCTGTTGGGTTCTTGAAATATATAACAGACTTTTCTCTCCATTGCCATTTAACTGGAATCCCAGGAGTGGCTGCACTTATATTTGAATCATAGACTCTAAGATTACCATCTACATATAAATAATTCACATACGAGTCTGCGCTAAAATTATAATCAATACCATCTAGTGACCTAGAATGGTTCGCAGAATTAAGCATCAATACATCAACAAGCCTATTAGAACTGCTTATTTGAGGATTTACATAAAAGAGAATTTGACACTCAGCATCGTCGGTAGGATTCGCAATAGCAAGATAATTACCATTAACAATGCCTGGGGCTACAGATGTAGTACCTTCGGTAAAATCTCTATCTACTCTAAAATAAAATATACCATAACCTGCTGGATTGGATGCGAGTTTCCATTGTGCTAACGCAGAATTTGTTCCAGCAAATTCAACTTCAGTTGTCCAATTACCAAGACATTTTAGTCTTCCAACCTTACCAGTATCTACATTTTCGCCTACGGCATATTCATCATCTCTGATGTCTCTTTCATTTGTAGACGAGTTTAAGCCACCCTGTAGATTCAGGATAGGCAATATCGTCTTACCTGCCATTACTTACCTTTAAATAAGCCTTCCAATAAGTCAGTTACGATATCAACAACTCTTTCAAAAAAGATTTGTTCTTTCTCTTCGCTGACAAATGGAATATCAATCTTTTCATTAATCTTAGTAGCAATCTCATCTGCAAATTCTTCTGAGCCAAGCCATTCCATTGCTTCGCCTTTCATTTTATCTGCTTGAGCCTCTGCTAACTTAATTAATACAGATTTAAAGTCCATAGTATCTCCTAGTGTTTTCCGTTTATTCTTGACAAATTACCCTTAACTTCCATCAGGATGTCGGATAAATCATTTAATTCTTCAACCATTTTTTCGTGTCTTCTATCTCTGGTTTCGTCTGACTTATTCCATCTATCAATTAACTTGATAATCATTCCTTCCATATTCTCAAGAGTCTCAGACTGACCCTTGTTTTCTATTTTTAATTCTTGTATTGCATCTGCCTGCTCGTTACCTCTTTTATTCATAGAGTAAACCATAAAAATAAACATTGCTCCGACAACGCCTATCATTCCTGCCTCAGAATACAGTGCTAGGAACTCTTCCATTCTTCCTCCAGTTATTTTTTCATATTAGCCCTTGATAATTTCTCCCCATAGAGAGGTTTCTCCGTTAATAATCTGTTGTATATGAACTGTAAAATAACCATTATTAAAGAAATCTACAATAGCAAAGGCGTGAGCCCAGTTAATCCTTCTATGTCCTAGAAAATCATTTGCCTCAGAACTCATATCTTTTAAACATCCTATTGACCAAGCAGATTTTGGACCATCCATATGGGTTACAGATGTTTGTTGCAAGTCGTGATGGTGTCCATACATAACATTGCAACCAAGTCTAAGTAAATGATTTCTTGTATGATGTATTCCTGAGAAATGATGCCCGTGATAAAACCATAATTTCCCCATCTTTAAATATTTGCCCATAGGATAATACTTATATCCTCGCTCATCAAGTCTCATTGCTTTTCTAAATCTATATCCTTTTAAATATGGATTTTCATCAACGAATCTATTTAGCCAATCATCGTGGTTGCCTTCAGTCATATACTTTTCTTTGCAACCAGCCTTAGCAAGAGCCTTATCAATTATATCTAAGCCTTCATTAACTTCTATGATTTCTTCGTCTACAAACGGGAGTTGATATTCTAGAGGAGGTCTTTTTTTCTTTTTCCATTGCCAGTGGGAGACTGAACCCCATTCACCTAAGTCTCCCAAATCAACATATGCATCTGGCTTAATAATTTCTATAGACTTACATAGAACACTAATTGCTTTTTCATCGTGAAGTGGGAAATGTTTATCTGGTGTAACGACGACACGCTTAACTTTCCTTTGCCTTTTCGCCATTTTTAAACTCCTTCTTCAGTTGTATGAGCATATAAATTAAAGTTGTTATTCCTACCAGTACGCTCAATATATCTGGTAAAACTTCTAAACTTGTTGTCCATCCACCCCCTAGACCGACACTTGCAGTTTTAACTGAGTCGTCAATAACCATTATGAGTAAGTAATCCTATAAATTTGTAATCTACTTGATGCTGTAACCATATTAATAGTACCTGCATTTTGTACATCGTGCCTTAACCATTTAATCATAAGTACATCATCCGCTGATGCAAAGATTCTTCCACTACCACCTATCATACCTGAGTCGTATGAATTATGGTCATCTCTTATATATGTACCACTCATAGGAACATTCATTACTTGATTTCTTCCCGAATCTTCTGTGTATATATATCCTGAGAAATTAGTCCTATCATTAGAACTAGAATTATTAAATAAAACATAGGCATAAACCATATATTCGCCTGCTGATTCTAATGTAACATTAGCACCGCCATTACTATGAGTTATGTATGTACCATTTTCAGTATCTGGAGTACCCCATTGAAAAACACCATTCGATGAATTTACACTTTGCGATGTACCCTCACAATCAAAAACTAAAGTCTGTGATGCGGTTACACTTCCTCCACCGCCAGATTGGTTTGTCCAAGATAAAGTTCCTGAACCATTTGTTTTTAATACTTGGTCAGCCGAACCATCTGATGTTGGATAAACCAAGCCACTAATACTAGTCTCTCCGTTACTGGTTATTCGTATAGCGGTATCCCAAGCACTACCAGTATATCTTTGAAAGGCAAGGTATCCACCTGTATTTGCTTGTATTTTATATTTATCTGCTGCATCATCTCCATCATCTGCGTATAAATAAAGATTAGCGTGACTACCTTCATTCCCCGTTATAGTAAGGTCTGTGGCACCAGAGCCTGCCTTAATTGTTAAATCTGATATAATATTTCCATTGACTTCTAAATTATTACAATGCACAGAACCATTGGATACAATACTAGCCCTTTCTTGACCCTGAGACATAATCTTTAAAGCCTCTATACTTGTTGAGTTAGAATCGTTCTGTAAAGTAAGAGTACCGCTACCACTATTAGAAATAGTAGTTGTTGTAGTTATAGTACCCGTATCTGTAATATTGCTTTGTATGTCACTTGCAACTTCCGCAGCGGTTCTACTTTCTAAACCATTTCCAGTAAATCTAGCATACTCCCCACTACCGACAGTACTTGAGTCAACTTCTACAAGTTCACCATCACCAGTTCCAACATCCTGATTTGGGAGATAATTGTGTGAGTGAGAAGATGCTGCCGCTCCAATATCTGATGCGGTCATTGTTTGTTTAGATATTGATGTAACAACACCATCTGTCAAATTAATCTGGTTTATGTGTTCATTCGCACCGCAATCTATATCAATATCAGTTCCAATTTGACCATTGACTGTGGTCCCGACATCACTTTCAGTAATTATTTTCTTCCAAGTAGCCATTAGATGCCATTGCCTCCTTGATGAGCCTGTTGTTGAGCAACCGCAATGTGTTGCAACTCAGGTGGCAATTTATCAAAAGGCGTTGTTTCAATCAACTTTAATTGCTTTTCTTTCAAGGCTAAGAACCTACCAAGTAGTTTCCCAAATTTAACGGAATCTTTTCCGTTTATCTGTACAGCGGACATAGATGCTATAATGCTATCTAAGTCGCTAAAGGATAATTCAACTTTCATTTGTTTGTTTCCTATGCAAATCTGATAATTTTTTCATAGTAGTATAGGCTTGTTCTACTTCCCTACCTTTGAACTCACACTCAATCAAGGTCTTCAGGAGAAAGTCAGTATCTCTAACATTGAGAGACACTGACTCTTCCTTCATTTTGACAAGTTTGTCATCAACCTGTTGAGAAATGTCAGAATCCAATCTAGCATATCTCGACACGGATTAACCTCCGCCTGGAGTGTCTGACACATACAACCATAACTTACCATTAGTACGATTGTAGTGAAATGTGCCTAAACCAAAGGTCGGTGAACCAGATGCATCTGAACTAGCACTCTGAGTTATATTCGCAAGAGAAGCAGTAGTAGTACCAACTTGTTGATTAGTACTCTCATTACCCAGATACCAAGCACCTGAACTATGACAGAATAAGGAAAAGTTGTTCCCACTTCCACGCTCTACACAAATACCAGAAGCCACAGCACTCGCACCACTACCCAAATCAGAGTTTAACACCATAGTGTTATCTTTAACTAAGATAGTCTCTGCGTCAGTAGTGACTGTATTGCCATTAATTTGCAAGTCACCTGTTACAGTTAGATTACCAGAGGTAGTAACTGTGACATCTGAAGCATCACCTATGGTAACACTCTCTGTTATTTGAGGTAGCCTAGCAGTTAGATTGCTGACATTAACATCTACATCAGTACCAGTTGATGTCATATCATCTACAACTAAGTCGATAGTGCCATCACCATCTTCGTAAGTTGCTGAGATACGAGTTTCTGTGTTGCCCGAAAACATACCACCAACTATATCCTGAACTTGTTCGGTAGTTAATGTAGCCTCTATCTTAGCATTTAACTGGGTCTGTATAGCAGATGTGACTCCATTAAGGTAGTCGAACTCTGTATTACTAACATTACCAGCAGATATAAGATTAGCGTTCAGTCTAGCACTAGAGGTAATTTCGTCTTGATAACCGCCACTAGCGTGGTTACCCCAGCCATAGGCTGTATCCCAATTCGAGTTATTATAACCAGAAGGGGTGGATTGGTCATCTACAACGAAGTCAAGAGTTCCGTCGCCATCTTCATATGTAACTGCGATTCTAGTTTCAGTATTACCTGTTACCATACCGCCTACAATATCTTGAACTTGCTCTGTTGTTAGTGTCGCACTTATTTTAGAGTCTAACTGTGTCTGGATTGCCGAAGTGACACCATTCAAGTAACTAAATTCTGTGTTACTTACATTGGCATCTATATCAGTTGCATTAACATTGCTATTCTTATAAGCAGAATTATCACCTTCGGTGATTATCTTTTTCCAAGTAGCCATTATTAATCTCCATTCATATTGTGAAAATTTCTATTTGCATTAACTTCCTAATCCCAAATAGAACCCGTTGTTTACATAAACAATCGAACCCTCAACTGCCGTTGGAAGACTTGATTGCTCAGAAAAAACTAAAGAATTTATACCACCACTATCAAAAATAGCGTGAGTGCCACCAGAGGTGTGACTTACACATAATTGATTAGTGGATGCTTTGTATTGTATTCCATAGTCAAAATCTGTTCCGAACCATAAATAGGTATCGTCTAAAAATTGTTGTTGTGTACTAAGTTGACTAGCAGTTATATCAACTGGAGTAAAAGTAGAACCTGTTTCGTTTAATTGTGTCCAACCCATCGTTACCTCATCTATTGTAAATTATATGGTAAAATTCCTCTTACAGCAGAGCGTCTAAATGGATACGACTTTACTCTCTGCCTAAATCTTCCGTAGTAATAAATAGCCTTTTGCTCATCTTGATTATCTTCTGCAAGTCTTGCTCTTATATAATCAAGTAAAGCAAGATGTAACCCTACCTTTAATCCGATACCTTTTTGGCTACCTCCACCTGGAGCAGTATTACTATCTTCTCCAATATTCTGGGTTAAATCTTCTACCTTATTATATCTAGCGTGATATTGTATTATTAAAGTTTGCTTAGTAGTACTCCACCCAGTAGTGGTTATACTTTTCCATTCTCCATCTTTTTGTAACTGTATTATACCAAGTCTATCATCATCAAAATAATAAGCATATTTATTTCTCAACTCATCTTTTGTTGCTGGGCTACTTGTGGCTAGTTCTGTATTTTCAGCCATTATATATCATCTCCGATATTAGGTTCACCAGTCATCCTTGGAATTTTTATCCATTCACCATCTGAACTTACAATCTCTACACTTTTAACATCAACCATTGCATCAGCCAATTTATACCATCTTTGCCCTGTTGCAATTTTTTCTGATGCACTTTGACTATTCATTCTTGCAGTTTGTGCAATTTCATCAAGACCTTCGTTCATAATCTCCATAAGGTATTTATGGCTTTTTCTTCCGTAGATATGTTCTATCTTTCCTATAATATCTTTAACTGTCATTATGTAGCCACCTGACTATATTGAGGTCTTCTCTTAATATCCTCTTGTGTTTGTTGTTTATAAGTTCCTTCTAATAAGGTTCTTAAACCAATTTCAAATTGTTTTCTATAATTAATAGCCTGTGTTTTTAATTCACCAATTAATATTGCCTTAGCCTGTACAAGGTCTATATCTTCATCTTCTATAAGAGTTTCTAAACTTTGGCTATGCAATGCCCAATCCCCACCCTCTTCTGAGATTAAATCACTTGATACTACTACATCAAGCCATCTTGAGGCTGCGAATAAAACTAATAAATCATCAAATTCTTTTGGTACAACTCCAGCACCAACAGTTAATCCAGCCACATATTGCGGTGCGGATGCATCTGTCCAAGCCTTTGGAGGTACACTAACATAATAAACTTTTGTATTTGGGCTTGTGCTAACTGGTAAGATAGTTACCTTTCCACCTTTCTTAAACCAAACTGGGTCTGTTTCCGTAGCCTCTTCATACCAACCTGCATTTGCAGCCACTCGACCTTGAAGTTGAGAAGGTACTTCTCTACACTCTACTAATTCTTTATCTTGTGCAACACCGCCAACAGTATAATTAACTTGTTTATTATCACTCTCTCTAAGAACATATAAAATTTTGTTGGTCCCCGTACCTATATCGTGAGTTTGTGGAGTAACTTTTAAAATATTTGTACCATCATCTACAGATTGTGGAGTAGTGCCATAATATCCCCTAGTAACAGTTAAGGTAAGATTATCAACCGCTGTGACAAGCATTTGCTCATCCTTACTTTGAAATTGGATAATATCATTTACAGAAATCTTTTCCCCAACAGATGTGGTAATGCTAGTTACGGAGTCATTTAATGCTCCATTATTATCTGCGGTAGAGTCAACAGTAGTAGGGCTAGATTCATTAACAAAATCCTCAGAACCCTCAAGTAACCAAAGCATATCCGATGGGATAGCATTAATAATTAATTGTAAACCTTCTTTTAGATACTCAGTAAGATATTTAGGGTAATCACTTCCTTCTTCATCACCAACAAGTTTGCTAATCCTGTCTCTGTATGTCATAGGAGTATTAGCCATTAGTGGTTCTCGTGATTATTTGTCGCAAACCTATGGATGTTAGCCTCCACAGATTCCTCACTAAATTCCATCTTTGTAGTTCTCGCCATAAAATTGAAACCAACATTAGGAGCCTGACCTTTCTTAACAGTGTAAATTGGGGTATTACAACTGCCACAAATATAATCATCTCCAGGCTTAATCTCAATTTTATTTTTACAAGCCTTACAGTGATATGTTCTGGATGTCCAATGTGCCATATTATACCTCGACAAGAGGGGGCAGATAAACTACCCCCATCTTGATTTTGAGTACTATCAGGTCATTAACCGATAGGTGCATCACCTGCTTCATTGGTAAACTGATAGAGAAAGTGTGACTCTGGAAGACATATTTCAAGACCTGCCTCCGTAAGGATTTGGTCTTGTCGTGCATCTTTATCTGGAGCCTGTACATTAGTATCAATGTATGTATCCCTGTTCAGTCCGTTTCCAACGAGTGGGCGGTACTTAACATTATCCAAGTCAACACCAACCATCATAGATTTTCCAATACCTTTCAGCAATGGATTCTTGACAACCGATATGGAGCCGTGAACTGTGTCAATCTTCATAACCTTATGACCTAAGCCACCTTCAACAGCAGCGAAATCAAGGTTATAATGAGCGTTACTGGCTACAGAACCTTCCATAAATCCACCTTTGAGGCGGTTTAGGTAAGTTACTACTGCCATTGAAGCCATACAGAACTTGTTGGATGAACCACCACGCTCTGGAGCGAAGATTTGCTCAAAGTCGACTAAGAATCTATCATAGACTGCTTCTGTACCATTCGCCTCACAAACCCTAATAAAAGGTTTTCCTGAAGAATAGACTAAAGCATCAGCATCATCAGATTCCCAAGTAGCACCAGATTGAATAATATTTCCAATTATTCCATCGGTGTACTGAACTTCATTCTCACGACCTTTGTTATTGAAAAGAAATGCTCTTTCAATATCAACTTTGTGTTCACGAAGTTTCATAGACCAGATTCTATCCCACTCTGAAGCATAACCACGAAGAACTGTTGCTCTTGCGGTATTGCTCATATGTGCTGCGGTTTTGAATATTTGGGTGTACCCAAAGGAATCATCCATATCATAACCAAAAGAATCTGGAGCACCAGTTCCTTCACCAAACGCTGTGCCAATCACTTGAAGATTCATTTCACCTTTACTATTGTAAGCGTGAACTAAGTCTGCTGAATGATTATTAGACACAGTGTTGATTGTAACAGTTGAAGCACCTGCACTATAAGTAACATTAGAAATTCTACCTGTTACTTGTCTAGGCACTTCTCCATCCCAGCCTACATACTGCACAAGCATACCCGCTATCAACTCTTTTGCATAGGAATCTGACACGGGAATTGTTGTGTCTGAACCACTGCCAAGTGTCCAAGCGGTATTACCTGCTTTGTACATATAGACTTCTTCGCCTGCTGCTAATGTTAATTGAAATTGCCTGTCAGCCCATTTAGTAGGGGCACGGTCCTCCAAAACTCTGAAAACTGGGTCGTCTGTTGGAGCCTTAGCAACCGCACTCAAATATGCAAAGAATGGGGTTTCTTCTGGAGCCAACTTATATACCCTATCGCCAAAATTATGTCGTCTGCGTTGTCCCTGCTGAGGAGCCTGACCGCCTGTAGTTGACCCAACCAAATTTGGTTTGGAATCACTATACGATTTTATACTAGCCATTATATTGTCCTCCCGACATTATAATAATAGGTTGTTAAATTACTTTAGTTCGGTTGGCTGCGTTCATAATACCTTCCCACATAGCATCCGTATCAGAAGGAGCCTCTGGCTTCGCACCCTGAAGAACACCTGCCGAAACAGGTTGACTTTGGGTTTGTTGCACTTGTGCAATCTCTGGGGATACAGTTGTTTCGGTACCAGCCTGAGCCTTTTCATCGGCAGCCTGCCACATCCTGACCAAGATGTCTGTACTAAATTCATTAACAGGAGTATTGGCGAATTGATAGAATCTCTGCCTTTCAACATCGTCTAGCCCCTGTTCTTTAAGTTGGTTGTCGAAATCTTGGAGTTCTTTGTCCTGTTTTAGTTTACCCTCAATATCGCCCTTGGCTTTCGCCACAGCATTATTGATTGCCGACTCTTCCATCGACTTTCTATATTTGTAACTCTCTGAATTCGGGTCGTTGTAAGCCTCCCAAGGGTCAAAGTTTTCAGGTGTCTCAGGTGTTTGTGGCTGCTTCTCTCCTTCAATAACCTCGTTCAAATAATTCTGAACATCTGGTCTGGACTCAACAAATTTACCAAGAGCCTCAAATCGCTCATTATTATTTTTAAGCAATTTATTCTCTTCATATAACTTGTCTTTCTCAGATTGAAAGTGTTTAGCAGATTTTTCCCAATCTACCTCATTCGCCTCTTGAGATTGTGGCTCTGCACTTTCAGGTTGCTCAACGCTAGTTAAGTCCTGATTGTCTGTAATAGCGACGGGTGGTGCGGACTCCGTCATATCTGGTAATAAAGCATCGTTGCTCATTTTAACCTCCGTTTTTGGCTATTTTCTGTTTTTGATTAACAGCCTGTTCAAACTTGGACAAGGCAACTTCTGCTCTCGCCCCTTCTTTAGCATCGGCTCCAGCCTGCTTAGATTTGAATTTCTCAACCTCAGTTCTCTGACGGGCTGCGACTGACTCTCTTCTAGCAGTTTGTAAGTCTCCACTCAAGTCTTTGATTGCTTTTTCTTGTTGCTGGATTACTCCTTGTAACTTAGCAATCTCATCTAATCTTTGTAATACACCTTCCTTATCGAACACCTCAGTTTTCTTCAGTGCTTCTTGTCTATCAATCAATCCTAATTGGAAAGCCTCAAGATAAATTTGCCACTCTGCCCATTTATTACTAGGCATTGTAGAGTTACCTACTATACGAATATCATATTCGCCATATTGGAGTTCATTAAGTACATCCATAATAGCACCTGATTTATCATCGTAAAGTTTCTTATTAACAGTGTATTCATTTATATCGTGATTTGGATTCACTAGATTAAATGTTTTTGTAAAATTATAATGTTTCTTAGAAAGATTGTAGACTACTTTTCCTAGTCTTTTTAAACTACCCTCAATATCTCTTAACTTACTCTTACTCCTTCTCTGACCAAAATCTTCTAATTGCATTGTGGCACTAGCGGTTCTTGGAGCCTCCTGAGCATTGCCTTGTTGCATTTCATAGATTCCCATATTCAAGTCAATATATTTTTCTACTTGCTGAGGTAAAGCCATTATAGAAGAAGATATAGGTTGAGGTGAAGGAAAGTGAGGTTCACCAAAGGATGCATCGTATTCGATAGTCGCATTAGGATTTGCCCAGTCTCTCTCAAGTTGTTCAATATCCGTAACCGAGCCTTGGGGTATAAGGAGTTTAAGACCAGCACTAGATTGAGCGTGTGCTGTAAGAAGTGAGTGCATCTTGTTAATGAACCTCTGCATTGTTTTGCCTTTCCGTACATCGCTCATTGGATATGGAGTATTTGTCCAAATATTTGGTACAGGAACAATAGGGTACATTTCTGTATTTAAAACTCTTTCATATAAAACTATTTGTCCAACAGTGCAAGTTTCCTTAACTCTTGTTTGCATAACATCTACAAATTCAATATCGCCAACATTAACTGCTGCTGCAAATGCACCATTCTCTTGCATCTCTTCCATCTGTTCCCACTCAACTATTTGTTCTTTAGGTGGTTGCTGACGCTTATCTAATATTCTTGCATACGGGACCTTAATTTTTGTGTAGTGATGTAATACCCTGTATTGGTCTTCATCCAACTTAGCGGATGAATGTTTAATCATATCTGGTGTGATAGCACCTGAAACACTAGTATTGTTATCACTTCCTGGGTAATCCTCATCCTTCCAAGCCATTCCTTTATCAATAAAATTAATTAAAGGTTCATCGCCTTCTTCTCCCGCAGGTTCACTTAACTGAGGATATAACATCAATAATTGTTGTTTATTTAAAATAGTAGACATCATCAATCCTGAACAATCATCAAAATATCTATGTCTAGTATCTGGAGCGACATATACACGGAATGGGTCAATATAACCTACTTTAATTTCTCCACGACCATAATCAGCCTCTGGGTCTAGATAAGCGTGAAAGTAACCAAGACCAGTAATGGCATAATCGTGGACAACTTGTTTGAATACCTCGTTTCCATCTGAAATATCCCATATGTACTCAAGTATCCCATTCCAAACACTTGCCATTTTAGAATCACTGTCTTCTCTTGGGTATGCACGAAAAGCAGGTGGCTTAGCAGTAATGATTGCTTTAAACTGCTCAATAGCAGAATAAAGCCTGTCTACGACAACATCACTTTGGTTCATTTCCGATAATGCTTGGGTTTCATCTTCTGTCCAATGATTACCCAAATAGAAATCTATATCGGAACGAGCCTTCTTTTCCCAGTCCGTCCTAGCATCTGACCATTTGCGAAAAAGGTCTTGAACCTCTTTGGCTCTAGGGTCTGTAGGTATTCTATCCATTATACTCCATAAAATTAAATTGTGATAATATAAATAATAACCTTATATACTTGCAAGTCATAATCTTGAGCCTGTCATCCAGTTATAAACCTTTTTAATTTTACGCTCTTTCTTGCTTTTATCCTTATTTCTACCCCCAGGTTTTTGAACTCCTTGGGTATACTGGGTTGCTAGGTAGAAAGCATCTATTGTATCATCGTGTGCCCCTTTTGGGAAATCCATCAACTCATCCATAAATTCTATCATATCCTTTTTAAGATGGACAGCCTTCTGTCTGAATAATGGTTGCAATCCTTCAAACAGACGAACCTTTTTCTTTTGAGTATAACCTTTTATACCTTTCTCAATCCCAGGCAAAAACAATCCACGCTTTCTGCCTTCTCTCATAATGTAATCTCTTAACATTTCTTGATAGGCAATAGTTTCAATATTGACTCTACGAAATGGCTCGTACTTTCTATAAATTTGGAATATCTTTTCGGCACAGTCCATAGGGAGAACTTTCTCTCGCCAATACTCAATAACATAGTAATCGTGTGTGTCAGAAACACCAACAACCATAATGACAGAATAATCGTTATGTTCGCCAGTAGTCGAAGCAGGGTCAATACCCATAAACAAATTAACGAAAACATTTCCTTCATCAGTGGTAACATACCACGAACCTTGTTCTTCATCCCATCGACAGACTCCATTGTAAATTGCATCTGATATATCCTCCTCAGAAAATACTTGGTCATCAGGGCTTCTTGCTTGGTTCATATATTCTTGATAGAACTTAGATGGTGTTCCAGAGTCTATATAAAATTGCTTTCTCTCCTCTAACTTTTCCATACTCCATCTAGATTCCCAAATAGGCTTTCCTTCCTCTATTGCCTTTCTAGTATAAACTTCCCAAGAATAATTCTCTTTTGCTTTTTTAGCAGATTGATAACCTTTGACTATATTATTTAAAAAACTATCCCAGTGGACAACTGTTCCATTACACCATAAAAATCCACCCTTATCAAAATCAATAGCAGGGTAGACAGCAGCAGTCACCCAATTCTTCATATTGACTCTAGCATCTGGCGTTTTAGTATTTAACTCAGATTCAAAATCATCTAAGATAATGCCAGTATATCTAGTACTATATTGTTTCTTCCCCCTCAATCTCTGCGACGCTCCCTTCGCTATCATCCTACAACCATTGGTCAGTATCAATTCATTCTTTGTCCATTTTTTACCTTCAAGGTCACCAAAGTAGTAATGAATCGCTGGATTGGTTTCTATATGATTTTGTATCCAAGCGACATTGTCTATTGCTTGGTCTTGAGCCTCACCTACCCAACATATGAACTCAGGCTCATCATCTTGTTTATTAAATAAAAAACGATGCAATATTCCAGTAGCAGCCAATGTGGACTTAGCGTGGTCCCTTGGTAGTACAAGTGCTAATTGCTGTATTTGTTTGTCAATTAATAGATTGCCAACCTCGTAATGGAAAGGTGGCGATGCGGAAGCCAGATAATCTTGTGGGGAAAATAACTTGCCAAATGTAATTAAATCATCATATGCAAGTCTCAGCATCTCTTCGTTTTTAGAGACACTACCATTTGTATGTATGTTAGCCATATTTCTTTTTCTGGGAACTTCTCCTTTTATTCCTCTTGGCTACCTTTGATTTCTTCGCTGCATTTTTTCTTTTTCTTTTTTGGTAACTATGTTTTCCTGGCATTTACAACCTCCTGTAATTTTGCAATACACTTTTCGCAAACCCACCCATCATCATTAGTTAGTGGTTTATCGCACTCAATACAGTGATTAGGTAAGGGCATTATTTCTTCTTTTTCTTTCCAAGTGCTTTTTCATACCACTTTAATTCTTCTTCCATCTGTGCAAAT
>CEQA01141584.1_pt1 | contig 24960 bp, 32 predicted proteins | sample 530501 | NCBI WGS metagenome assembly CEQA01 (sample SAMEA2620227, study PRJEB7988) | marine metagenome | isolation source: saline water (ENVO:00002010), including
GTGCAATCGTTAATGAAAGGTAGTGCATTAACAGATGAGAAGGTTAATGTTCCGCATGGTCATTTTGAAGACGAGATTATGAAAGATACAGTAGTACCTAATCGCAACATGATATTTCTTTCCTTAGCTACAGCGTATGCGATTAGTTTAGAAGCTGACGAAATAGGATATGGAGCGCACAACGGCGACCATGCAATTTATCCTGATTGTCGAAAGGCGTTTACTGATGCTATGGAAACAGCTATCGAATTAGCGGATTGGCATAGCGTGAAGCTAGTTAGACCTTATGTCGATATGAGAAAAGAACACATTGTTGAACTTGGACATCAACTTGGAGTTCCTTACGAAGTTACTTGGAGTTGCTATGAAGGAAAAGGATTGCATTGTGGACTCTGCGCTACATGCGTAGAACGGAAAGAAGCTTTTCAGGTAGCGGGAATCGCAGACCCTACGGAGTATGAAAATGAGTAAACAACAACCTTATCTTTCCACAAAGACCTTTCGCAATCTCCCAACGACTCATAGAGCGTGGAAACATGATGGGCATTGTAGTTTTATTCATGGGTATTCGAGAGAGTATAAATTTACCTTTGCTTGTACAGAATTAGACGAACGCGGTTGGGTAGTAGATTTTGGTTCACTTAAAGAATTAAAGAAATGGTTAATAGACCATGGCGACCATGTAACTCTTATTAATCAAGATGACCCCGAACTAGAGTTTATTACCAAAGCACATTTAAAAGGAATAATAGATTTAAAGGTAGTTCCAAATTGTTCATGTGAAGGAATGGCGCGTCTCGCTTTAACAATAGCGGACGATTTAATTAAAAAACAAACCAAAGGTAGAGCTTGGGTACAATCGGTTGAGTGCCGAGAGAATGATAAGAACTCAGCAATAGCATATAATGAAATACACGATTAACGAAATCTTTTATTCAGTACAAGGTGAAGGAATGAGGGCAGGGGAAGCTTCTGTCTTTGTTCGTTTCTCAGGTTGTAACCTTCGTTGCAGTATGGAACCAAGCGATAAGTCGCCGGGCGGTTTTAATTGCGATACCGAATTTGTTAGTGGAAGAAAAGTTACATTAGACGAATTAATAGATTGGATAAAGATGACCCATATAGGCTCACCACCATCTTGGGTTGTTCTTTCAGGAGGCGAACCTTTATTACAGCTTAATGAAAAGTTAATAAATAGATTAAAAAAGGAAGGATATAAGTTAGCTATTGAAACTAACGGAACTAAAGCTATTCCTGATGGGTTAGATTGGGTTGTCTGTTCTCCAAAGGTTGCGGAACATGCTCTTATCCCAACAGAGGTAGATGAACTTAAATATGTAAGGCATTACGGACAAGGTATTCCTAAGCCTAAAATAAAAGCGAAGGTGAAAATAATAAGCCCCGCGTTTGATGCAAGAGAAGTTCCACGTGAAACACTCAAATGGTGCATCCAATTAGTTAAAGATAATCCCGAGTGGAGGTTATCAGTTCAACAACACAATCAATGGAAAGTAAGATAATGACACACAATCACGACCATCATCACCCCTCTAAAGAGGAAACTATGAATGCGATAAGAACGCTGTTAAGTTATATCGGCGAAGACGTTTCCCGCGAAGGAATATTAGAGACTCCCGCAAGAGTCGTAAAAGCGTACACAGAATTGACAGAAGGCTATCACGCAATACCTTCGGAAATATTAGCCAAGACGTTTGACGTAAAAGCTGACGAAATGGTTATGGTAAAAGATATTCATTATTGGAGCCTCTGCGAACATCACATGTTACCCTTTCATGGACACGCCACAGTAGCTTATTTGCCACGCGAAAGAGTTGTTGGGTTGAGTAAGATACCAAGAGTAGTTGAAGCCTTCTCTAGGCGATTACAGGTACAAGAGAGATTAACAAATCAAATTGCGGAAACTATTAATAAAGAACTAGACCCTTTAGGCGTAGCAGTCTTAATGGAGGGTCATCATTTATGTTGTTCCATGAGAGGAGCAAAGAAACCCGTAACAATGAAAACAAGTAAGCTAATAGGAAAGTTTAAAACAGAACAAGAAGTTCGTAATGAATTCTTAATGTTAGCTAAAGGTTAATAATGACCCCTCAGAAACAGGACGATAACAGGGATAATAAAGGTAGGTTTGTTAAAGGACAAAGCGGAAATCCGGGTGGTCGTCCAAAGACTATTAATCTAAACGCTAGAATTAGAGATGTTCTACAAAGGACGCAAAACGGAAAAGAGGTTGCTGACTTACTAGCTGAGAAGATGGTCGCTGAGGCTTTAAAGAACCCCGCAAAGATGTGGTCTTTCCTAAAGGAATTTATTGACCGAGACGAAGGTAGAACGGATGGTCGTGGTACTGAATTAGAATCAGGTACTACGGCTGACCAAACTGCTTCCGCTGTTAGAGCGGCTATTGAAGCTATGCGAGGAAGCGTTCCTGATGAGTGATGTCTTAACTAAAAGATGGAATAAGCTAACCTTTCATAAGCCTCAAAATGATTTATGGAATGCCGAGACACGTTTCCGCGTAGTACCCGCAGGGCGACGGAGTGGGAAAACTGAATTAGCAAAACGTTATGTGGTCGAGAAAGCTTTAATGTTTACAGACTTTCACGATGGGTGGTTTGTATGTTCAGCACCAACACACTCACAAGCAAAACGAATCTTTTGGAAAGATATATGCTCTTTAGTTCCTAAACAGTTTATTCAATCAATCAGCATCTCCGAATTAACAGTTAGGCTTATTAACGGGGCGGAAATATCTGTACTTGGTTTAGACCAACCACAACGAATTGAAGGAAGACCTATTGACGGGATTATCTGCGACGAATATGGAAACATGAAGCCTGAGGTATGGACAAGCAATTTAAGACCTGCGTTATCCACTAGAGGAAGACCGGGTTGGGCTTGGCTTATTGGAGTTCCCGAAGGGCGTAATCATTATTACACGTTAGCGTTAGAAGCTCAAAAGAAAGAAAATGTAGATTGGAGTTATCACCATTGGCTATCTGCGGACATATTAGCGGAGGAAGAAATTGAAGCCGCTAAAAGAGATTTAGATGAATTAACCTTTAAGCAAGAGTACGAAGCAAGCTTTGTTAATTTTAGTGGTAGAGCATATTACCCTTTCGATAGAGATAAGCATTGCATGAAGACAGAGTATGTTCCTAATAGACCATTAATATTTTGTTTTGACTTTAACGTCGCACCCGGTATTGCTGTCATTTGCCAAGAGCAAGTTATTAACAAAGAAACAGTTACGGTTGTTATAGACGAAGTTTACATACCAAGAAACTCTAACACGCCCGCCGTTTGTAGAAGGTTAATAAAAGATTGGTCGCATCATAAAGGTGATGTTCATTTGTATGGAGATGCTACAGGTGGCGCAAGAGGAACAGCAAAGGTAGCGGGAAGCGATTGGGAAATAATTAGAGATGAGTTAAAGCCAACCTTTCGCGAAAGATTAAAATGGAGAGTACCGCGTTCCAATCCAAGAGAGCGTGTTCGAGTTAATGCAATGAACACTAGATTAGAAAACGCAAGTAAAGAAATTAAACTTTTTATAGACGAATCTAACTGTTCGATGTTAGCAAGAGACTTAGAAGGAGTTATTCTTTTAGAAGGTGGAAGTGGCGAGATAGACAAGAAACACGACCCGAACTTGACACACTTATCTGACGCGCTTGGTTATTACCTTGTTAAAGCTCACCCTACTGCCAAGCAAATTACAACAACCACAACGGTCTAATGGATACTCTCTTTAAACGAAACAAAAAAACGCTTCTTGGTTTAATAACAATTTTAATCTTTCTTATTAGCACTTCTTGTACGTCAATGATTCCTATGGCAGGAGCTATGGCAGGAGGAGGAATAGGAGCTATAGGTGGACCCGCAACGGCGGCACTAGGAGCAGGTGTTGGATTAGGAACAGGCGAGCTAATGAAAGACGGTTTGGAAGACGACCCAACAGCGCAAGCAGTTACGCAAGCAGTTTCCGCATTAGGAACAAAAGAGGTTCAAGAATTAATCAATATGGCAGTTGGAGAACAACAAGGTTTCTTTGACGGCATTTTGTCGGAGGTAATGAATCTAATAAAACTTATATGCCTAGTAACCGTTTTAGGTTTTCTTGTACATTTTGCTTATACTTGGCACAGGCGAAAGAAAGGTGAAGCCTTCTACGCTGAAATAGAAAGGTTGAAAAACAAACTTAAAGGTGATTAATAATGCCCGAAACAGACATAGACATAGATTTTTTATTCGCGTTACTACAAACAGTCTCAACAGGACTAATATTAGTTACCCTTTGGTTTGCAAGAACGCTATACTCTCGTCTTAAAGAAATGGAGGAGTCTCAGTCAATGCACCGCTTAGAACTAGAAAGAAAGATTAGCGACCTACGTTTAGATACAACAGCTCGCCTCGTTGCCTTAGAAATGAAATATAAGGGAGACGAATAACAGATGGCAAGATACCTTTCCGACAATAGGCAACCACCAATAGCTTTACCAACAAAAGGTAAAAGAATTAAATCAACAGTAGATGCACCAAGTAAGCCTTATCTACAAATGCTTCCTCAATGGGAATTAATTAATGACTTATTAGGTGGAACAATGGCAATGCGTAACGCGGGTAAGAAATGGCTTCCCGCAGAAGCTAGAGAAAACAGTTTAAGCTACGAAGCTAGATTGCACCGTTCTTACCTTTATGGAGCTTACAAAGATACAATTCAAAAGCTAAGTGCTAAACCTTTTTCTAAACCCGTAACGGTAACTGATGTTAATGATACTATTGACTCGCTTCGTACTGATGCAGATTTAAAAGGTAGCGACTTAACGCAATTCGTAAGAGCTATATTTGAAGATGGATTAAAATACGGAATGGGTCATGTGCTTGTTGATTATCCTACCAACGGACAAAGCTTAACCTTATATGACGAAAAGGTAACAGGAACTAAACCTTATTTCTGTCGCATTAGCCCTATGGATTTAATTGCATGGCAAACAGCTCGTCTAGAAGATGGAAGTGATGTCTTAACTCAAATTCGTTTTAAGGAAAGAGGTACTGAGTACGACGAAAACGGTTTCGAAGAAACAGAAGTAGAATACATAAGAGTTATTGATACACAAGCATGGCAGTTATGGCGGAAAAACAATAACGACGAAGAATATGTATTGCACGACGAAGGTACTCACACCTTTGGAGCTGTTCCATTAGCTACCTTTTACACAATGCGAAAAGACTTTATGGTTTCCAATCCTCCGTTAGAAGATTTGGCTTGGCTTAACCTAGCGCATTGGCAGTCTCTTTCCGACCAACGCAACATTTTAAGGTTTGCTCGTGTTGGACTTCTTTTTGCCTCAGGCTTTAGTGAAGAGGAAATTGAAACAGGTATTAACATTGGACCAAGTAGTTTAATTTCTAGTAATAACCCTGACGCTAATTTATCTTATGTTGAACATAGCGGTAGAGCTATTGGCGCAGGTGAAGACGATTTAAAACGCCTAGAGGAGCGTATGGAAGTTTTGGGTTTACAACCCTTAGTTCAAAATACGGGTAACGTAACCGCAACAGCGAGGGCTATGGACGAAGCTAGAACTCACTCTAATATTCAAGCATGGATTAGAGGTCTAGAAAACATGATGCAGTCGGCATACGAAATGGCGGGGCATTGGATTGGACAAGAAATCGGAGATGATTTTGCTTTAGATATATTTAATGACTTTGGCGTTTCCATGTCTGCAACAGAAGACGTTAAATCTTTAATGGATATGTATTCAAATGGTACTATCAGTCACGAAACGTTTATTAAAGAAGTTAAGCGTAGAGGTATTCTTTCCGACGAAGTAGATGCAAGTCTCGAAATGGAATTAATAGGTGAGGCTGAATCCCAAGCTATGAATGAATTAAGTTTATCCAATCAGGAGGAGGAAGATGAATGAGTGTAACAGACGCTCTTACTGTTTATGGACCACTTGGCGTTTGGGTTGTTTACTCAATCATTAGGGAAAAGTGGTTAATGCAAAAGATGGAAGAATTATCTTTACGCTTTGACGGTGAAAGAACAAGATGGAATCGAGAACGCATGGCGTGGATTAGATTAGTAGGTAAAAGGTTGAAAGTCTCAGACGAGACGATAATGGAAATAACGGATAATGATTAATGACTATTCAAAACGAAATAGTAAACAGAGGAATAAGACACGCCGTCTATTTTCAACAGGTATCAAATAGAGAAGTTGCCTTAATGGTTAAGTTTTTAGAAGAAAAACTATTACCCGATTTAAAAGAAACGTTAAGAAGAAGATTAGAGCGAGGAGCTTTTAACAATCGAATAGACTCCCCAACAACGAGACGCTATCAAAAGTTAATTAGAGACTTGGAAGCAAAGATAGCTTCGGGAATGAAAGAGCTTAATATTGAATCCGTTAGAAGGTTAAGAAAGTTAGGAATGCTTGAAGCTAATTGGGCTTCGCAATCATTAGCGCAAACAATGCCTTTCGATATAACGTTTAACTCTATAAGCTTACCAACAGTTAATTCTATTATTAAATCTAAACCTTTTGAGGGGCAGTTTCTAAAGGATTGGTATTCGGGATTGGGTAAAAGAACATCACAAAGAGTAGCCAAAGAGTTAAGTATTGGATTAGCTAGTGGGGAAAGCCCTGAAAAGATAACAAGAAGGTTAATGGGTGCAAGAGATGGAAGGTTTGCGGGTCGTGGACCATTAGGAGGAGAGTTAAGAAGAAATGTAAGAACGATAGTTAGAACGGCGGCTAATCATGTGGCGGCTCATGCTCGTGAAGCTGTTTACGAAGCCAATAAAGATGTTATTGAAAAGGTTAGATGGCTTTCCGTACTAGACCATAGAACGTCAGATTTTTGTATGAGTGAAGATGGACAGGAATATAAGATTAATGAAGGACCAAGACCTCCTGCACACCATCAATGCCGTAGTACAACAATTCCCGTTACAAAGTCTTGGAAGGATTTAAAGATTGGTAAAGGTGGACAAGAAATAAGAATTGGGGGTAGAGCTTATCGTTCTTATGGACCCGATTTAAAAAGTTCCTTTACACGAGTTAGTGCTGACGGTGATTTAACTTATGGAACATGGTTAAAAAGCCAACCTTATCACGTTCAAAAAGCTGTTCTAGGAACTACGAGGGCAAGATTGTTTAGAGATGGCGAAATAAGCTTTGATAGGTTCTTCGATAGTGGCAAAATGATAAGCCTTAGAAGGTTAGCTAGGCTAGAAAATATATCTTTATAAAAAAGATGATATTTTGTTAAAGAATTGATAAGATTAAGCGCATGGTTTTAAAAGCAATCCTTACAGACTTATCATCAGTAGATGAATCCTTGCAACAGCACTACACAGAACGCGACGGTCGTTTCTATTTAAATGTTGAAGCAGTTGAAGGTTATTCACTTGAAGATGTTTCGGGCTTAAAGACAAGCCTATCAAAAGAGAGACAAGACAATAAGACAGCTCGTAAAGCGTTAAATGCCTTTGAAGGTATGGACGCAGACGAAGCGAGAAACGCTCTTTCCAAAATGAGCGAAGTAGCTAATTGGACTCCCGAAGATAAAGTTAGAGAACAAATCGAAGCACAGGCGAAGCAATTAACAGCTCGTCATAGCCAAGAGACGGAAAAACTTACTAGCGAACTAGACGGAATAAAATCTCAGCTTCAAGAGACCTTAATTAGGAACTCTGCGATTGAAGCAATTACAGCGCATAAAGGAAATGTTAATTTATTGCTTCCACATATCGAAGCGCAAACCCGTATGGAGTTTGTAGATGGAAAATTTGTTGCCCAAGTGATAGATGAGAATGGCGTTCCTCGTGTTAGTATGGCAACAGGTTCTACCGACAACATGTCTATTGACGAATTAGTTTCTAGTATGAAGTCTAATGAATCTTACATGCCCGCTTTTGCGGGAAGTGGCGCAACGGGAAGTGGCGCGACGGGAAGTAGCACAGGAAGTGTTCAAAACGGTACGCGACAGATGTCTTGGCAAGAAGCCCATGACCCCCAAGCTTATCGTGCCGCTAAAGAGGCGGCGAATAACGCGGGAAGCGACCTTGTAATTCAACCATACGAAGGCGAATAGTCTAAGTATATCTTTTTTTAATCTCATAGAACTTTTAGGAGGTTCTTATGGTTTCAGTAGGTTCATCTACTCTTGGCGTTTACAATCCAATATTCTACGCACAAGAAGCATTAATACATTTGGAGAAAGCTCTCGGTATGGCGAGTCGTGTTCATCGCGGTTTCGATAGCGAGCGCAAATCTTTCGGCAAGGGCGATACGATTAACATTCGTCGTCCTGATACTTTCACAGTAGCTTCTGCACCCGCAACCGCCGCCGGCGTTGCAACAGAAACAGTTGCTATCACTCTCGACCAATGGAAAGAAGTTAAGTTTGCACTAACGGATAAAGAATTGGCATACTCAGGCACTCGCTTGATTGATGACCATATTCGTCCGGCGGCTTACGCCCTAGCAGATAACATTGATACTGCTTTGGTAAACCTTTGGGCAGATGGTGGTAACGCTGTAGCTTGGGGAGGCTCTAATCCTATAACTGACATAACTAATGCTCGTAAAGCAATGTTTGATGCCGCCGTTCCTATGGACGGTAATTTGCACATGATGCTTTCAGGCGAAATGGAGCGTCAATGCTTATCTAACTCGGCTTTCTCTCAATGGCAAGGCGCGGGCGATACAGGTGTTAGCACTCAGCTTCGTGGAGCGTTAGGTACTAAGTTTGGATTCCAATGCTTTGCTAACCAAAATGCAGGTGGCGCGGCTTCGGGTGAAAATACTTATTACACTCATGGCTCTCACGCTGACAATGCTCTAGCAGTAAACAACGGTTCAGGTTACGCTAAAGGCGCAACATCTATCGTTGTAGATAGCGGAACAGGCTCACAAACAATCTTAGAAAATGCACCATTAAAGATTCGCATGGATAACGGAATGGACCATTACACAACAGCGGCTTCTAGCTTAACTCTTTCGAGTGGAGCGGGAACTCTTGTTATTGCTGATGGGCTTCGCCACGCTGTCTCTGATGATGCTGTCATTACCCTTTTGGGTACAGGTGCTTCTAAGAATACAGAAACAGGCTTAGCTTTCCACAAGAATGCTTTTGCTCTAGCTATGGCTCCACTACCTGAACTAGGTAACGAGCTTGGTGCTAAAGTTGCTACTGTATCTGACCCTGTTACAGGATTGTCTTTACGCTCTCGTGTCTATTACGTTGGCAATAGCTCACAGGTTCATGTTGCTCTTGATGTCCTTTATGGAGTTAAGACTCTTGACCCGGCTATGGCAGTTCGTATGGAACGCGACTTAGCGTAAGCATAAAGCTTATTTTTAAATTAGGGGGCGCGGGGTTACTCACGCTCCCTTAATCTTTGTTAAGATGACAAGTATGAAAGTTGAAAAACACACTTATAAAAACCCTCTTGACGGAACAGTAATCACAACAAGCCCTCAGGAAGGTTGGAAGTATTCGTCTCAGGGTTGGGATAGAATTCAAACACCTAAAACAAAAGTTAAAAAAAAGAAAGGTAAAAAGTAATGAAAGAAGAATTTACACAAGTAGTAGGCTTCAATATGGTGCGCCGAATAAAGAAAGCCGACCTAGCGGGATACTTAGCAAATGGTTGGAAAGAAGATGTACCTAGTGAAGCTCCTAAAAAGAAAGCATCTAAGAAGAAAGAGGATAAGTAGCAATGGCTTTGACTGTTGAAACGGGTAGCGGTAGTGCTAGCTCCGATGCTTACGTCACAGTGGCGGAAACGGATAGCTATGTAACAGATTACATTCGTGGTCATTCTACATGGTCAAGTTTATCTACCGCTAATAAAGAAAGAGCTATAAGAGAAGCTACTCAATCTGTAGATTTATTGTGGGGCAGTAGGTTTATTGGATACCGTTCTAACGAAGACCAAGCTTTAGAGTTTCCACGAACAGCAGGTTACGACGCAGATGGTTACGCTATTGCAGGAAACGAAATACCTACAAAGCTTAAACACGCCGTCGCTGAACTAGCTTGGAAACATGCTAACGATTCAGGACCAAGTACAACGACAGGTGATTCCACAGGTATCATTGCTGACTACGCAACCGAATCAAATGTTATAGAGGAAAATGTTGAAGCGGGTAGCGTGAAGTCTCATACCAAGTACGCGGGAATAAAACAGCAAGCAGTTTACTTTAAGAAGGTAGAACTCATCTTGCGGAAATTAATTCATCCACCCGGACAAATATCAAGAGCATGACAGACCTAGATGATAAGTTAAAAGAAAAGGTTTATAACCTTGCCCAAACCTATGGTACTGAGATGACTTTTTTTACATCTTCAAGTGGTACGGGAGGGTCATACAATGCCAATACCGGTGTATGGTCTAGTAGCCTTCCTGTAGGCGTGGACGCAAGTTATTCATACTATGTAACCCCTCCAACCGAACACGCAAGACAGCTAACGGGAGGTGCTGTAGAAGGAGCATTGAAAATAACTTTACCTTCTAAAGATTTAAACGCTACCTTTGAATCCGATTATTTAAGAGTAGGAACAAAGGTTAAGATTGACAGTTCAACAAGCCCTCAATCGATTTGGCATATAACATCTATTTCCCGTCTTTACTCGGGAGCTGAGATTTGTGCTTACGATATAGAGCTACAGCAAAAGAGTGGAAACTAATGCCCATAACATCAAACCTTAATGCCTTTAACGCAAAGATAAATGCTTGGTTACTTGCTTCGCAGTCAGGTGATGATATTACAACAATTCAAAGAAAGCTAACAATGGACGCTATGGCTCAATTAACAAAGTACACTCCAAGAGATACAGGTTACCTAGCCTTTAATTGGTTTCCTTCTGTTAATGCACCTATGCCTGATGTTTTAAGAGGTGTAAAAGGTAAACAAAATCCTCTACCCGAAGTAGTTTCTCCTCAACTAACACCTTATGGAATTGTTTATGTTCAAAACAATGTTGAGTATGCTGAATATGTTAATAATGGAACTCCTCGCATGGAAGGAAGGTTTATGGTAGAAAGAACGTTACAAGATTTATCAGCGGGGCTTACTTAATGGGATACGAGGCAACACATAACGCAATAAGAAATAGGTTTAATGCAAACTTTGTAGCTACAACGGATACGCTAGGAACTGATGATGTTGCTTGGGATAACACTACTTTTGAAACTCACGACGACGGTGATACATCAGCTTGGGTAAGATTCCAAGTATTAGACGGCGAAAGCCAAATAAGAAACCTAGGAGGTACTACAGCTAGAACTTTAGGATTAGCAGTAGCATCGGTCTTTGTACAAGCAGGGCAAGGCGATAAACTAGGGTTGGAGATAACGGACGAGATTGTTACAGCATTCAAAGGCGTTACTCATACTTACGGCGGAGTTACTGTTAATTTCCGCACTCCATCTGTATCGACGATTGGTAGAGATGGTTCTTGGTGGCAAATCAACGTCACTATTCCTTTTTACACAGACGACGCATAACTAATCATGGCAGATTCAAACAGAGTTCAAATGGCGATGGCTAAAGAGTCCACGTTTAACACTCACCCTTCATCAGGTGGTACTTGGAATGGTATCAGGCTTTTATCGGAATCGTTAAAGCAAGACCTTACTTTAGGTTCAAGCGACGAGATAAGAGCTTATAGAGATATCCCCGAATTAAACCTAACTGATAAAGGCGTTAGTGGTTCTATTAACACCAACCTTTATTACGATACCAAATTTATGGACGAAGTATTTATGGGAGCTTTAGGAGCTTCTTCTACAGGCTTTAGTGATAGTGGTTCATCAAATGTTGTATTTTCAGGCACAATGGCAATCGACCAAGACGCTAGAAGATACTCAGCAACACTAGCACACCAACCACAAGTAGGTGAATGGGTTTACATTACAGGAGCCGCCAACGCCGCTTCTAATGGGTATCATCAATGTGCATCAGCTTCGGCGGGTAACTTTACCGTAAACGCTCCAATCGGTGCGGACGAAGGTAGTGTATCTTTAGTTGTAAGAACAATGCCTGAGATTACAAATTACAATCCAACATTATCTTCTTATTCAATTCAAAGAGATTATACTTCTTTGAGTAACATAGGTGAGTATTTTACAGGTTGTGTAATTGATGGATTAACTATTGATTGTACAGGTCAAGATACGGCTAAAGTAACAACCGACTTTGTTGGCGTAAGTGCTGTCTCAGATACTTCGTCGGAAACGATTGATAACGCCGCCGCGACTAATCCTGCAATGACTACCATTAACGGAGTGCAAATGGTTCGAGAAGGAACGGGAGCGGGTAATACAGCGGGCATTGAATGTCTAGGTTTTACAATTAACGTTTCTAATAACAACCGTAAGCGTTACGAGCTTGGAACACTAGGACCAAAGTCTATGGCTCTTGGTGATTTTGTTGTAACGGGAACTCTTCAAATGTACTTCGCAACAAGTACCTTGTTTGATAAGTTTCTAAACCAAACAGCAACAGCTCTATGTATGGGCATTAGTGATGAAACAACAGGAGCTTCAACATTACAGAATGGTTATGTTTTTGACTTTCCTAACGTTCGCTTTACTGATGGTCAAAGAGTAGCGGGTGGTCGTAATCAGGACATCATTGCAGATATGTCTTGGCAAGCGATTCACAACGGTGATAGCTCAGGCTACACAATGAAAATAGCTCGTACCTAAAAGGTAAATAAAAAGCTACCAATTATGGAGTCGTTAGTCTATACTGACTGACGGCTCTTTGCCATTTAACCTTATGCAAATAAATCTATTAAAAACAAATCCCGAAGCGGAAACAGAAGGCGTATGGGTTACTTATGAAGATACAGATATTCAATTAAAGATAGCTCGTATCGGTAATCCTAAGTTTGACGCATTTGTAGCTAAAAAGTCCGCACCACATCTTGACAAAATCCGTAAAGGTGAAGCTAACGAACTTCAAGAGAACATAACTCAACAAGCCGTAGCGCATACCATTCTTGTTGATTGGAAGAACATTGACGACGAGAACGGCAAGCCAATTCCATACAGCGGTAAAAAGTCGGAGGAGTTTCTTAGCGACCCTTCACTTAGAGACTTTTACAAATTTGTCCTAGTTACATCTAATCAAGCTGAAAATTTTAGATACGAAGCTCAACAGGAAGCAGTGGGAAACTAACGGCTTGCTTGGAGTGGCAATTAAAATGGGGTGGATACCAAGCAAAGCTAGAAGGAGTTGCCAAGCGTATCGGTAAAGAATTAGGTGGGTTTTCCAAAAGACCTGATATGTTTAAAGATTGTGAACCTTATTGGAACGCCTTTATGCAGTTATGCCTTACGAGAGAAATAAATGAAGCGGGTGCGTGTCCAATTAAAGTTTCCGAGATAAATTCTTGGTTAGACCTTCATGGGGTTAGTGATACTGACCGTAGGATAACGTATTATGAAGCCATAACCGCGTTAGACGTATCGTGGATTTCCTATCAACGAAAAGAGCTACGCGAACAAAAAGAATTAAGTAAGAATGGCTAAAAAAGAAACTAACTCTCTTGTTCTCGCAATCGACGCGACTCCTGCTCAAATAGGAGCGGCGAAGTTCCAAGCGGCTTTAAACAGAATTAAAACTTCTGCGGGATTAGCTGTAACAGCTACGGAAGCACAAACGGCGGCAATGGCTAGAGCAGGAAAGGTTGGTAAATCAGCAAGCGCAGGAATCTTATCTAGCTTAAAACCTTTGTTAGCATTTGCGGGAGTAGCCAAGACAGTTACAACCATTGGTCAGTTTGAAGAAAAGATAGCGTTAGCAGGAAGGGTTGCAGGAGCGTCAGCTATTGAGTTCGAAAACATGAGCGAGAAGGCTAGAGAGCTTGGAGCTTCTACAAGATATACAGCAAGTCAAGCCGCCGAAGGTATGTTATTGCTATCAAGAGCGGGTTTCGAAGTTAATGAATCGCTAACAATGATTCAAGATACTTTAGACTTAGCAACAGCGGGTCAATTAGAGTTAGGTGAAGCGTCGGGCTTTGTAGCTAATTCAATTAGACAGTTTGGATTAGAAGCATACAACGCAACACAAATAGCAAGTACGTTTATTGCTGTATCTAATAACGCTAACACCGACGTAAGACAAATGGCAGAAGCTATGAGATACGCGGGTACTATTTCGGCGGCGATAGGTATGAGCTTTGAAGAAACAGCTTCGGCGATAGGTATCTTAGGCGATAGAGGTGTTCAGGGTTCAATGGCGGGTACTCAATTAAGAGGTACATTAATTGCATTAGCTAACCCAACAGATAAAGCAAGGGCGGCGATAGAAAAGTTAAAGATAAACATTGAAGATATAAACCCCGCAACAAACGACTTTGCTGATATAGCTAAGACATTAGGTCAAGGAGTTCAAAACTTAGAAAACCCATTAGAGGCGGCAGGATTATTCGCGGCAATCTTTGGACGAAGACAAGCGGCGGCGGCTTTGGCTCTTGCAGAAGCAAATGATAAGCTACAAGAGAATATTGAACTTGCAGAAAGTACAGCTACAGCACACGCAGAATTAGCTGACACAATGAAGCAAACTCTTATCGGTAAGTTTAAAGAAACAGTATCCGCCGTAGAAGAATTAATGCTCGTTACAGGTGAAGCGGGATTACAAGGCATTCTAAAAAGTACATTAGAAACAGTTACCGAAACAGCTAGAATGTTTGGTGGTGCAGAACAAGCGTTTACAAAAGCGTCAGCGTCAGCGAAGGCTTTATCTACAGCGTTGATAGCTTTAACAGCTAGGTTCGTTGCTATTAAATTGGTTGCTATGGGAGCGGTAATGCTAAGTATTGCTTCCACTATAAAACAAGCAACAACAGCAACCTATGGTTTTACTAGCGCGTTATCAGCTTTAAGAGCTGTAATGATGACTCACCCCGTTTTCTTTATTGCGACAGCTTTGTTAGCAGTTGGAAGTTACTTTTTCTTTGCGGGTAAAGAATCTGATGAATTAACAGCTTCGCTTGCAAAACAAAGAGAAGAAATGGAACAGCTTGAAGAAGCTATGCAGAAGGTTAAGCAAACCACAATAGACTTGGAAACTGCTAGGCGATTAGGTGATAGACGAGGCGAGATAGACGCAATTAAAGAAAGACGCGAACAGCTTAATTTATTAATAGCCGATTTAAGAAAGGCAGGTGATACAGGTGGTTTAGCTGATGTTGATTTAACAGCAGGAGGATTTACGCAAGAGCAAAAACTATCAGTTACCCCAACAATGGAAACAGGGGAACTTCTTTACGGATTAATTGATTATGAAAAAGCTTTAAAAGTAGCCGAAGGAGCTATTAATGATTTAAACAAAAGGTTAGCGGAGATAGACCCAACCTTTAAAATGTTTAATGGCTCTACAGATTTAGCTACAGAAAATCTAAAACAATTCTTAGACGAAGAAGAAGCGTTAATAGAACATCTAAAACAATTAGGTGATACAGCTAAAGAAACTGCTTTAATTCAAGCAACATTATCAGAGGTAAGAAAGCAAGAAGGTGATATAACTAGAAAGCTAACCGAAGACGAAACAAGACAGATTAGAGAAGTTATTGAAGCAAGAGACAATGCTGAACAAGCTATCCAAGACCAAATAGACGCAGAGAAAGCTTTATCAAGAGAAAGAGAAAAGGTTACAAAGAAGCGTGAGGATTTCTTAAAAGGATTACAACGTGAAATAGATTTAGGTAAAGCAAAAGTATCAGGTGATGACTTAGCTGTTGATAGGCAAAAGTTTTTACACACGTTACAAGAGTCAGGTATTGATTTATTATCTTTAGAAGGATTGGCTATGGCTAAAGCGGCGGAAGAACATATCCAAAGAATAAATCTAATAAAAGACGAAACGCAAAAGATAGACGAAAGACATAGAGCGCAACAACGAGCTAAATTAACAATGGAACAAAATATTGTTACCATGCAAAGCGAGTTAGACGCTTCACAAAAGTTTGGTCGAGAAAGAGACAGAGCTATTCGTAAAGCAGAGATAGCTAGATTAGCTTCTTTAGCTTTAGCAGGAGCGCAAACAGACGAAGAAAGACAAGCCGTTAAAGACCTAACTAAGCAATATGAACTTTTATCGGACGAATTAGAACGTACTAATGAGCTTCGAGAGGCGGCTGAAAGGTTAGCAGAAACGTTTGCTGAAAGCTTCCAATCAATAATTGATGGTTCAATGAGTGCCAAAGATGCCTTTAGAGCTATGTACGAAGAGATATTGCAAATGGTTATGGATAACATTATCAAAGACCAAATCGCTAGTTGGTTTATGGATTTAAGCGGTGGCGGTAATTTCTTAGGAGGTCTATTCGGCGGTGGCGGAGGTGGTGGAGGAGGTGGTAACTTAGACCTTCCTCCTTTAGGTGATTTTGCTAGAGGTGGAGTGTTCCCTAAAGATAAAGGTAAAAGATATGGTTATGGTGGAGTAGTAAAAGAGCCAACAAGGTTTGCCTATGGTGGAGGATTAGGATTAATGGGCGAGGCGGGCGCAGAAGCTATAATGCCACTTGGTAGAGATTCCAAAGGTAGATTAGGCGTTCGCGCACAAGAAGGCGGAGGAGGAAATACCTTTGTTGTTAATATGAACGTTAATACAAAAGACGCAGATTCTTTCCGTCGTTCTAAACATCAAATCCAAGATGACCTCTCACGAGTTACTACACGAATTTCCAATCCTAACATTTCATAATTATGGCATTCCACGCAGAAGTATTCCCTCTTGACATTTCCTACGGTTCGTCGGGTGGACCGGGTTACAAAACAGTCATTCAATCTACTGATAGTGGACACGAGTTTCGTGTTTCATCTTGGGATAACCCTAGACACCGCTACGACGCTTCCTACGGGGTCAAATCACTTGACGACATGTACACAGTCATAAAATTCTATCACGCACGAGAGGGCGCGTTACATGGCTTTCTGTGGAAGGACGCATTAGACTACTCAACAGACTCTACGGCGCGGGGTACGGCGGCTTTTGGAGATGTTTCCTTAGGCACGTTTAGTACGGCGGGTAATACGATACAGTTAAGAAAAGGTTATGTTAATGGCTCGACGACAAAATACAGAACAATCACGAAACCAATTTCCGGTACTGTGGTGGTTGGTTGGGATTCAAATGGTGATGGAACTATCACAAATCAAACAAGTGGTTGGTCGGTGGATACGGCTACAGGATTAATCACAATTACAGACTCTAGTGCAAACAGTAAAACAATTAAGGCGGGTTGCCAATTTTATGTTCCTGTAAGGTTTGGAGAAGGCGCAGACGAAACGTTATCGGCAAGTATAGATTCTTTTGAAATTGCAAGCATAGGCAGTATTCCTATTGTTGAGATAAAAGACGACGCTCCTATTCCTAATGATTTCTATTATGGAGGAGCAAAAGAATACTCAGCAAATGCTAGTCATTCACTTGAAGAAGGTAGAGTTGTTTATACATCTCAAAGTAGTGGCAATATAGAAGTTACATTACCAACCTTTACTAATAATTGGGCAGTAGGTGGACCATACTTTTATTTTGTACACAAAGGAAGTGGTGGCAGTTTACTTATTAAATATGGAGGCTCAACTTTAGCTACCTTAGGGAATGGTGAAGGAGCAGTTGTTCATTTATTAATTGATGGTAGTGGAACTCGCTCTTGGGGGGTTTGGGCTTAATGGTTAATTCTTTTATGCAAGAGCAATTTGGTGGAGTTTTAAATTTAGCCTTAAATGGAAGCACCTATGATTCAAGTAGCCCTTACCTTTTTAATTCTGCTAACGCTTGGGATTATAAAAGAGTCATTCAAGTAACACCTTCAAACGCTGACGCATATATAAAGCTTCCTGACGCAAGAGACATACCTACAGGAGGACCGATATGGTATATGCAAAATCTTCACGCGGATACTTATAACGTTTGGTTTAAAAACAACGGAGGAACTAATTTAGCTAAAATGACTCCCGTTAATAACGACACGACTAATCAAATTGTAGTTTTATTGTTAGACAATTCTACAGCCAATGGCGTTTGGGTCTTTTTAGGACAAGACGATTCAGGACTTAACATTTTAGCCTCATCATAATGGCACATTACACAGAAGCTTCTTTCGATTCATTAACCCAAGGCAATACGGGTTACATGACAAGGGTTTACCTTATTGAAAAGCCTGATGGAACTTATGTTAGATTAACTGATTGGGATACAGAACTTGAAGTGAATGATAATGCTCTTTTAGAAGGTGCAGATATTTACGGTGGAACACAAACATACAAACCTATTGATTCGGGCATTAACGCTTCTGCTGTTAGACAAGAGTCAGGGTTAAAAGTTTCCAACATAGAATTAGAAGGCTCTTTAACTTCTAGTCTTATTAGTGAAGATGATTTACATGGAGGAAAATACGAAGGTGCTAAAGTTTATATAGCTTGGATTGATAAAAGATTACCTTGGCATAAACCTTTCCGCGTTTCAAAATTTACTTTAACTGATTTTAATTGGAATGGTAGAACTTGGACTGCTCAAAGCAGTACAGTTACGTCAAATTTAAAAAGAAAGGTTGGTAAAACATACAGCAAGACTTGTAGCCACGCCTTTATGGATAAAGGTTGCGGGGTGGCAAAGGTAACAAATACGACACAATTTCTTAGCGCACAAGTAACAGCAATAGATACAACAGACCAAGACATAAGATTTACACACGCCAACGCCGAAGTAAAGGTAGATGAATATTTTAAAGCGGGAATGCTTACTTGGACTTCGGGAAACAACAATGGAATTAGTTATCCAATCTATCGTTCGTCTGTTAGAACAGGCACAAGTGGCGCAACCTCTGATGACGCAAAACTTTATTTACAGTATCCAACAAGAACAACAATTCAGGTAGGTGACCAATTTACCTTATACGCAGGCTGTGATAAAACTTTTGCTACTTGTACATCTACTTCGTTATCAGGTGGAGTTAATAACGGAGCAAGATTTGGAGGTTATCGTTTTATACCGGGTTCACAACAAATCGCAAAGATAGGAAGCATGGAAGTTTAATGTTTGATAAAAGATTAGAAGCTATTATTATTGCTCGTTCGTGGATAGGAACACCTTGGGTTATATACGGGCGAGAGCCTAAGAAGGCTTTAGATTGCATTGGCTTTGTAGCTTGTTTAGGTAGAGCTTTAAAATTTAACATTCCTGAACCTATCCTTGATGGTGAAGATACTTATTACGCTGAGGGAATGGGTGATGGAAGTTTATATTTAAAATACGCTAACCTTTGGGGAACAGCTAACAAAGAAGGTGAGCCTAAGATTGGTGATATTCTTTTGTTTCATCCTAAGAGTGATATTGGTTGGGCGGGTGGATTAAAAGTTCCAAGTAGAGGCGTGTTTCATAATGCCCTTTATGCGGGCGATACAATTATTCACGCCAACCATGATGTAGTAACAGAAGAACCTTTCACCGAAGAATGGGATTTACAAACAACAGGTATATTTTCTTTTAAAGAGTATGAATAAAAAACCCGAACGATTTGTAGCAGTAGCAAGGGCGCAATTAGGCGTTCCTTTTGTTCCACAAGGTAGAGCTTCTTATCACGCTTTAGATTGTATTGGGCTTCCCGTCGTTTCCGCTATCGCTACAGGATTTGACCCTGAGTTTATTAGTGATTACGAATTAAAGAACGAGTATCACGAAACGTTAATTTCTTATTTAGAAAAGAATGGTAATCAAGTTTCTTACGAAGAAGCTCAAATAGGCGACTTGGTAGCTTTTTGGATTATGAATCAGGAAAGACCAAGGCACTTAGCAATCTTGTGTGATACAGATAATGAAGCAGAGTCGGTTAGATTTGGTATGATTCACACCTCCGAATCAGCCAAAAGAGTTATTGAGCATGATTTAGATTTTAAATGGCGAAAGCATATCCATTCGATATGGAGATTAAAGGGCATGAAAGACTACAATAAAGATTCCTAATGGCAACAATAGCAGTAGCGGCGAGTGGTCTTTCCACATCTATGGCGGCGGCACAATATGCGTCGCTGATGATGTTTGCTAATGTTATAGACCAAATGTTTGTAATGCCTACTCTATTCCCGTCCGACCCGATTGAAGGAATGAAGGTTGGAGAGATTAGCGTAATGGGCGCAGACGAATCTACTCCTGTTGGTTTTGCTTTTGGGCAATACGCTAAGTTGGCAGGGCAAGTAATATGGGTTCACAATTTAGAAGAAGTTTCTCATACAGAAAAGGTTGGTAAATCAGGTAAACGAATAACCTATACTTATCACATTTCTTGTGCAGTTGCCATCTGTAATGTTTCAAGAGCTTCGCATACGGATACCGTAGATGGATTAGCATCTGTGGACCAAGTATTCGCAGATGAAAAAAGAGTCTTCGCTAATGCCGCCACTTCGCCACCTGCAAGCACAAGCGATAACGGATTGTTTTGTTATGTAGCGGGTAGTAATTATTATGTTTGCTTTACTGATTCAGCTTCTATTAACAATTTCTACAACCTTTGGACGGCGGGAGATACTATTTCTTGGAGCGGTTGGAGCAATAGTACAAACAATGATTCCAATGATAGAATATTAGAAAAGCTAACCATTTCTGTAAACACAGGTGGTGGTGGTAAAGGTGGCTCATCTACATCAAGCTCTTACAAAGCCTTTAAGGTATCAAAAGCTAAAACTAATGAATATGGTACAGCGTCAGGAACGGGAGTATTAGAGGCGACAGGTGATACGATTACAGGTACAGGTGTTGCGTACTCAGGTTGGGCTGATGACATTCAAAGAAGTGGTACACCTACCATTCACTTAGGAGGCTCAACAAGTAACGATTCCAAGAACACTCACATGAATGCTTTAATCTCAGACTTAGAGGAAAAGTATTACGATACTGCTTACATAGTTTTTGACAGCTTAACGCTTACTGATTTTGGTTCGCGTATTCCTAATTTTGAATTTATTGTTTCCGCACATGCTAACTACAGAACAGTTCCTAAAATTATAGATGCGGTTATGGCTTTAGCGGGATTAACGAGTGCGGATTTTGATACGAGTGAAGTAGCCGATACGACTGTTGTGGGATACACATTAAGAGGACCAACTGAGGCTTCTAAATTGCTTCAACCTTTAATGCTCGTCTTTAATATTATTGCCCAAGAAAGAGGTAACAAGATTTACTTTTCTGATAGAGCTGATAATGTAGCTAATACGCATTCTTTAAATGCAGATTATTTAAGCGTTCATGTTGGCGACGAACACGTTTATCAAGGAATATCTATTCAAGCTACACCAACAAACGAAAAGATAGGTGAGGTAAATTTTACTTATGTAAACCAAGAAGAAGATAACTTTCCAACAGGAACAGCTAAAGCTTACGCAGGACCAAACATAGCGGGAACTAATTTAAACCCGCACGAATTAACAAAATTCCAAATTAATGCTCCTTTAACTTGTACACCTTCTTTTGCTAAACAGCTTGCTCATAGAGTATTGTTTGCTTCTCATGCGGACGATTTACGTTTTGAGTTTTCTATTAACGCCCAAGAAGCTTTAAAGTATCAAGAGAACGATAGAGTTTCCTTTGAAGTAAATAACAAAACCTATAAAGCATTAATTAACAAGGTAACAGTTGGCGTAGATATGACAGCAACAGTTGAAGCAGGATTAGACGTAACAGTAGAACAAGATTTTAGTAGGTGGACTTAGATGGCAGTAACTAGAGCAAATATATATAGAGCAATAGTTCCTGAATTGTTAGTAATAAATTGCGCTCCTCTTTACGAAGGTAATGAAGCTGTTTGTGGAATTTACATAGGGGCAAAGACAGGTGGTAAAAGAGACGGTGATGGTTTAAACGGTACAGGAATATCAAGACCAAGAACGAGTGAACCTATTTCCGTTTACATTAGTCGAGATGGTGGAGTAAGTTACGATTTACTTCATGTATTAACAACCCATGTTGTAACAGGAAGAATGAATGCTACTGATAGACAAAACGGAACAGTAACAGGTGATTTCTCGGGGTTACTTTTTGACACAAGGTCGGGTTACGAATTAGCTCACACTATGAACAATCTTGGCGAAGCTGTTATTTCTTGGGATACAGGTTTTACACCAACAAGCTGTACTGACGCAAGGTTATACGACGGAGCTAATAGATGTTTGATAGGTGATGAAGTTGTAGCCTATAAAACTGTTTCTGCTGTATCTACAAGAGCAACAAGTGGACCCGGTACAACAGATTTAACATCTACATCAAATACATACTTCCATTCAGGTTTTTTAAGAGGGTTAAGAGGAACAGAAGGTCATATTCAAGGCGCGTCGGATAATACTCGTTATTGGGATTTAGTAGTTAATATAGACCCCGAAGCGTTAGTCTTTGTTCCTTTACCTTTAAGCGACGTTGGTAGAACTTTATTATTTAAGGCGGCAACGCCGGGTTTAGATTTAAGTGATGCAATAGCTTACGAATTAGAAGTAACAGGAAGAACATTAAAACCTTTTGGAGTTATGCAAGCTTGGGGCGTTAGAGACGCAAGTAATAACCTAACAATTTCTTGGTATAGAAGAACTAGAACTCCCGTTAGATTAATGGGCGCAAAAGGCAGACCTTATGGAGAAGATGCTAACACTTGGAAGGTAGAAATTTTAAGTGGAGCCGCTCCTTATACAGTTTTAAGAACCATAGACGCTACTACTGAATCATGCACCTATACAGCCGCTCAACATTCTACTGATGGATTGACAGCGGGCGGTGCTGTAAACATTAAGATATATCAATGGAGTGAAGCTGTCGGTTGGGGCTTAACCAATCAAATGCAAATTCCTGCTAACACAGGTGGTACAAGTACACCAACACCAAATTATAAAATTCCCGCAACATTAACAGACTAATGACAACAACAGCAAACCTAGCAATTCCAAAACTAATAGAAGGACAAGCCAATAGCGAAACAACAGTTAATTCTTCTTTTATAGTTCTCGACGCATTAATAGCAGGTAGAGTAGAAGATAATGATTTAACAGCTCCTCCGGGTTCACCAACTACGGGAAAGATGTATATCGTTGCTACTTCACCCTCAGGTGATTGGAGCGGTAAGGCAGGAAAGTTAGCAATCTATAACGGGAGTGGTTGGGATTTTGTTACTCCGCAAGGTGGTCAAACTGTTTTCGTTCACGACGAGAAAGAATTGATTTGTTATTCTTCGCAGGAGTCCGAATGGTTTCCTGTACAGCCTAGATGGAGCACGACAGAACATTGGACGGGTAGATACGGTGAAAGCGGTGGAAAGATATACGCCAAATGTTTTGAAGGTAAGGCAATGCCTAACGCAACAACAACAGACCATGCTCATGGTATTAGTAATTTGGATTTAGCTAAACATATAAATTTTGAAGCAAGCTTTACTGATGGTTCTACTTGTAGTGAATTTAATTTTGTTCAATCAACTTCTATTATTGCTTATCTAAAGATAGACGGTACTAATTTAAAGATTACATCAAATGCAAATTTAAGTAGTCAAACAGCGGACATACGAGTTGAGTATCAAAAGACCTCTTAATTTTTTAGAGCCTTTTATACAAGCCCACAAAGACCTAAAGAATGAATGGCTTTCTAATCACAAAGAAAGTCTATTAGGTAATTTACCATCTTCACCTATAAGCTTAACAGACAAGGTTGGTGCTGTAGCTACTCAGTACAGAACAAACGAAACAGGTACAAACGAAACAAACCATTATCACCTTTTAGAAAACATGGTGCTTGGTTTAATAGGTTTAGAATATGGTGATACTTATAAAGGTTATCCATGTAGGTTTGCGGGATTGGATTATGAAGATGTATGGGCTTCGTTTCCTATTCTTAAACAAGTAACAAAAAAAGCTGAAAATATAAAAGGTAAAAAACTAGAAGGTGTTTTCTTTTTAGAAGCTAACAATTTTGATATGTATTATCACAAAGGTTTAAATCCTGTTATCCGTTCTCAGCTTGGATTAATAATTCCTAATGGTGATGTAGGTTTTCAAGCTGTTAATAAAGACCCTATTCAGCTTAAAGAAGGAAGCATAGATGTAATATTTAATAATACAAAGAACCACAGAGCTTGGAATCGAACAGGACAAAGGCGCGTGGTATTATGTATTGATTGGTTAATTGCAAAAGATGATTTATAACGAAGAATATAATTGGGTTTATTTTAGAAATTGGAAGGTTGGCTCTACAACAACGATTGCTGTTTTAAAAGAAGCGTTCCCTAATACAAAAGAAATAAATGTTATTGGTAAACAATTAAAAACAAGAGCGCACCCCGACTACGAAGCTTATAAGAAAATAATAGATAAACTTAACAATCCTTTTACTTTTGGAACAGTTAGAAATCCTTTCTTCCAAGTTCAAAGCATTTATTATTATGCCAAGAGAGTTTGTGAGCAAGGTGGTTGGGCAGGTTTTTCTTCTAATGGAGCGGAAGGTGCTTTATTAGCAACAATAACCTTTCCTGAATTTATTGACGCTTGCTATACAAAACATAGGACGATTGGATTTGTAAAAGATTTTATTGAACCACAATGGAAGCTTCTTCAACACGTTAATAAAGTTATTAAATTTGAAGCGTTAGAAAAGGATTTAAAAAAGTTAATAAAAGAATTAGGTGGTCAAACTGTTAAAACGTTTCCGCATCTAAATAAAAAACCCCCAAGATTTGAGAATGTAAATTTTAAACCTAAGAATCCAATTTGGGTTGATTACGATAAGAAATCATTACAACAAGTTAAAGAAATCTATAAGGACGATTTACTTTATTTTAATTATGCTTTCCCTTTTGAAAACTTAATATCGTAGCTGTACATCTTTCCTATGTCTAACGCTACCTTTTGTAACAATCTTATATCGTTACT
>CEQA01141583.1_pt1 | contig 23076 bp, 32 predicted proteins | sample 530501 | NCBI WGS metagenome assembly CEQA01 (sample SAMEA2620227, study PRJEB7988) | marine metagenome | isolation source: saline water (ENVO:00002010), including
TGGGAGCGCGTCGAGCACCTCTACGGCGCGCGCTCCGACCTCATCCGCAAGTGGATCACCATCACCGGCGCGCAGACCCGCCGGCAGATCAGGAGGGCTGCGGCGTGACGGCAAAAGTAGCATCGAAAAGCCGTAAACGTGCCAGCAACCCAAATCGCGGCTCAAAGCCCGGTGAGAGGCGCGGTGGTCGCAAGAAAGGCACGCCGAACAAGGCAACCGCCGAGGTCAAGCAGGCAGCGCAGGCGTACACCACCACAGCGCTCAAGACGTTGGCCGAAATCATGGAGGATGGTAAGCAGCCCGCCTCCGCCCGCGTCTCGGCCGCCAATGCCTTGCTCGACCGCGCACACGGCAAGCCTGCCCAAGCCATAACCGGAGGCGATGAGACGGACGCGCCTGTTGCATTCACGCTCATCGAACGCCGCATTGTCGACCCTGACAATTGAAACCCCGAGGGTATTCTTCCCGCTCCTGAAACCGTCGCGTTACAAGGGCGCGTATGGCGGTCGCGGCTCGGGTAAGTCCCATTTCTTCGCCGAACTGCTCGTCGAGGCGATGGTGGCGAACCCCGATTGGCGCGTGGTTTGCATCCGCGAAATCCAGAAGTCTCTCAAGTTCTCGGCCAAGAAGCTGATCGAGGACAAGATTGCGGACATGGGCGTCTCGCATCTGTTCGAAATACAGACCACCGAAATCAAGCGTATCGGTGGCAAGGGCGTTTGCATTTTCCAAGGGATGCAGGACCACACCGCCGACAGCATCAAGTCGCTCGAAGGGTTCATGATCGCATGGATCGAGGAAGCGCAGTCCATCTCCGACCGCTCGCTAAAGCTGCTCCGGCCTACCATCCGCGCGCCTGGAAGCGAGATATGGGCAAGCTGGAACCCACGCCGCAAGTCCGACCCGATTGAGAAGCTTCTCCGGCGCAAGAAGCGGGACGACGCTATCGTGGTCCGGGCGAACTATACCGATAACCCGTTCCTGCCAGATGAACTGCGTCTGGAAGCGGAAGGCGACCGGGAGGATGATCCGGAAGGCTTCGAGCATACGTGGCTCGGTGAATACGAAAGTATGGGCTCCAAGGTGGTCATTCCACGCCTCTGGATCGACGCATGTGTTGGACTAGCCGACAAGTTGGGCATCGAACCAACTGGCAAGACCTACAGCGCGCTTGACGTAGCGGGGGCAGAGGATGGCGGGGACGAGAACGCTCAGGCAATCAGGCAGGGGATTGAGCTGTTCTTTCTCGACAAGTGGAATGGCTACGACACCGCGCTCACCACTCGCAAGGCTGTTGCGAACAATGTTGCGCACGGAGCCGATCGCGGTTACTACGACAGTGCGGGCGTGGGTGAAGGTGTAACCGGCGAATGGGGAAGTATGGGGCGCGAGGGTAAGCAGCCCGAGGGGTTCGATTTGCTTCCGTGGAATGGCGGCTATTCGGTACTCGATCCCGACGCTCGTACCGACCCGGACAATCGCCGCTCGCCGAAGAACAAGGACCAATACCAGAACCTCAAAGCTCAGGCATGGTTCGCGATGCGTCAGCGCTGCCACAATTCCTACAAGGCGCTCAACGGTAAGCCGTACGATCCCGAAATGCTCGCCAGCTTTGCTCCAGACCTGCCATGGCTCGACCAGCTATGTGATGAACTCGGACAACCCCAGCAGAAGACCAGCGGCACTGGTAAAACTATGGTCGACAAGCAGCCGGATAGCAGCCCTTCGCCCAACCTTGCCGATAGTGTGGTGATGGCGTTCTACCCTTTGCCGGTGAAGCAGCGCCCGGGGCTGGGGGATGTGCTTTAACGGCGGAAGCGCTCAGGCAGTTCGCCAGCGTCCATCATTTCGAGAATTATCGCCACGGGCCCGCTGACGGTTCTAGATCCGTCCTCATAGCGGCGGATGGTGCGGCTGTCCGATAGGCGAAGAACGCGGGCAAGCTGACTTTGTGTAAGGTCAGCCCGCTCGCGGATTAATTTAAATTCGGTGGGGGTCATGCCGCCAGTTTCCTCTGTGCCCACCTCTGCGCACCGGCGATGGTTTTTCCGGTCCAACGGATGGTGGTTATATCAGCGTCATGGATGCCATTGCGTGCGTTTACGTAAAGGGTAGCCCACACACGCCCATCCTGCTCATTGATGACTACCGCCCGGTTCTCGTTGATGACTATCATTTCGTTTTCCCTTTCGTGGTGGGCCATTGGCCCCTTGCTTCAACAAGACTGTTATAGGACCATTGGTCCGGCATGGCAACAACAATCAGCAACGGTTCGTCGCATTTTCGCGAAACCAAGCGGCGGTAATCCCCGCGCCCCCTTCGCGCCACACCCGCACCCATGGGCAAAGTGCTAAACCTGTTCGACGGCCTGCGCTCGGCCCTCACCGGCACCGGGACCGCCCGCGATGCCCGTACCTCCTACGATTACGCCTTCCGCGCACTGACGCAGCCAGAGATCGCGGCCGCCTATTCCGGCTCCGGCCTCCTACGCAAAATCTGCCAGATCCCCGCGCTCGACATGGTGCGCGAGTGGAGGACGTGGAACGGGCTCGAAGCCGATCAGGTCGCCAAGGTCTATGCCGAGGAAAAGCGCATCGGCCTCGTCGGCCTTGTGCGCCAGGCGGAAGTTCTTCGCGCTCTCGGCGGCGGGGCGCTGATCATGGGCCTGCCTGGTGACCCGACGCAGCCCGCGCGCCCGGCCGACAAGCTCGCATTCGTGCATGTCGTCTCCCGCTGGCACCTGACCTTCGCCAAGCTGCAGGACGACGCCACCAAGCCGGGCTTTGGCGAGCCCGAAATGTGGACGATGAACACCACGGCCGGGACCAAGGACATCCACCCGAGCCGCGTCATCCCGTTCCGCGCCGATCGCACCGCCTCGCTCGCCATGCCGACGCTCAATAGCGCCGATGCGTTCTGGGGCGAGAGTACGGTCGCGCAGGTGCTTGACGCGGTGAAGGACAGCGACGCTGCCCGCGCCGCGTTCGCCGCCTTGCTGCACAAGGCCAAGACGATGCGGATCGGTATTCCGAACCTCTACGAATACGTCGCGGCGGGTGAAGAGAAAAAGGTATTCGATCGTCTCGCCATCCTCGCCACCGCGGAATCGATGCACAACGCGGTCGTGTTCGACAATGGCGACGACGAGGGCAAAGGCGGCGAGGCAATCACCGACGCCGAATACAACTTCGCCGGCGCCAAGGACATGCTCTACGCCTACGGCGAATTCGTGGCCGCGATCTCCGATATTCCGGCCACCCGTCTGCTTGGCCGAGCGCCCGAGGGGATGAACGCGAGCGGGGACAGCCAGCAGAAGGATTGGAACAAAGCTATAGGGGCGAAGCAAGCGCTCGATCTTGGCCCTTGCATTGAGAAATTGGATCCGCACCTCTTGGCCGCAGCCGGTGCGCCCTCGAACGTCGCCAGTTACGCTTGGGATCCGCTCGACACGCCATCCGAGAAAGAAAACGCCGAGCGTTTCAAGACGCAGATGGAAGCAATCGACAAGCTGCAGGCGACCGCGGCCATCCCCGACGAGGCGTTCAACCGCGGCGTGCAATCGCTCATGGTCGAGGAAGGCTACCTGCCCGAGCTCGAGCTTGCGCTGTCGGAACTCGGCGACGAAGAACGGTACGGGATCGGCCTGCCCGACGATCCCAAGCGTGAAAGTGAGGTGATCGAGCTATCTGCCGGTGAAGGCGGGGATGAAACACGCCCCGCCCGCCGTGCCGCGAATGACGCCGCGCCGCGCCCGCTCTACGTGAAGCGCGAATTGCTCAACGCTGCCGACCTCGTGGCGTGGGCGAAGAAGAACGGCTTCGACAGCACCCTCGCCGCCGAGGACATGCACGTCACGATCCTCTATAGCCGCTCGCCGGTCGACCCGATGAAGATGGGCGAGACATGGACGAGCGAAGATAACGGCGGGCTGACCATCAAGGCAGGCGGCCCCCGCGCTCTCGAGCGCTTCAACGAAGGCGCGGTCGTGCTGCAGTTCGCCAGCTGGTCGCTCGAAAGCCGACACCGCGAAATGGTCGAGGCAGGCGGCTCGCACGATTGGCCGGAATACCTGCCGCACGTCACGCTGTCGTATCAGGCAGGGGACGTCGATCTCGAAACGCTGGTGCCGTATTCGGGTGAGCTTCGGTTCGGGCCTGAGATTTTCGAGCCGCTGGATTTGGATTGGAAGCAGAAGGTGACCGAGGAATGAGTAAGCACGTCGACAGTGCGTCGGACGACCGCACCGCGAACAACGCCGTGCGCCACACCTATCGCGTCCTATCGAGCGCGGAAAAAGCACAGATGGTGGCAATCAAGGATGCTGGCGCCGCCCTCTTGGCTGAGATCGAGAAGACTGGCGCAAGCCGCGAACTTTCGATTGCGCGCACCAAGACCGAAGAGGCCGTCATGTGGGCGGTCAAACACGTGACGGCCTGACGATGGTATACGATTCCGGATCCGATATTTGAGGCGTAAGTGCGATTGACCGAACAAGAGCGCGAAGTGGCCATGCGGCTTGCGGCGGCATGGGATGCTTTCTGCGCCTTGCCGGTCGAGCATCCCGACGACATCGACGATTTCCGCCGGGCCATCCATGCAGCGCAAGCTAAGGTGCTCATGCGCCCGGGACGGAGGCAGATCAATGAAGGTTGACCTCGCCGCCATGACCCGCCGCGCGAAGAACCCGCGTCGCACCGTCATCCCCATCCGCCCGATCAAGGCGCAGGCAACGCAGGCGACAAACCTCTACCAGTCCGCCTACCGCCCGGTCGTCCAAGCATGGGAAGCGTCCCTGCCTGCGATCCTTGCCGAGTACGAGCGCACCCTTGCCCAGATGACGACCGACAGCCCCGCCGATGTCGAGGCGCGGATTGGCCAGGCGGAAGCCGAGGCGCAGTCGATCGTGCTGCGCGTGTCGATCGCGTTGGAGCGGTGGGCTAGGTTGAGCGAGTTGTGGCACCGGCGCCGCTGGGTGGCGAACGTGCTCTCGGCTACGAGCGTGGACCTTTCGACGATGATTGGCGCGGGCGACATGCGGATGACGCTTGAGGCGGCAATTGCCCGCAACACCGGGCTGATCAAGTCGGTCTCAGATGAGACGCGCCGCCGGGTGGGCGATGCCGTGTTCCGCGGGTTGCAGAACCGCACGCCGTCGCGCGATGTTGCTCGCCAGCTGCGCGAGGCTGTGGGGATTGAGCGGCGCCGGGCGCTTCGGATCGCCGCTGATCAAAATACGAAGTTGGCCGGCGCGCTGAATGAAGAACGCCGCCGACAAGCGGGAATTTCGGCCTGGGCGTGGGTACATTCGGGCAAGCTTAACCCTCGCGAGGATCACCTTGCCCGCGATGGCCGACTCTACAGCGACGACAAGGCCGACTACGGCCGCGAGTATCAGGGCAAGACCGTGCGCAAGCCGCCAGACGATCTACCGAGCCAGCTTCCTTGGTGCGGCTGTACGTCCAGGGCTGTGCTCATATTGGAGTGATGATGATGACGAAAGAAACCGACCCTGTGATAGTGGCTATCCGCGCAGAGATGGCGGAATATCGGAAGCGGATTGAAGCCTTGGAGCGCGGCAAAGAAGACCGGGCCGAATTGACGGCCAGCGGTGTTCGCCAAATAGCAATCGACACCATTACGGCCGCCGCGCCTTCATTGGAGTACGCGAGAAGCAGAAAGCTTTAGGCGAGCGGCCCCATCTATGCTACAAAGCGGGCCTCCGGCGCGGTAACGCCGAAGACCCTGACCACACGAACATGGAGCGTTCGAAATGGCTGACAATCTTCTACCGGAAGACGATCTTTCCGCAAGCGATGCAGTTTTCCACGACAGGCTGGAGAGGTTCGTTAAGGGCCAGGCTTCTAAGCAATTGAATGGCGACAGAGCTGACGCTTTTGGATGGAGCGAATTTGTCGAACCGGTCCTGCAGCTAGTGGCCGATTATCTCGAAGCCGAACCGGACATGGATTTCCCTATCTCACCTGTCAGGAGCATGATTAGGCCCGATCAGGGTGGAGATTTGAAGGTTGTCACGAGTATTGCCTATTCTGACAAGGTTCACTCCAATCACACTTACGATTTTCACGCAGCCGTAGGATTGGAGTGGGATGGCCCTCTTGATCTCACGGCGCTCTCAAAAGGGAAGGTGCTGGACATCCTTGGCCTCATCGAAAGCGAATGCAAAAGAATTCGCGAGAGACTGGCCGAAAGCGAGAACAATGCCTAACCCCATCATCGAACGCGCAGCGCGGGCGCTGGCACGTCGGGACAGCGTCGGCCCCGGCGATGAAAGTGAATGGCCGTCCTATACCAACGACGTCCGCGCCGTCCTCCGCGCGATCCGCGAGCCGCTTTCCGATGCAGCCGCTTATCTCGTCGCTGATGCCGAGGCTTGGGAAACGGGCGCCAAGGATCATACGCATGAAGTCTACCTGATGACCTGCGGTAAACTTCGTCGTGATGTTGCCGCGAGCATTCAGCCGCTGATCGACGCCGCGCTGGGGGAAGGGTGATGCACGAGCCTCGCCACGAACCGCAGCCGATTGCGGATCAGGTGATGGCCAAGTGCATCTGCGGTTGGCGCGAGCCGGTTTCTACCTATGGTTATCCGACGCGGGAATCGCTCTGGGCAGAATTACATAAGCGGTACAAGGCTCACCTAACCTAGCGGCGGTAAATCACCCCCCGAGCACAACGTATCGCTCGGGCAATGTATTTCGCAGACCGCCTTGAATTGGACGCCCCGAAGCGCACGAAGGATGGCTACCTTGCCATCAGGGCGCGCGCCGGGCGCGTGGGCGTGTATCAATACACGGGTTCAGAAATCGACCCGAACAACGAACACGGCCTGCGCGACAACGCGATCGTCAATGTGCTGCGCGATGAGGAAACCGTTTTCGACCGGGCCGCGCAGCAGTCGTTCATTGGCAAGCCCGTAACGGACGACCACCCGACTGAACCTGTCACCGCCGACAATTGGAAGCGCCATGCGCGGGGCACCATCATGGGCGTCGCGCGCGATGGCGAATATCAGGCGTTCGACATTCTGCTTACCGATGCCGAAACCATCGCGAAGGTCGAAGCGGGCAAGCGCGAACTCTCGAATGGATATGGCGCTTCGCTGGAGTTCGGTCAGTTCACCGCCAAAGACGGTACAGTTTGCCAAGCTCGCCAATCGAAAATCACGGGCGGCAATCACGTCGCCCTCGTCGATCGGGGCCGTGCCGGTCCTGACTGTGCGATCAAAGACCTCGCGGTCTGCGACGCCCTCACCGCTGACGGGCTCGCCGAGCTCCAGGCAACTCTCACCAACGACCGAAAGGACGGCACCATGCCGCACATCCTCATTGTTGACGGCCTGCAGGTGCCGAACGTCTCGGACGAGGCGAAAGCCTGCATCGAAAAGCTGCAGGGGCAGCTTACCGCCAAGGACACCGCGATTGCGGATGCCAAAGCGGAACACGACAAAGCCCTTGCGACCAAGGACGCCGAGATCGACGATCTCAAGACCAAGGTCGTCGACCAGGCCCAGATCGACGCGCTCGCCGACGCCAAGGCCGACACCGTGGCCAAGGCCAAGGCCGTATGCGGCGACAAGCTGCCCGACACCGCCGGCAAGACCGTGGGCGAAGTTCGCCGCATGGCTCTCGACGCCAAGGGCATCGACTGCATCGACAAGTCGGACGACTACATCGAGGCCCGCTTCGATGCGCTGACGGCGGATGCCAAGACGACCGATACGGTCGAATCCTTCACCCCGCGCGCGAACGTCACCACCGACGCCGCCGCAACCGTCACCGCCCTGCGCACCGCGCGCTACAGCTAAGGGAGCCTGAAAAATGCCCACTCTCCAGAGCACCTATAGCGAGGCCCCGGCAAAGGGCTTTGCTGGCATGGTCGCCAACGGCGAAACCAGCAACCGTATCTCGCGCACGATCGAGGATTCCGCAGGCGTTGCCTTCGGCGTTCCCGTCTGGCGCGGTTCGGGCGATCACGGCATCACCGCCACGGTCGGCACCGCTGCCAACTTCCTCGGCTTCACGATCGGAACGAGCGCCCTCGGCCTCGTCGCCGGCCAGACCGCCGACACCTATGCGCAGTACGACAACGTGCCCGTCATGACGCAGGGCGCGATCTACGTCGAAGTGACCGGCGCGGTTGCGGACGGCGCAGCGCTCACCGTCGGCACCGGCGCTGGCGCAGCAGACGGCATTGGCGACACCGCCGCCGACGCCACTCACATTGCGACCGGTTGGGTTGCTGACGAAACCGTGACGGACGGCCTCTGCCGTATCGTCCGTCGCTAAGGGGGTCTGATACCATGAACGCTATCACCAATCTCTACGACAGCCAGAGCGGTATCAAGGATGCCACTCTCTTCATGTCGGCTGATGCCGATGTGAAGCGCGCGGTCATCTCGGCTTGGGCGAACGACAACGCCCGCCTCGCCGCAACCTTCGCGGACAAGGCCGATGCCTTTTTCAGCGACGCGCAGGTCGGCCTCGCCTTCCTGACGCCGCAGCTGCACCGCATCGAGGCCGAGGTCTATATGACCAAGTATCCGAGCTTCGACATCACCCCGTTCGTCCCGGTCGTTTCCGAGGGCGATATGTGGGATGTCGGCACGCTCGTCTACTCGATGGACAATGTCGGCCAGGCCGAGTTCATGTCGGCGGGCGGTTTCGACGTGCCCTACGCATCGAACAAGATGACGCAGGCCACCCGCAACTTCCACCTCGCCGCCATCGGCTACGAGTGGAACACGCAGGAAATGCAGCGGGCCGCCAAGCTGGGCCGTTCGCTTTCGAGCGACAAGGCGCAGGCCGCGGTGCAGGCCGCCGACCGGTTCATCTACTCGATCGCCATGACGGGCAACACCCCGGCGGGCAACAACGAGAAGGGCTGGACCGGCTTCACCAACAACAGCGCGGTCACCGCTGCGCAGGTTGCTGCTGACGGCACGAGCTCGTCGCGTCTCTGGTCGGCCAAGACGCCGGCGCAGATCCTTCGCGACATCAACGCCGCGCTGACTGCGGTCGAAACCGGCACGGGCGAGACGGCGATTGCCGACACGCTGGTCCTGCCGACCTCGGCCTACAACTACATCGCGACCACGCCGCGTTCCGACGGTTCGGACATGACCATCCTGTCCTACCTGCGCGCGAACAACGTTGCTGGCGAGAACCTGACCATCCTCAAGAGCCGCGCGCTCGAGACGGCCGGCACCGGTTCGACGACCCGCATGGTGGCCTACGAACGCAACGCCCAGGTGCTGCGCTTCCTGCTGCCGGGGCCGCACCAGTTCCTGCCCGCGTTCCAGAAGTCGAGCCTCGTCTACGAGGTGGCCGGCATCATGAACGTCGGTGGTCTGGACGTTCGTCTGCCCAAGGCGATTGTTTACCGCGACAGCTTCTAAGGAGCACGACATGCCGAAGTTCACCAATGTCTCGAATGGCCCGCGCGGCGGCTACCTCAAGGGGAAGCTGATCGAAGTCGAGCCGGGCGCCGAAGCCGAACTGGACGACGCGCCGGACGAGTGGTTCGCCAAGGCCGGGTCGAAGGACGCCAAGGAAGCGCCGAAGCCGAAAGGCGACGACGGCAAGGAATGAGCCCTGTCGGGTCTCAGGGGGCGGGCCGCTTCGCATAGCGCGGGGCGGCCCTTTCCATTGCGGCGGTAATTCCGCGCCGCGCATAGGAGCAAACCGAAGTCATGGCATACACCGCGCCTACCCTCTCAGCTTTCCGCGCCCTCTACCCGGCGTTCGATGCCGTGGCCGATGCGACCGTGCAAGCGTGGCTGGACAAGGGCGAGACCGAGACCGCGAACTGGCCCGATGCGAACCGCGACGACGGGATTATGCTTTTCACCGCGCACCGGCTGACGACGCAGGGGCTTGGCTCCGGCGCCATTCCGGCCGGTGTCACCAGTTTCAAGTCGGGCACGTTCTCGGCCACCGTTTCGGACGGCCTCGCGAGCAAGACCGGCTTCGCTGCGACGGGCTATGGCCGCGACTATATCGACCTCTCCAAGCGCATCTTCGGCGGGCCCCGTCTCGCCTGGACGCCGCCGACCCGTGTTTGACGCAGCCTTCGCCTCGATCGCCGCGGGCTTTGCCGATCGATTCGGTGCGCCGTTCGTCGACGCCGTAGCATGGTGGCCGGGAACGCCGGTCAAGGATGCGGGCGGCTCGATCATTTCGCCGGGGACGCCGGTCGAGATCGCGTGCAAGGCGCAGTTCGACGCCCCAACGATCGCGATGCGGCAGGCCGAGGGCTTCACCGAGCAGGATGCGCGCATCCTCGTGCTCGATTTCGACGGCACGCTTGACGCCGATGCCGAGATCCGCGTCGCATCCGGCGATAACGCTGGCCAGTGGCGCTTGCTGACCGTCACGCGCGATCCTGCCGGTGTCGGCTACGAATGCCGGGCGCGGAGGAAGTGATGGGATTCAAGGGCGTCGATAAGCATCTGCGCCGGTTGAAGCGGCTGCAAAGCGATGAAGTTGTCCGGCTTGCCAACCAAGTCGTCTACGAGGGCGCGGACACCATTCGAGCGGAAGCCTCGCGCCTCATCACCACAGGCGCGGTTTCAGGCAAGAACCACGTCGCATCGAAACCCGGCCAACCGCCGAACGAAGACACCGGCACGCTGCGCATCCACACGACTGTCGCGCAGACCGATATCCTCAAGGCTCAAGTTCGATCCGACGCGCCATACGCGGGGGCGCTCGAATTCGGCACGAGCAAGATGGCCGCTCGGCCCTTCATGCGCCCCGCTCGCGATAAGAAGAAAAAGGAAGTGCGTGACCGCATGGTCAAGCAAATGAACACCCTCGTGAAGCGGTCAGGATAGGAGCAAACCCCATGACCACCATCGAACTCGACGCCCCGTGGACCTACCGCACGCCGGAAAAGACCATCAACTATCCGGCGGGCAAGCACGAGGTTTTCCAATACATCGCCGACCAGGCCGAGGCCGAGGGCGCTACCACGAAGAAGGAGGAAGCCGATGGCGACACCCACCAGTCTCCAGCGCCTCGCAAAGCGCGCTCTGCTGACAAGGGCAAAGGCTGACGCGGGGCTGGCGGCCCTTGTTCCGGCCGCCTCTATCGCGCCAGACGGTACGCCGTCTTTCCCGTTCATCCTCATCGCAAGCCCGCGCACGCTGCGCCTTCGATCCGCCTGCGCCCGCGGGGCGACGGTTTCGTTCGACGTCCATGCGTTCGCCGGGCCGCGGGAGAGCGGCGGCGCGGTAGTCGAGACCGGCGAGGACCATATCGCCCGTATCGGATCCGCGATCGAGACCGTCTTCGCCGACAACCGTTTGGTGCTGACCGGCGGCGCGGTGTGCAAGATCGAGTTCAGCGACATGCAGCTGCTACCGGACGACGAGCCCGACCACTGGCACTGGATTTCGCAACTGAATTGCCGAGTGCTCGCGGAATAGCTATAAGGCGGCGTGGACGTGCACCCGCCCAACCCCGCGCTCGACGTGTTCCTGATCCTGCTGTCGGAGCTTCACCGATCGGGCACGCTCGACGATGAGGGCTTGGCACGCGTGATGGAAAAGCTCGAGCAGTCCGAATATCACGACATCGCCGACCGGGTGGCTGCGCTTCCACTCATGAACCTGCTGGGCGAAATCAAGCGGCGGTAAATCAGGCTGACGAGCGGCCCTAGCGTCTCTGCGTGTAATTCAACGCGGAGAAGCCGAGTGAGTGTTCCGAACGAATCCGACTTTGCCCTCATCAAGATCGGTGACGGCGAAGCAACCGAGACCTTCACCGCGATCTGCGGTATCGAAAGCGTCTCGATCAACCGCACTGCGAACACGAGCGATCGCGCGCGGCGCGACTGCGCAACGCCCGGCCAGCCCGCAGTGCGGCGCTCGCGCACCGTCTCGAAGCAGATGGACATCACCGGCACCGGCGGCGTGGACAAGGCGAGCATCGCTTCTTTCGAAGCCGCGCTCGGCGTGGTCGGCAACTACGAAATCGAGCTTTACCAGTACGACGGCACCGACACCGGCACGCTGATGGGCACCTTCGCCGGCGCCTTCAACATGACCAGCGCCAACATGAGCCTCGACGCCAACGGCGATAGCTCGGGCGAGGTCACGCTTGCCAGCGATGGCACCTGGACGTGGACGGCCGAAGCGTAAGCTGAGCCTGATCCATGACCACCGAAGTTGTCACCGAATTCGCGGACGGGACATACCGATTCTGGCTTCCCATGCCGCAGGTGACGAGCTTCGAGCGCGATCACGGCTCGATCTTCGACTTCTGGGGCAAGCTCACCGATGCGATCGGCATCGATAAGGAAGGCGCGTTCCATTACATCGGACCGAGCGGCCCGCCCGTCACTGCGCTGCGCGACTTCATCCGCCTCGCGCTGATCGGGGGTGACCAATGCACGGTCGATGGCGAGGAAGACGGCGTAGGCCCGACCAAGGCCAAGCACCTGGTCGACGATTACTGCTACCCTGCCCGCCCACTTGCCGAAGCCGCGGCGCTGGCGTTCCAGATCGCGGACGCCGCAGTGCGGGGGGTGGACCTTGCTGGCTCGAAAAAAAAGTCCGAAATCGTGACGAGCGAGCCGCGCCCTTCCGCCGCGGAGCCGTCATCGCAAACTGCGGACAGCTAGGCATCGACTGGCGCACGGTCGATATGGCCGAATACCTCGAAGCGCTCGAAGCGCATTCCGAGGCGCACAATCCCGATTCCGACAAGAAGAAGCAGGCGTCGCCTGGGCTCATGCGCTTTGTGAAGGCGCACCGGGAGGGTTAGGGCGGCCAAGCCAATCCTCGAAAGTCCCTCGCCAAGCTTCGAAGGCATCTTCGCCAACAACCTCTAGACCTCCGCCCAGCGAATAGCGTGCCACCAGAACGCCCTCGTCCGTGCCGTCGTCGGCGTAGTATTCGATTGGGGGTTGCTCAGCCACAGCGTGCAATCTCCGCTTCGACTTCGGCCAATTGCCTGGCGATGCGATCCCGGCGACGTTCAAGCTTGGCGCGATGGCGCTCGCCCCAATCGACATGCGGACCGTTCTTTGATGCTTCGGAAGCGAACGGGCCTTGCCACCCGTGCTCGCGCAGCATCGCGTTGAGCTTCACCCGGTCACTTCGATCAAGCGCATCAGCATACAGATCAGGCTTATTGGCGCACAGGGGGAGGGTTGGGAAAAATTCGCTGAACCGAACCTTTCCCGAAACCAGCACAGCCGTACAAAGCTCAAGATAGGTTTTTATGCCCACACCCGAGGCCCACCGCACCTCTTGAAACTTTCTGACGATATACCCCCTGCCACCATATTCGGGCGGCCTCCGCCGAACTTCGTGCTGCTTCGCGAGAACGATCAGCGCGTTGAACGAACCGCCCAATTCTTTGTCGATGTAGCTTTGCGCTCGCGTCGAGAGAGTGAACGGCGGCTTGTCGTCTCCGTGCGGGGTGGCGTCTTCCAGAGATGGGGCGGGCTTTTGGATGACAGCAATGGCTGCGTCAGTCATTGACCGCCAACCCCGCTTGCTGCTTCATTGCTTCGATCACAGACCCCGCTAGGTCGGGCATTACATCCAGCCAAGCTTTTGCCATCTGCACTTGCGCGTCTTCCGGCGGCAGCCCGCAATCGATTGCGGTGCGCAACGCGCTCTCAGTGGCGCAATAAAGCATGAGTTCGACAGAGGCTTTCTCGCCGAGCCGAAGTTCGCTACCGGATTTCTTAGCCATTTTCGCGGTCCTTTCGCGGGTGTGGTCAGGGTCGGCGCTGTGCAACCAGCGTCGGCCCGCTTTGTATCACCCCTTCCCGATTTCCCCAAATGCTTTCACACCTACCGGCACGCCATCATCGCGGCATAGTCCGGCGATGCGCGTTCCATGCACTCAGCTACCCGCTCGGCTTCGTCGGCCCTTTGGGTAAGCTCAGCCAGGCCGGGCCGCGTTTCAAACTGCCCACCCTGGGCGCCGAGCCAGAACGCAAAGCCGACCGAGACCACAATCCCGATCATCATCAGGTATTGCGCCCCGTCGCGCATCTTGCCGTTCTCATCCTGCATATCGCGCGAGAAGGCCATCTGCACCGAGCGCAGCAGTAGGTAAGCGCACCCGAGCCATCCGATAATCTGTAGCATTCCACTCCCCTTGCGGCGGTAATTTCACAGCCACCGCAATTTACTGATCATGTCAAGGAGCAGCACCTTGGCCGAAGTCGATCCCGTCATCCTTGAAATCCGCGCCGAGCTTGGCCGGTACAAGGCGGAACTGCGCTCCACCACGACCAGCGTCGAGCGGCTTCTTGGCCGGCAGGAGAAGTCGGCTAAACGCCTTGAAGCCGAAATGCGCCGCTCGTCGAGCGCAATTGCCAGCACTCTACGCGGCCTAGCTGGCACCCTCGCCGCGGCATTCACCGGGCGCGAACTGGTCGGCCTGATCGACGGGTTTACGCGCCTCCAGAACAATTTGCGTGTTGCGGGGCAGGAAGGCGAAAACCTCGCCCGCGTTCAATCGAGCCTGCTTTCGATCAGTCAGCAATACGGCGTGGATGTCGAGACGCTTTCGGGCGTGTTCCTCAAGGCCAGCTTGGCTCAGAACGAACTGGGCGCGTCGACCGAAGAGATCATTCGCCTCAACGAGATCGTCGCGGCCTCGCTCAAAATCACCGGCACCAGCGCGGAAGAAGCGCGGGGGGCGCTGCTGCAACTTGGCCAGGCGCTTGGTTCTGACGTGGTGCGCGGCGAAGAATTCAACTCGCTGCTCGAAAATGCGCTGCCGCTTGTCCAAGCTGCGGCTCGCGGCATTGATCGCTTCGGCGGATCGGTCGCGCGGCTTCGCGCGGAGGTGGTCGACAGCAAGGTCACATCGCAAGAGTTCTTCGAAGGCGTGCTTCGCGGCGGAGTTCAGACGATCGAGGACGCCGAAAAGGCGAACCTCACGCTGGCCGGTTCGTTCGAAGCGCTGCGCAGCCAGTTGCTCGTCTACTTTGGCGAGGCTGGCAAGGGTGCCGGTGCTACCGAGGCGCTGACATCAGCCATAAACGCCCTCGCTGACAATCTCGACGTCATCATCCCTGCGCTGGCCACCATTGCTCTCGCTCTCGGCGTCAAAATGGTCGGCAGCGCCGTGGCGGCGAGCAGTGCAATGTTCGCGCTGACAGCAGTTATGGGCGGCGCTGCGACTGCCACCGAAGGGCTCACCTTCGCTATGGCTGGCCTGACACGCGTCCTCCCCCTCGCCGCGCTAACCGCAGTGATCGGCGCGCTCGGCTATCTCGCTGTCGAAGCCCACCGTGCGAGCGGCGAAGTGGCAGCGCTTGCGAGCGAAGCCGACGCGGCTCAAGCCGAAGCCGAGGCGATGGAAAAGCGCATCAAGGATGCGGGGGGCGAAACCGATAAGCTAGGCTCGGCTGCGCAAACTGCGCGCGGAGATATGGGCGACCTCACCGGCGCTATGGAAGGCGCCCGACAGAAGGCCGCGGAACTTGGCCAGCAAGCCGAGCGCACCGGCAAGCAATTGCTGCAGATGCGGTTGCAGGAAGTGCTTGGCCAGCGCCAGCAAATCACCAACTCGCGCAACTCGCGCCAGCGCACAATCGCTTCGCAGACGCGAACCGGGGACGCGCTGGCTACGTCCGGCGACGCTACATTCCGCGCTCGCGAAAATCAGGAGCTGGCCGAACTCAAGCGGCTTGAGGACGCGCTGCGCTTCCAGATTCAGAACTATGGACTGGATCCGGGAACAGGCGGAGGTGGTGGGGGAGGAACTCCGCCATCAGGTGGCGGCGGGACGACAACCACGGGTAGCACCCGTTCCGGCCCCGACGCTGCCGAGCTCGCCGCCCGGCAGGAAGCCGAGATCGCCCGCTTGCGCGCCGAGGAAATTCAGGCACGGCTCAATCTCACCGAGGACATCGACGAGCGGGCCAACCTGCAGGCGGAACTCGACAGCATCGAGTTCGCGCAGCGCCGCGCGGACATCGAGGGCAATGCTGACCTCAGCCGCGCGCAGAAGGATGCGCAGCTTGAAATCCTCAACGGGCTGTTCGGCGTATCGGGCGAGATCGACGAGCAGGGCCGCATCATCGTTCGCGGCAACGAGGGGCTGTATGCACAAATCCGCGAGCGCGAGGCGCAGTTTGAAGAGCTACGCCGCGCCGGCCAACTCGAAGCGGACACCGCGCGGGCGAAAGAGGACGTTCTCCGCAGCCAGCTTTCCATCACGTCCGACCGCGAAGAGCGCGCCCGGCTTGAGCGCCAGATTCTCGAAATACAGATCGAGGCGGCCAAGGCCGAACTGCGCAACCAGATCGCGACGCTGGAACTGGCCAAGGGTCGCGAGAAGGAAGTCGCCCTGCTTCGCCAGCGATTGTCCGACCTCGACACGATCCGCGCAAACGAAGCGGAAGGCATCGCCCGCGACAACGAAAGCCCGCTGCAGCGCTATGCCCGCGGGCTCAACGAAAGCGACCTGGGCGACGAAGCCGAGCAGCTGATCGTCGACGAGATCGAGACGGTGCGCGGCGGCATCCGCGACGCCATTGCAGACGCGATCGGCACCGACGATCCGCTGATCACCGGGTTGCTCGACCTGCTGCTGCAAGACCTGATATTCAAGCCGCTTGCGAACAGCTTGGCCAACGCGAGTGGCGGTGGCGGCGGTTTCTTCGGCTCACTGCTTTCCGGCATCGGTTCGATCTTCGGCGGCGCGCGCGCATCGGGCGGCTACGTCTCGCCGGGCACCATGTACCGCGTCAACGAGGGCTCAAGTCCCGGGCGGGTCGAGGGTTTCCGGCCCGCAGGCTCGGGCGAGATCATCCCGCTTGGCCAGATGAACGCGCTCGCGAATGGCGGGATGCGCTCGGCAGCGGGCGGCGGTGTCGCGGTCGTGCGCCTTGAGCTTTCCGGCGACATTGACGCGCGCATCGACCAGCGCAGCGCGAACGTCGCAGTCGAGGTGCAGCGCGCAACGGCTCCGCGCCTGATCGATGCGGCGGCAAACGAAACCGCGCGCCGCTTTAGCAGGCCGAAGCTATGACCGAAATTCTCGTCCCGAACGCTGACGACTTCCTGCTCGACAGCCTGCATCTTCGCGCGCCAGCGCAGGTGAATCGTTCGACGTGGACCGGTCGGCGCAAGGTGATCGGCCTAGCGGGCACCGAAGTGTGGACCGGGCAGGCGACGATCGACCTGATCACGACCGAGGAACAGGAGCGGCAATGGCGCGCCTTCCTGTTCGCGCTCGAGGGGCCGGTTAACTGGTTCCGCTGGCGCCTGCCGTGCAACAGCCATATCGGCCCGAAGCCAACCGTCGATGCGGGCGCGTCGGACGGGTACACGCTGCCCCTCACCGGCGGGCAACCGAACGCGCGGATCCTGCGCGCCGGCCAATTCATGACCGTGCCCCTTCCCTCAGGCCATGCCCGCGGTGTGTGCCTGACCGCAGACCTGCGCTTCGATGCGGCGGGGGATGCGACGGCTCAGTTCAAGCCCGCCTTAAACGAGACACCGACCGAGGGAGCTACGGTCGAGACGACCGACCCCTACGTGCCCATGAGCGCGGTCGATACCGAGCAGGGGCTCAACAGCGCGGACGGCGTGTCTGGGGCGACCTTCGACGTCGAGGAGGCGCTGTGAGCCTGCCCGACGCAACCTATTCGGCCGCGCTAGATGAGCCGATCGTCAAGCCTGCCTGGTTCGCTTTCCTCGATTTCGTGGGCGACCCGGTGCGCGCGAACACCAGCGGCAAGGACATCGTGCCCAGCGGGTCGGGCGATGCGGACCTCGACGGCGAAACCTTCGTCGGTATCTCGGGCGAACTGGTCGCGGTGTCACCGGTCAAGATCGGCGAAGGCGGCTCCGAGACGGTCACCGCGCAGCTGTCGGGCATTCCCGGTCTCGACGACGACGAGATCGCGCTGCTCAATGATCCGGCCAACTGGCGCAGCCGTGACGCCCGTCTCTGGAACATCGTCCGCAACTCCGCGAACGTGCAGCAGGGCGGCTTCCACTCCTACTACACCGGCAAGATGGTCGGCCTCACGCATTCGGGTTCGGGTGAAGGGCAAGTGCTCACCGTCACGATCGAGAGCTATCTCGGCGTATTCTCCGAACCGTCGAACAACACCTATCTCGACCAGGAGCGCTACGACCCCGGCGATGAAAGCGCGCGGGCGGCGATTGCAATCGCGAACGGCAACTACACCGGCGCGCGAACCGGAAGCGGCGGCGGGGGTGGCGGGACCGGCCCGGGCGGGCGCGGCAATGTCTTCGGCGGGCCAAGGTACGATTACCTATGACGCGGCTACCGGATTGGGAGGCGCGACTGTCCGCATGGATCGTGACCAACCGGGCGCGCGAGTTCGCGTGGGGGCAATGGGATTGCATTCTCATGGCCTGCTCGGCGGTCGAGGCGCTGACCGGCGTTGACCCGGCGGCGGAATACCGCGGGCGTTACAGCGATGCGCGCGGCGCGGCAGAGGCCCTGCGCGAGCTCGGCAAGGGGACGCTGATCAAGACCGTCGATGCTGAGTTCGATCGGCGCCCGGCCGGGAGGGCGCGCCGCGGGGATCTCGTGATGTTCGAGCAGAGCATCGGCGTCTGCGTCGGCGGCGCTGGTCTATTCGTGGGCGAAGAGCGCCTGACCGACGCGGCCGGCATCCCGATGCGCGCAGGGCTGGTCACCATCCCGCGCGTTTCCCTCACGCAAGCTTGGACGGTCTGATATGGGGAAGGTTCTCAAAACGGTCGCCACCATAGCCACGATTGGCGCGGTAACTGTGGCTACTGGCGGACTTGCGTTGTTCGGCACAACCGCTGGCATCAGCCTTTTCGGCCTCGGCGCAAGCACATTCGGCCTTATAGCGGCAGGCGCCTCGATTGGGGCGTCTTTGCTTAGCCGTGGCGGTAGAGCGCCAAGAAACACACCCGAAGCGCTCGACCGATTGCGCGCGAACCTCGACCCGCGAACGCCGCGCAAGACAGCGGTGGGCATCACCGCGCTCGCGACCGATATTCGCGACGAGGAATTCACCGACGACCAGACCTATTTCCACCGGTTCATCGTCTGCGCGAGCCACAAGGTCGAGAGCATCGACGAGATATGGTTCGACGACGAGCGCGTATGGTCATCGTCCGGCGGCGTCGAAGGCGAGGCATCGGGTTATCTGACGGTCGCAACCCGGCTTGAAGGGAGCGCGGCGAACGCGATCAACATTTCGAGCCGCATGGGCTCGACGCGGCGCTACACCGGGCTCGCCTACGTCCACCTGCGCTACAAGCTGACCGGCAACAGCAAGAAGGCCGAGAGCCCCTATGCGGGCGGCATCACGACCCGCATCACGATCCGCGGCAAAGGCGCTGCCCTGCCCGACCCGCGCGATCCGTCGCAGGATATGGACGACCAGTCGACTTGGGTCTGGGACGACGATGCGTGCCGCAATCCTGCGCTCGCTCTGCTGTTCTATCTGCTCGGCTATCGCATCACAAACCCGTCGACGAGCGAGGAACTGCTCGCGGTCGGCAAGGGCATCCCCGCCAATCGCATCGACCTCGACAGCTTCGCCGTGGCTGCGAACATCTGCGACGAAGAAATCGGCAAGGTCGGGGGCGGCACCGAGCCTCGCTATCGCTGCGACGGTGTGTGGAGCGAAGGCGATAGCCCGACGACCGTCATGGACATGCTCAAGGCGACGATGAACGCCGACCTCGACGACGTGGGCGGCAAGCTGCGCCTGACGATCTTTCACGACGACCTCGCGGACGTTGCAGCCGAGTTCGACGACGGCGACATCATCGACGCCTTCGAATGGCAGTCGGTCCCGCCACTCGACCAGACCTTCAACATCGTGCAGGGCGCCTATACCGATAGCAGCGACGTGGGCCTCTACCAGCAGGTCGATTATCCGCGGCAGGAAGCCGCCAGCCCCGATGGCATCGATCGCATCAGCACGTTCAACCTGCCGATGGTGGAATCGGTCGGCCAGGCGCAGCGCCTTGCTGCCATGCGCCTCGAGCGTCAGCGCTACGGCGCCGTGTTCTCGGCCGAGTTCCAGGCAACCGCGTGGAAGGTGCAGAAGAACAGCATCGTCAAGCTGACCTTTGCCCAGACCGGGTTCGTCGAGAAGCTGTTTCGCGTGGCCGAAATGGAGATCAGGCAGGACGGTGTGGTGCCGATGACGCTGGTCGAAGAGAACGCCGCGATCTACACCCCGCCCTCGCTGGCCGCCGCGATCGCCCCGGTGGCCTCGACGCCGTATCAGCGCGCGCTAGATCCGCTGGTGCAGGCGCTTGGCGAGGTTGATGCGCAGGCGGCGCGTCTTAAGTTGTCGAGCAGCTATACGGCGGGGCTCGCCGGGAACATCACGCAGGTGCACGATGGGGCGAGTACCGGAACTGTCACCGTCACAATCCCCGATCACACGCGGATCTATGGCGATTCCTCACAGGCTTCGATCACGGGAGGCGTTTTCACGCTGGACGAGGAAACCACCTATCTCCTGTCCTATGACGATCCCGACTTCGATGATGGCGAATTGGGCGTGGATTTCTCGCTCGTCGAAATTGTCCCCGGTGTCGGCGGCCAAACCGCAGCTGACGCGTATTTCAGCGCGGCCCATCCGTATCGGCACTATCTCGCGACCGTGACCACCGTGAACGAGGCCGGCGAAGGCGGCGGCGCGGGGGGGGCTTCGCCTCCCGGCGGCGGTGGCTGGGACAATGACGATCCCGGCGGTTCGATCCCCTAGCGGCGGTAAATTCCGCGCACTGCCAGCGATACCCGTGCGATATGGCAAGCGCACCCGAAATCAATATCGTCGCCGACAAGCGGGTTCCGTTCGATGACACGATCCCCGAAATGGGCGTCGATTACTCGGGCGCGACCGCTTCAATGGAAATGCGCCCCGAACCCGGCGCGCAAGGCAGCCCGCTCGTCTCGCTCGGCATGTCGGTGTCAGGCGGCGAAGGTCTCGCGATTACCTACGACGCCGCATACCCCGACCCTGAAACGGGGGAGGTTGATGACGCCACCATCGTGCAGATCATCGTCAACGAAACCACTCTCGAAAACCTCGCCTATGGCGCCGACCCCGCCGACGAGGTCACGCTCTACTACGACATCCATCTGATGCCGGATGGCGGGAAGAAGTTCGTCTTCTGCCGCGGCAAATTCATCGTTTCGCCGGGGGTTACGCAATGACGATCGCTGTGATCAAGCGCGCCACAGGCGTCGTGATAAAGTCGGGCGTCAACAGCGCTGAGGTGCGGCGGCAGGCTGAAATTGCAGAAGCCGCATCCGCAGAGGCTGAAACCAGCGCAGCCTTCGCGGAAGAGTTCAGTGGCCCCGCATACGCCACCCAAGCGGCGGGCGAGGCGGCGACGACCGAAGGCCAGTTCTTTCGTGTCCCCATCGGCACTACGCCGGAAACCTACACGCGCTATCAGCGGACTTCGGGAGGGTCCGTCGAGGCGGCACCGCTGATCACTTCCGCCGAAGCGACCTCTGCAATCGGCTCAAATCGCGATCCGAACACCTACGCTACGCAATCGGTGGTGCTGGGCAATAATGCCGGGGCGGGCTTTGCCGCCAGCACTGAGGCGGGGCTGCAAAATACCAAGGGGCTGGTCGTTATTGGCGACGGCGCTGTCTCGGACGGCTCTTACAATCATGACTTTTCCATCTTCATCGGCAACGATAGCGGTCGGTATGCCACTGGCGGTTATTGCACGGTCGCATTGGGGCTGCGCACGGGACAGGACCTGACCACAGGCCAATACAACACCTTCATTGGCACCGACGCTGGCAAGGACACGACCACCGGGGGCGACAACGTATTCGTCGGTGCAAAAAGCGGTCTGGTAAACACCAGCGGATATTCAAACACATGCCTGGGCACGTCCAGCGGGATCGCACTGACGACTGGTTCCGACAACGTTATGGTCGGAACGCAAGCAGGGCAAAGCATCACAGCCGGAACCCGCAACATCGCCTTGGGCACGCTCGCCCTCGGCGCGGCCACTACGGCGAGCAATAATGTGGCAATCGGTTATTGGGCCTTGCGCCTTTCCACATCCGGCAGCAATGTCGCCATCGGCTCACAGGCAATGGGTGTCGCCACAACGGCAACCCAAAACACTTGCATTGGCGATCAATCGGGTAGCGGACTCACTAGCGCCACGCGCAACGTCTCGGTTGGCTATCAGGCGCTATGGTCCGACCAAACCGGCCAGAGCAGTGTCGCGGTCGGGTGGGGCGCGGGACGAAGCGCAACTAGCGGCACCCTGACTGCCGTGGGCGATAGTGCTGGATATGCCCTGACCAGCGGCACGTTCAACACGTTTGTCGGGCGTTCGTCCGGTGCGGGTGTGACCACCGGGGGGCAGAACACCGCTCTAGGCGACGGGGCCTTTGGTGGGGCTGGCGGCGTGAACAACGGCACGGCTGTAGGGTTCCAGGCTCTCTCGGTCGCCACTGCGTCCAGCAATACGGGCGTTGGCTGGCGGGCCGGATGGTCGGTCACCTCGGGCGGCGGCAACACCGCGCTGGGTGATAGCGCGGGTGACGCGGTGACTACGGGGGCGAACAACACTGCCATCGGTCATACGTCCGACAACGCGGCTACGGGTTCCAATCAGACCGCGCTTGGCTTTGGCGCCACGACTACCAAGAGCAATCAGGTTGTTATCGGCAATTCGAGCGTCGAAGAAACTGTCATTCGTGGCATTACGAAAAGCACGGTTTATCTCGTCGCCAGTCTTCCCGCAGCCACGACCGCAGGAGCCGGAGCGCGGGCTTTCGTGAGCGATGCTGATAGCGTCGGGGCTGGTAACACAGCAGTCGGGGGCGGTTCCTTTAACGTGCCTGTCTATTCTGATGGTTCGGTTTGGCGGATCGGCTGATGTCCACCCCCTTAAAGGCCCTGCTGGTGATGCTACTGGCATGGCCGATAAGCGAGTGCGCTTTTGACTTTGTGCAGGGCAGGAGGCGTCGGTGATGCACGACGTCCTCGCCCATACCTTCCCGCCCAGCTTTTCCGATGGGCCGCTGTCCTACGGGATGGCGCTTTTCAGCATGTCGCTGTGCAGCGCGC
>CEQA01033310.1_pt1 | contig 22861 bp, 29 predicted proteins | sample 530501 | NCBI WGS metagenome assembly CEQA01 (sample SAMEA2620227, study PRJEB7988) | marine metagenome | isolation source: saline water (ENVO:00002010), including
ATCCTTTCTTAATTGAATGCCAACCAGTTTTAGGTTGGTCTTTTTTTCTTGAGTTCCATACGCTTGGGTCTACAAGATGACAATCTTCTTCTAGCCATTTATGAGGCGTTTTAAAATATTCGCCACGTCCTTCTTCAGATTCATAATAACTAATAAATCGCTCTGCTAATTTTTTTGCTGATTCCATTTCATCAGCACCATTACTAACAGCAACATCTAATACACGCCTTATCTGCATTTTGGTTTTGCTTGGGTTTTGCAATCTGTTTTTAGGTATGGCATTTAGTACAAAGTCCAACGATTCTGATTTTTCTCTTGAACGTCTACTTAATAAATAATTATTAGAAGAATTAACAGTTTCATTTTCATATTCATATTCAAGCGCTGTTTCAGGTTTGTTACCCTCTGTGTTATCAGTTGTGTTATTAGTTTTGTTATAACGGGCTTCCATTCCTTTCTTTCCCGCTTTGCTCTTATCGGCTCTAATTAATTCATCTGAAACCATACGTCTTGAATATATGATTCCATCATTAGTTTCTGAGAACACACAGCACGCTCTCAATTCGTCTGTAAGGCGTTCTATGTCCTCATGCGATGCACCAACCATCCTTGACAACTGAACGCTTGTAGGCGGTTCTCCGTTCGCCAATGCTAAATATCCACGCTTAGGAGATTCATACATCAGGCAGAGCATTTCAATCCATAAACCTCTTGCTTCTAAACTGCAACATCTAACAGCAGGGTCTTTAAGCCAATCGCCTGTATAAAACAGAATCGCTGGCATCTTATTTGTTTTCTTTTTTGGCATTAAGATTCCTTTCATTGCCTTATCCAAAAAACCTATGGGGTGGCGCTAACCAACCCCATAGGCGAAAGGATAATTCTAAATAGATATTTTAAAACGGTATATCATCATCGTCTACTTTTTGGGGAGTCTCTGCAACTGATGTAGTAGCACTAAGTGACTTGATGTATCTATCAATTTTATTTTTTGGGGGGTATTTTTCATTTCCTTTATCTACCCCCAATTTAACAAGTAATCTTTTTCCTATTAACAAGGATTCATCTAACGTGCCATCAAAATCAATGGCAAACAATTTACATAAAGAATCTAATTTGTACAACGTGCTTGGTGCTACTATGTAATCATAAATTCTAGTTGTTCCACCATTATCATTAGTAACTAAGAAATTTAGTTTGAGCATATTATTCCCCGCCTTAGAAGTTGTTGATACGGATTCAATTATTTCCGCTTCGTACTCACCAACACCCCAAGGGTCAAACGTTTTTTCATCTGGCATATCTTCTGGGTTATATTCAAACATTATTCACTTGCTCCTATTTTTTTTCTCATTGCGGTAATCATTTTTTCTGCCTTATCAAAAGATAAATCAGTTAGAAATTCTACTTTTGCTTTATCAATACAATTTTGGACAAACTCATTACCATTTTGCATGTTTCCAGCAATTTTATTTATCTGCTCTATTTGTTCAGGAGTTGCAACCTTAACCGCTTCAACTTCTCTTTCCATTGACTCTACATTTACTCTTTCAGATAAAGCATTGTACGTCCAATCAAAAACTTCACCATCAGGAAAATAAGGCAATCTGGATTTAACAACTTTTGCTTTTCTATTTGTTGGTGTTACTTTTCTTAATTCCAAAACTAAATCAAATATAAAATCTAATCTTTTCCAACCATCAAATGTAACGCCTAATTTTTTCATATCATCGCCATATTGGACTTTGCTATGAGCAGTCATAATCACATTCATATCTAATTCCATAAGCATATTAACTAATCTTCTCATATGCTTATTTGCTTCAGCAATATGCCTGCCAAAATCACTACCAACCTTTGCTTCCATTCGCTCTGCTAAATCAAAATACAATGGAGTTATAGCATCAATTACAAGAGTTTTGTAATCATGCTTTTCTGTTCTTAATGAGCGAACCTCATCCATTACTTCAGACATAAGCGTAGTTTGAAAAACAGCACCGCCTACTTCATTGATTCTATCTGCGTAATAATTTGTTCCTTGCTCACTATCAATTATGTATGGCTTTGGAAGTTCAAACGCTGCGGTTGTTTTTCCTACGCCAGCATCTCCATACATAAAAACTTTTAACCGAGCATCTTTCATAATCGGTTTTTTTGCTTTGAGTGCCATTGGCTACTCCTTTCAATTTTTGGAATCCCCTCGTTGGCAAATACGCTGCCTATCTCGTTTGACGATTGGATTCCGTTCCTTTCGATTTCGCCATTATATCAAGCACTGAATATTACGATTGCCTGCTAGTTATTACAAATAGCAAACTAAAATTAACAACTAACATATTGGTTTTTATCTGCTAAACTATATTTATAGTCAATAGGTAACAAAAGGTTGCTTCCGTAAAATGACTATAGCCCAATTGCTTGTTGCAATTGGGTTTTTTATTTTCTTCTTGGCGTTGGCAACATTGCGGTTAATGCAAACACACCTAATGTGCTTGGAGAAGGCAAAACAGAAACACCTGCAAACCCATTGTCCACTGTGTTGCTTAATTGCTCATCCGTCATGCTAATAGAATTATCAATGGCTTGTTTCACTTGGTCATACTTTTGGAAATACTCTATGCAATAATCAAACGCTTGCTTGCTTACTAAAGTTCCAACAATAGCAATTGCAATAGTTGCAACCATTAACTTTTGCTTTAACTGATTTATTTCTTTGCTCTTTTTCTTATTTTGCTCTTGGCATTTTTTTAAATCAGATTCAGCGTTTTTTTTATGGCATTCACAATTGCAATCAAACATCTAATTCCACTCTTTCTTGAATCATTGCTTTGGGTATTTTTGTGAGATGACCGCATACATCTTCTTCTATTGAATCAACAATAGATAAATGTGTATCAGATTCATAAATAAGAAATCCAACGCTTTGCATGATTGGCGGACTTTCTTTTGCTAATTCTTTAATCTCATTGTAATCTTGCCAATTGCAATCACCAATGCTTTGTGCATCTATCCAAATTACTTTTACAATTTTCACTAATCCAACTCCACAAGATTTGCTTCCCAAGCATTTTTGCCAAGTCTATCTGTCCTTCCCAATTTTGTTTTTCCAATTAAGCATGCTCTACCCCATTGTGATATATCAAACCGATGAGTGTATGCGGGTCTTTCCTGAAAAGCCATATAACCAACATTGGCATAGTGCCACGGCAATTTTATCCTAGCGCTTCGCTTACATTGCGTTGGTGGTATTGGTCTGTGTGTATGTCCTCTAACTATTAATCTGTGAGCATAACCACCACATGCCATTGCTAATTGTATTGCTTCTAACTCATCACTATTAGCACCAGCAGCAAAGCCATGAGCAAAAATAACAGCACCAAGTTGGTAACAACCTCTAACGCCATGACGATAAGGAACATGCTTCCAAAGTTTATATTCATCCGCCACGCCATCTAATTTTCTTGGATTGCATAAATCTCTTAAATCATATTTAATTCTTCTAGAATCTGGTCTTTGTATATTGTCATCATGATTTCCATCTAACAAAATCAAATTGCAATCTTTTGGCAATGCTTCTCTTATTCTTCTTAGCATGTCTGCTGCTACAGTAAATTCTTCATATAGCGTATGGCTTACTGGGTCATCATTATGGACGCTTGCTGCTTCGGCATCTACAACATCTCCACAATGTATAAAGTGAGTTATGCCTTGACCACTAATTGTCGCCAATAAATTTTCAATTGCTTGTTCACTTTGATATGGACAATGAGTACAACTGATAGCACAAAATTTAGCATAGTCTGGCATTATGACACCGTTAAACTGCTACCAGTGTTTACTAAAAATTTACCGCCACCTCTAAATTCTATTGCTGTTGTTGGATTCCATGTGCTACCAACCTTTGCCATTAATGTTCCGTTTTTCCATAACATAATATCTTCCGTTACTATTGAAGAATTTGGGTTGTCCTTCATAGACAAAGTGCCATCAAAAATATGAATATCTGCTCCTGCTTCAGCACTTAAAAAAGCAACAAAAGCATCCGATGTTATATAACTAGAACCGTTTTGTGCAATTTCTCCTGTTACACATCTCATTCTTGTTTTTTCTCCAACAATAAAATCTTTACAACCATTGTTTAATGTTAAACGAGAATTAGTTGCTTTTATGCTGGTTGCAGTTCCACTAAGAGTAATGTTTTTGCTTCCTTCTAATGTTCCTGTTGCCACTAGATTTGAATCGCCAACAATTTCAACTTTTCTACCACCGCTTATATAACAATTAAATGATGTAGCACCTGTATACTTGCAATCATCTGGACAATTAGAAATATAAACACTTTGCTTAGTTAAACTGTAAGCAGCAAGATTAAATATGCCAGTTTTTTTATTGATAACTAGTTTCTTATCATCAGCAAGAACTCTATCGCCATCGGCACGAATTGTTATAGCAGTTGATGTTGTTCCAATATTGCCTGTGTAACCTTCGCTAACATACATGGAATCACAATTAATTGTTCCACTTAAGACATCTACATTTCCATCATTAAAAATTACATAGTCATTGTTGGTCGGAAGTCCATGAGCGCCTGTACTTAATTTCATCCAATTCCTTGCAGTATCAGCGTTGTTGTCGTTTGCACCACCTGTCCAACGGACAACATCTGCTTCTGTGATAACTAACTTTGGTCTTTGGCTTACTGTTCCCCAATCAACAGAATAAAAAACAGAGTTACCAATGCTTGAAGTGTTGGTATCAGTTTTATCAAAGCAAAGAATCATATCTAAATCACCGCTTCTTCTAGTCATAGCATCAATAACTAAATCATTTATATCTACAACAGCATTTCCAACTGAGTTGCCAACACTTACTGAATACATTGGCTCAGTTTGTGCAGAGTCTGCTTCACCGCCATCCGACCAAGCAGTTGAACCATCATATGTTGCCCATGTCGCTGCTGTTACGTTAGTTGCCGATTGTGTATTCCTACACAACTTCATTGTTCTAGTTGTTGAACCAAAAGTGTTTTGTTCAGTGAGAGTTAAAACAGAAGATACAACTCTTGATGCAGGTACAGAAACAGAAGTAGTTTTGAAATCAAGTAAAGCATGCCTTCTGTTTGTTCCTGAAAATTGTCCAACACGCAAAAGCGTAGAAGTTTCATAGTTTGTTGCCGGTATATCTTCCCTAAGAAAAGTATCGTCACTTGGATATATTGTGGTTGTTGTAGCCATTAACTTACCGCTATGCTCCTGCCTAAATCTGGCATAAATACTCCGCCATTACTTGTAATTGGATTTGTGTAAGTTGCATTACTTAATCCATTTCTTTCATCTATCATTGAACCAGAATAAATAGTTGAGTTTGTTAATGTATGAGTTGGAGCATTGCATCCTCTCATATCAAAATAACCGCCATAAACAGTAAGAGTTGTTAATGTAACATTTGCAGTTGGCTGATATTTTAGAACGCCTTTATACATAGTAATAGTGTTAGTTGTTCCAGCAGCATGTTGCATGGTTACAGTTCCACCATATTGAACAATAGTATCTAATTCTTCATATGTAACAACTTGTCCAGCATCTATTGTTATATCAGCAGCACTTACAGTTGCTCCGCTTTGTATTTCTAACTTAGCATTTTTGCAACCAATCATAGATACTTCGCCTGAAAGCGTAGTTCCATCTGCTATATAAATTGTTCCAGACCCGCCAGTTATTCTTAACGTGGTTATGGTTGAATCATTTAAATTTAAAGCGGGATTGTCAGCAGATGTTGCTTGTACATTTATGGTTGTATAAGTTCCTTTTAAATAAACAACGCCAATTTTATTAGCATAATCTACTGTTGTAGAATTTATTTGTAACTCAGTAGAAATACTGCCAGTCCATTTTGTTCCAAAATTTAAACTGCCAAGAGTTACTCCAGATTGATTCAAACCAGTTGTAACATTAGCACTACCGCTAACAAAATAGACATCATCTCCATTTATTGGAACAGTAGTTTCTGCCCAATTGCCGGTCGCTCCCCAATCGCCATCACCTGCTGCTCCAGTCCATGTTCTAGTTGCCATAAATTACCACCTCTTATCTGGGCAAGTTTCGCTTTTTAATTTAACTTTTGCGGAACAAAAACACCCGCATTTGTTGCAAACTCCAAAATCATAATGCTCACAAGATTCACAAATATTTCTTCTATCTATTATCGTGGCTTCATCAGTAGCATCTACACCCAACTCAACTTTTAGCAAACCAACACCACCATCTATAAATCGTTTTAACTTGCTAGCATTACAGTTGTAACAACCGCTACTTTTCTTTGGCTTTGGCTGTTCCTTTATTATTTCTTTTGGCTTAACTTCTCCAATAATGGAATAACTAGTTATTGTTGGTTTGTCAGTTAAATCCAAACTCAATATATATTCTTTATTTTCATATTCCCAAGTTAATTCATGCTTCATGATATTGATACCGCCAAACTAGTAATTTCAGAACCTACATTAGAAGTAGTCCATGTGCCTGCAAAATCAGCACGTGGACATCTATAAACATCCCAACTTGCTGATGTCGTTCTCTGTACTAATGCACTTTGTGCTGTCCAAGAATATTCAGCAGTTGTTCCACAACTTGAAATGGATGGGTCTACTTCATATCTCATATCTGTTTCCAACCCAACTTTTTGTGGGTATGTAAATTTTAAACTAACAGTTGTTCCATCGCTAACTTCCGTTTCTGCTACTGGAATTAAACTTGCACCTGTGCCTATGTCACTTGACCCATCGGTAGCAGAAATTCCTATTGACCAAGTTTCAGTATCATGAGATTGAGCATTGACAGCAGTAGAAAACTCATCCATTTCTTGGCAAGCATCAATTTCATATTTCCAAATTTGGTTTGAAACATCGCTAAGTTTTATATAAATTCTTAGAATTATTCTAGTTGTTGTTACTTGTATAGTTGCTTTTTTAATTTTAGTAGATGTTGCAGTACAAGCACCGCCAAATGTTCGGTCAATATCCCATGACAGAATAAAACCATCTCTTACCGTTACATCATCTACATAACGTTTACTTGGAGCATTCCAAGCAACTGTTTTATTTGTGTAAGATGCTGAGCCAGTATATGTTTGACATGCATAAGCAAAATCAAATGTTCCACTAGCACAAGTTGCAGAACAATCTGCTGAAGTCCAAACACTAGAACCATAATTGCAAGTTGGCGAACCGCCATCTCCGTTTGTTTCACAAATGCTGGTGAATGATTCTGAATCTTCTGATGAACAAGCGCCTTTTCCAGAAGCAGGATACTCAAAGTTAGCAGTTACGCTTGTGCTTATATTGAAATCACAACTGCCACCATCCATTGTAGATGGGCATATATCTGTGGAATAAGTTGTACAAGTATAAGAAGTTGGTAAAGATTTATTTATCTCAATCCAATCTGGTTCACCACAATCTAAGCAGCATGATTTCCGATGAGCAGTCATCTTATGTATCCGTCACTATTGTTTTGACTGTGCCGTCTGCAAAGACAACTTTTAAATCGCCATCTGAAGTATCAACGTACATTTTTGCTATTGATGCTGTTGATGATGGTGCTGAAACACCATCTGTAAGTTGGATGCTATCAAAGTTACATCCGCCATCATTTTCATTTGTATTTCCAAAAACATATCTTGATACAGTTTGTGTACTTGAACCACTAATTTTATGCATTACAACTATTGGCAAAACATTTGGAGTAACTGTTGCACCAGAAGTAGCATAACCGCCACCTAAACATTGCAAGTTATAACCGCTTGGATAATCCGCACTCCCTAAATTTACTCCTACAGAACCACGACTAGCAGTATTAGCAACTTCTAATAAATTAATAGCAGCATAATCCCATTCATCTGTATCTCCAGTAGAAGTTCTACCACCAGACAAAACAACTATTGAATTATCATCTTGCAAAGTTACTTCTGTCCAAGAATATTCATAACGATTAGCACTGATACATTTTGCTTTATCAATTCTTGCTAAGAATGGCTTGGTATCTCTTGTTTGTTCTTTTGTTGTTTCATCTCTATTTGGTTGTTCAAATTTGTTTAACATGGTCATCAACCTACGCCATAAATCTGGCGTAAGATTTCCAAGACCTGTAGTAATTGTTGGGTATTGTCCTTTTGTCATGGTGCAAAATCAAATGGAATAGTATCTGGAAATGGTTGCTTATAATAAACTGGCAAATCTGTTCCACTAAATTCTGGGTTGCCATCATTATCACGCTTTGGAACTTGTCTCATATGACTCCAAGCATCCCAAGTAAAAACATAAGTTACATCCCATTTATTTTCTTCTTGTCTTTGTACTGAGATGCCTTTAAAAATTACGCTACCTGCTTCAAAACCATAAAATTCTACTGCGTTTCTTTTGCCTGCTTTGGTTTGTATATTGTTTAGAAAGAAGAAATTAGTTGTTACAGTTTCGCTTAATGAAATTTCTGTAGTTTGTACTGGAACAGATATTGGTTTTCCGCCTTGATGTATTACAGTTCCATCATTAATTAAATAACCGCTATCTCCGCCTTGACTACCTAACGCTGGCACCGTTGCACCCGCTACCCAACCATCAACAAGAGTTAAACCAGTAGTAATAGAAACGCCATCAAATTGTCTTTCTTCTGGTTCTTCTTCTTCTTTTATATCATCTTCTGCTGTACCTTCATCTCCTAAAGCAGAAATGCTAGTTTGTAATGATTCACCACCAAGTGGTGGTTCAAAAACACCGCCATCTTCTGGGTCTACGTCTGTATTGTCGCCATCATTTCCAATTCCTACATCTTCGGCAGTATATTCCCACACAATTTCATAAGTGTACGCTCTGGATTCGGATGGTGTTATTTGGAAACTTTGAGCAAATATGCTTGGAATTTCTGGATGACTATCACCAAAGTTTACTCCTAAATTAGAATTTATAGCATCACTTGCAGTTAAAACAGCAATGGCATCATCGTCATAACATAAGAAAGTTCTGGACGCTGTAAAATTTCCAACAGAACGTGATATTGTTCTTGAACCAATTAATTCTTTAAAATGTACAGTCATGTTAGAACGTTCCCGCTTGATATGTTTTTAATTTCATTCACAACTGCATTGAAGCCAACTTTGTTTATGTCATTGCCTGTGCTAATTAAGTCACTTAATTCTTCTGTTTCTAATTCTGTTTTTACAGTTGCATGTCCAATGCCATTTGTAATTTTTTCTTGCAACCCATCCACATCAGTTTTTATTGTGCCATTGTTAAGAACATCATTGGTGCTAGTTGTATTGCTTGCTATTGCATCTGTAAGCGTTTTCATGTTTTCCTGAATGCTTACAGTTTTTTCTGCCAATCTCATTTGCTTGTCCACATTGCCTGCTAATTTTACAGAGCCAAAAGTAGTTGAAACACTTTCTACAAATGCACCAGCCAATCCTTCTTTAACACTCTCAGCATCCAAACCTAAATCGACTTGTACTGTATTTTCTTTAAGTGTTTCTTCTAATTTTTGCCTTGCTCTTTCAAATGTTTCATCGCTTAACAAACCTTCGGCAAACAATTTATTTATTTCAGCAAGACCTTCCTCAAATTCTTCCAATGGTGTCATAACAGATTTTCTAATGCTTTCTGCTCTATCTTCTAATTTGGCATATGCTTTTTCCATATCTTCAATTTCATTTAGTTTCTTTTTGAACCTAATCATCTCCCATATTCTTTCTATGGCAGCAGATTCGCCTTCCATTTCATTTAGAACATTTAATGCTTTCTGAGCATCTATTTCCCATTGTTCCCAACCATGAAAATCCCATTGGTGTTCTAAATCTTCTCCAAACACTCTCATTTTTTCAAGAATAGCAACTGTATCTGCATCTAATTGCTCAACTGCACCAGTTGTAAGACCAAGCGATTTAACAAATGCATCTTGCATTTTTGGAGCATTTGATTCTAAATCCTTTTTAACTTCTTCAAAACCTTTATCAAATTGTTCTCTAATTTCTGTAAACATATCATCTATGGACATTGCTCTACTTCCAAATGCATTGTCCATAGCATTGTTTACATCATCACTATCTTTTTCCATTGAGCGTATAATTTGACCCGCTTTACCATACTCGCCATTCATCATAGCAAGTGCTAGTCGCAAACCATTAACGGCTGTTTCAATTGCATTAGTAGCAAGTCTAAATTTTAAAGCAAGAATATCAAATATTAGAACAACACCAAAAACAGTTGGTTGTAAAAATGCTAAAACTTCTTGTAGACTATTTTTTAATCCATGCGTACTGTCATTTGCTTCATCACCTTTTGCTTTCCATTTGTTAAAAGCAACTGTTACAGAATTTACTAAATGTGTTAGCAACTTTGTAATTTCTCTAAGTGCGGGTTCCATTTCATCGCCAACAGTAATTCTTAAACCGCTAATAGCAGATTTCAATTTAATAATATCGCCTGAAAGCGTATCCATTCTCATCTCTGCCATTTTTTCTACTACATCGGTTAGCGTTAAAGATGCTTCACCAACCTCTATCATTTTATCTCTCATGGCAGTTAGAATTTGTGTAATGTTAAAACCACGCAAACCAAATTTAAGCAAGTCATCAGATACAGTTCTTGTCGATTTTAAATAATCATCTAATGCTTTAATTCCATGCTTGCCAATTTCCTCTGTCATTTCAGCAAAGACACGTCTTAATCCAGTACCTGCCATAGAACCTTTAACGCCAGCATCAGCAAGTACACCAATCATAGCAGCAGTTTGTTCTACAGTAAAACCTAATGACCTAGCAACTGGAGCAACATAAGCAAATGCTTCACCCATATCTTCAACAGTTGTATTTGTTCTACTCATAACAACTGCTAAAACGTCTGCTACATGAGTAGTATCCTCTGCTTCTAATCTAAACGCTCTAATTACATTAACTAATATTCCACTTGCTTCAGCCAATTCCATGTCTGCTGCTGCTGCCAAGTTAGCACTTGCTTCTATTGCTTCATTTACTTCAACAGCATCAAAACCCGCTTTTGCCAAAGCAAGTTGTCCTTCTGCTATTTGGTCTGCTGTAAATACACTAGTTCTTCCTAAATCTAGCGCTCGTTGCCTCATTGCTTCAAAACCAGCACCAGTAGTTAAAGTAACAGAAGAAACCTTAGCCATTGCTTGGTTAAATTTCATTGACTCCCTAACAATAGTAGTTAGTGAGCGAGTAACCAATTTGGCAAATCCCATAAATATTTTGCCAGCAGCAAGTACAGCAGTTGCACCTAACACTGCTGGGTGTGACATGAATTTTCCAAAAGCAGAAACAGAATTTTTGGACTCACCAATACTCTTAGTTAATCCTTTAGTATTTGCTTTTATGTTTATCCAAAGATTGCCAATAGTAGCCATGTTATTTTCTCTTACTGTTTTGTTCTTCAGCCATTGCCTTTAGAACATTTTTAATTTCATCTCCAGACATTTGTTTGGGTTCTTCTTTTACCAGTGGCATAAAATCAATTGGTTTAAATGTCTTGCTGTGTTTTGACCTATTACAATTAGCAATAGTGCTTGCTATAATTCCTGCTTGCATATCAGAACGAAAATCCCCAAACGGTTCTAAAGAATAAAAAGCAGCCCACTCAGTTAATTCACTTGAATCTATACGATTCAATAATTCTCTAACTGTCATTCCCAATGCTAACGCTAACTTAAAATAAAATTGCCGTTCTGGACGGCTCTTTAGTTTTTTGCTAGTTCATCCGCATCTTCGCTGGAAAGTCCATTCAGTCTTTGGGCAACACTAAAAATAATATCCAATGCAGCAGCACTTTTTTTACCAAGTGAATCCACATCTCTTGCATCGAATAATCTTTTGCCTTCTTCATCGCAAATAGTAAGCACACATAATCTTGCTCTTATGTTTTGAAGATTTAGGTCTTTGTTTTTGCCTTTTGATTGAACGCAAGATTGCTCAAACTGGTCTCTCTCACTTCCGCTTAATGTTCTGACGAAAACATCACCACCCCATTGTGGGATGGTGACCTTTTCTCTAGGTAAGTCGTCAGCGTTAAGAATAGTATTTTTATCTAACATTATTGTCCTTACAGACTGCTTCCGTTTTTATTTTAGAATGTAATTGCACCAGTAATTTTCATTCCGATTGATACAGTTAATTTATCATCTATTGCTGCACTAGGAGCGAAAGAAGTAATAATAGCACTAAAAGTACAAGTCGTTGAATCACTCCAAGTAACAATTACTGCTTTTGATGCTCCATCTATATCCGCTTCTAATCCTTGATGGGATGAATTGGATGGGTCATATGCAAGTTCAAAACTGCATTCTCCACCATCTTTTAAACCGCCAATAAAAGTTCTCCATGATGAATCTAAATCAGTTGAATCAATAGTTGCTACGGTTACATTTACTGCACTTACCGATAAGACGTTGCCAATTACTTGACTGTCTACTGTAAGCGTTGTTCCATTTGCTGTTACTGCTGCCATTGTGGGCTACTCCTTTTACTAACTAACATACCAAATAACATACATACTATCTATTGAGGACAATCCTCTTTCTTCTCCAATGGGTGAAACTTCCACTCCACCTATATCGTTATCGTGGTAGCAAGATTTTATTTCTATGCCTTCACTTGTACCAGAATAACCATTTATAACGCTCTTAATTTTGGCTGCCACATCCTTTGCTTCGCCATAAGATTTAGAATAGCATTCAAACGTCAAAGTGGCTCTTGTTAAATTTAAAGTGCTATTCAAACTATGCTCAGGTTCTGTGTTGTCCAGCGAATAAACTACAGCAGGTAAAGCGGATGACTGTTGCCTCATATAAGGATAGATTCTTGTGCTAATTAAATCAGTTACATCAGAGTTAGCCAACAATACAGTTCTAATCGCTTTTTCTATTCCATCTGCCATTTATAAATTCACCTTACTTACCATAGACATTCTTTTTTCTGTGTTTAATTCTCTTAGGTAGATTTGAAATTGTCTTTTTGTTTCAGCAGACATAACACGCTGGAAGTTTCTTAACGATAAACGCCAATTTCTTTTCCATGCTTTTGTCATCCACTTTTGTGCCTTCTGACCCTTAACCCATTTCTTAACACCCTTGTTACCAAACCAATTATTAATGTAATGTCCTTTTGTTCCAAATTCTGTTAAATGTGCATAATATCCCCCACCATGTGGCTTTTTTTTCACATAAAGATTTCCTGTAAATTCGCCAGCAAGTTTATTGCTTTTTGTTTTCCTAGCAATTGATTTTTTTAACCGACCAGTTCTTCTTCTAGTAATTTGGTTATAGACATCAGTCATAAAACCGCCAGTGTAATTCCACTTTTCATATCTTTGCCATTGTACAGGTGCGGTATTTCTAGCAGATTGGTAAAAAGGTTTTAACGCTTGTTGCATACCCCTTCTAAGAATTGCTGTTTGTATTTTTGAAGGCAATCTAGTCAATAAATCGTCCAATGCTTTATCGCCTATAATTCCTTTTTGGTCAGAAGCAACGTGACCAAATCCGCCACTCAATCCACCAGCAATTACTTTTTGCATTTGTCCAAAAGTGTTAGAAGCAAGAAAAGGTACTTTGCTAAATTCAACACTTTTCTTGCTGCCAATATATTGACCTAGATTCTGAATAGCCATTAATTACTTTCCTCGGCACAAAGTAATTGCAACGTTTCATTTGCTTCATCTACATTGATAACGGATTCAATTCCTAATATTCTGCTGCCAAATAACAAACGCTTTTTAGGACTTGCTGAAGTGTTATATCTCATAGTTACATTGTGAGTAATTACTCCAGTAGCAGATTGACCAATCATTTGCTCATTACCGCTTACTGGAATTACACTAGCCCAAACAGTTTCATCAGTAGACCAAGTATCAGCAGGTTCTCCATAAGCATCTACTGAAGTGCTTTGTGATTGTATGGAAACCCTATGTTTAAGAGTACCAGCATTCATTTATAAAACCTCTGGAATCTCAATACTAGAAACTAACATTTGCAAACCAAGTGGCAAATCGCTCAGTTTTTTAATTGTTGTTGCTTCTCTATTTTCGTAATAATGACCTACAAGAAGTCTTATTGCTAATTTAATGTTTTCTGGAACATCAGAAGCAGCACCATAACCAGCAGTATAAGTAACAGTCACAGCATTTGGAATATCCCTAGTGTCTGGATAATCTTTGTCATAAGCAGGAACAATGCTTGCTGGCTCTATTTGGGAATCAACTGTGTAATCAGAAGCAGACCATGTTTGAGTAGCGCCATTTGTATCTACATACTGAATGCTAGTAACACTTATAGCAGGTGGTCTAGGCAATCTAATCCTAGATGGAAATTTGTCATATTTTAAAGTAATAGTTTGCGTAATAAATGCTCGCCTCATTAGAATTTCTAATGTCTGCCTAGCAACTGTAATATAATTGCCGATTAAAGTATCTTCACTACTTCCATCTATACGCAATTGGGTTTTTGCTTCCGCAGTAGAAATTGGTTCAGATGCAGGAGCAGTTGTTACTTTAAAACTTGTCCAACTCATTCTGTTACCGCTTGTTCTAAATCGTCTGGTTTAGATGTTGCTCTATTCTTTTTGTTTTTTGATTTTTCAAAATTAACAGGTTGGATTAAACATCTATTAATTAAGTGTTCAGCGTATTCTTTATCAAGTTCAAGAATAGCACCTACAGATAAATGGCGACCATCTTTAGCAACGCCATCACTTATAACCTCATATTTCATATTTAAATTTCCTTTTCTACTTTAGGGTGGGCTAGTAAGAACTAACCCACCCCATTTAAGTAGCAAACTTTTAGCGGTTTACGCCATTGTGATACATTTTACTGCTTCGCTCATTGTCAATTCACCGTCAGCACGCATTGATGCCTTCAGTCCAATTTGACCATTAGCAGCGTAGAGTTCATCCAACCGTTGTAGTTGGAAACCTTGTCGCATTGCAATGTAGTAGTAGGACATATCGCCAAACATAATTGGCTTTTTACCTGTTGCTGTATCTTCGCAATCATCACTTACTACAACTGGAGCGCCAAGAATAGTATCTGGTTGTCCAGCGATTGGTGACGGCTCCCAGAGATAGCGGTTGTCGCCATCTTTGAGTTGTCGAATTTCGCTCATGGTAGTTGTATTCATCAAGAAAGTACCATTACGTCTATATGATTCTTTAACGGCGTAATATAATTGATAAATTTCATCCCAAGTTAATACAGTTGCACTAGCAGCAGTGAGTGCGCTAGTTGAACCATCTGTAATTCCAGTTGGTTTTGAAGAACCATCACCATTAACAAAAGCGGATTCCATAAGTTGAGCAAATCTACGACCAAAGTTTTGTGCCAAGTAACCTTCAAGATTCACAACTGAATCTGCAAGCAGTTCTTCTGAGACCTTAACAATGGTTGTGGCTTTATATGGAGTTAAAGTGATTTGCCCAAACGCAGCATCGCTTTCATTATAAGCGCCTTCTTCTGCTGTCCAAGCAGCAGCACCAAGTGTGCTTTCTGTTGGAATTGTAATATCACCAGAAACATTGATAACAGTTGCCAATGGTGTGAATCCCATAGCATCATCCATTGTTTCAATAATCATATCTTGCAAAGATGCTTGGTCAGTAGATACCAATGGAGCCAAATAACCGCCTTCAGAGGCAGTGCCTTCTTGTAACGCTCTGACTTCTTCACCAAACAATGATGACTTACCATTGCGGATGTATTTCATAAAGGCATTTCTGTATGCCATTCCATTGTCAGTTTTTTCTACTTCATTATTAGCAACTTCAACATCAGCAACTTTACCTGCGGATGCTTTCAATGCTCGTTCTTCTGATTCAATTGCTTCAACCCGATTGATGTCTTTTTGTAGTACATCTGCTTCATTTAGCATCGCATCAACTTGTGACCTTTGCTCAGCATCTAGTTGAGAATTGTTGTCCATTATTTGTCGAGCATCTGCTACTAATTTGCAACGTTGCTCTCTCATGTCTTGTATTTGTGACATTTTCTCTATTCCTTGTTTCTAAAAAAAATTAATTACGACTCTTGCAACGGCAAGCAAAAAAAAGCCAATGGGCTATTTAGTTATAGTAGCAGTTGTAAATTAAAGCATAAGCGTAATAAACAACTTGGTTAATAATTATTATTCTGTTCCAAAAAAGCATTATGATTTTAAATCACAAACCAACAAAACAATAATAGCACAAAAACAAACTGTTATTAAGATTGTGCCAAATTCGTATAATTTAAGACGATTTTTAAAACTCATTGGTCTAACTCCGCTAACCTAAGTTTTAGATTTAGACGGACTGCTTCGCCAACAGAATCAAAATCAGTTTTTTCAATTTCTTTTTGTGCTAAATAGTTTTTGTGTGAGCGTACATTAACTTGAGTTGCTGGGTACGCTGGATTAGCAACTACAGAAACGTCAAACAACCTTGCTTGCTTAATAATCCTTACATCCATTCCATCTCTTGTTTCCCATGTATCTTCAACATTATAAAAACCAAAAGACATGGATACTAAATCACCACGTTTTAACAATTCAACAACATCATTTCCATCTGTAGTATTTGGCGGGTCAATTTCTACTCTTAGTCCATAATCATCTTCAACTAAATTAAGTGTTCCTGCTCCACGCCTTCCTAAAATTCTACTATCGTCATGATTAAACAAAGCATGCACTTCATCATTATCCATTAACGATTGAGCAAAAGCACCTTGTTGGATGATTTCTCTAAAACCACCAAGATTTTCTGATAATGAATTAAAAACAGAAGCATAACCAACTATTTTCGGTTTTTTATCTTCATCATCATCCATGTATCTAACTTCTGCTAATGCAGCATCTTGGCATACTCTTATTTCTTTTTCTTCAACAGTCATAGAATTTTCTTCCTTCTCATTATCGAATTGTTCTGCTTTTCTTTTAGCCCATGCATGACCAGCGCCATCTGGATTGTTTGGGTCTCCACCCCAAAGTAGCCAAGCAATTACTCCAGCACTTGGGTAACCGTCATTGTTTGGATTAGCCGCTGGAGCATCTAAATCTACTCTGTGTCTAGCAAAAAAACTAACCATTCTTTTTATAGTGGATTCAGATAATTCTGCTTTATTTTTTATATCTCTTGCTCTAGCAACGCCAACTTCTGTTCCGCCACGACCGTATTCTTCTCGCCATTTCAAACCTTTTGCTGCAAGAGCAGCCATTTGGTCAGTTGGAACTGTATCAACTGCTCTGCTGTATTCACCTTCATTTTCTGGATGAGATTCGCCTTCCATGCACCATTCAGTATCGTGGTTTTCATCTGGTGGCATTTTGTGATAACCAACTGGGCATTGACCATTTTCATCTGGCACTATTCTTTTTTCATCACTCATTCTCTTTGCTCCGTTCTAAAACAATTTCTAAAGTAGCATCGTCCATAAAACTGTTAGCCCAAGTGTTGCAATTTTCTATACTACGTTTTTTAGTTGTAGAAGTTTTTATAGCAGATTGGCAAGTTTCTATTAGTACATTTGTCATTCTTAAAGAATCTATTTCCAATTGCTCGCATGATGCTTTTATAATTTCATCTGTTTTATTTACTAATTGTTTGTCACTTTGTATGAGCCAATCTTGCCATTCCTCATCAGTCATTTTTTCTATTTTTCTGATACAACTATTTCTAATAATAGAAACTGCTCTTTTCATTGAATCATGCAACCATGCTCTGCCTTCAGACATTTTATTGCCTTGCACTTCATTTGCTAAAGTGCTATCTACAAAGTTTAGTGGTTGAATATAAGAATCTCCGCCTTCAATTGGATTAAGGTTTTCTCTTTTCCTAATGTCATTAACAGAGAGCCATCCAGATTCTCTAGCCATTCTATAAGCATCGTATCTTTCTATGGTGTTGCCTCTAAGTAATTCCTCTGCTAAAAATTCAGCATATACTTTTTGCTCATTGTCGCCAATTAATTTCCGATTTATTTCTTGTTCCCATCTTCTCATCCACGGGGCAAGAGTGCTTTGCATGTAAGAAATTTGCTGAGATTCTATATTGCTGAATGTTGCATTAGATAAATCGCCAATCATATGCGGTGGCATTCTATAAATTCGTGCTATGTCTTGTAGTGAATATTGCCTTGCTTCTAACCATTGAGCATCTGAATGCGGAATAGACAACTGTTCCCATTTCATTCCTTCCTCTAAAATTGCAGTTCGCCCAGTATTACCTGAACCAGAATACATCCCTTGCCAACTTTCTCTCAACCGCTTTGCAGCGCCTTCTGATAATTTAGCAGGATGTGAAAGAATGCCCGATGGTCTGCTTGAATTAGAGAAAAATGCTCCACCACTCTTTTCCATAGCAGCGCTTATGCCAATAGTTTCTCTTGCATATTCAATTGGCGAGTAACCAATCAAACCATCATGCCCAAGTCCTTTAAGGTGGAATATTTTTTCACTTGGAAAAGTTATAGTGCCAGCAGTTTTTGAGTTGTAATGGTAAACAACCTCACCATTTACTACTTCCAATTGCATATTTTCTGGCAATAAAATCCATAAGCCAATTACATTACCAGAATTATCTCTTTCAATCTCAGCATAACCATTGCCATATAACAATACATGACCAGTTAAAACTTCTTTAAATGTAAAAGGAGTCATTTCAGCATTTGGACGTTTGTTAAATATTTTATTTACTGGATGTGAGTCAATGCCTTCTCTGCTCATGTCAGAAATTTTGTTATAAACTTTTATTGGCAATGAAGCAACATCTTCTGAAATTGTCCTTACACAAGCAAATACTGCTGGCTGATGCAATGCTTTATCTGGAGTAACCTTAATTCCAGATGCTGTTTGGGAGCCAGTAAATACTGTTTGCCACCATGTAGCATCTTTAAGTTGGCTTCTTATTTCTTTTTCGCCAGTTCTAATCCAATCAAATATTCCCATTAGATGCTCTCCAAGCCTTTATCTTCATAAACGCTATTACTTGTAGTGTTAGCATTTGCTCTGCCAATAGCCATGACAGAAGCAACTATACCATCTATACGCTCATTGCTTCTTTTTTTAGATGGTTTTATGTTTCCAGCACTATCTGTTTCAGCAGCACAAACCGAAGCATTCCATCTTAAAACAGGATGATTATTATGCCTAAACCGTTTGCCTATTACTGAACTTTCCAACTGCTTTGATGGGTCGCTCATTGACCTATAGCCCTGTCCAAAGAATGCAACATTAAAACCATATTCTCCTTCTAACTGGATTGCTGTTTGAGTAGCATTCCATCTATCTATTACCACTTCTTTAATATAGTAACTTTTACTTAATTCAACTAATTTATTAACCACATAACCATAGTCAATTACATCTCCATCGGTACAATTTATGTAACCTTTATCTCTCCAAATTGGATATGGAACACCATCATTTCTATATCTTTGTTCTATATTTTCAGACGGTATAAAGAAAAATGGCAACACGTCATATCCTTTTCCTTCATCTTCTGTTCTAGGAAAAACTAAAACCAAACTAGTTAAATCTAATGTAGAAGATAAATCCAAACCAGCATAACACGTTCGACCAAGCAATTCTTCATCGCTATATCTTGGTTCACATTCATCCCAATCATCCATAGACAACCAGCGACTTAATGCTTCTGTTGGTTGATTCAAATACAAACGTCTAAAAGCATTAGCATAACTAGGCAATGCTTTTGCTTTGGCACATTCCTGCTCATAAAATTCTATTGGCGTAGTTATACCCAATGATGGATTTACCTTGTGCCACAATTTTGGGTCTGTCCAATCTTCATCCTTTTTAGCACACCACAACGCTGGCAAAAAACTGAAATCTTCAACAATGTTATCTCTTACTTGTTCAGCGTAAAAGTGTGTTTCCTTCCAAAGAGTTGGCTCAGCAGTTCCAGCAGTAGTAATTGATATTGTTAATGGTTGTTTTCTAGCACCTTGAGAAGTCACAAGCGCCTCAAATAAATCTCTAGCATCTGGTTTTGTCCATACATGGAGTTCATCGCAGATAACTGTGCTTGCATTTAATCCATGAGCAGTACGAGCATCAGATGATAACGCTTTCATTGTAGAACCAGTTGCCTCTACTACAATTGCATTTCTATAAATCGTACACATTTTGGAAAGGTATTCATCCGCTTCCACAAAACGTTTAGCAATACCAAACACAATGCTTGCTTGGTCTCTATCAGCAGCAGCAGTATAAACTTCTGCTCCTTGTTCATTATCAGCAACTAAACAATACAAAGCAAGTCCAGCACACAAATGAGATTTACCAGTTTTTCTAGGCAATTCAATTAAGGATGAGCGATACCTTCTAGTGCCATCATTTCTTAACCAACCAAAAATATTAGCAACAACGCTTATTTGCCAATCAGATAAATGAAATGGTTGTCCAGCCCATTTGCCTTTGTCATGTTTAAGAAACAAAGAAAAAAAATCAACTGCTCTGGATGCTATATCAACATCAAAAATACAATCTCCTGCTTGGTCATAAGGATTGTAATCTGGCAAAGTTAAATTTACTTCAGTTTGGTTTTCACTCATCCACTTAAATACTTCATCCGAGCATCTGCTTGATTGCTTTGTTTATCGCTGTTTACAGTAACTCTACTTCTAGCAGATGGTGTTAATCCAAATTCACATAACATTTCTTTAAATGCTTTGCCAAAATTTCTAGACATAGCAACATAAGGCGATTGTTGTAGATATTTTATTTGACCATTATTATCTCTAATCGGATAAACCTCGCCATGTTCTTTAAGCATTTGCTCACTACGCTTCCAATTGCTAAATGTTATACATAACAACTCAAATGCTTTTCCATCTGCAACTGTTAGCACGTTCATATCATCTAACAATGGTGCTAATTCATCCCAACAATCTTTTGCCATGCCTTCCAAATCTTCTGGACATTCTGGTATTCCAGATTCTGGCATTGGCTCATCTTTATTTATATCTGCTCTCCAACTGCCTCTTAATTTTAAAATTGCAGTTGGCGTAGGTTTTGTTCCACGTCTACCCATAAATTATTCCTTTTGGTCGCCAATGTATTCAAAAGAAAAACTTGTAGTGCCTTTATCTCTGAAACCAGTTTTGCGTTCCATGTATTTTCCAGAGTATTGTTTTTTAATCATTTGTTTTACTGCTCCCAATTTCCAAACTTTGCTTTTCATCATAGATTTATAAATTGGAACAGAAGAAAAACGTGCCATAATTCTACAATCAGGATGTTCCTCTTTCATTAGTCTGGATGATTCATCTATTAATTTAATACCCAATCCCAACCCAGCATAATCTGGATGAATAACAGTTCTATTTGAGTGGTAAATCCACGGCATGCCTTTTTTCTTTGGTGTGTAATTTGCAAAACACTGGAAGCCAATTTGGTTAGCACCATCAAACAACCCATATAAGAAAATTCTACCGCCCGGCAAATTCTCATTTAGATAATGATACTTGCTAAAATATTTCCAACTTTCTCGTCCAACTTTTTTGATGTTGAACTTGAGTTGTTCTTTTCTTTTTTTTTTAAACCATCACTTCTTCTATTTTCATAAACCTGTTTGTTACAGTCAATTATCCAATCTGGATTAAGCCACTCTATAATATCGTAGTGGCAAGCACATAAAATTATAGATTTGTTTTCTTTTCTAGCATGCTTTTGTATGCAATGACTCATAACCTTAGCAACTGTTCTATCTACTACGGATGTCCATTCATCAATTAAAATAACTTTATCAGTATTAGTCATTGCAATTGCTGCTTCTGCTCTTGCTCTTTGACCGTTGGATAAAGTGTAAGCAGGTCTAATCCAACATGGAACAGAAGTTAATCCAGAACCACCTAACAATCTAGCACAAGTGTCATAATCTAATTCCTTTGGGAATTGTTCTATAACTGGCATATCTAATTTCAAATGTTCTTTAAAACAATCATCACCAAAAATTTCTTTAGCAAGAGTTGTTTTTCCAGAGCCACTAGCACCAACAATTAAACCAATATTAAATTCTGTTTCTATATCTGCATCAACTGAAAATGTATGTCTTGATTTTTTTTCTGTATCTATGTCTAATGCATTGGCTGCTTTTTGACATCGAAAAGAATTAGAAACAGGCGATTCTAGTATTAAAGAATAATTTTTCATTAGGATACCAACTTTGCATTAAAGCCCAATTCTTGGCACTTATCAAAAACTTCTGCTTGGTCGCTTTCATTTTCACAAGTAACTAAAACTAGAAATTCAGGAACAAACATTTCATCATAGGTTTTTTTCTCTGGACCGTTTAGAAATTCATCCAATTCTTTTTTATCAAACCCAAGCGTTTTTAAATCAAAACCATCAGCATCTAATTCTCTAAACGTTTGAGTTAATTGCTCATCATCCCAAGAAGCAAGCAGTGCTGTTTTATTATCAGCGATAGCAAATGCTTTTGCCTTTTCAGTATCCAACTCAGTTTTTACACAACTAACTTTTTCCCAGCCCAGATTTTTAGCAGCAGTAAGAGTTCCATTGCCAGCAATTACTACGTTGTCTTGGTTTATAACAATTGGTTTTTGCTGACCAAAAGTTTCCAGAGATTTCTGGATTGCTTTTATGTTTTTGTTGCTGTGCTTTCTGGAATTAGCACCATCCAATTCTAATTTTTCTATTTCTAAGTTTAGTATTTTCATTTTGATTTCCTTTTGAGTTTTCAGGATTTAACTGATAACTGGATTCAGTTTAGCAAATTTTTTCCCACAGAATCAAATTTTCATTAATACCCCCCTTCTATAAGTCGTGAAAAATTCTTGTGAGGAGATCGGAAGAGC
>CEQA01033176.1_pt1 | contig 21307 bp, 5 predicted proteins | sample 530501 | NCBI WGS metagenome assembly CEQA01 (sample SAMEA2620227, study PRJEB7988) | marine metagenome | isolation source: saline water (ENVO:00002010), including
ATAAAGAACAAAGAGGATATATAACGCCTCAAGAGTTTAATCTATTTGCAAATCAAGTGCAAATGGATATGTTTGAACAGTACTTTTATGATTTGAATCAATTCATGAGATTGCCCGGTAATGATACTGAATACGCTGATGTCGTAAGTATAATAGAAGAAAAAATACAGATATTCGATGAGGTTGCTGGTGCAAACGATGTACAAACTTGGCAGACAGCAGGACCTCCAACTAATTTAATCATACCGGATAATGTATATAGAGTACATAGAGTAGAAACAAATAATATTGAATGTGAAATATTAAATACAAAAGATTTTAATAGGGTTAAATTTTCGCCTCTTACAATGCCTAGTGAATCAAGACCTATTTGTAATATAAGAAATAATATATTAAGAATTAACAACGGTGAAGAAGTTGATCCTGCTGATACTGATGTTGGGGTATTTTTTATTAGAATACCAAATAGAGTTTCTTGGGGTTATATGGTTGTAAATGAAAAAGCACTATATAACGAAAATACTTCTGTTAATTTTGAATTACATCGTTCAGAAGAAACTGATATAGTTTTAAAAATATTAGCTTTAGCTGGTATATCAATAAAAGATCCAAGTGTGTATCAAGCAGCATCAACAGAAGATAACAAAAATATAACACAAGAAAAACAATAACAAATGGGATTATTAAACGGAACTCAACAAGATTATTACGATAGTAATATTTATGGCGATTATCAATTCACATCTTTAAATGATATAATAAACCAATTCATGATAGCGTACGTTGGTGAAAGTAAAATTATATCAAAAATAAAAAGAACAGATGTCGCTTTTCACGCACAAAGAGCTTTACAAGAACTATCTTTTGATACTTTTAAATCCTGCAAAACACAAGAATTTACAGTTCCACCATCTTTAACAATGCCATTACCGCATGATTACGTTAATTATGTAAAAATCAAATGGATTGATGCTGGAGGTATAGAACATGTTTTATATCCAGCGTCAAAAACATCTAATCCAACAAATCCATATCAAAATTCAGATGGTGAATTTAAATTACAAGCAATTGGTACTTTAAGTGCTGGTGTAAGTGATGTAACTTTAGATACAGAACATAAAGACATACAAGTTGGCATGATTGTAACTGGACCATTTATTCCAGATAATACTATAGTTGAAGGAACTAGTAATAGCGGTGGCATTACAACTATTAATATGAGTAATACCGCCACTCAATCTGCTACAAAAATAACATTAAGTTTTTCTAATGAATCTGGAGATTTGTTATTAAACAAAGCAACACCACAAGTTGTAGAATCATTATCTTGGAATACTTCAGATTTTCAAATAACGGCAAATTCACCATCAGATATTGATAGTATAGAAGTAGGAATGTTAGTTAGTCATAAATATTGGGACACAGGAACAGTTGTTACAAATGTCAATAAAACAAATGGCGTAATAGTTGTAAGTAACTTACCTTCACTTGGTAACACTGCTCAAACAGGGGAGATAACTTTTATTCAACCAGATCATACATCAATATCAGATACTTGGTCAAATTATAAATCTGCCACACCATCTGAAAATAAAAATGATGATTACGAAGATGATACATATTGGCCTAGTATGGGTGAAAGATATGGTTTAGACCCTCAGCACGCTCAAGTAAATGGATCATTTTATATAGATTGTCAAAGAGGAAAAATACATTTTAGTTCTAATATTTCTTCAAAAACTGTAATAGTAGAATATATAAGTGATAGTCTTGGTACAGATGAAGAAATGAAAGTACATAAATTTGCTGAAGAAGCAATGTATAAATGGATAGCTCACGCTATATTATCTACAAGATCTAATATACCTGAATATATTATAGCGAGATTTAAAAGAGAAAGAGCCGCAGAGATAAGAAAAGCTAAAATAAGATTATCTAATATTAAGTTAGAAGAAATTACACAAGTATTAAGAGGTAAATCTAAATTTATAAAACACTAATATATGCCTGAGATTCAGAATAACTTTACTCAAGGTAAAATGAACAAAGACCTTGACGAAAGAATTGTTCCAGCTGGACAATATAGAGACGCTTTAAATATAGAAGTTTCGACTTCCGAAGGTTCCAATATTGGTGCCGTGCAGAATATATTGGGTAATACTCAAAAAACAATATTAGATCAATTATATCCATTACCTACAATACAGGCGACAACTGGTAATCCAGATGCTTTGCCACCTTCTTCCGTTACTGTTGATACTATAGGTCGCTGTGTAGGGTCTGTAGCTGATGAGAAGAATGATAAATTATATTATTTAATGCATAGTGGTGTAGATGTACAACCACCTTGTAGCGTTGAGAATGATATATTAGCCGCTGGTCCTGGGGTTTCTGGAAGTGCATTTTATAACAATAACGTTACAACTCCTCAGTCATGGTTATACTCTAATGGTATAGGCTCTTACATAGATTCTGTTATACAATACTCGTCTCCTTATAATGGCGATGATGAATTTACAACTATATTTAGAGACAAACATTCGGTTGTTATAGATATATATCATGCTGAGTCTGGAAGCGATAGAAATTTTGGAACCTATGGTACATCTCCACCAACAGGTTTTAATTCAAGAGGTTTTGAAGGTTTCTACCAACAAAATTCAATAGCAGTGGTATGCGAAGAAGATTCTTTAAAGGTAGGTTCACTAGCGCATTGTTTAAGTGTGGATAGTAATGGAAATGTAATAGATCTGTTTAGTTATGATGGTATTGAAAGACGTATTGTAAGCATTAAAGAAGTTGGTCAAGTAACATTATTTCCTAATATTAAAAAATATATAATTAGATTATCAAATGAATTCTCTTGGGTTGATGCAAACGGCGTGCAAACCGTAGATGCTATTCATCCAAGTTTTTTTGTTTTTAGCGACAATGGAGCTTGTAGGTTTCATAAAGATAATTTAATAACGGGCATTAACACTATTGATGATATGTTATTTTGGACTGATAATCATAGTGAACCTAAAAAAATAAATATACCAAGATGTATAAAAGGTACAGATCAAAGTACTAATGATCCTACTAAATTAGTAGTTCTTGATCAAATATTTCAACCTACTGTTGAAATGAAAGAAAAACATATAACATTAATAAAAAAAGCTCCTAAACTACCACCTACTTTGGAAATGCAAACATCACGTAGTGGTTACTCTTGGGGATGGTTAGATTTGAATTTTTCAATTGCTAATTATGAAGTTGGTGATACTTTTGTAGTAGAAATTCAACCTTTTCAAGGCTCGCAATCTTTAAATTATAAAATAGGAGATCATTTATTTTTAAAAGCACCAGCAACAACCGGAATGTATCCTATAACAGCTGAAGATTACGATATAAGACTACTAGTTTTAGCTATAAGTGGTTTAAATTATACATGTAAGGTTGTAAAAAGACCTTATTCATATGTTAATACTAATAGTTATGGCGTTAGTCTAGATGAAAGTACTGATCATCTTTTTAAACTAAAATTTCCTAAATTTGCTTTAAGATACAAATATGAAGATGGAGAGTATTCAGCTTTTGGCCCTTTTTCTGATTTAGCTTTTGTACCTGGAGATTATGATTTTCATCCTAAAAAAGGTTATAATTTAGGTATGGAAAACAGATTAAAAGAATTAACTTTAAAAAATATAATTCCAAATGATATACCTAAAGATGTTGTCCAGGTAGATATACTGTATAAAGAAACAGGTAATGTTAATATTTATATAGTAGAACAGATAAGACAAACTGATGATGAGTGGGATAGTAATGAATATAAAGTAGAAAACGAAACTATATTTTCTGTTTTACCAGAAAACCAAACTTTAAGACCATGGGATAACGTGCCTAGAAAAGCTTTAGCGCAAGAAATTACAGGTAATAGAATAGTATTTGCTAACTACTTACAGAGTTATAACTTAACAGATGTTAATAAAAAATATGTAAAACCTAATTTCAATATATGGTTAGAAGAACATAATTATAGTAAAGAATCAATTAAGAGTTTACGTACTTATCAATTAGGAATAATATACTTAGACGAGTATGGTAGAGAAACACCTATTCAAACGTCATCAAAATCATCTATAAAAACATCACATCTTGATGCTAGTAAAACAAATAAAATAATCACAAATATAGATAGTTCACCTCCAGATTTTGCAAAATATTATAAATTTTATATTAAAGAAACATCTGATGAGTATTATAATTTAGTGATGGATAGATACTTTGATGCTGAAGATGGTAATGTATGGATATCATTTGCTTCTCACGATAGAAATAAATTAACAATAGATGACACTTTAATACTTAAAAAATCTTTAGAAGGAGGAGCAGTTGAAGAAAAAAATTCTTTCAAAATATTAGATATAAAAAACGAAGCGCCTAAATTTATAAAAACTAGGAGGGCTACACTGGGTGAAGTAAGTCAACAGTTGAATAATTGGGTGCGTACTATAGCTGCGACTTCCGATCAAAACTCATATGATTTTTGGCCTTTAGTTGGAAAAAAGGAGTTTCACATGTTAGGTGTTAGTATGCAACATGGTAGTTTACATAATTGGGACGATAAATTACCTGCTAATGGAGGAGATTTATCTGCGCCTTTATGGATTAGATTTATATCAAGAGATTATACTGGAGTTGCTACTGATGCCACTTGGGGAGATGAATTACAATATAGATCAAAATGGTATGAAATAGATAACGCAAAAAAAGACGAAAGCGATCAACTATATGCTATTAGATTAAAAGATCCACTTGGAGAAGATGTAGAGTGGATGAATACTGGAACACCAATCAACCCAACGTTGTCTGTGTCTGCTACTAATGGTGATATAGTAGTACAAATAGCTCAGGATTATGAATTAGATAAATCAAGATTTCAAGGAAGATTTTTTGTAAAAGTAGAATTTAATGATTTATTTAGATCAACTATAGCAAAGCCACAAGAAAAATTTGGATTAAAAATTGTAGAAAAAAATCTTTATTATGCAAAAGACTTTCAACAAGAAGATCCATTAACTGGAGCAACTAGCGGAGGTGTTTCTATAGATAAAACAGCGCATGAAACTAAAATAAATAATTTTAATATTAATGGTCCAGTTCTGCACCAGTGTCATGATCCAATACCACCTAGTGCTAATTCTTCTGGTTATACGCTAGCACCTTCTGGATATCAAAATACCGCTAGTGATCTTTCTCAATTATTAACTTTTTGGTCTCCAGGTATAAATGGTCTTTTGCCAACTGGAATAGATATTCCTAATACTTCTTATTATAGTAAACATGTATGGCTTAAAATATATAATACTTTAAATTCTGCGCCAGAACCATCTAATTGGTTTATAGATGAGGCTTTTGCTGTTGCCGAAGAGCCTTGGTGGGCAACTGGAGCGGTATATGACGATTGGGCTCAAAATCAAAGTGGAAATAGTATATTTATGGGTTGGAATTATTATAGTGCGTTTATGGGTAGATTTGGTAATCAAACTAACAATCATAACGCTAATAATTTTGTTACCTTTAATGGGCTGACAATTCCAGGTCTTAATTTAGGAGATAGCAGTACAATTCCAGCTGGTGTTTCAGGTAGTGACGCGGAGAATTACCAATACTTTTCTGAAGGAATAGGTATTAAAGACAATCAAATAGACATATCTTATATAGGTCCAAATTGGGATTTAGAAAATGTACCTTGGAATGGTGGTGTTTTAAATTTAAATTCGTTAGGAATTATGAATCAAACACCACCCTATACAACTCTATGGGAAATGCAAGATACTGATGGTCAAAGTCCAGATTTAGATGGAGACAAAGAGTTCGCTACGCTACTTCAGCAACCTGGAAGAACATTTATCTTTACTAATGATCCAAAAAGAGACGTTTATACAATACAGAACACAGAGGTTTTTTATAAAAGAAATTATGCAAATTATAATTTCGATGATACCTATCCTTTTGCCACTGAACAATATGGATATCCTGAACCTAATCCAGCATTGTCAACTACAAATGAACCTATGGATGCTAGATTAAAAATGTATAGAGAGAATTATAGATCTTATAATTTTAGAATAACATTTAGATTAACTTTAGATAAGATTATTGGATTTAATAATTACACTCCACTAGTAAGTGGTTCTGCTCCAAATAATAATGGAGTTGTTACTTCTTGGACAGCACCAAGTCTTAATGCAAATCCATGTGGTATAGAATTTGTAGATTTATATGCGCTTGATGACGGTTATTCTAACACTGGAGAAGCTTTATTCCCTGAAGATCCAGCAGTTTGGGAGACAGAACCAAAAGAAATGCCTGAACTAGATATATATTATGAGGCTAGTGAAGCTTTACCTATAGAGCTAAATAACGATACTAATATATCATTTGCTGATATTGGTTCTGAAGTTGAAATAACTTTACCAGGTAATATAGGGGCAATGATTTTACCAACCGCCTCTACTCCAGGTGGTTTTCCAATTGGTCAACCACCAAAAATAGTCTCATGGGATAATGATGTAGTTACATTAGATAATTATGTAAGTTTAGTTACTATTCAAGGAAATTTATTAAAATTTACTAGATCTAATGGTAGTTTTATAACTGCTAGAGTTGGTGGTTTAGCTGGAAATATACAAACTGCCGCAGGTACCACATGGAGTAAAAGTATACAATTAGTAACAAATGTACATGATTCGTTTCATGGTTTATCTTGGAGTAACTGCTTTTCTTTTAATAACGGTGTAGAATCTGATAGAATAAGAGATATTTTTAATGAAAAACAACTAGAAAATGGTATTAAAGCATCTACAACAATTGAAGATAAAACTTTAGAAGAAAGAAGAGGTAGTGGCTTAATATATTCTGGTATTTATAATTCTAAAACCGGCCTTAATAATTTAAATCAATTTATTCAAGCGGAGAAAATAACAAAAGATTTAAATCCAGTATATGGAACTATACAAAAGTTATTTACTAGAGAAACTAATTTAGTTGCGTTTTGTGAAGATAGATGTTTAAAAATATCAGCGAATAAAAATGTTGTTTTTAATGCAGATGGTAAACCTCAATTAATAGCTACAGAAAATGTATTAGGACAATCAATGCCTTTTATTGGTGAGTACGGTATATCTAAAAATCCAGAATCTTTTGCCTCTGATTCTTATAGAGCTTATTTTACAGACAAACAAAGAGGAGCGGTTTTAAGATTGTCTATGGATGGTATAACAGCTATATCTGAATATGGTATGTCTGATTGGTTTAAAGATAACTTAAAAGAGGCAAATAAAATTATAGGTAGTTTTGATTCTAATAAAGATGAATATAATCTAACCATAAACAAAAATTATGCTCAAACAATATCATTTTCAGAAAAAGTACTAGGATTTACAAGTTTTAAATCGTTTATAAAAGAAAATGGCTTAAGTGTAGCTGGAAATTATTATACTTTTAAAAATGGTAATCTTTATAAGCATCATGATAATTCTACTAGAAATAATTTTTATGGTGAACAATATATTTCTTCAGTTGATGTCTTGTTAAATAACCAACCACAATCAAGAAAATCATTTAAGACTTTAAATTACGACGGTTCTCAATCTAGAATTTTATCTACAGTTTCTTTACCTGGTTCAACAGTAACTTTAGGACCAAATTTAACAGTAGATCCAACCTTTAACCAATCTACACCAGAAACAGCCTGGCAACTAGGTAGCGGAAATTCTACTTCGTCTATTATGACGTTTCAAAATATTTCTGGGCAGTTATCTGTAAATAATATGCAAACACACGCTTTTATTCCTGATCAATTAGTATATACTTTACCTTTTGTAAACGTTGGTAGTACATATACAGTAACTTTTGATTTTGAAAGAATTCAAGGGTCGCCAATGTTTGGGGCCATAGCTGGTGGTAATATTGTAAATCAATCAGGCATTATTTTAACGTCACCACAAGCGCCTTGGGCTAATCAATCTTTTAATACTACACAACAATATACATTTAACTTTGTTCCAGATGGGAGTTTCCCTTATACTCAAATAGGTTTTGCACATCCTGAGATATTTGGTGGAAGTTCCACGCCTGTAAATTTCAATATAGATAATATAACTATTCAAGAAAATTTATGGTTGGATGAGTTTCCAGAAGGAACTTATTATAATCTTATTCCTAAATGTGGATGGTGGGTTGATTCAATAATAACTGATCTACAAAGAGGTACTGTTAAAGAATTTATAGAAAAAGAAAATAAATGGTTTAATTATATAAAAGGTGAGAGTATAAATGAAAACAATACTAATATAGATACAAGTGATTTTAGTTTCCAAGGTCTTGGTACTCCAATTGATGTCAATATAAATATAGGAACTAATATACTCACTCTAGAATTTGGTAGCATTAATGATTCTTTACAGGTTGGTGATACTTTGTATTATGTAACACCTTCCTCTTTAGGCGGTTTCAATGTGGGTAACAGTCCAATAGTGCTTGGTGTTATTACCACAATTGATAATAATGTTATAGAATGTACACCAGATATTTCTTTGGTTTTAAATCCATTAGGCGTGAATACAAATGATTTTATTATGTTCTCTAAAGATAGATCTATAAATGCATCTAATTTATTAGGTTATTACGCTAGAATAAATCTTAAAAATGATTGTGTTAAAGAAGCTGAATTATTTGGTATTGCTTCAGAAGTTTTTGAAAGTAGTAAATAAAAGTAAATATGAAATTAATAAAAGATATTATAATAGATAGTTCTAATATGCGCGCAGAAGGTGATATTAGAGATTTTTTCGTAATAGGAGACGTTGGTTCTAGATTTACTTTAAGAATAAAGAACGAAACCCCTCATTATTATAATTTTAATACGAAATCTTTTCAATCTACTCAAACTTCAGATACAGAACTAAAAAGTATAGAATTAAAAAACACAGATATATATAGAGGATCTATAGTTTTTCCTTCTATATCTGACGATGATCATTATATAATTGAGTTATTTGCAGAACCACCTTATGATACTTTTATTGATAGAGAAAATTTATTTAAAGACGATAATACAACCGTCAATAAATTATATTATAGTAAAAAAATATATCAATATACTAACCCAAGATTAACGTTGTCTATAGACACCTCTACTACTGGTGAGTTTCAATCAATGCCTAGCAGCGTTTATGTTGATGCGGCTCCAGGGCAACCCGTGGCTTTTGCAAAAGATTTTTCATGGACAGTAAAGTCTGTAGATGCTATAGCTGGTGGCGCTTTAAAATTAGATAGACAACCAAGAGATTCTGATTTCGAAATATCTCAAACTCAAACTGTTAACGGCACAATAAGTTCTAGTACGACAGTTGTTTTAGATGATTTGGGTGATATATTTACTGGTATGACAGTTTCTGGTAGCGGGATATCAAGTCCGCCAACTGTAACAGCTATAGACACATCTACAAAAACAGTTACTATGTCTGCAGCTCAGAGTATTAGTGATGGTGTTACATTAACTTTCACAGCGGGCGGTTATAACAATATAAAAAGATTTGTTAATGCTGGCGTTCAATTTAATGAAGTGAGTGCTAAGTTAACAGAATTTACAACAACAATCAACCAACCAACATGGGATGGTACACAGGTCGCTACAAACGATATAGTGGTAGCTAGCGTACATGGTATATTAGCTGATGGTACAGCGACAGTCTCAGGAATAGGTATTAATAAAGAAGATGGAGAACAATACGTGACAGGTATTGCGTATGGTTCTGATTCTATAACTATAACATCAAATCAACAATTAAAAAATAACACTATACTAACTATAGGTGGAAGTGCGCAAGAATGCGTTATTAAAGGTCGTATGGTAATCAATAAAATGCCAACTAGCAATTTAACAATAACATTTAACGTGGACAATATATTAACCTCTAATCCAACCTAATAGTAAAAAAAACATAAAAAGTGTAACTATAGTATTGATAAATATAAATAATAAAAATTAAAAAATATGGCGTTTACAGGCGAAAGAAAAATTAATGTATCACCAATTAAGAACCCTGCATTAGCACCCTTAGGAATGGGAGTATTACAAGCAGGATTGGGATATATGGGATATTCAATGGGTAAAAGTGCAAGAGATGCTGAATCTATAGCTGCAAGAAATGAAGTTGATAGAGCAAGAAGAGCATATATGGATATAGAATATGTAAATCCTTATACTGGAACAAAGAACTGGTATGCTGATATGCAAAATGTCTATGAAGACGCCACGATTAATCAACAACAAGCTCAATTTATGAGACAACAACAGCTTGGTACTGGAGCAACAACTATGGAAGGTTTAAGAGGCGCCGCTGGTAGTAGTGGCGTTGGAGGCTTAGCGTTAGCTTTTGGAAGATCACAAGGGTTACAAGCACAAGAAGCCGCGGCTTCAATAGGCGCACAAGAAAGCCAATTGATGAGAGCTAGACTAGCGCAGCAAGCACAGTTAAATAAATTAGAAAGAGGAGGTGCTGCAGCTATGGAAAATAGAATGGTTCAAGGTAGTATATGGCAACAAGGCAAGCAAGAATCTAGAGCAAGAGAATTATTTGCAATGGGTATGCAAAGAGATATGGCTGCTCAATCTGCTCAGCAACAAGCACAAAATCTATTAATGGGAGGTATTGGAGCTGGATTTGAGAGCTTGATGGCAGGTTACGGACCTAGTGGTGATTACAGTCTCTTTGCGAAAAATCCAAACCAAATATAAAAATTTAAGAAAATGGCAGAAGAAAAAGACGATGCATTAACAAACAAAGGTTTAAATTCTGGAAAACAAAAGGACAACGTACCGTCTAGCGATTTAATCAGTTTATATGGTGAATATTATCGACAAAAAGGAGCTTTAAGTTTTAGAGGTGCAGCAGCTTTATCTAACGTGTTTGGTCCCGCTATGAAAACAATGAAATTAAGAAAGCAAGCAAAAGACAAACACTTTGAAGAGTTGATGGCCACTAGAAATACTCTTTTTGATACTTCTTTAATACCAGAAGGCACAGAATCTCAGTTTAAAGAGCAGTTATTAGTTGATGGTAAACAATACAGAGACATAGCAAAACAATTAGCTGGAATGAGTCCAAATCATAAATATTATGATGCGCTAATTAATCAAATGAATGAAATAACTGGTAGATATGAACAAGCGGCTCATGATGCACAAATTATACAAACTATAAGGAATCAAGAACTACCACCAGAAGAATGGGCTTACTTACCAGATGATGAAAGAGATATGTATATGGATTTAAAAGCTGGTGATGGATCTAACTTAATGAGTATAGGTGGATCTATGTATTATGTTTCTAATGATATATTAGATTTATTATCTAAAGAAAACTCAGGTAATTTAAGCTCTGGTATACACTCAACATTTGGAGGTAGATTTGAAGAAAGTATATCTTTATTAGATGCTATAAAAGCAGCTGATTCAACAGGTAATTTTACTATAAAATCTAAACGAATGCAATTTTCTGATGGCACAAGACAACCTGGTGGAAAAGATTATTCTGGAAATATTTTTGATTTATTTGATATAGTAGGTCAAGAAGGTTTATTTTATAAAAAAATATCAGGTTTAAAGACTATACCTATGAAACATGGAGGATTAGAAAATCATTTAGGTAAAATGGTAGAAAGCTCTATAAATGATGGTATCAAAAAGAAACCTTTTATTCCTGAGTTTTATAGAGCACAATTAACGACTTTGTTTACCAATAGTCTTGCTGGGAAAAATGGTTTAATGTCAGCGATATTTGACCCATCAAACCTATATGATACAGAGAGTTTTATAATGAATTATATGTCTGCTAACGCTGGTAAATTAGACTTATTACAAGATATACTTCCTAAACCAACACATAATATTAGTAATAATCATTTAAGAGGACCTAATTTTGGGGTTGACTTAAGAACAAATAGAATTTGGGAACATGGTAAAATATCACCTTTAGGAATCAACCCTAGAAAAAATAGTGACAGACCAACTTTAGCAGGTGATCAAGATCCAACTTGGAGTTTAGTAGAAGTTTTTCCAGAATTAGACGACTTGATACCACGAGGAAAAGAAAATACAGCGGCCGAAAGAGATAAAATGATCAATAAGTTGTTTAACTTCTATATGGGATTAGACGCGGCTGACAAACAAAGATTTATGTATTTTTATGACCGTACTCAATTTAAGGGAGAATTAGGTTTAGCTAATACATTATTAGAAATAGAAGATAAAGAGTTTTCTGATAATTATACTATAGATTCCGTTACTGGCGCTATGCATTATGCTGATGGAAGCGGCGCTAAGTTGGGTGAAGTTGGTGATGGGATATGGGGACAAAATAGCAAAGCTGCTGAACTAATACTTTTTCAACACTGGGGAGTAAAACATAGAGATGGTACTGCTTTAGAAAGTGGTGGAGATTTTGATTTAGATGCTTATATAGAAGATAACATAAGTCAAGAAGATATTTACCGTATGGTAAACTTACTTAAATCCAAAGGTCATACTCCTGAACTTGAAGATGCTTGGAAAAATTGGTTTATAGAAGAAGTATTAAGAAAGAAGCATAGTTTACAAGAATATGGTAGCAATATAGAAGGTACTGCGACTGGTATACAAACAAGAATTATAAATATAAAAGACGCGGTTGGAGGAGTTCCTGAATCTGGTTATGCTCGAGTTCAAAGAAGTGCTGGTGAACAAAATCCTTATATATACTCATGGACAGTAGAAGATGATTTTGATTATTCAAAAAGAGGTGAATTAAAATATGATAAAGAAAAAAGAATTAAACCAGATGATTGGAGCGATACAAACGAAAAAATAGTTATATGGTACTTTGATCATTCCGATAACAAATGGAAAGTTTCACAATTCAATTCCGGAGGTATGATGACTGGATATAATGATGACGACGAAAAGAAGTTTATTGAAGATTTAGGAAAAGCATCTTCAACTAGAGGGCACATATTAGAGGTACTTAAAAATAAATCTGCAGATTATTAAAATTAATTAAATATGTTTTACGAACCTGACATACAAAAATTAAGGAATATACATTCGCTTTTATCAGAATCAGATGATTTTGGTTCTCATCCTGAAAACTCAATTGGTGAATTTTCAATTGAAAAAGATATTGCAGATTGGTATACTTTGTTTGCTAGTGACGTAGAGTATCAAGACGAAGTATATAATTACTTATTTAGCAAACAACTCGTTGACGTAGGGTTAATGGATTGGAGAAAAAGATTATTAGGTAGATATTCTGAAAAAGAACAAAATGAATTAGATTTATTTGAGTTAGATAAAGAGATGACTTTTAGTATGACAGAAGAACATCCTGATTCAAAATTAAGACCACTTATTCCAATTCAATGGCAACTATTAGAAATGGATGAAGAGTATGTATTTGGTAAACTTATAGGTTATGAAGATAAAGAAAGTGGACAAAAAAGTTTAACTGATTTTCGTAAATTAGGATTTACAATAAAGCAAACATATAGAGGTGAAAAAGGAGGAAGAAAAGATGTAATATATATAACAGCAAAAAATGGTAAAAAGTTTTATTCTTATAAAGATAATGCCAATGGAGGCAAATCATTAGAGTTAGGATTATGGACAGACGCTTATTATGATGACACTTCTAAAACTAATGTTAAAAGATTAAATAAGTTTCTTAATGATAACGCAGATAGAGGTGCTGATCAATGGACAAGTTTAGAAATAAAAGGAGATAAATTTGTTGATGCTACAGGTTTTTATAATACTTTTGGAACAACTTGGTTTGGAGGTACACCAAGAGAAATAACTGTTGATACAGGAATGTGGAAATGGAATAGCATGATGTTTCATCACACGGAAATAGCACATATAGCACATCGTGATGGTAACGTTCCTAGAGAGGATATACAAGAATATTTTAGACTTGCTCAAGCAGGCTTAGACCCAATGACCGCTAATAATAAATTTACTGAGTTTATTACTAAATACGAAATCAATACTGGAGAACAAAGAAAATGGGATGTTGAAGCAAACCAAGCTATTAGACACGCTAGCGAAACTGAATTGAAATCTTTTTTATCTTCTGGTGATTTAGGATTTGGAGATTCTTATGAGGCTGTTGGAGGAAAAGATATTGTACGTTGGCACTCTGTTGGTTACGGCGAGGTAGAGTTAGATATTAGTGATATTTTTAGATTTGATGGTAAGCAGTTTGGTAATAAAGCGGAAAGAGAAGCTTCTTTACAAATAAAAAAAGTAAGAAGTTGGAAGGCTACAAAGTCCTTAGAGGAAATGCAAAAAATAACCGGAATAAACGGTATACTTAGGGCTATGGATAAATCTAATGTTCATTGGGGCGATGGTAGTTTAGCGCGTATGATTAAAGGTGATAGATTAGATGATGAGGCTTGGAAATTAATAAATTCAGCTAATGAGAATTTAAAAGGGACAGGTTGGGAAATTAAAGATGGCGATGGAAGTCTAGATGTTTATTACAAGGGCAATAAAGTACATACAGCTTATGGTGATGAAGATTTAAATAAAAATAATCAACATGCTGTTTTGTCTATTAGAGAATATCTTTACGCTAAAATGAGCGATAGTGAGGCTGAGATAATGTCTAGTAATTTCTTAAAGAGTGGTGATAATAGCGCTTGGATAAATAAACAGAAACTATGGCAAATAAAAACTAAAAGTAATATAACTGCTTTTGATAGAATAGAAAACGTTTGGCAAGAATCTACAACTAATGGTTTTTTAGATATATATTTAGATGCGTTAAGAGCAGCTAAAGTATCAGAAAAAAATATTGAATTAGTTAGACAGTATATAGAGGCTGAGGTACCTGGTAGTGAAGCAAAGTATACTAGAGAGCATATAGGTAAAAGATTTAAAGAGTTAATAGGTGTAACTTTAAATACTGAAAATGGTGTAGAAATATTATCTTCTTATGAGGGTATTGGTAATATACTTAACACGGGGAGCATTGTTGATAACGATATAGCTAGAGAAAATGCTATGTTAGCTCATGATATCCAAAAAATAATGATAATAAATGAAAGATTTGGAAACGCGAAAGTATATCATGAAAATGCTGATTTAAACGCTTTATATAATGAAGCAGAAGGTCTTGTCTTGTCTAACAAAACCTCTAATTATTTTCTTGAGAAATACAAAAAAGACATAATGAACGCTGATGATAACACAGCAGCGGCTTTGCTTAGATTGAAAATGGAAAGAGAAGATTTACCAGCTTTATTTGAAACTACCGATGGTATAGTTAAATATATAGAAGATGAATATAAAGAACTAGGTAATGTTGTAGGTTATAGATTATCAATCGCTGATGATAAAAACGCTAAAATAGTTTGGAACACTTATGATGAAAAAGGAGATCCAGTTATAAAAGATGGGGTCGATTGGAGACAATCAAAACAAGGTGATTTTAGTGATAAAGAATGGACTAAATTCCAAAGACAATTTTATAAAGATGTCGTTGATGTTGCTTTAATTATAGAATCTGAAACAACTAAAGCTAAAGAATCTCTTGACGAGATGTTTGCTACATTTGAAAGTGATTTTGGTATTTTATTAGACGTTCAAAGGAATGCTAATTTAAATAGAGGTTATTGGGATATTACAGGTGAAGCTTTAAGAGGCGCTACTAGTTCTTTGTTCAATGCTGTTCCAGCGCTTTTTGAGCATGATGCGGCTTTATATAATATAGCATGGAATGCCAATCAATGGAACCATTTTGATAGAGCGGAATTTGGAGAAATAAGTAGCGTTGGAGATTTTGTCTCTTGGGGCTTTACAGCGTTTGTAGAACAAGTACCAAATATAGCTTTAGCCTTTTTAACAATGGGCGCTGGGAACTTATTGAATTTTGGTACAAAAGCATCAGCTTTATTAGTAGGTGGAACATTTGCAACTACTAGTGCTGGACAAAAAAACGCAGCGTTATTAGCTAGAATAGAAGCCGCAGACACAGCAAAAATACAGTTAAACAACTTAGAAAACGCTTATTCTCAAGGAAGAATATCTGATGATTATTATTTAAAAATGAAATCTCAATTAAATGAGGTTATAGTAGCTGGGGACATGACAGATACAGAGAGATGGGGTAGCGTTATTACAACGGGTCTGATTGAGGGTGGTATAACTGCTTTAGGTATGGGTACATTAAAAGTAACTAAAAACCTTAGAGGTATGTTTGCTGCGCCTACAGCTGTTGGCGCGAGTAATATATATAAATACACTGGATTAAGAGCGTTTGGTAACGCTATGGGTAAAATTGGTATAGATACAGGTGGTGAAATACTAGAAGAATCTGCAATATACATGTTAACTGAAGTTGGAGATTGGATGACTTTAGGAGACGAAATGGATTTTAATCAATGGTCAGAAGTTGCTGTTACCGCGTTAGTTAGTAGTGGTGGTATGAATACGACATCTATAGGTTATACTTCATTAATGAATCATTCTTTAATGAAAGAAGAAAGAGCTTTCTTAGAAAGTATAGATGAAAAATATCAAGAAGTAAAAAACGAGCTAGACGGTTTGAATCCAAATGATAAGAGATGGAAAAATGATCCTAAAGGCTACGAAGATAGAAGAAATGAACTTTTAGCTACATTATTAGAATTGAAAAAAGTACAATCTCAAGGATATTATGGCTTAGAAATAGACGCTTTGGCATTGTCTAAAGAAGACCATCAAAAACTAACTGTATTATCTCGTAGATTAACTAGTTTATATAGACAAGCTGGTGTAAAATCAGGTGATTCTAGAAGTATAAGAGATAAAAAAATATCTAATTATATAAAATCAAATGGTGGTAAAGGCTCTGACTTTGGCAAACAACTTAGTGAAATAGAGCAAAAAATGGAAAAAATTCGCGAAGGTAAAAACTATAATGGTGTGCGCGAAAAATTATTTGGTAATAATAAGGATCGTATAAAAGAAATCCAAAAAAAGTTAGAAGAAACAAATCCTAATTATAAAGGCGCTTCTTTAAGAGAGAAGTTAATGATGGAAATGGAGTACGTTAGAGAACTAGTACATGATGATAGACTAAAAATACTTAAAGCTAATGATAAGGTAAAGAAATCTGTAGAACAAGAAGTATATTCTGAATATAATAAAGAAACAGGAAAAATAGAAAGTATGACCTGGGAAGATTATAAAAAGAAGCACAAAGTAAAAGAAAAAACAAAACTACAGATGAAAATGGAAGAAGAGGCCTATAAAAAATGGTCTACTTTCTTAACTATGAGTACAACTGAAGGTGTTATCAATTATGGAAAAGATAGTAATAGTGCCGAAAAAATATTAAAAGAAATAAACGAGAAATATCCAGATGGATTAAAAGTAGTAGAAGCTAGTGACATTAACAACGTTAAAGAGATGATTGATGCTATTTGGAATGATCAAAATCCAAATTATGATCCAAAATTATCTTTAGAACAAAGATCAGAATTAGACAATTCTATAAGGATGGGGATTTTAGAAATAAAAGCTGGAAAAAGAAATGGTCTTATAATAGGTAATAAATATATTGTAGCTGATAAAGTAGCGGCTGATAATGCTATTGCCAATGGAGATATTTTAGCTGGAACAGTTATATCTCATGAGTTTGGACACTGGGTTACGGACATGTCTCTTACTAAAACTGAAGTGAAGAAACAATCTCTTTTACTTGGAAAATTCTTTTCTAAAAGTAAAAAATATAAATATATACACGATACTGTTTTAAATAATGTTTTGGGTAGACTTAAAACTAAAGAAATAGATCCTGAAACTAAAGATTTTAAATCTATATATGATAGCAACAAAAGTTTTGAAGAACAATCAGATCTTTTTTACGACGAGTATTTAAGAGAAATACAAACTCAATTAATGAAATGGGATTTTCGTATGCACTATAATCAACTTGTTAAAGATATGGAAAAGCAAGGTAAAAAGTATTCAAAAGGTGACTTTAATATGAAAACAGAAAAAGACGCCTTGTTTTACATGATTGACCATATAAAAGCCTGGAGAGAAGGAAGAATGTCAGAGGTTGTTTTAGCCAAAATGGAATCTACACAAGCCGCTAAACAAGCTTTATTAGATAGAGCTGGAGTCAAAAAGGGTGATAGTGAAAAAACGATAAGAAAGAAAATTGAAGAAACTGCTGAAAAGTTAGAAAAAGAAAAGAAAGGTGAAGGAGAAAAGCTTAAACAACAAGTTGAAGACGCTAGAGTTTTCGATGATTTAGATGCTTTTGGTAAACAAAAGTCTTCTAGAAAACTTATAACAGAAAGACAAAAACTTCAAGATCAAAATCGTAAACTAAGTGATAAACTTTCTGATCCTAAAATAAAAGAACGTGTTTTAAAAAATACCGAACGTATAAGAGAGATCAACAAAAATCCAGGTGTTCAAATAGATGATATATACGAGAAAAACAAAGCTACTTGGTGGTATGATAAAGAAAAGAAAAAAGAATTAGATAAAGAGTTTCCAGAAGACTTAAGAAATAAAGATCCTAAAGCTTCACGGGAGTATAAAAAAAGATTAAGTGAAATAGAAGGAACTTACGATGGGATTGATGAGATATTGAATCTTTATAAACCTTTAGTTAAAAAACAATCTGAAAAATATACAAAAGTACCCAACTTTAATCAAGAGTTATTTATAGACATGTTATTAACAGATCCCCGTGGTGTACTTGGTATGGCTAAATATAGTTTTGATGGAGCGAAAAACGATAGTTTAAATGGATACTTGAATAGATTTTTACCGCAAAGAGCTAAAGATATACTAAAAACAGGATTAGTATCAGATGCAGTTTTTCTTACACCAGAAGGAGAAGCTAAAGATATAACAACTAAAAAAACAAAATATATAGAAACGTCTAAAAATATAGACACTAAAATATTAGATAATTTTGACTTATTACAAATTGTCACTATAGATGGTAAAAAAGTTGTTATTGGAGATTATATAACTAAAAAAGTAAAAACTGTTATAGGCTCGCTTTTAAAACAAGTTAATAAAGAATCTTCACCTAACCAACAAATATCAGATTTAGTTAGAGAGATAAAACCAATACTAGGCGAAATATTGCAAGATGTTATAAGTCTATCTATGAAAGGTGATACTAGAGGACAAATGGGTAACAATCTTGAAACTTGGTTGAAGAAACCTAAAAATAAGAAACTAATATTAGAAGGATTAACAACCACATGGTTATCAAGAAACTTTCCAAATTCTGTTGAAAAATCAGTTGGAGGTAGAATTATAAAAGATGAAAAAGGAAAAACAATAGATTTTAAACCTAACTTTACAAAAGATTGGAAAGGTAAAAAAATAGATAAAGCGATAGCCTCTGTACATGGTGTAACATCTAAACCCGAAATAAAACGAAGAAACGAAAACGCCGTTAAAGACGTTTCGACTAGTGAAATATTAAGTAAATATATTAAACGTACAGACGCAGGTATAACTAGTCCAAAACAAGAGCCTACTAGTTTATTAGCTTATCAAATAGGTAGTGAATTAGGTTTAGAAATGTTAGACAATGAGTTTAATATATATCTTGAAACGGGTAAAAAAGGAGATCTTTTAAATTTATTAACTGAAAGACAATTATCTTTTCTTGGAAAAGAAGTCGCTGTAAATGATTTAAGAAAACAAATGGATCGTGGAAATATAAAGTATAGTTCTATGGCCAATATAACAAATTCTGAAAAAGTTTGGTTATTTGAAAATCTAGAAAATATAGGGAATGGTTATTTTAAATATGGAAAATCTATTAAAGCCGCTATTGATGAATTAGACCCTGATAAAAGTAAATTTGGAAAGAATAGAAATAAATTAATAGATGAACTTCAAACTCATTTTGATGTACATGAACCTGTAAAATCTAATTGGGAGGCGGCTAAAAAATTAAAAATAGCAAAGTCTATAGTGGATTATGTTAGAGAAGAAACCATGTCACAGACTTTAGATAAAAACTTAAGAAGTGTTTTAGGTTTAACTAAAGGCTCTCTTGATTTTAACAATATTACTCAATTAGAAGACGCGGCTACAGCTGTAAAAGAATTAGCTAAAATAATAGGAAAGCAAAAAACTTTAAGGTTTCTTACTACATTTATGTATCCATCTGGTAGGATTGGTGGTACAAAAACGAAAAGAGTAAATGGTAAATTAGTAGAAGATCCAGATTATTGGGATAATTTAATAGCTAAAAAAAGAAAAGAAATAAAGAATGCTATTGAAAATGAAAAACCAACTAAAAAGAAAAGAAAGGAATTAAAAAAACTAATAGAAAATAAAAAAATTGAAGCGAAACCTGGCGTTAGATATGGTATTTTTAAAAACAAGGAAGACTTTGATAACATGGTGGTTAAAGCTTTAGATGATGTTAAAGAGGTTGATATAGCACCAGATGTGTCACAAAGTGTTACGAAAGATTTGTCAACACCAGAAGCTGTAAAAAAGGATAAAAATGCAGCTCAAGCTAACGCGGATTTTTTAGTAGAACTATCTGAAGCTTGTAACAAAGCAATGAACACTAATGGAAAAAATGGAGAGCCTTTAATGACTAAAAATGATTTTGGAATGATAGTTTTAGCATTAAACAATTCTGGAATGTCATCTACATTAGCTAGAGCAGCAAATGTAAAATATACTGTTTCTGGTAAAATTAAAAGTACTACCCATAAATATGAGCATATAATTCCTAGAAAAGTTATAGCTATGTATTTTGTTAATAACGTTTTAAATAATGATAAAAACTCTCTTTCAGATTTAAAGAAAATATTAAATCAGTTTTCTGTTGCTATAATACCTAATAGTGTTGATAAAATAATTGGACAACATTATGCTTCTTTTATGCCAAATGCTTGGGTTATCGGTCAAGATGTGTTAAATAGATATTTTAACACAAAAACTTTTGGTAAGTTTAAATTAGAATTAATCTCTGTTAGTACAGGTAAAATAAATCAAAAATCAAAGATTTGGTCTGATATAACTGACGAAATAATAGATTCTCAATGGGAAAAAGAGAAATCAATAGGTGACTCAATAAGAAAGGGTAGATTAGTCAAAAAGGATTCTAAAGGTATGAGTATTTGGGATTTTGATGATACATTAGCTAGAAGCAAATCAAATGTATTGTTTACCGCTCCTGATGGAACTAAAGGAAAGTTAAACGCAGAAGAGTTTGCGAAAAATGGAGCTGAT
>CEQA01012353.1_pt1 | contig 21155 bp, 37 predicted proteins | sample 530501 | NCBI WGS metagenome assembly CEQA01 (sample SAMEA2620227, study PRJEB7988) | marine metagenome | isolation source: saline water (ENVO:00002010), including
TACAGCCTTAGATTCTCTGCGTGAAGAAGTGACTTCATTGACTAAAAAGAATCAAGGTTTAACAGATTTATATAACGATGCTAATAAAGAGACTCAAGCTGCTTTGGATGACGCTGCAGATGCCAATATTCAAATCAGCGATTGGGAAGGTAAATACAACAAGTTAAAAGGTGACTACGAAGATCGTCTAGCAGAAGAAGCTTATAGCCCTGACAGAATGGCCGAGGAAGCAGAAAGAAAACGTATAGCTAGAGGTGGTGTCAGAGGTAACAGGTTTGACATCGATCCCGTTAATTTAGCTGCTGGAAGTTTTCAAAGCATTACAGGTGCTGATGTGGTGGGACCTCAAACTAGCGGTTCCTATCACGAGGCTAGAAGCAGGGCATTAGCGAGAAGAGGAAATGCAGCAGGAGCTGCTACGGCTAGCAGTTACTACCAAGACAGGGGAACGTATGGCTAAAGGTTTAGGCTCTCTCGACAAGAATTTCGGCATGGGGTCGATGAGTCGAGGCTTAAAACCACGTAGTCATGGATGGTATCCAACGAAAGGCTATGGAGCAGGTGTATATGGTGGAGCAGTTTTTCCTACTGTTATAGAAGCTTACAACAGCGAGTCTGATTACAAACGTTGGAGGGCTGGGCAAGATTTTTATTTCAGTTCTGGAAGTAGTTGGGCTGATAGATCTATATATAGTCTTGCGAGATTCCCTCAAGGAGCTGTGGATGGACAGTCAAAAGATATTGTTACTTTATTTCCGAGTAAGAACAGCCCTGAAAGGGCATGGTATGTAGGTCAAAGAACCAGAGGTAGTATCATCCTCCCACAGCCTATTAGTAGTGGAACAATCACAATTAATGCGACTGATCCTGATCCTTCTACTCATACTTTGGTATGGAATGTCACAGGTATTCTTTCAGTTGCACAGTTAGGTATTTTTAATATTTTTAAGGGCGATCAGTTTGAAAATACAGCGATTGGTACGAACTATCCAGATGATTTAGTAGAGAAAGACGCAGGAAGTGTTGCGTTGGTGTTAACAGATGTCTCGACGTCAAGCATGACTTTGACATTTGATTTATCTCGTCCTCAAGGTCGAATAGCTAGGGGAGAACGGATTTATTGGAAAAAGCTTGTATATGATCCTTCAGAACCAACACGATACGCATGGGATCCAACATCCAATCGTCACTTGTGTTCGAGCTTTAAATTCTTTTGTTGCTGTCCAGATCATCTGGGTGGTGCATTAGCTAACTTGGAATATCCAGAAGGTGATGCTGGGATGGATGAATTTCCATTACCTAATACAGCGAGAACTGTTCGATCTGCTTGGGAAAAACAAGGGGTTGGCTATTACAGGCAGTGGAGAAGTCTGCCTTTCCGTATTGACGAAAGAAGGGAATGCAAGCACATTCATGCGATGAGATGGGCATGTGGATGTCCTTGGCATGAACCTGATGATTACATGATTGAGACAGACCAAGATGTTGACCAGTTCGGTTTCATCGGAAGGGAAGAAGGCATGTCGGAAGAGGACTATGAGGAGTATCAAATGTTGAGAGAATTGAATAAAGATAGATATATTCTTTCTTTGGCTGAAGTTGTTGGTATAGAGCTATTTCCTCCTTCTGATGTTCGAGATGGGATTAGAACAGATTCACGTCCCATGCTATGGAACGATACTTTAGAGCCTGACCCAGCTTGGTGTCGTCAAAACGATTGGTGGTGTCGTAGAGGTACTTCAGAAATTAAAATCTTCAACACATCGGCAAACAAGTTCGAGTCAATTATTACTGCTGGGGGGATTGAGTACCCGATGATAGAAGAAGTGGAAGAAGGAGCTGCAGGATCGCCTAAAATAGTTCCATAAGGCGAATACAATACATACATGGCGTCTTACCCTAATAACTTCGGCGGAATCATTTCCGCAATCAATGCTTGTATAGCAACAGCAGGAGGTACTGTGACAAGTTATCCCAACAATACTGGAGGTATTATTCAAGCTTTAATAGCTTTAAATGGAGCATTAGGAGGATTGGGCGGAGGCTCTGCTGTAATGATGGAGCTTGAAGCAGCTCAAGGGTTAGATAAAGGTGATGTCGTTTATATAGATTCCGATGGTAAAGTAGCTAAAGCTAATCATGCGTCTTCTACGCGAGACGGTGCTACTGTTGCTGGAATGATTCAAGAAGATGTTGCTTCTGGCTCTCAAGCAAAAATGGTTGTCGTAGGAAAAGTAGATATTACAGGGTGGGGACAAAGCCCAACAGCTCTAACTCCTGGGGCAAGATACTTCTTGAACGGTAATGGATTGATTTCCGTTACGCCTCCTTCTGGATCTGGGGAATACCTAGTGTTAGTAGGAGAAGCATTAGATGAAACGACTATTGCTTTAAATATTGATGTTCCTGTACTTCTGAGCTGATGGCAGATCGTAAACCCATTGTCTATGTTGACGGTTATCCACAAGAGTTAGCCGTTGGAGACAGATTAGACGGAGTTGGAGCCGTTACGGTCTCAGGGACTCAACCAAGTACAGCCACTACTGGTGATTTGTGGCTGAATTCAACGACCAATATACTAAGTGTTTATGATGGTTCCGCTTGGTCGGAGCCTCTTGAATCTTTATCGGTAGCATCTAAAGGTAATGCAGCACCTAGTAATCCGGTAGATGGACAACTTTGGTTTAATACAGACAACGAGATGTTGTTTGTATATGACGGCACTGCTTGGAAAAGTTCAGAATCAACTACATATGTAAACGCTAGTGCTCCTACTACAGCGGTTGAAGGAGAATTTTGGTGGGATATCACAAACCTTAGACTGAAAATCAGACTTAGCGGTAGCTGGGTATCTATAGCACCTAGATATTACAGCCAAGCATCGGCTCCCAGTTCAGGAATGGAAGCAGGGGATTGGTGGTATAACTCAACTACTGGAGCCTTTAGTATGTATGTAGCAGGATCCGTCAATGCTTGGACCCTCGTTAGCAGCGGGGGTGGTGGAGGTGGAGGTGGCTCTATTAATGACATCTTGGCGTTTGGTTAATGGCAACATTTAAAAGCACTATTCAGGAGTTTGGTACGACTAGCTATCCTGCTGGTACGACCAATTGCTATACAACGCCTGCATCTAAGGCATCTGTTATTGTTGGCATTTCGATCACTAATAAAAGTGCTTTTGAACTGCCAATGGATGTCTGGATTCAAAGAGATAGTACTAAGCATTACCTAGCCAAGAGCCTTTATGTTCCAGCAGGTAAGGCTGTGACTCTTTCTAATGCAGAAAGAATCGTACTTGAATCCGATGGAACCATCCATGACACAGTAAACGCAGATGCACCAACCGTGGACGGTAGTTCTACAAAGACTTTTTCTTGCTGGCTTTCTATCTACGAGGACGTTAACTGATGAGTAAAATTCAACTAGTCAGAGAAGCGACTGAATCGCACGAAGCTCAGTTAGGCTCTTTAAATGACTTGCCAGAACCGTCGGGTAAAATTGGTTATGGTATTAAATTTGATATAGCTACTGGAGCCTTTGACGTTGTAAGACACAATGATAATGCGGGAGAATTTATTAAACTCAAGGACGATCTTATACTTAATAATGACGACTATGTTCAGGTTGTTTGGTCAGACAAGCTTTTAGAGTTTGATTGGAACACGACCTACCCAGGACATTTACAAGTAAAGATCGTTTAAGTATTCATGAGCACTATTCTTGATCTCGGTAAATTAAGATTTCTCTTTAGAGGAGTTTATGCGAACGGGACCGCATATGAAACGAATGATGTCGTCACATACGGTGGTAACACATACGTTTATATAAATAACACAGCAACATCAGGCAATGTTCCAACCAATGCGACCTACTGGTCGAAGATGGTTGACGGACTAAGTGCTCAGGCTGGAAGCTATAACAACTCTGCGACATATCAAGCTAATGACCTTGTAAAAGTTAGTGGTATTGTCTACAGAGCTCTGCAAACCACTACGGGCAATGTTCCACCTAATGCGACTTATTGGGAAGTATTTGTAGAAGGATTCAAATATACCGGTGATTGGAGTAATTCTGTTCAGTATTACGTTAACGATATTGCAGTTCTTAATGGTATTAACTATATAGCAACTGCAAACAACACAGCAAGTGAGCCACCTAGTGGTAATTGGGCTGTATTCGCCGCAGGTTTCCAAGATAAAGGAGATTGGGATTCTGCTACTGATTACGAGGTGAATGACCTTGTTACTTTGAATGGTGTTATATATCGTTGTAAGGCTGACTCAACCAATAATGAACCACCGAACGCAACTTATTGGGTAGTCTTTGCTAAAGGTTTTAATCACACTGGTGCTTACAACGCAGCAACTGCGTATAAGATTAATGATTTAGTAGAAGTTAGCGGTAGAACATATAGATGTACGGCAGCGAGCACAGGTAATGAGCCACCTCATGCCAACTTCTCTGTATTCGTTGACGGTTATAAGCATAAAGGAGATTACGATGCAGCGACGGCTTATAAAATTAACGACATTGTTGTGGTTAATGGTGTTACATATAGATGCACCGCAGCAAGCACAGGTAACGAGCCTCCTCACGCAAGCTTCGAAGAATACATTGTAGGTTTCGAACTGAAAGGTGCGTGGTCAAATAGTGTCGCTTATAAGCTGAACGACCTAGTTTCTCATGGTGGAAATCTTTACAGAGCTAAAGTTGCTCATACAGGATCAGAGCCTCCTAATGGAACTAACTGGGAGTCTTACATAGAAGGATACAATCGTCGTACTGATAACCAAGGACTTTGGGCTACAAGTACTGATTACAACGTGAACGATACTGTTTCACACTTGAACCATACATATCAGTGTATTTCAGATCACACATCGACCAGTGATTTCTATACTGATTTCGTTACTAGTTCTAATTGGGTCAGATTAACTGCAGGATTAAAAAATAGAGGCGGTTATTCAAACGGTGTATCTTATTTCGTAAACGATATCACAACTGTTGGATCAGCTCCAAATATGGAGATGTATATAAATCTGTACGACCATGTATCTAGTGGTGCAACACCAACTAATGATGGTAGTAACTGGACGAAAATACAAGATGGGCAGGTAACTGCTGGTGCAACTATCAATCAATTTGCTTATTTTGTAGGCGTTCAATAAGTGTTATTCAAGAAAAGAAAATTTAAAGAGGCCGAGAAAGATAAAAAGACAGCCTCTCATGGATCCACTGTCGACAGGAAAAATACGGTAAATTCTAGGAATCATTTGCAAAACAAAAACAAACTAAGGAAGACGAGAGACATGATGGGTGACTTTGGTTATTAGTCGTTATTAAATACCATCTATACTTAGGAGACGAGGCAAAAGCCTACTATCCCTTAATGACGACGAAGCATGGCATCTGGTATTAAAGGTCTGTTAAAACCAGGAGCTGGTAACCTTGATTTATCGGCTACTTACAAGCTTGTAGAAGCAACCACCACTACAACTGTTATTGTTTCAGCCTGCAATCAAGCCGCAGCGGCTGACACAATACGAATTGCTTTAATTCCAGCCAGTACAACTGCTACTTCTGGAGCGGCAAGTACAAACAATTATCTCGAGTATGATTATTCTTTAGGAGCTAATTCAGCGCTAGAGAGAACTGGAATTGTTCTAGAGACAAACGCACGGATAATGGTTAGCAGTGCAGGAGGTAATGTCTCCTTTGCTTGTTATGGACTTGAGTCCTAATTCATTTACATAACTACTAGGAGGTAGAAACTAATGGGAAGGAAACTCAGCTTCACAGGAATAGCAGCCGGAGGCGGCGGAGGCGGCGGCGGAGGCGGCGGCACTGGCACGTTTGGTACTGTTTACGATGAAGCCTCATTCACGGGAGGCGGAGGCGGTTGGAATTGTGGCTCTTCATATTCATCTATGGGAAGGCAATATGGTGGATTAAAAGGGAATCAGTATTACTTTGCGTGGATGAGAGAGAACAGTAGTGCAAACGGCACGGATCAACACATCCGCATGTTCTCCGTTAACAGAAGTACTGGAGCTATCACAGATCAAGGTAGTACTTCTGCGTGGGGTCACAATAATGGTAATGCTGTATCAACTACTTGGTACACTGTCGTAGAAGGATCTGGTTCTTGCGTAAGTGGAGGTAATAACGCTTGGCCCGGGAATAGCAGTCATGTATTTGGATTTGACTATTGGCAAGTTTATAACGGTAATGTGAACGGAGGTGGAACTAGCTCTCAAGATAGTCATAACGGTAATGGAACATATAACGGATTATGTAGCAATAGTGATTCTATAGGTCGTAATTTTATTTGTGGTTATTACCAAGGAAATAATCCTTGGGGACACAGTAATAGAGGTGCTTACAGAAAATGGGACTCCGCCTCTGGGGCTGGAAACCAACCAAGTGTAGGAGGACGAAATTGGCCGTCTAATCCTCACACGTCTACAATTTACCCAGGCCACCTTTATCCACAAGCTTCTAATAATACCAGTTACGGTACTGTTCGCCAAGGTAATAGTGGACTAGCTTCAGTAGGGTGTTTTCCTATAGGGGGTTCGGGTACATATGCTTGGTACACGCAAGATGGAAGTGGTAACGTAACTGATCAATTCGGTGGCACAGGAGAAAATGGAACTCCACATGGGTTTCAAATGCAAGATGGTAGTGTTATATGGAAAAAAAGTAGCAACGCCGCATACTGGTATCAAAGCAACAGCTATACCAGTCACACACAACTAGATACAGGAAGCACTGCTTATGGTGCTCAGGATCCATGTGAACGGAATCAATATAGTTACTGCTGGGCTGGTTTATCGGGAGATTATTGGCTAACAGGTTTCAAGCCAAGCTCTGCACTTAGTTGGGGTATACCTCTGCAGATTGTAAAAATCACAGGAGGCAATAAAGCTAATGGTGGTGGAAGTGAACGTAAACATACATTTACTCCTGATTACTCTGTTTACGCCACAGCAGCCGATTATAATCAGATGATATGCCCTTTATGGGAAAACACCACAGATGCTTATCCTAAGAAGCTAGTCTATATGGCTCGTACTGGAAACTCTGGAAGAGTCGTAGTTAGTGATATGCCTGATAGTTCTGATTGGGCGACTTAGAATAAATATTATCAGTAAATACTATGCCTTACGCTGACATTGCTGCATTAAGAGCAGCTAGGAACACTAAACTTGCAGAGTCTGACGCTTGGATGTTACCAGACAGCCCTAGAAAGGGATTGGAGAGTATCTCTGATACACATTTTGAAGCCTATAGATTAGAACTTAGGGAAGCCCCCGAGAAAGCTGTAGATAGTGAGGGGAACTTCGATACGAGTTACGAATTACCAGATCCTCCAAGTCAAGGTGGTGATGGTAATTTACAGACTTATAGTGCTTCAAAAGCTTATGTCTATGGGGAGTGGGTTTCTGACGGTACGGATGAGTACATTTGCCAGAAAGACGGCACAGGTAAAGCATTGACTGATACGGAATACTGGACTAAGCAGTAGAAGCAGGTAAGCTAATAAGGCTGTAATAATAGCCTTATGTCTGATCAAGCAACTTTTGGCACAAAGGAATGGGTTCAGGAGAACCAAAATCGTGCTGATTATATGAATTTTTTATATGATCATTTCGACAGAGATCATGCTCCTATAGGTTTAAGGCATACCTTTACAGGACTTGCTAAATTACGTGCAGAAGAATTAGGTAGACCCTTGATGGATGCTGAGATTAAAGTATGGGATAAGTTGGATCATACTGTAGGTGCAAATTAGTAGTCCTTCTCAGGAACTAAATTCTATCGTGGCGACACGAGATTTCCTTTTAAGACTCACTGATACTAAGGAGTCTCCGAGAATCCCTGGCGAAGTTAGAAGAGAGGCTAGAGCTTTGTTACGTCATTATCCTCCTGTCTATCGGTTGAAACCGTTGCTGGAAGAGGCATTATATAAATAACAACTACAATAAGTAGATGGACTTACTATCTGAGTCTGATAGAGAAAAGCGTAAAGAATTACGTCGCATTATCGATGCTTGGGGTACTCCTCGTGCATACGATAAAGAATCTACTATCGAGGCTCAGAAACAATATATCCAACTTCAAATGAAATCTTCGGGGAGACTCTAAATCATGGTAAGGATGGCAGGTTTAGAGGAAAGAATGTTGGGTTGGCCTGAATTCAGGAATCCTAGAGATAGGTATGCTTATTCCAGTCCTGAAGCGATAGGAGAGATAATACCTGGGATTAGAGATCATCTTCATAGATGGGAAGATCCTGTTGAAATCAGTTCAGGCCCTTATATACCTAGTGAAGATACTTCCGAGATTGTCCCTCTTGTAGAGTCTAGCGGTGGTGGAATCACAGGCATGAAGGATGAGATTCCTGGATACATGAATCCAATCACAGGTGATATTGAAGTTGCTGGGCTATTTGATCGACTGAAAAGCGGCGGATCAGGAGGTGGAGTACCTGAAACCAAGAATAAATGGGGCGTATTAGATTCCAAGCTTGTGGAAAGTGGTGACATGACTCTACAAGAATTTATAGAGAAATGGGGCATTAATCCGAGTGATTATGAACAGCTACCTCAAGCTTTTGCATCTCCTAATCCAGGGCCTAGACCAGTAAAGCCTGGGGAGGTTCCAACAGATCCAAGCAGCCCTTATGCTCCCCCAGGAAGGATAGATGGGGCGATGTTCGCTCATGTTAATAAAACTGGTACAGCACATGATTGGCAAGATCCTAGTCATGGTGGTATTCGTGTACCTGGTGGAACTATAAATCCTCATGGCCAGAGAGGAGGTCTTACTTATCCCGATGGTAGAGCTAAATATTCCCAAGAAGAGGTGCTCCAAATGATGAAAGATGGAAAGATAGATCCTAATAGTTATAAATGGGACGATAGATTTTGGCCTGCAGATTCTCGACCTGGGGATGGTAGCAACCTGACTCCAGAAGCACAAAAACTTTACGATAGTATTTTTAGTGAGGATTTAAATTCTGGATTAGGCTTTGGTTCTGAGATAGCAGGTAATCCTAGTTTTGATATCGACCCTTCAAGGTCAACTTTAAGAAGAGCTAAGATGCTTAATAAATTAAAAAATAACCCAAGTGCAAGCGAAGTCGAAGTTATTAAAAGAATGCTTGGTGGTGGCCTAGAACTTCCGAAAGTTTAGAGGGGTTAAGTATTAATCAACGATCTAAATATAGTTTAAAATTAATTAAACTTGCTCGTAAAGCAGAGCACTGTACTTCTCGTGAAGAAGCACAGAAAATTTTACGTAAAACTAAAAAAACACAAAAGAAAATTTTTAAACTAAATCATGAATGATTTTCAGTTGGCTGTTCTTTATTGTTATTTACCTTTTATTGTTTTTATTACTTTTTACTATTTAACACAGCCTAGTGACGATGATGATGATGACGATGATAGAGGTACTTTAGTCCCTGCGTATTATCCTACGTAATATTTCAGTCGCCTAACGTATTAAAACCCCTAAAATTACCTACAGAAAAAGTAGATCTAGACCCATCTGCTCTTTTTCCTACTCCATGAGTGTTGAAAGTATTTTGTCTGCTGTGATTGCTATAACCAAAACCTTCTGCACTATCAGGGTTCTTTCCTTGAGTAGGGCTAAATCTTGCTGCAACATCCCTTCCAAATTGACCAAGACTAAAGCTTAGTCCAAGTGGACTCATATTTTCCCTCTTAGCCCCTTTACCTGAGCCCTGTTTTCTCCCTCCTCCCCATTTTCGCCAGGGAACGCCTTGAGCAAACTTACGGTCAGGAAAATTTTCGTTTCCAAACGCCCAATTGTATTCTCTAGTTTCTTCTGGAGTCGCCACTCTTGAGAGATATACAGCCCGATCCATGCTGTCTATTTCCGATCTGCCGTAACGTTTACCTTCTTCTATATGGTTGCTTAGCAACGTTTTCCATTTTTCTTGGGCTGTCTTTCTTTTTGCTTCCTCTTGAACAGGGTCAATGATTTGCTCTGTCTCAAGGGTTTGATCTTTTTTGGATCTTAAAAAATCAGTTGTGAAAGATGGTAATTGAGACATTATCCAGGGTTGCCAACTTGTAATCCGAAAGGCACGATTTTTGGTTGATACCGTAACTCCTATTGTAAAGCTTTTACAAAATCTACGAACTTAATCCCTCTCAGGCGAGTTTAAGGTAGATCTAATTGATATTGGTGTATGACACCCGAGCGATGGGAGGCTTATATGTACGGCCTCATCGACTTGTCCCCCGGCTCTGCTAAGAAGCATTTTCGGCAATCGATTAAAGATGAATGGGGGTGTTGTGCTTATTGTGGCAGAATCCCAGATAAGGATGATGAATCGTCTGAAATGACATTAGATCATGTTAAGCCAAGGTTCTTCGGAGGGAGTAGTTTAAGGTCTAACCTTGTTCCTGCTTGCACACGTTGCAATAAGGACAAGGGAAGCATTCGCTACTGGAGGCATTGGTATGACAAACAGGATTTCTACTGTCCTGCAAAAGCAGCCAGAATTGAAACATGGCTTCAACCTGAATCGATAGGAGGTAACAATGGAAGAGGAATTCACTATCGAACAACAGTACGCCCTCAGAAGGCTCAGGATCGAAATGCAGGAGCTCTCGCGAGCAGAACTCATGGAAGCATTATTAGAATGCTCGGAGGATCTATATCGGCAGAAGCAGTTCTTTTTGCAGCTTAGTCATGAGGCGGGTTTTACTTTTCGCTTGGAAGACAAAATTCCTGCTCTTGTTCCAACTAGTGAAGAAGATTTTAAGAAGGTGTTCGGGTATAACCCCACTCCAGAGGAGAAAGCGACTTACGTGAATGGCCTATATGATGATGCCACTATGGAATTAGACATGGACGAAATTGTACTTGATTCTGAAGACTGATCATATACAATCAAGTAACTATATATAAGGCGTTATGGAAGCGGTGATTACTGGAGCTATTGCTGCGATTATAGGCTTAGCATCTGGACAAGCGATCAGTGTTCGATTGGCGGGAGTTAAAGGTAAAGATGAGAGTCGTATAGCAGCTTTAGAAGCCAGCGTATCGACCATGATTACTCGAGAAGAAGTTCAAAGTGCTTTCCTACAAGTAGCCAAGATCGAAGCAGAGAAGCAAAAAGCGGCAATGACGCCTCCTCCTATACCTTCAAATGTATCTTTTGAAGAAGCCGTTTTAAGTAGGCAGCAAAATCTACAAAGAGCAGCGGCTCAAACTGATCAAGTGAATCAGCAAATGAATCAACAATTAGCAGCTTTGCAGCAGAAGTTAAAGGAAATTCAAGGCTGAAGTGAAGATCAAAGTCGTAAACAATTTTTTAGAAGACACAATATTTGATTCTTTGTGTCGTTTAGTTTTATATGATATTGATTTTCCTTGGTTTTACACTTCAGGGGTAGCTCATAATGCGTTGGAGGGGGATCAGAATGGATTTTATTTTGTACATCCTATTTTCGAAGATGGTAGAGGTTTTATAACTGCATCTCCAGAAATCAGGTCGAGGTTAAAGCCATTGTCTAAGTTATTAGGTATGAAACAATTATTGAGGGCTCGGTTACTTTTGTATGTCAATCAAGGGGAACAAATTGTTCATGATAAGCATACAGATTTCGATGATTCTCATCATGCTTTTTTGCTTTATTTAAATTCCAACAATGGATATACAGAATTCCATCATGAAGATAAGCCTAGCGAAAAGGTTATAAGCACTAAGAATAGAGCAGTTTTATTTGATGGTTCTAAACCTCACAACAGTTCAACACCTACGAACACTCGAAGAAGGGTTGTCTTAGCAGTGAATTACCTATAAGATTAAATCCCGATAATTTTTCATGGCTGAAACAACAATCAAGTTCAGAATTGATCAAAATGGTAACGTAAAGGAGGAAGTGATAGGTGTTGTGTGCAGTAATTGTACTGACATAACCAAGCAAGTCGAAAGTGACTTGGGCTCAGTCATATCAAGGACTTTGAAAGGAGAATATTATCAACCTTGCACCATAAATCAAGCAGACCAGAAAGAAATAGTGGCACAAACCGAGTAAAACTACCTATTACAGGTATTAACATAAAGGTTTATTTACTCACTTGAGTACTCATGATTAAGTCTGCTCTTGTAGCTGCAGCATCTTCTATAGCTATCTCTCCAGCTGTTTTTGCTGGTCCTTATGTCAATGTTGAAACTAACGCTGGTTGGTTAGACAAAGAATTTACTGCTGCTGTTACTGATATTCATTTCGGCGTAGAAGGTCAGAACGGAGCTTGGAACTATTACGCACAAGGTGGCCCTGCTTACGTTAAGGTTGCTGATGTTGATGGAGAAGTTCGTCTTTCAGGTAAAGCTGGCGGTGGATATGCTATCTCTGAGTCTGTAGGCGTTTATGGTGAACTATCTGCACGTACTGGCGAAGATAAGGAAGATTTTTCAACAGGCGGTAAACTAGGTCTTAAGTACAAGTTCTAGTTCCCATGAACCAGAAGATATTTAATATCTTCGCTGTTGCCAGCCTCGCACTTTCCAGCAGTCTTGCTGTAGGTGTGGTGGCTGGTATTTTTTATGTCAGAAGTGACGCAGCGAAAGAAGCAGTTAAGTCTCGCTTAATGAAGCTGATCACTCCTGACATCGATGGGCAAATGATGAAAGCGGTTCCCGACATAGGTAACGCCACCTTGGATGCAATCAAATTCCCAGATATGACAGGACCTGTAGCACCAAAACTTTAGACTGAACGTATCAACATGATTGCTACGCTCGTGACTCTTGATGTCATTGATGTAGGAGAACATGAATTCATCTACAAACGACTAGATGGTTCATACTATGCTTTACGTGTAAGAGCAGGAAAAGCAGATGAGATTATTGAGTTGGGTGATATCCCTCCTGAAAGACGTTCCCGTCAGGAGCCAATAATTCATGGGGACGATCAGGATCCCGAAGATTAATAGTCCAGGGGTTAGGGACATTTCGATTAGAGATCTGTCAGTCCCCACCGTGAAAGTGTGGGCTACAGACCCTCCAGCAAGCCTTCCTTTATACCTTCCAGTAACAGCTGACATGGGCTGGCCTCTTATTGAGATGCCTGGCTGCGTAGAGGCTAGAGAGGAGTGGAACGAGAAAGCATTGGAAGACGACCCAGAAGGCAATCTTTTGCTGTGTACAGACGTTGGGATGCCTTCTTTTCAAACTCTGGACTACAACCAAGAAGGAATGGTTTTTGTCCAGAAGAAGGCTCCTGATCTACCTAATACGGGAGTAGGAGGCGATCAAGATAATAGTAAGGAAAATAATGAAAATGGTGATACCAATCAAGATACTTCTGCTTTTTCTACCGATAATTTTACAGGAGATATTCCAAAGAATATCGAACCAAAAGAAAAACCATGTCCTCGTCCAGACGATCCTAGTGTCGGCAGTAAAGGTAAGTTTGGTAGAGGACGTGTTAAAGGTTACGAGCGTAACGAGGAAGGGGAATGTATCACATTGTGGGAAGAGGTAGCCGTACTGGAAACTGTTAACACATACCTACCACCACCACCACTCATACTCAGCACAGGAGCGATTGCAGCTACAGCGGTGACGTCTAGTGTTCTTATTAAGCCTTTATCAGATTATCTGTTAAAAATTATCAAGCCTTTAGTGAAAAAAGTTCTCAAAAAGGTTTTACCAAAGCTTATGGGGAAGAAGCCCAAGGTGCTCTCCGTTCGTGAACGCCGATTGTCTCAACGGGATTTGAGGAAATAACTTCTTTGATTTGACTTTTTTCGATTTTAGGTATGGAGTGAGAGTGGTCTGGTAATACTCCCGGAGGGTTGATAACCTTAACGTCGGCACATATTGCTGCATATTTGCTGTTAGAAGCGAAGACTATGCCTTCCTTGGCGAGATTGCCGCAATGTTTTAACCGAGAAATTTCATAATCTAAAACTTTCATATTTAACGTGGCTTGTTGAAGTGCTATTTGATTTGTAGCAGCATTCCTACATAGCTCTACCATTCTCTTATCTAATGATTTAGACCAGCTAGCGGTGAATCCTGCTGTCAAATTGAGATTATCCTTCTGTAATGTTTGAATCGTTTTCTCGAATAATATGTCGCCCGGATTATCAGGAACTGTGTCCCCATCTAAATCCCTGAGATCGTATACCGGTTCTTGATAGGTTTCCTCAAATGGTAATCTTTGACCGAAGGTAGCTCCCGCATAAGGTGTAATAGTTAATGTAGAGCTTTGACAGTTTACGCCTCCAGTAAACGTCGAGTTCATATAAGTGCCGTTCAGTACTTGGTATGCATTAACAGTTGCTTGACCGGAAGAATTGGCGACCGGATTAGAAGTAGCCGATATACCTCCAATATCACTTGCTCTGACAGGGAGAGTAAATAACAGCGATATCGTTAAAAGCCTTGGTATAACAGGGATCTTAATCACTGGCTGAACACTGAAGTTGATTCTACAATTGTATCGGCTTCTACGGTGCGCGTCACGGTGGTTCTATTGCGAAGCCCAGCTCCAGAATAAGTCTCAGCAAACATGAAGCTAGCCCCTGGTTCGACGATTGACCATGTTGGCTTGTTATTTAGATCCAAGCCTTTCCATGTTGTAGTGATGCCATTAACGGTGATACTCCCTGCGTCTACAGCAGGTGCAGTGATATTGTTGCTACTAGGTTGTACGTTTTGGCCTGACACCGTATACTCCCAACCGGTAGAGAAATCTTCAGACACTATCGTCTCCGATGTCACTACACGACTCTCGGTTCGAGACGTTAACTGGCCTTGAGAAAAATTTGGCACGACCGGGACGGCCAGGACATTTGCAGGTATGAATATTGTGGTGGCCGCATACAGGACATGACGTATACTTCTTCTCATAAACTGAGACATCTGTCATTATGCCTCCAATTAGTTGCCGATTATTAGCTCATTGGTAATTTGACCAATCGCAGTCGTACCAGCCGCTCCAGCAGTTAGAGTCGAGATTGTACCTCCTGCAGAACTGCTGAGAGCACCCGCCAAGGTTCCCTTAGTGCCTCCGGCAAAAGTGGTGGTTGAGCCGTAAGCTGGAATGGACTGTACTTGACCGGTTGTCGTACTCACTGTTGACCCGGCATTCAAGGTAGCTATAGGGTCGCCTTGCAAATAATTTTCTGCAAAACTGAACTGATTTCCGGTTGTATGAATTTCATATGTACCAGCTTTAATTGTTGGGCTTGCGGTCGCAGACCCGGCGGTTAGTCCACCGAAAACGTCGTTATTACCGGTGCCGACTTTAATATTTGTGCCACTTACGGAATATGCAGAGCCGATTCTTGATGCAGTTGATGAGGCTCCATCAACGGTGAGTTGTACCGAGGCTTGATGTCTCATCGTGATATCGGCCATAGCTGGTCCCGCTGACAAAGTAAATATTGCCAGTAAGATCTTCCACTTCATAATTCAAAAGCATTGGTCTTTGTAAATTTATATTAGGTGTTTTCACGCCCGTCATGTTTCGTGAAGGATTCACCGTCAGGCTTCGTATTACGATCATCGGTTCCCCAACCATTACGCTGATACTCCATTAAGAATACAAGGCAACACCCTGCATGTGCTAAATGTGAAAACCCGGTTTCAGGATCTTTATCTTCTCCTTTCCACCAAGCAAAGATATGTCGACACAACGCTGCAAAATATCTACCCCACTCTGCTCCTCTGCACCAATTATTAGCTTCGTATTTATCAGCACCATAAGTTAATACATCGGTTATTTCTTCGATAGCAGCCCAAGGGGTTAATTCAAAGCGAGTCTTTGGCTTCATATGTATTTAGTATCCGTCCTAGGATAGGAAATGAATTGAATATTTCCAATACCTTGAGAGGAAATCCAGGAGCTCCTTATAGACATAATCCTAAGAAGGTTGAGCCTTTAGTTAGGAAGCACTTAGCTCGTGCTAGAAAATCTAATTCAGACGCTCAGTCTTATGGTGGCAGCACAGGAGGTAGGAAGAGTTTGCAAAGCGGGGGTAGTGGATTAAATGTTTTAAGAGAAAGAGCTACAAAGATGAGAACTGATGAAGAGATTTTCAACGATTCCGCAGCCGAGCTGGGGCATGACATGAGGAAGGAATTCTCGCCGAAGTCTTCTGGTTTTGAGACTTTTGATCTATAACTTTTTCAGGAGGAGTAGGAGGTAGATAAGCTTCGACAAAATTAGTAGATATTGGTTTTAATTTGAGAATAGGTCTCGAAGTCCTCTTAGGCAGACTCTGAACTAACTCGATAGCTTCAAAGCTCTCTATAGTGAACAAGCAACTACGACCTGAACTCCATTGAGGATCTGGGTCTGTGGGATCCCACCATTTGGAAACTTTAAAAGGTGATTCGTTTAATTGTTTATATCCAGAAAGAGATACATGAAAAGAATGAAGACGTCGGGCAAGAGCTGTAATGTTATCGAAAGTTGTCTCATCTAGCTTTTCCCTCAATTCTAATTCTTCAGGTAGTGCGTCAGACCAAAATAGCCATGAATCGTAAACAATAGATCGGCAAGTTAGCCACCATTCGCCAGTAGGAATTTGAAATTCTTCTTCTTTGAATCTGGCGTAAGGATTATGCATTAGTCTCTGTAGTTATATGCCTGTTTTTCGTTGGCTTTATAAGCACGTTCCCAATCTCCTTCTCCACTTAATTCGTTGAAGACTATGCGTCCTAAATGACTAAATGAAGTATGGAATCTAGCTAACATCGACTGGAATAATGATCCTGGGCTTGGCGGCGGGAGATAAAAGACAGCCGACCAATCAGATGGGGAAACAGATCTGAATACTTCTAGCTCATCATCCCACCATGACGGACGCAATCTTTTAAAAGGTATGCAACAAGGGAAATCCCATAACCAAGGACACTTGATAATTGTTTCGTTATAGCCTACCCACAAAACAGCCTGGTCAATGTGTCCAGCACGGTATTCTCTTAAGGTCTTATTAAACAGCTTTCTACTAGGAGCTAATCCAGCAGGAGGTGCTACGAAGACTCTTCCTTTTCCAATACATTCCCAACTTTGAGAAGTACTTTTAAATAATGCATCTTCGCCATCGTTGCGATCAAAAAATTTACTCGCCATCACCATGCGATTAATATCTTTAGTACTGTATGGATCTAGATCAATAGAGCCCAACACGCTACGTGCAGCTAATACGACAGGTTGTGGTGGAGCCAGGTCGCACCGATCAGGTCTTCTACTCATTTACGGCAAGATGATCCTTTCTTTCTTTCTCCATCCTTTTCGATCTACCCATTCATTGAATTCTGCTTTCGCTTCGGGAGTCATGTAACCGAAGAATCTATTTAATGCGTGTTTAAGTGCGTAGTTTTTATCCTCATACTTGTCTAGTTCCAGCCCTCCATGCAATGCACAGCAGGCATCGAGCAAGTCATACATTGGTATGGATGTTCTTGCGTTCTCTTGATCTTTATTCATTATTTAGACATCTCCTCTAGTATTGCTTGTGCATGTTTAGCTGGATATTCTCGTTCTATGATTTTGGTGCTCATGCCAGTTTTATCGACGAGGACTACTAAGGCTGCTTTGGCTGGGTTAAATTGAACGACAGTATCTACCAAACTCGATAAAAAAGCGTGATTAAATTCATCACCAGCCGCGTCTGTTTCAGCAGCACCTGCCTTTAAATCGTCTAAGGACAAATAGTATTTACCTTCTTTCTCTCGATGAGGTTTGAGTTTAGTTAATGGATAAAATAATGCACCCGGACCATGCTTATCAAAACCTTCATCGTACATTTTGATGGCATCAACGAGGATTAACTCGATAGCCATCACATTAATTTTGAGAGAAGCTTCTTTATCTCCTTTACTGCCGCCTGGCTTTGTCAGCTCAGGAAACATCTTTTTACCTAACTCACGTCGAGATGGTCGTGGCATTCCTGAAATTGACTAACAACTTATCAGCAGCTTGTTCTGCTAATTGAGCCAATTTTAGTATCTCCTGACTATCTTCGCATCCTTTTATATAATCAATTGACTCACTTAGGTAGTTATGAGCCTTAATGAGCCGAACTGTCACCTCTAGAGAATTCTTCATAAGTCTGACCGTTTGTACAAATATAATCCTTTGGCGGTTCTTTTAGCCACACTCTTCGGCCTTCAATGATACGGTATTGATTTTCTCCGCAGGAGACTGTGTAGGGTGGATGAATTGACACTTAAGTATTTCGAACAAATTGAAGATAACGTTAGAAATACCTAAGTGCAACTATCTAGGTTACATTGCGTGTTTTGATTTATATTCTGGACTCAATTTGATATTACCTATCACTCTTTTTCTTGCTATATCTAGAGTTTCTCCATTCTCAACCATCTCATCAATATCTTTAAGCCAGTACGCTTTACCTTCTTCGTCAGGATCTCTGCTGAGATAAGTTTGATAAACAGAATCAACCCACTGAGAATTATCTAGATCTACATCAGCAGTTTGGGTGTCAGCCATGTTAATAAGAATGCTATAGAAAGTTTAGTGACTTTATAAGTTTTTAGCTTCTTCTTTAATCTTTTTAGACCATTTTTCGAACATTGCTTCTGCATCCATTGGTGCTTTATTAAGATTATCTACGACTCCAGAACTGAGAGAATCTACAGCATGGTAACCAAGCTGAGCCATCTCCATGTTGGCTACCTTTTGTCTTTGAAGATCATAAGCATGTTTTTCTCCTGCTGATTTTTGATTTGCTAAACGAATTAAGTTAGCCTGAGCACCACCACTTAATCCTTCCCAAGTTGCTGCGTCTACTCCGTAGAAACTTGTATCAGCCGCAGTTCCGCCTGCATCATCAGCACTAGAGCTAGTAGTCGTACTAGACAATGTATCTGCGGATGTTGTTGTATTGCCTGATGTCGTTGCAGCATTTTGATACTCATCCCAAGGATTTCTGTCTCCTTGTTTCTGAACCCATTCTGCTTGCTTATCATTCATGATATTACTGAAAGCTCTTTCTTCTGCTTCTTTTCTGCTCATTCCTCCTGCTATATCTGTTTCGATATTGTTCATCCAATAAATACCTCCTTCTTGACCAAGAGGTCTGTTGAATACAGTTTTATATAGATTGTTTAGCTTGCCTTCTGTAGTCGCGGGGAGCATTGTATTGAGTTGTTCTATCGTTAATCCTCCATGACTATCTTTTCCAGGTGTCATTGCTCCTACATATTTAGCCAGTTCTTCTCCAGTAGGATTACGGTCGAATGCTTTGTTAAATGACCTGATAACGGCAGCTTCGTTGGTTAGTTTTTGACCGGTTTGAGAATCCCAGCCCGAGAATTCTAGACCTTTAACAGATTCCAAACCAGGGGCATCTGCTCCTGTATAAGGGTTCTTCATCTGAGCTAAGTCGATATAGCCTTTAATAAGAGAATCAGATGGAGACCATATCCCTGCTGGTCCTGTCACCCCACCGATTTCACCTGTTCTTGGATCTAGCTTGGTATCGCCAATATTGTCGGGCAATGATTCTCCTTGTATATCTCCAATTTGTTGTGTCCCTCCTGTATCAGGTGCTTTGAATGCGTCAGTGTTAGACCATTTATATCTATAAGTAGGAATTTCATCTCCGAAATCGCTGAAGCTCCACTCTGAATCAGCAAAATCAGCTTTCGTAGAAAAACCTTCGAATAATGATTGACTATCGTCTTTATCCCTACCAAATGTTTGCCCGTAAGGAGTATCTTTAAAACCAACACCTGCCAAGATATCCCCTGTACTTTGATCTTGTCTTAGACCGAATCTATTTAATAAGCTTTTATCAACATTAATTCCATGACGAGTAATTAATTTAGCAAGTGATTGCTGCATCGCAGCACCTTTATCGAACCATGCTCCAGAATGAGGAGCTCTTCCATCGCCAAGAATATCGTAGTTTTTCTCCCATATCTTGCTGAATTCGCCAGTAGATAGAGTCTTATCTCCGTCAGTATCTGCTCCTAGTAAATCATTCCATAAATTAGTTTTGTAATGTTTGCCGTAATTACCTTTTCCACTCCAAGTGTGAGTACTCCAATCAGTTGCCACGATGTCTACACATAGTCAATACTTATATAGTAGCTGCGGCTAGAACTCGTCGTTCTGTATTAGGTTGGCGTTGATAAGTGTTTTAGTGTCTAGAGGCCCGCTGGCATTCATTCTGAAATCGATCCATATCTTATTATCTTTCTCTATTTTCTCGAAACGTTTTGGATCTTTATCTCGCGTCGTTTCCAAGAAACGTTGAGTATCTTCCATTAATTTTCTCGAATTAAATTCTAAATCAATAGCATGAAGGTGGCGGTGGTTAAAGAAATGAGGTACTCCCTTTACTCTTAAATGCAGGGGATTACAGCAATCATTATTTCCGCAAACAGCTTTGATTGGGAGTCTTCCTATATCCCCCCAAGAAAACCAAACAGCACATCGTTGAGCACTATATTGCCTACCTCCCCAGTGCCTAGGCATTGAAAAATAAGTCGACCTTGATCTGCTGTGAGTGGGACCATGCCAAGGCCAGCATTCATCAGCAGTGCCTATTTCAACAAAAGACCAAAATTCTAGAAAACGTCGACGGTGTTTCTTCTCTATCTCATGTATATCTAAAGACAATCTCCCCTCGGTCAGAGATGAAATACATCTCACACAAGAATGACTATCGCTATAGCGAGGGATACGACCATCCTTAGAACCAATAGAATGATCCTTGCAGAAACATACTGGACCACCTTCTATATTTGAATGAAGATTAGGTGGTATTGGCCACTGTGCCATTTAAATATTTAAGGGAAAGCCTTTAGGTGGTTTAAACTTACCACCCATCTTGACTAATTGCTCTTTTTTAGGCTTTAACTCTACGATTCTTGTGTCCCACAACTCTTGTCTTGTAGATCCTTCGATGATGACAGGAAGTTTTTCTAGGTGGAGTCCAACAGTTTGAGATTGTCCAACGACAAAACCATCTTGGTTATTTGTTATGTGTCGAACTCTTTGACCAACTTGAAAAGTAGACATTTAATTAAGCCTTCAAACTAGGTTAATTACTGTCTAAGTTACGTCAAGTGAACAAGGTGATGCATCTATCGGTTCTTCTTCTTGATTCATTGGACCTTT
>CEQA01011010.1_pt1 | contig 20908 bp, 11 predicted proteins | sample 530501 | NCBI WGS metagenome assembly CEQA01 (sample SAMEA2620227, study PRJEB7988) | marine metagenome | isolation source: saline water (ENVO:00002010), including
AGCAGTGCCGCCCGCTTCTTTGATTGAACCACCATCGTCGAGAATGATGTCACCAGTGACCTGAACATCGCCAGCCGCCGTTACTTTTTGGGCCTCATTGATAGTGATTGCAGCGGTAAGAGATGAGCCCGTATGAGTGGACAAAATCATTTTGCCCTTAGTGTCATCGGACGCGCCGCTATGGCTTACTTCAATCTGGCCAAGAGAAACGTTAGCATGGTCTTCAAAAATAAGCTTTGACTCACAACCGCCGTCTGAGTTTTCAGAGGTGTCGTTCTTCAGTGTGACGTAAGGAGTGTTGCTTTCAACTTGAAGCTGTGTTCCTGGGGACGTCGTGCCCATACCAACACGATTATTAGTCTCATCAATAGACAGCGTTCCGCTATCGATCTCAAGATCATCGGCGGTAATCGTCGTGGCTCTTACGGCTCCGCCACCACCTGAAAACTTTGAATTAAAGCTTGGCATGAGGCCCCCTTATGTTTTGTCGTGCCAGTGAAGTCGAGCTTTATCTAAAACACACGCCTCACCCGGCTTGATCCACAAGTAGCACTTTCCAGTTGTTGTTTGTCCAGATGGGGCAGTAATAAACAACTTATCAAGCGATATGACGGTATGAACCGTACCTGATGATCCGCCAGCAGTAACCGAGACGGACTCTGCCTTTGAAGTCAGAGGATCATCACCGGTAGAATCCCATGTCAAGTAAACATCGAAAGTAAGGGTTGCATCAGCCCAGGACGTAAAGACGAGATCAAGTTGAGAAAACGAGCAGGACCCCGGCAACGCTCGCGAACGAGCGTCACTGGGTGATCCTGAAGTTTGCTCAGCGAGCAGCGTCGATGTGAAGCTGCCCGTACTGAGAGACGTTTGAGTCGTGTTTGTAACGAAACTTGAAGCCATAAGAGCCTCCAGCTAGCTAGAGGTTCTATATCAAGTGTTTCCGCCAACAAGACCGCGCCAAGTAGTTCCATCACAGAACAGCACAGCGCCTTCATTTTGTCCTACAGTGACAATAGTTGCAGGCTCATCGCTTCTTACCACTAGACCCTCATCATTATCGGCAGCGTTGAACAAGAACAACAAGAGACCAGTGCTGCTTGCTTCTGCGGGCAAAGTAATGTTTCGGCCAGCGCCACCGGGATCCATAATAATCACGTTAGACTTGATCACTGTTTGGTTAGCAGCAGCCGTTCCGCTGACCAAAAGAGTGTGGTCTCCAGCGCATGTGATTGCTTCGCTTTTATGGGCGAGCAGGTTGGTTGCACCACTTAGACTGGACAATAAAGCCGCTTGGCCTTTTACGGAAATACCTTTGCCAGCCTCGAATGCAAGGTTGTGAACAAGTGCGCGACCACCGGTAAGTTCAGGGATTGAGGACATGATTTACTCCATTTGGGGAAGGGGAAGCAGTATTTGTGTTCAAGGATAACATGATCGAATAAATTTATTCGTCGTTCTTTATTTTTGTGGTTGTTTTTTTACTCGATCGTTTAGATATCTAATTTGTTCTCTCAGCTTTCTATTTACTTGTTCTTCATAAGTTCTGGGAGTCAAATATCCAAAACCGAATGCTTTTAATATTTCTAATGGCTGATACTGATCATACTCAAGGGTGTATGATGACCCATCGGGTGCAACATATTGTTCATCAGCCCTCATAAAAATTCTACCAGTAGCAGTATCAAGATTGTCAGGCCCAAAATTAACTGGCCTTCTCATGTAGCTGCGTCTTCTTTCTTTTACGAAGCCGGGAGATGTAGCAAACGGGATATTGGCAAGCAAAGGCTTTTCACGGTCAGCTTGAAAGTATAAGTCTGAAGCCTTTACTAACGCCTCTGTAAAACCAATATTCGATCTATCAAGGGCCTCCAAAACTCTACCCATACGGCCCGTTACTGGAGTCTGCAAAAAGTTCATCAGCATGCTGTAAGTGTATGGGTTTTGAGCAATGTATATGCCCCTTGCAGGCATTTCTAAGTTGTTTGGGTTGACTCTTCTGCCTGTGTTGGCATCGAACCCCCAGTCTTTTTTCATATCGTCATATGGAATGAACTTAATGTTCAAATAATCCCACAAAGCACCGCCAAAAATGTCGTAGTCAAGCTGAACAAGCAAGGCTGGGACTTGATTGGTAGCTCTCTCTAAGGCAAATCCCCTACCAGGATCAACACCAACAAGCTGTCGAATACCTTCGACTAAGAACGGACTACCTCTGCCCGCTATAGCTTGCATGCTTTCTCTCATGTCTGGAGAGTCAAGATCTCCTGACACTGTTCCTGGGATACTGGAAGCTAATTTTATAAAATCAACCAGCAACTGCATGGTGTCCGAAACGCTTGTGTAAGGCAAGCGAACGAAAGTTCCGTTGATTTCGAACGGCAAAAATATTCTCGATTTGTCCCAAGAAGCCAACATTAAATCGGGGTCTTCACCTTTTGTTGCAGCTATTTGAGTTGATCTTGCTAATTTCAACTGAGCCACAATCCGGTCTGGGTTTTCAATCAAAGAACGCATGAACAAACCAGACGCTTGTGCAAAGTATGTCCAAAAAGCAAACGCTTTTGCCAAATAAGACGCTTCAATGTCCGTCATTCGACCGTAATCAAGCTTAATGTCCAAAGTTCTTTGTGCTGCATCAGAAAAGTCGACGCCGTTTTCAAGTTCACGTACGAAGACTTTAAGTCGTTGATACATATCGATTGATGTAAACGCTTCTCTATAAAATCGGTGAGCTTTATCTAAAGCGTTGCCCCTTGTAAGAAGCCAGCCTAAAGTAAGTCCCGCACCAGCACCTGTAGCAGTGCCAGCAACAACACCGGATGCGCCAGTCAACAAAGAAGCGACCAACCCTCCAATGGCCCCAGCTTGCGCACCGGTAATCTTAACGCTCGATTTTTTAAATGTGTCTTCTATTCGGTTGTGAATATTAGGGTCAGCAATCATGTCAGCAAATGCAGTATGAAAACCAAAAGCCTCCATATTGTTTGCGACAAAATCAGCAGTCAAAATCCTGCCGTCACGTAAAACGAGCGGCTTAGTGTTTGGTCTATAAGAGCCATCGCCAGAAATTCTAGCCATCACACCAGCAACAAAATTTACGTTCGTTCCTGTAGTTTTATTTAAAGCACGAGAAAATGGACCTTTTACAAAATCAGGAATTGTTGCAAAAGCTGCTCTTGCACCTTGTCCAAGGTGTATTTCACTTAATCCGCCAACAAATAAGCTGACCGCATAAGGAACCATTGGCAATCCACCAACACCAATCAACAACCTTCTGTAGTAATGGCGTGGATTTATGAGAAGATCGGAGGCTCTTTCGGCTGCGGTTAATATGTCTTTCCATTTTTGAATGCCCCATGGAATCTTATTGTCTGGATTTAAAGAGTACTCAACGGTGCCTTTCGGGCCATAATTTCTTCCAAATGTTCCTGATGCAGCGCCAGAGGTGTATATGCTGCTAAGTGCATCCTCTAATCCCTCAATCATCGTCTCAGGTAACAAAAAGTACCTATCGCCAATCATGACTTTGGAAAATTGACCAAGCTCCCTTTTCACTCCCATGGAATCTAATATTCGAGACGCTTCTGCTCTTGCGTCTCGATCTATGGCTCCGATTGATTTTGCGTCTTGATGCTCGCGATATGGACTATCAAGAGGTCCATATTTTTCTGGAGGTGGCCTTAAAGGTTGATCGAGCACCTGTCCTTCAGTGGTTAAAATTACACTTTCCTGCCATTGCATTTCATCATTGATGAACTGAGCAATTCTGTCGATGTATTTTTGCCTGTCTAATCCTGGGGCCTCTCCAGGCTCACGCACTTTAGTTAAGCCACGAGTAGAGGTATCGTAGCCAAGTTCAGCCATTCTTTTAGCGAGGCCGAATCGGACCTCATCTAACTTCATGTAGATCAAAACGTTTGTGAGCATCACCTCGCTTTCACCGTAAGGTTTCTCCAACGCTTCTTTGGATTGTTTTTTGATTATTTGTTTGATTATTCCGTCTACTTCCCCGTACTCGTATAAACCACCCAGGCGCTTTGTTGTTGCCACATCCTTTATATGTTGAATATCTCCAACATAAAAAGCCTTATAAAGCCCCTTTATTTGTTTGTCTGTAAAGTTCCAATCTATTTTGTTTTGCTGATGACCTATTGCTCTTTTGAATGTTTGTTTTGCAAAATCAACAACGTATTCTTTCTTCTCTCTGAGTCCTATTTCTAATATTTGAATTGAATCAGCAACAATGTTTGCTTCTGACTCAGAAAGATTTCGAATACTACCGGTGTTGTTATCAAAAACCCCGGCACCTTTTTCTTTTAAGGTTCTCAAATTGTTAAGCGCATGTCGCTCGGCGCGAGTCATGCCATAAAATCCGTCAAGTAAGTCTTGGATTTGATTCAGTTTTCCGTAAATGTAATTTAAATCAAACGGTTCTACTGGAGGAAAACTTACAGGAGGTGGCTGTCCTTGTCTTTGTGCGTCTCTTATTTGAGCTAATGCATCGGCATCAATTTTGTTTTTTGTTTCAGAAAAACTGCTTACGATGTCGAACAAAGCACTGACATTTGCAAGCTGAACACGAGGCACTAAAAGATCGACTTGATTCTTATAAAAATCAAGAAAACTATCTAATCCCGACTTTTCAGCAGCGGTAGCAAGCTTGTCTGGTATCGAGGCAATTTCACGAGTCCACTTTTGCCACTCTGAAACAAGCGCTGGGTCTGCATTTTTCTTGTTGAATCGGGGGGGGTTCACCTCAAACAATTCAGCAATTTTTTCGAATGCTGCTTTCATTGGCAACAAAACGCTTCTGTTCGAAAATTTTTGTATAAATAGTTGCGTGTAACCAGGGTGAATAGAGTTTCGATCCACTCTATTCAGCGGGTTGGCTTCTATGTCCTGAGCCACTTGAAGCACCCGCATATATTCGTTGTGAGACAATATTTTAAGGTTTGCGTCTGGGTCTAACAAAGCCAATGGTAAATCATTGCTTTGCGGGCTTGCAGCAAGCTCTTGAAGCAACGTCTTGAGTCCAGCACGCTCACGATCATTCAATATCAAAAATTCAGTCGTATAAAGCAATTCATCAATTGCTTCATCAAATCGAGTGCCTACTGGCATTTGTGTGCTGGCCTTGATTCTTTCTCGAAAAGCACTGATGTCAGCATCGGTGACGTCTGATATGCCATCGAGATCGTATAAGGCGGTATATCCTTGTTCAGATTTTTGATAGTTCCTTTGATTAAGTCGATCAGCAAGTTGATCTGGAGTCGACCCCAAAGCGTCTGTCAGCCGTCTCTTGGCTGCCTCTACAATCGGCGCCACTCTATAGTTAGGCACAATATATTTGCCTCCAGTGCCTACAGAGGCTTGGTTTTTTGCACCAAACGGATACGTCAATGAGCTTTCAGCACCAGCAATTCTTTTGCGGAATGGTTGAACCTGAATCAAGCTCAGCAGCTTACGACCAACTTCGAGTGGATCATAGTAAAAGTCGGCGTATACCTGCCTTGGAATGCGCGTGCGCTCACCAGTACGAGGATCGACTTGAATCTCAACTCTAGTTTGAGTTTTTTGCCCCAAAAAAGCCCGCAAAGTTTGCTCGTCCATGTTCATTTCTTGAGCACCCTCTGCTTGTTTGGTTTTCTTTGGTCGAGCTTCGGTGGCACGCTCTAAAGCATCACTTGATACAAATATTGCTTCGGCTCTCCGCCTTCTTGCTTTTTCAGTGAATCCTTCAACAAAACGCCTATCCGATGGTAGTTCTCCAAACTCAACGTCCCAAAACTGACGGACTTGTTTGGGTAAAACACCCGGTTGCTTACGAAGCCGTGAGTAAAACTGGTGAAGCTTCATCCAAAGTTGGTCTATGAGTTTTGCTACGTACCCGTTTGGTGAGTCTTTTGTTCTCCGGTAATACTGCCAAGCATCGCTGAGTTGTGTCGAACCTTCAGATGTCAAAGTGCGGACGCCATTTTCATCCACATTATGATCAAACATGCGGATGAGTTTTTGAGAAAATTCAGGACCCATAAGAGAAACCATAAAGTCTGCATTTGCAGACCAAAGGTCGCCCATATCACCCGATCTAAAAAGGGTAATTATTCGCTTACCTGTGTTCTCATCGTATTCAAACGCTGACCTTCTCACACCATCACGAGCAGTAAATCGAGTGTCACCATCAGGCTCGTCTAATCGCAGCCGAACCAATCCGTCCGTAGTATCAAGACGAACTTCTAAATTTTCTATGACTTCTTGAGCGTTAAAAAATCGGGTGTTTGGTGATGAAGCAGCAGTAAATGCTTGAGATTCTATTTGAGCCAAAAACAAAGATGAGTCATTAGGTGATATCAAACCCTCTTCAACCATTCTGTTCAAATTAGACTGGATGGTTTTGTAGGCTTTTGATGACTTGAAAGTGCGAACGGTGTTTGTTCCGAATTTTCTTACTATTTTTTCAGCTTCTTTGCTTAGCTCAATGCTGTCATCAGTAGACTTTGCAAACGCCAAAAAAATGGCATCAGGATCCAATCCGGCCTGTAGTGCAAGTCTTCGAAAAAGACGAGTTTCTGCTGCAGTCATTTTTTCGAGTGGGTTCAAACCCTTGTTCAACATTCGAACTGCTGCTTCTTCGTGTAGCTTTTGTCGGGCCACAACCGGGTCTACATTTACATCCTCTACAACGCCAGCGAGCAACTCTTGCTTAGCTATCTTACGGCCTACTCCCGACCCTCTTGCTACAAAGCCGGCATACGCCGCATACGGAGAGTTGCCAGCCAGACGTAAACCTTTACCAAGTACTTTAAATATTGGCCTTTCTACGTTTATATTTTCAGTCAAAAACCCGGCTGTAGACAAAATGTTGTACTCAACGTCTCCTGGTTGATAACCATAAACTCTGGCAATTTCTTGGGCGGCTATGTGTGGGCCACCCAAACCGCTTTTCATGCGAGCATCAATTTTTACCAACAGGGGCAAACCCGGCTCTCTAATACCTCTATCGAAAGCTCTATCTGCCCTTGACTCGCCATATATTTCATTTGGAACACCGTAATTAATGACTAAGTCTTGAAGCTTTTCACCGACATGGAATGCAGTTTCGGTCAAACCTGTCATGATCCAGTTTGCCCAGTTCATTATTTCGGCGCCCTCGGCCCTTTTGTACAAAGTGCCGTGACCCTCTACATACACAGGAGTCTGTGTAAGATCGAAACCCTCTCTTTCTAAAATACGAGTTGCTCTACCTCCGGTTTTTTCATCAATAAATGTAATAGTATCTTCTGCCCAATCTTTGATTGTTTCAAACTTAGGCATCGTAGATTCAACAATGACATCAAATCCGGGTGAGTTTTTAAATAAACCAAGTTGAACCGCGTTGATAGAGTTTTGAATTTCAGTGTCTGATCTTTGCTCATGCACAGCCAAAACAGCGTCCGCAAAATTTGGCGGAATCGTTGAGTTAGACATCATGGGGCCGTTGGGATCTATTGTGCGAGCTAAAGTTTTGAACTTTTGCAGATCAGGCATCTCTCCTCGTATTGAGGGGTGCAACTGGTTGTACGATAGGTTTTGTACAAGGTTCAGAACTTGAGGTTTGATTTCTTCCTCTGTAGATATTTTGTCTTTTACTTGAATGAATTTATCCAAGGCCAACCAATCCGAATCTGTTGGTTTTTGCGCACGAGAAAGAAGGTCTTGCTCTTCTTTCTTTTGGTACATCATTTCTTTTCGAACTTGCGACCGCATGGCCTTGTATTCATCGGTACGGCCAATCTCATCTTGGATTTCTCGCAGCCCCAAAAAAAACTCATCTCCAATATTGTTGACAACATTTCGAACGGTTTCGTCGCCCGCAATGAGAGGTATAAAGGCTTCGGGGCCAATTATATCTTGGCTTTCAAGCTCTTCTTCGACCTTACGAATATATTCAGACCCCTTGTTTGAAATGTCTTTCAATTCGTTTATTTTATTTTTCTCTCTCCACTCATATGATTTTTCCACACCTAAATATTCTGCCAAAGAAACGACGTTAGTAACGATCAAGTCTCTCGCTTCAGGTGAGTTTACGATTAAAAAAGAAGCCAAATCATCTGGGATACCCATCACAGTCCAAGTTCTACGAACGAGGTCCATTCCGTAATCAAGCTCGTTATAATCTTCTGGTAAAGACGCAGCGCCAGCAACGCCTATTGTAGCAGCGGTGCCGATACCTCCAGCAGCCGCTCCCCCCAGCACTCCGCCCAACAACACCCCACCTACGCCTCCAGGGGATCCAGCAAGCCCGCCAAACACAGCACCGGCTCCAGCAAGGTACTTTGTTGCCTCTTTGAGCGTTTCATTGTCGGGAACAAAATATGGCCTTTCACCAACATTAGGAGGCCTTACAAGTTCGCCTTCTGTAGTAATAATTTTTTGTTCAATCAGTTCAGATTGCTTCGGCAGAGTTCCTGGGTCTGGGTCAGATGTAAATAAACCTCTCACCTGATCGATATAGCTCACGCCCTCTGCAGCTTTTTTAGATGCCTGCTCCTGCAGCTTATACGCTGGAATAGTTCCTTCGTTACCGGACCTTTTTACCATTCTACCTATGGATGGTGAAAAAAATCCGCCTGAGTCGTAAGCCCCTGAAAAGACACCCGCTTTGTCGAGAACTGTTCCGTACTCTTTGCCTTTCTCGTAATCAGTGCCCAACATGGTCGCGAAAGTGCGTTGATTTAGCTCTTCTACTTCGGCCTCGGGATAATCTTCAGCAAGGCCACTAAAAACCATTTCGAAGTATGTATCTGCGAGTTCGTCCCGCTTTTCTAACAATACATCGGTAGGCTCATTTAAATTAAATACGTCTTCTGGGGTTGATCCTGGCGGTATAGACATGCCGTCGTTTTCGTTTTCTTCGGCCATTTTAAACCCATTTTAGAATGTTGATTTTAATAAAAGATCATCGCTCAGGCTATATTTTTCAAAAACATCTGGCAACGCTTTCATAGGGTCCATCGGTTGAAACTTACCATTAGACATAGTTCCAATTTCGAAATGCAGGTGTGGGCCTGTTGAGCGTCCGCTGGATCCAGCAAACATTATTACGTCACCTGCTTTTACTTTTGTCCCTATGTTTATTTTTTGAGGGATTGATTCACCGTGATAGTATTTTGATATTCTGCCATCGTCGTGCATTATCTCAACAAATCTACCACGACTATCGACAGAATCTTTTTGAACCATAATTACGGTGCCGTCCATAACAGACATAACCTCAGTGTTGTCGTCTGCTTTTCTTGCACGCAAGTCTATCCCCTGGTGATCTCCTCCTCTTGATTCATACACGTCAGTGATCACCAAACGACCCTCTCTGTCCGGTCTTGTGGGCGGCACAGCGTAAGGCTCCATTAAGTCTTGTTCTGCACCCTCCGCCATGATGTTGATAAGTTCGTCCTGGCTTTTTGGAGCATTGGGGTTGCCATTCTCTCCGGTGTTGACATTCTCTACGGTTTTGGGTTTTCTCAAATCAACAGGAGTATTTGATCCACCGGCGCGCTTAAATCCACCAGCCGTCGATACATCTGGCTCTATTGACTCTGTAGCGGTTCGTTTTTGCAAAACGCTATTTTCTACCCGTCTAGCCAATTCGTCAGGTAAGTCTAAGTTGCTTTGTAATATTTTTAGCCTTGCAGTTACATCGTCGCTAAATTGAACTTTACCTCCGCTTAGCTCTGCTCTTGCGTCTGTAACATCAAAAATATTATTCAACGCCTGGGTATAGATTTGAATATTTCTGCCCATTCTCTCATCTGAAATATTAGAAGGGGGTTGCGGAGGCGGTGCTGCAGCAACTTTCGGAGGCGGTGCTGCACGGCGTTTCGGGGGCGGTGGTGCTGTAGCAACTTTCGGAGGCGGTGCTACAGGGGGTTCCGAAGTTGTCTCGTCTTCAAGACTTGCAACCACTTGTGGTGGTCTCTTTGTACGAGATTGAGCAGTAGCTGCTGGTGTACCAGACAACGTTTTTCCAATATTTTCTCCAGCGTTTGGATCGAATCTGGTAGCGATAGATGTACCTAAAAAATCTTTATAATCTGACGGTAAATCAGGAGGCGGTTCGCCTCTTGTCCCTATTCGATTTGTAGCTACTAGAGTGCCCTTTGGGGTTGTTTCGGCTGGAGACCCTGTTGGGGCTGGGTCTGTTTTGATTTCCAAATCATAACGACCATATCTCTTATCAAAATCGTAACCACTTGGGCTTTCAGTTCGTTCAATATTCAAAGAGGCCAATTTCGCCTGATTAAGAATATCATTTATTGTGTCCTCAAGATTGTCGGATTCACTTTGCACCAAAAGCTGGGATCCAGAAAAACCTAAAACTCGTTCCCGAATATTGTCGGCATCTTTTTCGCTCCGAACGTTATCTTCTCCCAACGAATCTGGGTGACTCAGAAAGTTCATAAGCTCAATGTTTTTAGCCAACAAATCAGGATCTTCTAAATTTATGTCCTGAACATACTCAGACACACGTCTACCATCAAATCCGATTCGTCCTTTGGTTGCGAGCAACAGGTTTTTTAGCCTCTGTTTTCTAATGGCTGGAAAATTGGTTTTGGCGGCGTTTTCGGTTTCTTTTATCGCGACCAATCCTAGAATAAAATCTTTTGGGAATTTTCGACGAACCTCTTCCGGCAAACTATTAAAGCTTTCGACTAATTCAATAGGGTCTATTTTAGATTCATTGTTTGATGCTTGCTCAAACCTTCTTACTATGGCCCTTATTACAGGCACTCCAGGGTTACCGAAAGATTCAGCAGGCTTACCGGGGGTGAGTCCACTTGCCGCTATTTGTCTACCCAGACCTATATCATCCAGGTCATCTTCCTCTTCATTCGCTAACTCGAGATCAAGTCTGTTTTGTTTAAACTCAATGTCAGGATCTGCCTGGGATTCATCTACTACAATTTGATCCGCAGCAGGTGAAAACTGAATGTCTGATGCCTGTTCTTTACGCTCTGGCATCTCAGGAATAAAATCAGCAAAAGACCCCGTGAAACCTATTGCTCCACGAAACCCCGGTGAGGGATAGATGGGGTGATTGAGCAAAGCCAACATCGATTGACTTGTTCGCTCTGGCAATGATCTCAGGAGTAATTTTTGTTGTTCTTCGACCTTTTTCAGCTCACCTTTAATGGCTTCAATACGTTTTGTGTCAGCATCACTTAAGGTTGTTGTTGCAGAAACCCCACCATACAACTCGGGGAAAGCTTTTTGTTCAGCAATTTGAAAAAGTTTATCTTCCTTTGTTGCTTTGGGCCGCGCTTTTGTTTTTGGTAACAACAAGCCTAAACGGTCTGCATCAGAAGGAATCGTTTTTACTTGATCAGTGGTGTAAGGGTAAAAATATGATATAAATTCATCTATGTTATAATCGTCAGTTATTTGTTGAGACTGATCTGGAAAAAACTCTCTAGCTTTTTCAACAAACCTGTTTTGTATTTTATTTAAAATATTTGATTTTAAATTATCACTAATTTCAGTATTATCATTTATCTCATCAATAAAGTTTTTATATGCAAAAAATAAACCAGAATCTGTTGGCGCTTTTTTAGCTGTTTTTCCTAAAAAATTAAGATTAGCAAGATTGCTGTCCATTTTTTTTACAAACTGTTCAGCTCTTCCTTCTTCTGAAATTTGTTTGTTTCTTAAGTTTGCAAAAGCACCGGTCATATCCTCAGTAACATTCGCTGCAGAATTTCTTGTCTTATTGTTTTTGGTTAGCAATAGTGTCAAATCAGAGGTTAATTTTTCGTTCCAGTTATCTAATTTTGTTTTATTTTTTTGTTTCTCACTGCGAAGCCGCATGTACGCTCTTTTGTCTGCCTCAGAGCCCGTAGATGATCTACCATAGGATCTCGATTGAGCAGAAATCAACAACCTTTGTAGCGTTCTTTTTTCACTGTCCAAGGCATTAAAACGAGTCATTGCCTCTCTATATCTGGCCTCACTTTGACTATAAGAAGCTTGTGCGGTTCCTCGAGAGAGTTCGCTAATTTTTGTATATGCATCTCGGCCAGACATTATAAACCTCTATTTGCTTAGATAAAAAACAAGTAACTTGTCGCCACTTGTAGCGGTGCCGCCAGTGTTAGATATTGTATCTGCTTTTTTAATTGAAAACTCAGATGTCAGGTCAGTTAACAGGCCAGAAGTGCCATTTTGTTCAAAAACACATATGAGTTCATCAATTGGTTTGATGCCTGAGACTGTATGATTCCCAGCACTGCCACCATTTATTAAAGACGCTTTGATCGCGTTTGTGATTTTTGATCCCGTTATTGAATTGTCTGCAATCATTTCAGAACTGACAAAGCCGGGAGAAAAAAGACTTCTCAGTCCGCTTTTCACAGAAAAAACAGCGTCCGGTATTACTGACCTTAAAAACGAAGCAGAAAACGATTCTGCGGCAAAAATTCTTTGGATGAACGTTTCTGTGAATGAAGAATCGTTGATTTCGTTAATATTTAAACGGCTTTCTACCTGGATTCGTCTGGTTTGTCGTTCAACTTTAGCGGGCTCTGGCCTTAGCCTGGGAACATAACGACCATTTTTCCATGGCATTTTATTAGATTTCATCCAAAGGTGGAGTACGAATTACATCCAAAGGCTTAACACCAATCTTTGGTGAAAATGGTGTTGTTGGTTGGGCAGCACCAGTAAGTTGAGCGAGTTCGGACCCAAAAGTTTGTGATGGCATCCCCAGTTGTTGAGCCCTTTTTCTGGCCTGTTGTTCTTTGAATGCGTTTAAACTTTTGGCTCGCTTTTGGGCTTTTTCGATTGCCGAAGCAACCCTTTCTTCCCCTCTGCCTGTTTTTTCAAATCTCTCAGACAAGCGTCTTGCTCGCTTTGTGGACCTCAACGCTTTGTCTTCGAGCTTTCTTTCTGTCGTCTTGGGCTGTATAAAGCTTGCTACGCCTTCCGCTGCAGTGAAAGCAATATCGAATGGCTTTCTCGCTGCTAATATTTTTTTCTCTGACTCAGCCTGTTGTTTAGCTCTTTCAATCTCAAATTTTGTAGGCAATAACTCGGCAGTTCTCATCGCATCGGTCTTCATTGCTTCTGTTAATCCCTCGGTTCGAGGTTGCTCTACAGACCGTTCATAAGCCCGTTGTACGTCTTGCAGTAATCGAGCAGCATCTTCTGGACTTTGAACAGTTGCAGCCAGTGTGCGACCAGTGTCAGTAACAGCCTGTGATGCACCAAAATTTTGAGATGGCAACTCAATCTTTTTATCCATTGCTTGTGATATTTGAGACAACTGGTCTTTACTTAAGTTTACAGTGTCTGTCAGTTGTTGCTCTTTAGCTGAATAATCTGACAAAACATTAAAAAATTCCTTACCAAGACCAAGGAGGCTTTTGCCTAAAAACATAGCCTCTTGACCCCTTTGGCCCCGTTTCTCTGCGTCAAATGATTCAAATAGCGCTTGATCGTCTGGGTTAGTAATAGACATTTTAAACTCCTATAGAAACGTTTTTCTGCCGTACGTAACGGCTAAGTAGTTGTCGTACGGCGTTCCTGGTCCTGCTGCCATAGCTCCACTGAGGAGAGTGTCGTCTATAGCGACCATGGGTGGAGGCAGGTCTCCTTGGTCTTTAGCTGCTCTTGCGGCTATTCTTTTGTTTTCAGCAAGTTCTCTTCTTTGCGCCTTGTCTACGGCGGCTTGCGCATTTTTCGCTTCTACTTCCTGTTTTTTACGGAGCTTTTCAGCTTCTTTTTCTGCATCTTTTTGAGCTTTTTGTTGAGCTTTGGCTCCAAAAAAGCCCGCAGCCCCACCAGCTATACCTCCAATCAGGGCTGTTATTGGCGCGGCAGGGCCACCAACCGCAGCGCCAATCCCCGCTCCAGCGGCAGCACCACTTACTGTGCCTCCAACTACTTCAGTATCCATGAAAACCTCATATTTATCATATCACTTGTGGTGGCAATCAACTATGAAGTTGCGCTCATCAAACACGACATGTCTAACATTTACGTCGTCTTCACCCTTCAGCCTGTAACAAAAACGGTAAGAAATTTTATTTTCTCCAACATTTAAATCTATAAGTCGAGCAAAAGAGTGTTGTTGTCGTCTAAAATTATATGCTTGTTGGCCTCGAGAGTATATTCTTCTCCGGGTCTGCTCGACAGGCTCACCATTCAAGAAAAGCATAGTTTCGCCTATTACTCTGCCAGTTAACAGCACCCTGGTCTGCGCAGCGTATTGACGATCATGGAACCAAACTGAATTATCTCTCTCGTTATATCCAAAATCATCAAACTTCATTCTTCGAACATTTTGAAAGCCGTCAGCGCCTTCTTGGTCCATTACATAAAAACTGCCAATGACATGAGCAGTAGCATTTGAACGCTCATTAAAAACGGTTGCAGACATTCCCTCTATCGGCTGCCAAGCAGTTGTTTTCTTTTTTGCTGCTTCATGGCTATACGATCCAGGTAAATTTACGCTGCCGGAAGATTCGTGTCGATAATACCGATCAAGCATGTTTCCGCGTCTAGACCGATAAGTGGTGTTCGAGGACACCGCCTCAATTCGAGGGTTTGGTGATCCGTAAAATTCAGGTTTTTCGATGTGCTCAGATGTAATAAATTCTCTTTCCTCGAAATCTTCTTCTGGATCAATGCCGCCATTAACGAATCTTTGAAGCTCCTCGAATCGCTTTCTAAACTCGGAAGCATCAACAAATTCACCCGGTGAAACATCTTTAAAAATGGTTGGATCTATTGGCATGTCTACCTTTTTATTTGATATCCATTGAGATTGAAGTCGGTCAAAGAAAAATCTATAAATTTAGGTGGTAGACACCCACCTGCCCACTCTGCCCTTGTGCCTTTTTGTTCTGTTCCAGAAAATCCTGAATCAAAACCCCACGCCTGACACCAAACAGCGTATTGCACAGATTTAAAACCATGAACATCATGAGATGCTTCAGATCGAGTAAATTCATGAAAAAAAGCAGTTGTGTATGAAACATCATTGATCATAGAAAGGGTCTCTTTGCGATCATATCGAGTTTCGATATCTACCTCACCAAACAGGGTTGTGTTGTCTCTATATGGGAAAGGGTTCGTGTAAAGCTTCTCTCCTTCGTATGCAGGTGGAGGGGGCGGTGGTCCATAAGTGCTTCCTTCAATCATAGAGCCCGTGTGTCCCTTGTGAAGGGTGTTTAGCGTATTGATGGCGTTAGCGTCATCTGTTTCAACAAATGGTTCCTCTAAGAACACCCTAAATGCACCAGCATTAAAACCCAATTCGAATGTGGTTGATGAACCACTCGAGTCACTAGGAACTTTATCACTAAACGCTAATTTAAATTCTTGAAGGGTAGATGGAATCGCTTTCCACCCAGTCGACAAATCGGCGTTATTGGGATCAGGTTCAAACTCAAAATTGTATCGATAAGCTAAAAAAACTCTAATACATGGGTTGTTGCCGCCCCAAAAAGTTCGAGCACCAACATCGGGCACTCTAATTCGACAGCTAGCTCTTAAGAAAATACCGAATTTATCTCCGCTTTTTTCATCGTAATGAGATGGATTTTCTATATTACTAAAACCAAAGTCAGAAGACCAAGCGTCATCAGTTGTTGAAAAGCTCGTGCCAAAAACAATGCTATTTTTTTCGGGCCAATGCACCTTAGTTGGTACCTCAAAAATTGATTCGTAGGGTCTCCTAATATCAGTACCGGGTGTAGGAACAGTTATGTTCGAATATCTAATGCTTGCTGTTTTTCCGAAAACAGAGTTTTCTTTTATATGTAAATTGTTTATTGCCTCTTCAGATAAATTTTCTTCATTTATTTTTAAAGATCTAAATGAATTTTGCATTTCATTAAAGCTTTCACTTGTGATTTCATCACCAGATTTAAATTCATTTATTTTTAATGTGGACATTATGCTTTCCTGTATTGAACAACAAGGTTGGAGTTTGTAATCGTGCAACCTATGCCACTTTGAAATGTGATTCTTTTACTTCCGCCGGGGTCTTGGTAATGGTCAGCAGCTACAGAGACCTTAAAATTTCGAAACTCAGGAATCGGAGATAATCCATCTTCTCCAGCTATAGCGATGTTGCCTGAAAATTTCGCAGCATGATCTCCATCGAATGGTTCCGGCGGCGATTCACCCTCGGTAAGCAACCCTGCACCTAATCCGATTCTACTAGACTTAGTCGACTTTACTGTAGCGGCCCGAACAGAGGAGGAAATCGTATTTTTACCAGCAACTATCGGTATGGCCCCGCACAAATGTATTCCATGTCTTTCATTGCCATTGAATAACCATCCGCTTGTACAAATATCAATACCGTTGACTTCTACTTTAAATGCGACACCATGAACATCTATAGGCTCAGGATGCCATCGACCTTGAGGAAAATTCCCATAGTTCATCAGCAGTCCTCCAGTGTAGTAGTTCACTATTTTGAAGTGTGGACGTGGATGTTCTCTGAGTAAAAGCACTCTACCCGGCGGAAAGGCTGGGCCTCCAGAAACGGCACTCCATCCACCGAACGGCTTTTCAAGATTAAAAACTTGCGGCCTTTGGTAGTAACCATCGTAAGGATCCTGAAAAGGGTAGTAGTATTTTTCCTCCATAGACATCATGCGACTTATGTCTGTGTAATCTCGAGCGCCGTTGCCTTCCCAAACAAATGCAACACTAAAGTCGACTATTGCCCAGCCATCCGCTTCGGCTCTGAATTCAACAGAGGGCATTTTGTTTCCGTCGTCGTCCTCCTTGATGTAACCAGTCGTTGAGTGGCTAACAGAAAGACCAGAAACGGAACCTTCTAAAGTTCCAACGTCATCAAAATTAGATTGAAAAACTTCATTGAAACACTGATCAGATAGAAACCTTTTATCAACTTTTCCGTCAGCAGAACTGGCCTTAATATTATCCGAGTCGATGTTTCCGTTTATTTCATCAACAAATTCTTTGAGGTTCTCGTTCAAATCATCAGGATGAACGATTTCTAAGCCGTCAGGTCGTCTTCTTGGAAATTTTATTGCCACAATTAAACCCTGTTGCTCTTTAAAGCGTCTGTAAGGCTTCTAATTTTTCGTTGTTCTCCAACCTTCAGGTCCACGCTGTAACCAACAATAGCCAATCGATTTGAAAACAAATTAGAATCATCTTGAGTAAATTGTATTGAAAACTCATTTGTCAAAGCCTTATGCATGTGGCTAACATCGAAGCGTATTACCACAGGCCTATAAAATCCAAATTTGTCGCCATTGTCGAATTTAGCAAAATTGGAAAATGTTTGGCCATCAACCGATGGACTTAAGGTTACATCACCAGTAAAGCCAGAGCCCTTAAAGGGGTAAATTTCGTCTATCCCACCATAATATGTGCTTAGGTGCTCAGATTGATCATGGTGCTGTTGGATCATTCCCTTATTTTTATCTAAGGAGACAAGTTCAGATCTATTTACCTTGAAGTTAAGTTTTATCTCGTTGTCCCCATAAGCAACAGCATATACATTTATATAACCAACCTGAACCGCTGAATATACTTCATTGAATGAAAATGGAGCAGTTTCATATAGTGGAAAATCTAAAACAGAACTATACTTTGGAATAATTTCAGTTCTACCTGAGTACCCAGACTCAGAACCTTTTTCATTTTTTATCCTAAAGTAATCGCTTAAAACATGAATCCCATATTTGGTTTCATCGTGAGAACCAAAAAATACAAATGGAGTTCTACCGCGAACCTCAGTGGCACAAGATATTGGATAATTTTCTCTTATACTCCAAGATCCGATTTCATAGTGCCAAACCAACAATAAGTTATTTAACTTACCTAAAGTTGGAACACATAGTAAATATTCTTTATTTTGTTTATTCAGTGCGCCTACAGAAAATTCAGAAGATGTAGTGCAAACACTACTTAAAAGTTCTTTGATTGGAGTGCTCAAATCAACGATTTGAGTTGGTGCATTGGTATCTTCAAGCATACCCTTGATGACGAAGACGCCAGAAGCACTCAAAAACATTAACCCCGTGCCAGGGACATCTTTAACAGAGTTTGGTGCAATACAGCCGACATCTCGAGTTAAAGTCTGTAAAACAAATCCTGTTTGAGGAGATCCTTTAACAAAATAAACGCCGTTCTCTTTGAAAACAATCAAGGCATTTGTTGATGCATACAAGCCTGTAATTTGTCCAGCCTCCGCATCCCCAATGTCAAAAAGATTGTCTTTAGGAAATATTTCCGGCATCCCTGGAGCGCTAAATCGAAGAATATTGTCACTCATTCCAGCAACAAATACAGTATTTTTAAAGCTGGCTATATATTTGGCGCCAGTAGGAAACTCTCCAAAATCTTCAGGATCTCTAATGGAGCCTAAGTTGTCATCACTGAGCCCGTCTTCAATAACTGTCGTTTCGTTGTCTTGTATTTCTTTAACAAAATGAAAGTTTGTCGCATTGCCAACACTTAAGGCGTTGCCGTAGTCATCCAACAGATCCATCGTTCGATAAAGCCTACGTGCAACTACGTTTTCATCTCCAATCGGAAGAGTCACACTTACAAATCGTCGCATGCCCGCAGCACATTCGAACCTGCAAACTTGGCTTGGCTCTGACATGGGGCTTTCTTGTCCACGACTATTCACAAAAGTAACTTTGTATTGATATCCACAAGGCTTTGCATCCAAATACAAACGCCTATTGATGTTGTCTTTGTTTTGTTTTTTAGCCGTTTCATTTAGAATTGCGCCTTTGGGACTCAAGCTTCCCAGGCCTTGACCCTTTATTTTTGTTCCTAAGAAATATGGTTTTTCAGGTTCTTCATTATAAAGAGCAATGTCGTAATGTGCTCTAAATACGACTGTGGGTGATGGAGCACTTGGCGCCCCACCAAAGCCCGCTCTGTACACTCTTTTTCCATCAAAAACTATCGGGTCATCATGACCATTGACCATATACAGTCGACTGCCAAACGCAACGCTTTGAGTTCCTACTGATGCAGATTTTGGAACAAATCTTTTAATACCAAGTACTGTGTTGCCATTGTAAATCCTTCCATCGATGTATTTGAGAAACCTAAAGGGATCAACTGTGTCAATCCTGTCCCATGTGTGTGGAGTAATTACATTAAGCTGCCCCAACTGATTTTCAAAAACGATAAATCGTTGAGCACCGTTATGTCTAGTGAAGTAATGTATCGAAGTTACATTGCCATTAGGAAGGTCCCCTGGAGACCAATCATACGTAGATCCAGTGATCAGGTCATAGGAGCCAGCGACTTTCCACCCATCACTGCCGCTCCATGTCATTTCTTTTATGAGTGCGGCTGAATCTGCGGTGGTTCTCCATCGCTGGTCCATACCTCGAAGGCGGGCCACCTCAAAGCGTTGTGTTTTCATGATTTACTCGGTATGCCAAAACGTTCACGATCTGCCATGGCTCGGTCAAAACCTCGCCTAATGTACATCCTGTCTGTACGAGACAGGTACTTACTTTTCATTCTTTCAAGCAAATCCTTAGCGCGAGCCTCATAAATCTGACTGTAGGCTGCCATGCCATTTTGTAGGGCTATGTCTTTCAATGCAGCATAGACTAAGTAGTGATGATATTGCACGGGCCACTGAGGGGCATCAGCCTCAGTAACAAGCCTGAAAGGTCTACGATGATACCTCACCTCAACGGCATAGTCACTTGATGGGGTATACCAAAACCGCAAATGCTGACGAGGTCCTGTTTCGAACAGCCGATCATGCTTGTATACATCCCCATCTGGATCTACAAATTCTCTCAAAACGCTCGAAGTAGACGTTGCCGATGGATGCCCAGCAACCGTTCTCGCGGTAGTAGACAACTCCTCTCTTCTATCGAAAAACTGTTCCTCATAATCTTCAAGCGTGGCTATGTGTCTCCAGTCTCCTTCTTCTTTGCTTCTGAATGAGGCTGACATGTCTTTGGGATTAGTTTTTGGAGTAATGATTCGTCGATAAAGCTTTTTGATACGACCAGTCATTCTCGTAATAGTTTCCTCGTCCCCAGGAAGTCTACTTCCTGCAGTATTGATAAGGTCGCTTACCTTGATGATGGCCTTACTGACGCCCACAGTGGTGACTGAAACTGGAGACGGTGCGCTTTCTTGTCCACCATACAAATACGTATAGCAATACTCAACCGTTTGGTTTTGTGCAAATAAAGCTCTATTTGATGTAGGGTCATCTTCTTCGCTTTGAACGGTGAGCAAAGGCGCATAGCTTGGGGCTCGAATAGAGAAATGCATTTCCTCTATACTTACAAAAGGCTCGCCTGTATCTGAATCATCAAGGTAAAGGTTTTCTTCTTTACGGGCATCTAAGAACATAAACCGACCACGATTTGGTGCGGTTGTTACTGAAGTTGTAGATCGATCTACAGGGGTTTCTCCATCAAGCTCTGTGTGCGGTACAGTTTCGGAGTGTACCAGCCCTCGATCCATGATTCCCAAAACCTCTACGCAGTCTTTCGGCATCGGATAGCTGATGTATTTAATTTCCCAGGAAGTATAGTTTCCCGTGCCCAGCGCGTTGTCTAAAACGATTGTTCGAGCATCAATTCGTCGAGTGATCAAGTAGTTCACGTTACTGATAACAAGGGTCTGACCCTCTACATCAAACGGCAGGTTTTTGATTCCTGATCCAGATGGAAGTGTAGCTACCCTTGATCCATCCCCGGACAAAATATCTGTTGCGCTTCCTTTGATTGGAGCACGCAACATCAGCTTTCCTCTTTCCTGCATAAACAGCCACTGATATTGACTCGAAACCTGAAGGTAGTGCCTATTGACAATACGAGTCACGCTATCGCTGTATTGTTTCAAATCTGGGTTGTAGTCCAACGCAGAGTTGATTTCTTCGCGGATTTCT